>Ga0315293_10000189_pt1 | contig 53919 bp, 65 predicted proteins | sample YL17G13_20_MG_FD_203071 | JGI IMG/M metagenome (GOLD analysis project Ga0315293, IMG submission 203071) | Sediment microbial communities from Yellowstone Lake, YNP, Wyoming, USA - YL17G13_20 | ecosystem: Environmental > Aquatic > Freshwater > Lake > Sediment | place: USA: Wyoming | collected... | reverse complement strand
AGTTGACAATTATATTCCGGAGCCAAAGAGAGAATTAGACAAACCGTTTGCCATGGCTATTGAAGACGTATTTTCAATTGAAGGAAGAGGAACAGTTGCAACTGGAAGAATTGAGAGGGGAATTGTCCATCCAAACGACGAAGTTGAAATTATCGGTATCAGGCCGACCCAGAAGACAGTTGTTGTGTCAGTTGAAATGTTCCAGAAAAGCTTAGATGAAGGAAGGGCCGGCGACAATGTCGGGATTTTGTTAAGAGGATTGAAAAAGGAAGATGTTGAAAGAGGGCAAGTTATTGCAAAGCCAGGATCAATTACTCCTCACACTGAATTTGATGCTGAAGTTTATGTCTTGTCGAAAGATGAGGGCGGAAGGCATACTCCGTTTTTCTCGGGATACAAACCCCAGCTTTACATCAGAACATCTGATATAACAGGCGACGTAACTTTGCCGGCAGGAACAGAAATGGTAATGCCCGGCGATACAGCCAACTTAACAATCAAGTTAATTGTGCCGGTTGCTTTGGAAGAAAAGAGCAAGTTTGCTATCAGAGAAGGAGGAAAAACAGTCGGAGCCGGAGTTGTAACAAAGATTATCAAGTAAACTCGATGATTTTTTGCGGAACTGCGCTGAACAAACGCGGAACAACGCGGAAAATCATAAAATAATATGGCAATAGGAGAAATGGGCTCAAGAGAACCCGAACCAAATAAAGCAGATATACTAACTTTTGACCCAGACAAAGATATTACTGGAGAGGACTGGGAGGGCATGAGAAATCTGTTAGAAAAAGATAAGAACGGAAGTATATTACACTTCCTTGAAGAGGTAGCCGCGGTGAAAATTATCAACCCTAATGAGGATTTGAAACTTGATTCGGTTGACCTACAGGATTGGAGTATTAAATTACAAGAAGCACGGGCGGGCGATATAGCTCACGGTGGTTCTTCCGACCTTTCTTCTATTTTTATGGCAATGAAAATTCTTAAACCGAAAGAGGATTTGAAGATTAGTTCAGCAACCTGGAATGCTATGAGACGGAATTTAGAGGAATGTAGGCGACAAAAACAATGGGGAGAATTTTCTTCTCAAGCAATGGAGATTAAGGTTCTTAACCCAGACGAAGATTTGAAACTTGACCCAACTGCTAAAGAGGCTATGAGAAAAAAATTAGAAGAAATTAGAGAAAGATTAACCGAAGGTTCTTTTTCACATTCTTTCTCTAGACAAGCTATGGCAATGAAAATCCTTAACCCAGACGAGGACTTAAAACTTGACCAAGCTGATTGGAGAGGAATGAGAGATAGATTGGATTATTCTCGTAGATATAAAATAGGGGAGGATTTCATTTTACAGGCAATGAAAATGAAGATTCTTGTTGCAGATAAGGTTGTAATTACGGGCGAGGGCGTAGAAATTACAACGCCAAAAAGATAACATCCAAAAAATAATTTTAGCGAGTTTAGCTTGATTATTAAAATTAAATAAAAAAAATTATGGTAATAGGAGAAATGGGCTCAAGAGAATCCGAACCAAATAAAGCAGATAAGCTAATTTTTAACCCCGACAGAGATATCCCACAAGAGGCTTGGGAGGAAATGGATTACAATTTAGAACAAAGAAGGGGAGCAGCAAGTAAGTTTTACGGGGGTATTTCTTGGCAAGCATCAAAAATGAAAATTCTTGACCCAAGCCGAGATATAGATATAAATGCAAAGGAGCGAAAGGGAATGAAAAATAACATAGAGGCACAAAGCCAAGCTGGCCAATGGTTGGCTTTTGCCAATCATATAATAGAAATGAAAGTCCTTTGTTCAGACAAAGATGTTAAAATAACTAAAGCAGATTGGGAGGGTATGAGGGCTTCTTTGGAAAGGAGCAGGAAAGAAAATGACTGGGATTTTGCTAAATTGGCAGCCGCAATGAAGATCTTAAATCCGAATGAAGACCTAAAGCTGGACGAAGCTACTTGGCAAAGAATGAGAGACAAATTAGAAGAGGGTAGACGAATGCACAATTGGCAGGGTTTCTTTTCTGAACAGGCAGTAGCAATGAAAATCCTTAACCCAGACGAGGACTTGAAACTTGACCAAGCTACTTGTCAGGATATGCGAAATGAACTTGAAAGAATGCAGAAAGACCGAAGTGGAAATGGCTATGCCACAAGGGCAGTGGAAATGAAAATTCTTGCGGCGGAAAAAGTAGAAGCTAAAGATAGAAGATTGGAAATCACGATGCCAGAAAAAGCAGAAAAATAATTTTTAATTATGCCCGCAATAAAAGAAAAAAAGATTACGACAAAGAAGAAACCCGCCTCCGCTAAAAGCTCCGGCGTGGCAAAGGAAGTTAAAGCCCCTGAGGCGGGACTTAAGCTTCGCATAAAACTTAAAGCGTACGACCACAAAATAATTGATAATTCAGCGCGCCAGATAATTGATATTGCCAACAGATATGGAGCCGAAGTTTTGGGTCCTGTGCCATTGCCGACAGAAATTCTTAAATACACCGTCAATAGGTCAAGCTTTATACACAAAAACGCCAGGGAGCAGTTTGAAATGAGGGTTCATAAAAGGATAATTGATATTTTAAATCCAAACCAGGAAATCATAGAATCATTGAGAGATCTAAACTTGCCTTCAGGGGTTGACATTACAATAAAGATATAATAAGATAGTTAATCAAGCGCAATAGTTAACTTCCCGAAGCTTGCTGAGGGCTTGCCCTGAGCGAAGTCGAAGGGTAACAACATTGCTATATGCGCTGGGCTAAGGCCCAGCTTTTCGTTATGAAATTTATATTAGGCCATAAAATAGGAATGTCCCAGATGTTTGATAAAGACGGCAAAGCAACGCCGGTTACTTTGATTGTGGCCGGTCCTTGTTATGTTTTGCAGAAGAAAAACATAGAGAAAGACGGATATGAAGCTTTGCAGGTTGGTTTTGAAAAAATTGAAAAGAAAAGCAAAATAGGAAAATCTATGAAGGGTAAAGAATATAAGTTTATAAAAGAATGCAGGGTCAGACGAGGGTCAGACGAGGGTCAGACCCCAGACGAGATAAATGTATCTGTTTTTAATGAAGGGGATATTGTAAAAGTTTCCGGAAAATCAAAAGGAAAGGGATTCCAGGGCGGAGTTAAAAGGCATGGTTTTCACGGAAGGAATGCTTCTCACGGCGTAAAGCACGAACAAAGGACAATAGGTTCTACGGGCACAAGGTTTCCCCAGCATGTTAGAAAAGGAAGAAAAATGCCCGGCCGCATGGGATTTGATAATGTTACGGTCAAAAATTTAAAAATAATGAAGATTGATAAGGAAAATAATTTATTAGTAATTAAAGGGGCGGTTCCCGGAACAAAAAGGACATTGCTGGAAATCAAAGGTTAATCATGAAAATAGATGTTTATAATCAAAATGGAGAAGTGACAGGAAGCGCAGTATTGCCGAAGGAAATTTTTGATGTGAAATTTAGCGCTGATTTAGTGCATCAAGTTGCAGTTTCTTTATCCGGCAACAAGCGCCAAGTTTCCGCCCACACTAAAAACAGAAGCGAAGTAAGCGGCGGAGGAAAGAAGCCATGGAGGCAGAAAGGAACAGGAAGAGCAAGGCACGGGTCAATCCGTTCGCCATTATGGAAAGGAGGAGGAATTACTTTTGGCCCCAGAAATGAAAGAGATTTTGAAAGAGAAATCCCCAAAAAAATGAGAAGAAAGGCTTTGTTTATGGTTTTGAGCCAGAAGTTAAAGGACAAACAATTAGTAGTTTTAGATAAAATTGAATCGGAAGGAAAAACAAAAGAGATGGCAAAATCTCTTGCAAAATTGCCGTGCAATGGTCAGGCTACATTAGTGGCTTTGCCAAATTATGATAAGAAGATATTTTTAGCGACCAGAAATATAAAGAAAACATCTATTGACGACGCAAGAAATTTGAATGTTTTAGATTTGCTTAATACAAAATATCTATTATTGACAAAAGAAAGTATTAAGACCATAGAAAACACATTTAATAAATAACATGGCACTATTCGATTTTTTAAAAAGAAAATCCGCCAAAAGCCGACAAGGTCGGCATTTAGGCGGACCCGCCTCAATTCAGCCGAAGGCTGATTTGGGCGGGAAAACCCAGAAAGCTGAAAAACCAGCCGTAGCAAAACCAGCAAAAACTGGCGGGTTTTCATATGAGGCGATAAAACAGCCGCATATATCTGAAAAAGCCAGCGATTTAGCCGAGAAAAATCAATATATATTTGAAGTTTCCGGGGCACGACCCAGAGGGTGCTCCGGGTCGTATAATAAGCAAGAAGTGAAAAAATCAGTTGAGGGGATTTACGGAGTGGATGTTTTATCGGTGAATATGATAAAAATTCCGGCGAAAAAGAGAAGATTAGGGAAAACAGAAGGTTTTAGAAAAGCTTACAAAAAAGCAGTTGTAAAAATTAAAGAAGGTCAAAAGATCGAAATATTGTAACATGAAGATATATAAACCAACAACACCATCAAGAAGGGGAATGACCGGTATAGATTTTTCTCAACTTACAAGAAAGGGGCCGGAGAAGAGCCTTTTGAAATACGTAAAAAGAAATGTTGGCAGAAGCAGTTCGGGAAGAATATCAGTTAGGCACAAGGGCGGAGGAGTCAAAAAACTGTACAGAGTTATAGAATTTTCACAGACAAAAATGAATTTGCCGGCAAAGGTGATTGCCTTAGAATACGATCCAAACAGAACAGCTTTTATTGCTTTGATAGAATACCCAAACAGCGAGAAACAATATATTATAGCCCCGCACGATTTGAAAGTCGGCCAGGAAATTATTTTTTCAGAAACAGCTCCAATTACCACAGGAAATAGAATGAAATTGAAGAACATACCTGTTGGAACAGCAGTATATAACATTGAATTGGAAGCCGGAAAAGGCGGAAAGATAGTAAGGTCTGCAGGGTCTTCGGCCCAAGTGTTGGCTCATGACGGAGACCTTGTAAACCTGAAAATGCCATCTACCGAAATCAGGATATTTAAGGGGGAATGTTTTGCTTCCATCGGCGCAGTTTCAAATCCGGAAAACAGATTTTATAGAGTAGGAAAAGCGGGAAAATCACGATTGAAGGGCAGAAGGCCGCACGTTAGAGGTTCTGCTATGAATCCGGTTGACCATCCGCACGGAGGAGGCGAGGGCAGGCAGCCGATCGGTTTAAAATATCCGAAAACTCCATGGGGAAAACACGCTTTAGGAGTGAAAACAAGAAACAGAAAAAAATGGTCAAATAAACTTATCATACAGAGGCGCAAGAAATAATATCAGCGTAAATCCGCTATCATCAGCGTAATCAAAAAAGATATTTCAACAAACAGAAAAAGATTACCGCTGATTAATAGCTGATTACCACAGATAAAATTATGGCAAGAAGTTTAAAAAAAGGCCCGTATATTGACGAAAAATTGCTTGAAAAGGTTTTGAATTTAAGGAAGGACGAAAAAAAGATTATTAAAACCTGGGCAAGGCACTCCACGATTTCTCCAGAAATGTTGGGTCACACATTTGGCGTGCACAACGGAAAGGATTTTGTGGCAGTTTATATTTCAGAGGATATGGTGGGTCACAAGCTGGGGGAATTTGCTCCAACAACAAAGTTTGTAAGGCATGGAGGCAGAATGCAGAGAGATATAGAGGCGGGAGCTGAGCAGAAAGAAGCAGCTAAAGTGGAGGGCGCAGCGGGAGCATCAGCAACGCCTCCAAAAGCCGCTGCACCAACGACTAAAAAATAGAAAAATTATGGAAATAAAAGTAAAATTAAACAATTTAAGGACTTCACCAAGAAAAGTCAGGCAAGTTATTGACTTGGTGAGAGGAAAGAAGGTGCCGGAAGCGCAGTCAATACTTTTATTTACAACAAATAAATCAGCCAGGTCGGTGTTAAAACTTTTAAATTCGGCCGTAGCTTCCGCAAAACACGATTTCCAGCTGGACGAATTAAATTTATTTATTTCCAAAATTACTGTTGACGAAGGGCCAAAATTAAAAAGATGGCATCCGATGTCCCGCGGCCGGGCATATCCTATTATAAAAAGATCATCGCACATCGCGTTGGTATTAAGCGAAATAACGCCAAAAATTAAAAAAGAAGTAAAAGTTGATAATATTGAGAAAACAGAGGAAAAAAAACCGAAAACTAAAATTAGAAAGCCAAGACCTAAAACTAAAAATAAAAAATAAAAATGGCACATAAAGTTCACCCAAAATCATTTAGGATAAAGGGGACAGAGGATTGGAATATCCGCGGTTTTTACGGCAGAAAAATGCCCCAATATTTAGAGGAAGATTTTTTGATTAAAGACTTTTTAAGGAAAAAATTAGTAGAAGCGTCGGTGGCCAATATTGAGATAGAACATTCTGCAAATAAACTTAACATAATTATTGAAACAGCCAGGCCCGGTTTGATTATCGGCAGAGGAGGAAACGGAATAGAAGCATTAAAAACAGAAATAGAAAAAAAAGTTGCCAAAAAAATTAAAAACACGACCCAAGGGGCACCCCGAAGGGAATATAAATTAGAAATTAAAGAAGTAAAAAATCCTTGGATTTCCGCAGCTCTGGTTGCCCAGATGGCCTCTCAGCAAATTGAAAAACGTATGCCTTTCAGGCAGGTTTTAAAAAAATCAATTGAGAGAGTTATGGGGAACAGGGAAGTAAAAGGAATCAGGATGGAGGTATCCGGACGTTTGAATGGAATTGAAATTGCCAGGCGGGAATGGCTGGGACAGGGCCGGCTTCCAAGAAACACAATCAGAGCCGATATTGATTACGCGCAGGACGAAGCGCAATGCACTTATGGAAAAATTGGTATAAAGGTCTGGATATATAAAGGAGAAAAATTTGGATAAATACAACTATGAGCTTATTAATGCCGAAAAAAGTTAAACACAGAAAGTGGCACAAGGGCAGAAGAAGGGCCTGCGGCGCTGTTGAAACCAGGGCAACTGAAATTAATTTCGGCAGTTTTGGATTAAAATCTTTGGATACAAAATGGATAACGTCAAGGCAATTAGAAGCGGCCAGGCGCCACGTAATAAGATATCTAAAAAAGGGAGGCAAGCTTTGGGTCAGGATTTTTCCGGATAAACCAGTTACTTTTAAGGGAGCCGAAGTTGCATTGGGAGGGGGAAAAGGAGGAGTTGACCACTATGTTTATTCGATAAGACCAGGCAGAATAATTTTTGAATTGGACGGATTAAAAGAAGATGTTTCGAGGGAAGCTTTGGAAGGGGCAGGAAATAAGTTGCCGATTAAGACAAAATTTGTTAAAAAAGATAGTATTTAATCATACATAAATGAAAACAGCTGATTTAAGAAAAAAAGACAAAAAGGAACTGGGAAAAAATGTCCAGGAATTAAGAAAAAAACTGAGCGACCTTAGGTTTCAGTTTTCATCCGGAAAATTAAAAAATGTTAAAGAAATTAATAATACAAAAAAAGAATTGGCAAGAATATTAACCATTTTACAAGAACACGTATCAGCGTAAATCCGCTATCATCAGCGTAATCAAAAAAGATATTTTAACAAACAGAAAAAGATTACCGCTGATTAATAGCTGATTACCACAGATAAAAATATGAGCAAAAAATTATTACAAGGAATTGTGGTTTCAGATAAGATGCAGAAAACAGTCGTGGTGCAGGTTGAAAGGATAAAAGAGCATCCTAAATATAAGAGAAGGTTTAAGGTCCACAAAAAATATAAGGCACACGACCAAAATCAGGAATATCATGTGGGCGACAGGGTTGTAATAGAAGAAACAAAGCCGATTTCAAAAGATAAAACATGGATAGTAATTAAAAAAGTTTAAATACGATGATACAGCCAAGGTCAATGTTAAAAGTTGCAGATAACAGCGGAGCAAAAATTATCCAGGTTATTAATGTGCCCGGCGGAACGCGTAAAAGATATGCTCAACTGGGAGACATTGTTGTGGCTGCGGTAAAAAAAGCAGAGCCGAGAAAACTTGTTAAAAAACACGAGAAGGTGAAAGCCGTGATTATAAGGCAGAGAAAAGAGTTTAGGCGGGAAGACGGTTCTTACATAAGGTTCGACGATAACGCAGCTGTAATTTTAGGCGACGGCAAAGAGCCCAAAGGCACCAGGGTTTTAGGTCCTACAGCTAAAGAAGTAAAAGATAAAGGTTTTGATAAGATAGCTATGATGGCGTCGGAACTACTTTAGAAAATAGAAAATATAATTTTAAAAAAATGAAAGTTAAGAAAGGAGATTCAATCTTAATCACAGCGGGAAAAGATAAGGGCAGGATCGGAAAAATAATAAAAGCCATGCCAAAGGAGCTGAAGGTTTTGGTTGAAGGGATCAATTTAAAAAAGAAACATGTCAGGCCGAAAAGAGAGGGCGAAAAAGGCCAGGTTGTAGAAATTCCTGTACCTGTGGATGTTTCTAATGTAAAATTAATCTGTCCAAAGTGCGGAAAAGCAACAAGAGTAGGATATAAGATAGGACCCAAAGGGTACCCCGACCTTAAACAAAGAATTTGTAAAAAGTGCAAACAAGGAATATAGAAATTATAGATAACATGCAAAGCTTAAAAGAAAAATATAATAAAGAGGTGGTTCCAGAAATGATGAAAAGATTGGGATACAAAAATAGAATGGCTGTTCCTTCAATAAGGAAGGTGGTTTTAAACAGTTCCTTTGGCAAAGCAGTTGTTGGTAAGTCCGGTTCAGAAAGAGAAAAAATACAAAATCTTATATCGCAAGATTTATCTTTGATTGCCGGTCAAAAAACAAACTTGGTAAAATCAAAAAAATCAATCGCCGGGTTTAAATTGAGGGAGGGATTAGAAATCGCCGCAGTGGTTACCTTAAGGAAAAAGAAAATGTGGGATTTATTAGAAAGATTAATTTATCTTTCTTTTCCCCGCTCTCGCGACTTTAAGGGAATTGATCCAAAATCAATAGATAAGAACGGAAATTTATCAGTAGGATTTAAAGAGCATATTTTTTTCCCGGAGATTTTTACAGAAAAAGAAAAAACTATTTTCGGCTTGGAAATAACAGTTGTCACAAACGCAAAAAGTAAAGAAGAAGGATTGGAGTTATATAAATTATTAGGATTTCCAATGAAGGAAACCCTCGGCCGTAGCCCCTTAGGGCGTAGCCCAACGGGCGAGCCTACGGGCGAGGCAAAGTAACATTATGGCCAAAACATCTCAAGAAGCAAAAGCAAAAAAGAAACCAAAGTTTTCCAGCAGAAAAATCAGGCGTTGTTTTAAGTGCGGAAGAAGGCACGGGTTTATGAGAAAATTCGGGCTTTGCAGAATTTGTTTTAGAGAGTTGGCAAATAAAGGAGAAATCCCCGGTATTAAGAAATCAAGCTGGTAATTAATTACGAATTTACGAATAAGTACCAATATACTAATTAGTACATTCGTAGAAATTAGTAGATTAGTAATTTTATGACAGATCCAATCACAGACATGTTAAATCAGATAAAAAATGCGCAAGCTGTCGGCAAGACGGAGGTTTTGGTTCCTTTGTCAAACATCAAAAATGAAATTGCCGATATTCTATCAAAAGAAGGTTTTGTCGGAGAGGTGAAAAAAACTGCAAAAGGAAAACAAAAAAGCTTAAAGATTTCTTTAAGGTATGACAACGAGGTACCGGCGATAGAAGGGTTTAAAAGAGTTTCAAAACCCGGGCAAAGAATTTACGAAGAGGCTATGAAAATTAGAAAGGTTCATGGAGGATATGGAATATCAATAATTTCAACATCAAAAGGCCTTATGACAAATAAGGATGCCAGAAAACAGAAGACGGGCGGAGAAATAATCTGCGAAGTGTGGTAATAATATTTAATGGAGATAAAATAATAAAATGTCACGAATTGGTAAAAAATTAATAGAAATCCCGCAAGGTGTTAAGGTGGAAATTTTAGAAAAAGAAATAAAAGTTTCCGGACCCAAGGGAGAATTAAAACAGGCAATACACCCTGAAATTAAAGTTGAATCTAAAGATGGCAAGATTTTTGTTTCCCCGAAAACCGAACTTTCAAAAAAGGGCAGGGGATTGTGGGGTTTGTATAGAGCCTTGATAGCAAACATGGTTGAGGGCGCCAGCAAGGGATTTGAAAAAAAATTAGAAATTGAGGGAGTTGGTTTTAAGGCAAACGTTGAGGGGGATAACTTGGTTATGAATCTTGGATTTACAAATCCCATTAAAATAAAAAAAATAGACGGTGTTAATTTTTCGGTAGAAAAAAACGTTATTACGGTTTCCGGGGCAGACAAGGAAAGAGTAGGGCATATGGCGGCGTTAATCAGAAAACAGAAAAAGGCGGAGCCTTATAAGGGCAAGGGAATTAAATATCAAGGAGAAAAAGTCAGAAGAAAAGAGGGTAAAAAAGTTGTTGCAACAACAAAATAATATGTCGATAAAACAAGAAAAAAGAACAAGGAGACACAAAAAAATAAGAATTAATATGCGCGGCACGAAAGACAGGCCGAGACTTTTTGTTTTTAGGTCAAACCAGCATATTTATGTCCAATTGATTGACGACGGACCCGGAGGGCACCCCGCGAAAATTTTAATGAGCGCATCTGATAGTGATTTGAAATTAGTGAAAGGAAAATCTGGAACGAGAAAATCTGATATGGCAAAACAGGTCGGTATATTAATAGCAAAAAAGGCCATAGAAAATAAAATAGAAAAAGTTGTTTTTGACAGAGGCGGAACCCTTTTTCATGGCAGAATAAAAGCTGCGGCCGAAGGAGCAAGAGAAGGAGGACTCAAATTTTAATTTTTAATTTTCAATTATCGATTTTTAAAAAATTATGACAGAAGAAATAAAAAAAGAAAATCCAAAACCAAATGACGGTTTTGTACCGATTCCCACGGGCGAACAGCCCTCGACCGATAGGGGCGATGGCAAGGGGCAGAGAAGCGGCGGTTTTAGGCAAAGAAGGCCGGGTTTTGGCAGGGCCGGATTTGGCAGAGACAGGCAGAAAGACGAATTTCAAACAAAACTTTTGGATCTAGCCAGAGTTACCAGGGTTACCGGCGGAGGAAAGAGAATGAGTTTTCGCGCAGTTGTAGTTGCCGGAGACAAAAAGGGTAAAGTAGGCATTGGCATAGATAAAGGAAAAGATGTTTCTCAAGCCATTGAAAAAGCTACCAGGCGGGCTAAAAAAGATTTAGTCAGCGTTGTTATTGTAAACGAAACTATTCCTCATGAAGTTAAAGCAAAGTCAGGACCGGCGGTGATTTTATTAAAGCCGCAAAAAAAAGGAAGAGGATTGGTTGCCGGAGGAGCGGTCAGAACTATTTGCGACTTAGCGGGAATTAAAAACATTTCTTCAAAAATTCTTTCCGGTTCAAAAAACAAATTAAATAATGCCAGGGCTACGATAGAAGCTTTAAAGAAGTTAAAAGCCCCAAGTAAAAATTAAAAACATGCAACTTCACGAATTAAAAAGAAAACATAAAAATAGGAATAAAAAAAGAGTCGGCAGGGGCGGCAAACACGGAACCTATTCGGGCAAAGGAATAAAAGGACAGAAATCAAGAGCCGGCAGGAAAATGGTGCCGATTATCAGGGAATTAATTAAAAGGTATCCGAAATTAAAAGGATACAGAAGTTTTAAATTGGATAATGATTTTACCATAGTTAACCTCGAAGTTTTGGAAAAAAATTCAAAAGATGGCGATATTATAAATCCGGAAAATTTGATTAAAAGCGGTATTATCAGTAATATAAAAGGAAAGACCCCGAAAGTTAAGATTTTAGGGACAGGCAAACTCACAAAAAAATTAGTAGTAGAAAACTGCAAGACATCAAAAACCGCCAAAGAAGCAATAGAAAAAGCAGGAGGTAGTGTTAAATAACACTTACGTTCGGCAACAAACTTTTTTCCGTCTGCTGGTAACCCCCTTTGTCCTGCGGGACAAGTGGACCAGGGCCTACAAAAAGTTTATTGCCTCGCTTCAAATTTATGTGGTACGAAAAAATACAATTTCTTTTTAAAAACAAAGAGTTAAGAAACAAATTTTTATTTGTAATTTTTCTTTTTGTCGTCTTCAGAATAGCTGCCAATATACCCATTCCGGGATTTAGCAGGCAGGACCTTGCGAATGTTTTTAACCAATTCAGCGGGGGCGATAACCAGGCGCTTGGTTTGATGAATTTATTTACGGGCGGAGCGCTAAGTAATTTTTCTGTTGTTTTGATGGGACTTGGGCCCTATATTACAGCTACAATTATTTTACAGCTTTTGACAATGATTTTCCCCGTGCTCGAAAAGCTTTATAAAGAAGAGGGCGAATCGGGCAGGCAAAAATTTAACCAATATTCCAGGTTGCTTACTATACCGTTGGCTGCATTTGAAGGCTACGGCATGCTTACGGTTTTTGCAAAACAAGGGATTATTTCCGGGCTTACTCTGCCGGTGATGATTTCGGCAATTTTAACAATCACTGCCGGAGCAATGTTTTTAATGTGGATTGGAGAAATAATTTCCGAACAGGGAATGGGAAATGGTATTTCTTTATTAATTTTTGCTGGTATAGTTGCAGGAATGCCTATGAGTATTTATCAAAATTTTTCTGGCCCAGCCAGTTCTCTTATCGCAAATATCCCTTCTTATTTAGCATTTGCCACACTCTCTATGATTATAATCGCCGGAGTTGTTTTAATTACCGAGGCCCGCAGGAATATTCCGGTTTCTTATGCAAAAAGAGTCAGGGGAATGAAAATGTACGGCGGAACTTCAACATATCTGCCCTTAAGTGTTAATCCGGCAGGAGTTATTCCGATTATCTTTGCTTTATCAATACTTTTATTTCCGGGAATGATAGCCGGCTATTTTGGCACATACTCCGGATTGGTTGGAAGTATAGCCACAAATATCGGCACATTTTTTAGCAAAGTTTGGATACACGGAGTCTTATATTTCTTGTTAGTTATTTTATTTACATATTTTTATACAGCAGTAACTTTCGACCCCAAAACGATTGCCGACAATCTCCAAAAAATGGGTGGATTTGTGCCGGGAGTAAGACCCGGTAAATCAACAGCTGATTTTATGAAACACATCTTAAACAGGGTATTGTTCACAGGCGCTATGTTTTTGGGATTAATTGCAATATTGCCATCAATTGTTGAAGGTCTTATTCCCAATGTAATCGGATTTACATTCTTGATTGGAGGAACTTCACTTTTAATCGTTGTAAGCGTGGTATTAGACACAGTTAGGCAAATTAACGCGCAACTCCAAATGCGCGAATACGAAACATTCTAAAAATATGGACGAAAAGATTATCATTTTACTCGGCAAGTCTGGTTCTGGAAAGGGGACACAGGCAGAGCTTTTAAAAGAAAGGTTTGGACTTTCTCATGTGGTTAGCGGCGACCTATTGAGAAACAGGGCCAAAAAATTAGATTTTACCGGTAAAAAATTGTCAGAAGTATTGACGCATGGCAAATTGGCGCCAACATGCGTTATTTTTAAACTTTGGCTTGATAAAATAGAAGAGATCAAAAACACTAAAAACACAGAAGGCGTTATATTGGACGGTAATCCCAGAAAAATAAAAGAAGCATATCTTATTGATGAGGCATTCGATTGGTATGAATGGCATAATGTTAAAGCTATTTTAATAGATATTTCTGATAAAGAAGCGATTCAGCGCTTAACTAAAAGAAGAATCTGTAAAAAATGCAAAGAAATTATTCCCTTTGTCGGTGATTTCAAAAAAATTAAAAAATGTCCTAAATGCGGCGGTGAATTAATACAAAGGTCAGATGACACGCCCAGTTCGGCAAAAAATAGGATGGATTGGTTTAAAAAAGAAGTTCAGCCAATCATTAATTATTATAAAAAGACAGGAAGGTTAATAACAGTTAATGGTGAACAATCAATAGAAAACGTTTTCAAAGACGTTTTGAAATCTCTTAAGTAATTATTCAATGCCATCAAACAAAATTATTTTTGTAGTCGGAATGACTGGCTCTGGAAAAAGCATTGTTTCTGATGAGCTGGTAAAAAAAGGTTTTGCTTTTGTCAGGTTTGGTCAAATCACATTAGACGAGGTTAAAAAAAGAGGATTGGAAGTTAATGAAACAAACGAAAGAGCAGTGAGAGAGGGCTTGCGTAAAGAGTATGGAATGGGAGCTTTTGCTACATTAAATATTCCAAGGTTTGACGAGTTTTTAAAAAAATCAAATGTTGTTGGCGACGGTCTTTATAGCTGGACAGAGTATAAAATATTAAAAGAAAAATACGGAGATTTAATGAATGTTTTAGCAGTTTATGCTCCGCCAGAATTGCGATATGAAAGATTGGAAAATCGGGCAGTGGCAAATGACCCGAATAGTCGTTTTAGGTCAACTCCAAAAGCAGATTCAAAAAAGCGCGATTACGCGGAAATTGAAAATATAGAAAAAGGCGGGCCGATTGCAATGGCGGATTTCACAATTATAAATACAGGGACGGTTGACGACGCCAAATTGCAACTGGAAAAATTTTTATCAACGTTAGGATAATGATAACTACAAAAACACAAGAAGAGATAAAAACAATAAAAGAGGGCGGGAGAATCCTGGCGAATGTTTTAAAGGAATTGGAAAAAATAACAAAGCCCGGAATCACCACAAGGGATTTAGACAGAGCCGCAGAGGCTCTTATTTTGTCTCGCGGAGGCAAACCCGCTTTTAAGGGCTATGCCGGTTTTCCATATTCCTTGTGTACATCGGTAAATGAAAATATTGTTCACGGGCTTCCTTCGAATTATGTTTTAAAAGAAGGCGATTTATTAAAATTGGACCTTGGAGTTTTGTACAAAGGTTTTAATACAGATTCGGCCATAACAGTTGCAGTGGGTAGTGTTTCATACGAAGCAAAAAGGCTGATAAATGTCACAAAAAAAGCATTACGGCTGGGAATTAAAAAAGCAAAAGTTGGAAATACAATTGGAGACATTGGAAACACAATACAAAGATTTGTTGAAGACCAGGGATTTTCGGTTGTAAGGGATTTGTGCGGGCATGGAATTGGCAAAGAAGTTCATGAAGACCCAAAAGTGCCAAACTTCGGAAAAAGAGGCGCCGGAGAAAAATTAGTTGAAGGAATGGTAATTTGCATTGAACCGATGATAACAGCAGGGGATTACAATTTAAAAAAATCTAGCGATGGCTATGGATATGCCACAAAAGATAGTTCTTTGTCCGCTCATTTTGAACACACAATTGTGATTACAGAAAAAGGCCCAAGAATTTTAACAGAGTAAATAATCGCTCGGCAACAAACTTTTTTCCGTCTGCTGGTAACCCCCTTTGCCTCTACGGGCAAGTGGACCAGGGACTTCAAAAAATTTATTGCCTCGCTTAATTCATTTATGAAAAATTTAATTGTAGCGAACTGGAAAATGAATCCGGTTTCGCAGGAAGAAGCGGAAGATATTTTTGAGGGAATCAAAAATGGAATAGGCGACACAAGTGCAGAAGTTGTCGTCTGCCCGCCGTTTGTTTATTTACCATTATTAAAAGGATTAACAATTGGAGCGCAGAATGTATTTTATTCAGATGGGCATGCGCTTACCGGAGGAATATCAGGAGCTATGTTGAAAGATTTAGGAGTGGAATATGTGATAATCGGCCATTCGGAAAGCAGAAGATATTTAAAAGAGACAGACGAAATCGTAAATAAAAAAATAAAAGAATCTCTTGAAAACAAATTAAAAGTTATTTTTTGCACCGGCGAAACAGCAGAGGAAAAGGATGCCGGAAAAAAGAATGAAGTTTTAGAAAGACAGATAAGGATTGGGTTGGCGGGCGTCGGCGATTTGGAAAATATAAATGTTGCATATGAACCGGTGTGGGCAATTGGAACCGGAAATAATTGCGGGGTTGAGGAAACAAAAAAATCAATTGATTTTATAAGAAAGTTGGCAAAAGTTTCAAGAATACTTTACGGCGGAAGTGTTAAAAGCGAAAATTCCGGAGATTATGTAAAATCTGCCGGAGCAAACGGATTATTGGTTGGCGGAGCTTCATTAAATCCGGAAGAGTTTGTAAAAATCGTAAAATCAGCCGAGTAGCATCAAAAAGAGGTTCAATTGACATATTGGGCCTTTTTTAGTATGTTCAACTATATGCAGGAAGATAATATATTAACAAATGGATATTTTTTCAGCCCAAGCAAGGGAAACCTAACCTTAGACGAAGTTATAAAGGAGATTTTCGGTTATATGCAGGAATCTCCGGAAAATCAGTATGAAGTTATTGTTGGCTGTGATTCGCCCTCGTCCGATAAGCCATTTTTTCCGATTGCAATTGTCGTTTTAAGAACAGGATTTGGCGGAAGATTTTTCCTTAAGAAAATGCATTATCCAGATTCGTTTTTGAAAAGATTTGCCAATATAAACTGGAAAAACAGGATTCTGCAGGAAGTTTATTTATCGTGCGAACTGGCTTTATCTTTGCGGGAAGAATTAGAAAAAGAAAACACCCTTCGACGGGCTCAGGGCGAGAGTTTAAAATACCAGTTTGAATACATACACGCTGACGTTGGGGAGGTTGGCAAAACAAAAGAAATGGTAAAAGAAGTAGTTGGTTTGATAAAGGGCAATGGATTTGAACCGAAAATAAAACCATACTCCTTCGCCGCAACCGTCGTGGCAGACAGATACACTTAGCTTTCAGCTTTTAGCTAATTAGCTTTTAGCTTTCGACGCCGGAAACGGCGTTTTTGATTAAAATAAAGCTGAAAATAGGGGAAAATGAGGGATAGTCTAAAATTGGTTGAAAATATTGACAAGCACTCAAAATAGGTGTATAATAAATATATAGGGTAAATTAGCACATTCACAGTATAAATACTTGCGTGTTCAATGGTCATAGCTAAAAGACCTTAATAAGTTGAGATTTTTTAGCTATGACCAAAACGGCCAAGCCCCTTTACTCGCGGGTAGCGAGAACATCGTTCGGCAATTAGCCGAAAGGAGAATATCATGGGTCAGGTCAATGAACTTAAGGATTTCACGCGTGGGCAGTTGGATGCGGCTTTGATGAAAATCGGTCAGGATGTCGGTATGGGTACTGCGGATGGCATCCGCGCATTTCTCGCCAACAAGCTCTCGGTTTCCAAATCGACTCGCCGTTGGCGGGAGGAGGACGGAGTAATCTATTTCTCCGTCACCTCCGACGGCACGACAGGTCCCCAATGGATCGAGCGGCTCGAGAAGAAAGGCATCAAGCTCTCAAAGCGGGCGAAGGATGTCTTAAACTCTCCAGACTTCAAGCCGACCAATGGCGCGACAACCGAGGTCGCAGTTCTCAAGGGAATGCTGTTCGAGGACAATGATCGTGTAACGTCGAAGATTCGCGCCGAGGCTGGCAAGCGCAAGCTTGTCAATCCCAATGCCGAACTCGGTTGCCTTGTCCGCGACATGTTCACGGACGAGGAAATCGAGGCCATGGGTCTTGTGTGGATCGTCACGATGCACAAACCCATCAAGGATTCTGACGGTGATGCTAGTCTCCTCGGCGCGTATCGCGTTGACGATGGCCATTGGCTGTGCGCGTACTACGGCGGGCCCGACGACAGGTGGGGTCGCGCCGATGGTTTCGCCTTCGCCGTCTCGCAAGTATCTTCTTAAGTTCTCTGGACTTGAGCCTTTGCTCTTGTCCTTGGAACCTTTGCCCTTTGCATTTCGTCACAGATTTGCAGAGGGCAATTTTTTTTGATAAAATATATATGGTAATAGGCGAATCTTGCCTGCGATCACGGTTGCGGGCGGCCGAATCCAGTGTTTGTATGTTGAGAGCGTTTGCGACCAAGGTTTCAAACGGAGGATATGCAAATTACTTTCAAAAAAAGAAGATACTTGGCGCGAGAAACTAGGGCATTGCGATGCCGAATTCGATACAGCCCCGAGAGTATTCAAGGGGCAGTGGCACAGATGGTTTCTCGCGTATTTCTGACGGTGATACTAATCTCCTCGGCGCGAATCGCAATGACGATGGCCATTGGCTGAACGCGTACTACGACAAGCCCGACAACAGGTGGAATCGCGACAATGGTTTCGCCTTCGCCGTCTCGCTAATATCTTCATTTTCTCTCTCATCTTTTGAGAGAGTTTTGTTTAATAATCTGTCCCGACCATCCGCCAAGATTTTTTCCAATCTCGTCCAACTTTATTGAAAGGTTGATATATTTCTTATTGTCAAAAGATTTTGTTTCCCAAAGAATCATTAAAAATACTTTGAGCGTATCTATTTTTCTGATTGCCAAACGCACATAAGGCAGTTTTTCTGTTTGCATTTTTATTCGTCGTTTGGTAAAGTATGGATAGGTCTTTGAAATCTCGATGGTTTGATGGAATCCGTGAAATTCGGGCGGCGGATTCTCGCAAGAGAATTCGTGAGTGTTCCTAGTAGGACTGGTTACCCCAGGCCTTTGGATGAGCTGAAACCCTCGGTCCTTGGTACGGGACTGAGACTACGGGAGGCGTACCGCCTCTTTTTACTGGCTTCCAAAGTCTATCCTCGGCGTCTATGTTTCGGGATTTCCATAGGCGGGTAGATTATGGCACACTTACTGAGAGAGATTCTGGGGTCTGATCCTACGTCTTGAAGCGCAATGTGCATGTTGCGTCGAGGGACAGAATCTCTTACCATCAAACCATCACAATTTTTTCGACAGGGCGTGGCTTTATGCGCGCCTTTTTTATTGTTGCGTGAAATTATGTTTTGATGTAAAATAGATAAATCATGAAATCAGCCGAATTACGACAGAAATTTTTGGAGTTTTTTAAGAGCAAAGGGCACACTATAATTCCCAGCGCTTCTTTGATTCCTGAAAATGATCCGACTGTTTTATTTACAACCGCGGGAATGCATCCGCTGGTGCCATATTTATTGGGCGAAAAACATCCGGAAGGGAAAAGGCTGACAAGCGCGCAAAAATGTATAAGAACTGGAGACATTGATGATGTGGGAGATGACACGCATAATACTTTTTTTGAGATGTTGGGTAATTGGTCTTTGGGAGACTACTGGAAAGAAGACGCAATAAAATGGTCTTTTGAATTTTTGACAAAGGAATTGAAAATTCCTTTGGAAAGATTAGCCGTGTCTTGTTTCGGCGGCGATAATGATGCGCCGAAAGACGAAGAGACCGCCGGAATTTGGCAATCATCAGGCGTTAAAAAAGAAAGAATAGCTTTTTTGGAAAAAGAAGATAATTGGTGGGGGCCAGCGGGAAAAACTGGTCCGTGCGGTCCGGATACAGAAATGTTTTATTGGAAAGACAATAATGAAAAAGCTCCGAGAATTTTCGATCCAAAAGACAAGAGATGGGTTGAAATTTGGAACGATGTTTTTATGCAGTATGTTAAAGACGAAAACGGAAATTATATGGGAGCTGAGCAAAAAAATGTTGATACTGGAATGGGGCTGGAAAGAACTTTGGCTGTTTTAAACGGAAAAGAAAATATTTATGAAACAGATTTATTTGAACCAATTACTTTAAAAATCAGGGAGCTTGCCGGAATAATTTGTAAAAAAGATAATCCGTGCAGCGTGGAAGATATAAAATCTATAAGAATTGTGGCAGACCATATAAAAGCAGCCACCTTTTTATTGGCCGGCGAAATTGAGCCGTCTAATTTGGGCAGAGGATATATTTTAAGAAGATTAATCAGGAGAGCAATACGACACGGGAAAAAATTAGGAGGACCCAAAGGGTACCCTGAAAATTTTATTGCTAAAATTTATCCGGTTGTAGTTGAAATTTACGACGGATTTTATCCGGAAATTGAAAATAAAAAAGATTTTATTTTAGAGCAGTTTAAAATAGAGGAAGAAAAATTTGAATTAACTTTGGAAAAAGGATTAAAGGAATTTGAAAAAATGCAAACGATATCCGGAAAAGATGCGTTTAATCTTTATCAAACTTATGGTTTCCCGATTGAGGTGACTGAAGAATTGGCAAAAGAAAAAGGAATAAAAGTTGATATTGAAGAATTTAAAAAAGAATTAGAAAAACATCAGGAGCTTTCAAGAACTGCATCAGCCGGAATGTTTAAGGGCGGGTTGGCTGATGCGTCAGAAGAAACTACAAAATTACATACGGCGGCTCATTTAATGTTAGCTGGTTTGAGAAAAGTTTTGGGAGGACCCGAAGGGTGCCCCGTTTATCAAAAAGGAAGCAATATTACGGCCGAAAGATTAAGGTTTGATTTTTCGCACAAGGAAAAAATGACATCGGAACAAATCAAGCAGGTTGAGGACTTTGTTAATGAAGTAATAAAAGAAGACTTGCCGGTTGTGTGCGAAGAGATGAGTTTGGGAAAAGCCAAAGAATTAAATGCTATGGGAGTTTTTGAATCAAAATATGGGGATAAAGTAAAAGTGTATACAATCGGAAAAAATGGTAAAATAATAAGCAGAGAGATATGCGGAGGCCCTCACGTGGAACGCACGGGAATTTTGGGCCGTTTCAAGATTCAGAAGGAGGAGAGTTCATCCTCAGGTGTGAGGAGAATAAAAGCAATATTCGAGTAAAATTTTAAATAACAAATTTAGAATTTAAAATTAAAAATTATGCCTCGCAGAATTTACGACATCAAGCCACCGAAAATAGCCCATAAAGCGCAAGGACCCAAAGAAAAAATAAAACACTATGGCCGCCATAAAAAAGAAGCCCGTTCTATTTGGTTGCCGGTTTCAATTATTGTCGCGGCAATTATAATTATAGCCGGCGTATATTTATTTTTTAAACTGCCAAAAGCCGACATTACTATTTGGCCGAAAGTAGATACCCTAAGCTTTAAACAAACAATAACAGCAGATAAATCGGTTGATTTAACAGATATTGAAAAAGCCGTTATTCCGGCTAAGTATTTTGAGGTCACTAAAACAAGTTCGCAAGATTTTCCCGCTACGGGAAACGCATCAAACGAAGGACAGGCGTCGGGCGCCATAACGATATATAATAAATTTGACCCTCCAACTCCTTTCACATTAAAAATCGGCACGCATTTTATGTCTGATTCCGGAAAACTTTTTGTGGCTTCGCAAAGAATTGTAATTCCGGCCGCAAAAAAATCAGGAAGCAAAATTACGCCAGGATCAGTTCAAGTTGAGGTTCAAGCCGTTGAAGGAGGATCCGATTATAATATAGCTCCTTCTAATTTTTCCGTGCCCGGGCTAAAGGGGACTACATATTATTACAGTATTTATGCAACCTCTGAGAGCGCCATGGCGGGTGGGTATGCGGGAAAAGTTAAAAAAGTAACAGATGATGATATCCGGGGGGCCAAAGAAATTTTGACTAAAAAAGCCACAGATGATGCGGTATCTGCCCTGAAAGGTCAAATTCCATCAGATTATATATTATTAGACAACGCTGTTTTTTCTGACGTCACCAGCTCTTCAACTCAGACGAAATCCGGCACAGTTATTGATAGTTTTAATTACCAGGCGACAGTGAGGGCGAGCGCGCTGGCTTTCAAAAAATCTGATTTAGAAAAATTTGCAAAAGATTATATTATTTCTCAAATGCCGGACGGAAAAACCCTTTTAGATAGCAGTTTTAAAATAGAATATTCGGGCAGCGCCGTGGACATTTCCGGAGGAAAAGCAACGGTTAACTTAGATTTTTCAGCTGGTATTTACGGGAACATTGATAAAAACTCTATTAGCTTGTCTTTACTCGGGGAGAATGCCGACCAAATAAAAGGAACTCTAAACAACATCTTGGGCGACAAGATTTCCAAGCTCGAAATCAAATTTTGGCCGTTCTGGGTCGCTTCCGCTCCAAACAGCCAAAAGGCAGTTAATGTGCAACTTAATTTTGAACAGGGTTGAGTTTTAACAAGACTTGACCTTTTAGGGTTAATTTGCTAATATATCCCTATACCCAAATAATGCAAGACGAGAGAAAAAATAATCAAGTTATAAAAAAAGAAGGAAGGGTTACAGAGGCTTTACCAAACGCCTTTTTTAGAGTAGTATTAAGCGACGGAAAAGAGATTTTAGGATTTTTGTCCGGGAAGATGAGAATGAACAGAATTACCATATTGCCCGGAGACAGAGTTTCTATAGAGATGAGCCCCTATGACGAAGGAAAGGGCAGGATAGTTTATAGATTAAAATAAAATCATAAAAATTTAAAAAACTAAAACCCGAAAGTTTTTTTATTTTATTTTTATATTTTTAAGTTTTTAAAAAGATGAAGGTGCGGCCATCAATTAAAAAAATATGCAACGATTGTAAAATTGTCAGAAGAGAGGGTCGGATTTACGTTATTTGCAAGAAAAACCCAAAGCATAAACAAAGACAAGGTTAAAAAAATGCCAAGAATTGCAGGGGTAAATATTCCCGAAAATAAAAGAATAGAAATTTCGCTGACCTACATTTATGGGGTGGGCAAATCTTTGAGTAAAAAAATTTTAAACGGATTAAAAATAGATATAAATAAAAAAGCTTCTGACTTAACTCCGAAAGAGGTTAATGATTTAAAAGAATTTATTGAAAAGACGCACAAAATTGAGGGAGATTTGAGGAGACAGGTTATGATAAATATTAAGAGATTAAAAGACATCGGCGCGTGGCGCGGATTAAGGCATGCCAAAGGATTGCCGGTCAGGGGGCAAAGAACCAAAACCAATAACAGAACAGTCAGAGGAAATGTCAGAAAAACAATGGGCTCCGGCAGAAAGCCGGCCGCAGCACCAACATAAAAATAATATGGGAAAAAAACACGTTATCGAAACAAATCAAGAAGAAGCAATAAAAGAACAGGAGAAGATTAATAAAACAGCTGAAAAAGAGGTTAAGGTAAAGGAGGGGCACCCGGCGGGAATCGGGGGACCCCTTGGGTCGGGGAAAATTTATATTTCTTCTTCTTATAACAATACGATAATAACTCTTACTAATTCGAAGGGTCAGGTTTTGGCTTGGAAATCAGCCGGCTCAGTCGGTTTTAAGGGCACTAAAAAATCAACTTCTTTCGCCGCCTCAAAAGTGGCGGAAACCATAGCAAATATTTGTAAAAAATTAGGCGTTGTTGATAAAATAGAAGTTTTGATTAAGGGCATCGGAGCAGGCCGCGAATCTGCCGTAAGAACTCTAATAACGCAAGGGCTGAATGTTGTTTCAATAAAAGATATAACGCCCCTTCCGCACAACGGATGCAGGCCGAGAAAAGTAAGGCGAGTATAATAAATAAATTATGAGGTACGATCAATGTAAAACTTGCAGGCGGTTAGGACAAAAACTCTTTTTGAAGGGCGATCGTTGTTTTTCGCAAAAATGCGCGATGTTAAGAAGGGCGTATGCTCCGGGGCCGCAAAAAAAGAGAAGGGGCGGCTCTCCATCGGAGTATAAAAAATCATTGGATGAAAAACAGACCCTTAAAAAATGGTATGGCCTTTCTGAAAGGCAGTTTAAAAGATATGTAAAAGAGACGCTTGCGAAAATGGGCAAAGTTGATGACGTGTCGGCAGAACTTATCAGGAGGCTGGAAAAAAGACTGGATAATGTTGTTTTCAGATTAGGATTTGCAAAATCCAGGGCGCAGGCGCGCCAGCTCGTGTCTCATGATTATTTTTTAATAAACGGAAAAGCGGTTAATATGCCGTCTTACGAAGTAAAAAAATCTGATGTAATCGCTTTAAAAGAGCACAAAAAGGCAAAGGGCGCGTTTAAGGAATTAATGAACGAATTAAAGAGAAAAGAGGTGCCGGCATGGCTGTCATTTGATAAAGATAAATTAGAAGCCAAAACTATCGGAGAGCCGAACCTGGATGAAGTTAAGCCTCCGGCAGAAATTTCGTTAATATTCGAGTTTTATTCAAGGTAAAAAAAGCTACGAAATACGAAAAACATACGAATATACGAAAACGGTTTCGTATATTCGTACAAAATTCGTAATTCGTAGAGAAATCATGATTCCTCTTCCGCTTCCTCCAAAAGTAATTCAAAAGACGGCCCGGGGTACCCCTGGGGTCTCGACCCACCGCGCGGTTTTTGAAGTAGAAGGATTATATCCGGGATACGGCGTTACTGTTGGAAATGCCTTGAGGAGAGTTTTATTGTCCTCTTTACAGGGAGCGGCTGTAACCGAAGTTAAGATAAAAGGAGTTTCACACGAGTTTTCAACAATCCCGGGAGTTTTAGAGGATACTGTGATAATGCTTTTGAATATTAAAAATTTAAGATTTAAAATTTTCGAAGGCGACCCAGAGGGCGCTCCGCAAAAGGTGCAATTAAAAGTAAAAGGGGAGAAAGAAGTAAAAGGAGCTGATTTTAAGTGCCCCTCTCAAATAAAATTAGTAAATCCGGATTTGCATATTGCCACAATTACAGATAAAAAAACAGAATTAGAAATAGAGCTTAATATTGAAAAAGGCATCGGATATGTTCCGAAAGACCAGGTAAAAAAAGGAAAAGCGGAAATTGGAGCCATTGCAGTTGACGCTATATTTACTCCAATAAGGAATGTTAATTTTCAAGTTGAAAATATGCGCGTGGGGGACAGGACAGATTTTGATAAATTAAGCCTGGAAATTGAAACCGACGGCACAATAACTCCGGAGGAAGCCTTTTTCGAGGCTTGCGATATTTTGATAAAACATTTCAATATTATTTTTTCCGCCGGAAGCGGAGAAGGCAAGGGAGAAAAGTCGGAGAAAGAGGGAGAAACAGCAGAAAAGACAGAATCAACGGCGATTTTAGTTGAAGACTTGAAACTAACCGGCAGAACCCTTAATGCTTTGTTAAATAATGGAATAAAGACCGTGGGCGGAATTATGAAAAAATCTGAGAAGAGCTTGGCTGAATTGGAAGGCATGGGGGACAAGGCAATTTTAGAAATAAAAAGGAAAATTAAGAAATTGGGATTAGAGATAAAATCAGAATAGTTCATGAGAAAGTTAAACAAAGGCAGAAAATTATCTTTGAGGATTGGACCGAGAAAAGCGCTCTTAAGAGTGCTGGTGAATAATTTTTTATTGCACGAGAAAATAAAAACTACAGAAGCAAAAGCAAAAGAGCTAAGGTCTGTTGCCGAAAAAATGATTACGAGAGCCAAAAATATTGATTTGGCAAACCGCAGGATTTTGGCGCGGGACTTGACCCCAAAAATATTGAAAAAAATAGTTGATGATGTAGCTCCGCGATATACAGAAAGGCAAGGCGGATATACTAGGATTATGAAGTTGGGACCCCGCAATTCAGACGGAGCTCAAATGGTAATTATTGAGCTTGTCAAATAACATGAAAAAAATAGAGCAGATCCAAAGAAAAGTAATTAGTGTAGACGCTGAAAATAAATCTTTAGGCAGATTGGCTGTTGAGGTTGCTGTTTTATTGCGCGGAAAAAATAAGCCGAGTTTCGTCCCGTATAAAGATGTGGGGGATACAGTTTTAGTAAAAAATATTGATAAAATGAAATTTACCGGAAACAAGCTCGAAGGGAAAAATTACTTTAGATATACCGGATATCTGGGAAATTTAAAAAAAGCGACGCTAAAAGAATTTTTAATTAAAAGAGGCCCGAAGGAAGTTTTAAGAAACGCAGTAATGGGTATGCTTACAAAAAATACACTAAGGGATAGACAAATTAAAAGATTAAGATTTGAAAAATAAACATGCCAAGAGCTAAAAAAATAATTGAAAAAACGAAGGAAAAGGAGGAAATAAAAACTCCTGCTGTCATTGAAGTTCCGGAAGAAACAAAGCCCGCGGGTTTTGTTGCGCAAGACATCGAAGCAGGAGAAGATGTGGCAGAAGATGATATTTCAAAAGAGATAGCAAAAACGATAAAAGAATCAGCCAAAAATCCCGACCGTTATTTTGAAGCAATCGGCAGAAGAAAAACAGCAGTTGCTCGCGTGCGCCTTTTTACAAAAGGAGACAAAGAGTTTTTAGTGAATAACAAGCCGTACCAACAATATTTTCAAACAGCAGAAGACCAGGAGATGTGTGTCGCTTCAATGAAAAAAATGAAATGCTTAGATAAGTTCAGGATTACGGCAAAAGTAAAGGGCGGGGGACACACGGCTCAAGCAGAAGCAATAAGGCACGGCACAGCCAGGGTTTTGGTAGATTTTAATCAAAATTTTAGAAAGCGTTTAAGAAAAGCAGGATTTTTAACAAGAGATCCAAGAATGAGAGAAAGGAAGAAATTCGGATTAAAGCGCGCAAGACGCGCACCTCAGTGGGCGAAGAGATAAAAATTGTGAAATTAAAAAAACCGGTGAAAGCCGGTTTTTTTGTTTGACACATATCATATTTTTAGATAATGTAATTTATTGCGTGCAACTTTACAAACAACCTACAAAAGAAAGAGAGGTTCATATGATTACGAGAATAGTCAGAAATTTCGGTTTTGCTGAGGTTTGTTTCTATGTGGAGAATGTTTCGGAATTGACGGCGGAGGAAATGGAAAAAATCCGCTGGCTGATTGCCGAATATTTTGAACCATTAATGGTTTACGGATACCCGCAGTACGGCGTTGGCGAGTATGTTGAAATTGGGCCTCGTATTAATATCGAGACGCCTTTTTCAAGCAACGCCAAGGCAATTTGCCACGCAATGGGGCTGGACAAGGTGGTTCGTATTGAACAGTCTATACTGTTTAAGTTGGCAGGAACGACTCGTGAGAAAATCCTTGCCGATAATCTGGACATCATGACGCAGGCGGTTTATCCATACGGTGGGCTGGTCAGTTTTGACCTTGATGCCAAGCCCGAAGAAGTACAGATAATCCCTGTTCTTGAATTTGGTGAGCAGGCGATTCGCGACGCAAACAAGCAGATGGGTCTTGGCATGGACGACTGGGACATCCGGTATTATACGGATATTTTCCGGCGCTATGGCAGGGATCCAACGGACGTGGAATTGTTCGACATTGGCAATGCCAATAGTGAGCATTCGCGTCACTGGTACTGGAAGGGCAAGCAGGTGATTGATGGCGTTGAAATGCCAGAGTCATTAATGGATATTGTCCAGGCGCCGTTGAAGACAATTTCCGGACAAAACGTTAGCGTGCTTGCATTCAACGACAATGTCGGCGCGCTTCATGGCTATCGAGTCCCTATTTTGGTTCCCGAAAAGCCCGGCCAGCCCTCACGAATGATTATTATTTATCGCACTTTGCACCCAACAGCGACCGCTGAAACTCACAACCATCCTACGCGCGTTGCGCCATATCCTGGCGCAGCAACCGGTATTGGCGGACGCATTCGCGACAACTGTGCCGGTGGCCGTGGTTCAATGACCGGGATTGGATTTTCGGGATATGTTGTGGGAAATTTGTTTATCCCGGGCTACCCGATTCCCGGCGAGGTTATTGGAAACGAACAGAACGAAAAATATCCAATACCTCTGCGAGTTTTACTAGAAGCCATTGAAGGGGTTGCAGATTATGGCAACCAATATGGCGAGCCGTCAGGCGGCGGATTTGCTCGTGCTTTTTGCCAGAGAGTTTCCGGCGAGAGGCGCGAATTCCGAAAGCCCATTCTTTATAGCGGCGGTATTGGGACAATCAATGAAGCACATGCAAGGAAAAACACTCCACAAAAAGGGTGGAAAATTGTTGCCATTGGCGGACCCGCTCATCCCGTTGGAAAAGGTGGCGGAGCTGCTTCAAGTATGGGTTCTGGCCAAAATTCTGCCGGTCTGGATTACGACTCGGTTCAGCGTGGCGACGGAGAAATGGGAAATAAGACAGTCCGCCCGCTTGAAACGTGTTTGCAAATGGGCGATGACAATCCCATTGAAGTTATTCACGACCAAGGCGCCGGCGGACCGAGTAATGTTTTGAAGGAGTTGATGGATGTAATTGGCGGGAAAATTGATATCCGCCAAATTATGCTCGGCGATAAAACTATGTCGGTGCTTGTCATTTGGTCTGGGGAATATCAGGAACGTTACGGCCTTTTGATTAGGGCCGAGCGTCTGCCGTTTTTCCAGAGCGTTTGCAAACGAGAGCGGGTGAACTGCGAAGTGCTGGGAGAAATTACCGGCGATGGATACGCCACAGTTGTTGACTCTAATAATGGCACAACGCCGGTTCATCTTAAACTGGATGATATTCTCGGGAAACTCCCGCAGAAAACTTTCAGGTCCGAGCATCTTCCGAGATTTTTCAGCAAGGCAGTTTTGCCAGCCGGCATTGAAATTTCCGACGCAATAGAAACGACTTTCAAACAGTTGTCTGTTGGTTCGAAAGGTTTTATCGTGCATCGCAAAGACAGGGCAGTGGGTGGTCGCGTTGCTTTGCAACAATGTTGTGGGCCAACACAGATTCCTATTGCTGACTTTGCGGTTTTGGCCGATAGCCATTTTGCTTTAACGGGATCAGCTTCTGCATTGGGCGAACAACCCTTGAAAATGCTGATTGATCCAGAAGCCGGTGCCAGAATGTCGGTGGGCGAAATGTTTACCAATATGATGGGCGCCGGCGGGATTAAACGTTCCGGTATTCGATGCCGGGCAAACTGGATGTGGCCGGCAAAGCTTCCTGGTGAAGGCGCGCTTATGTATGATGCCGCCGTAGCAATGAGAAACATGATGGTTTCTTTAGGTATAGCTGCTGACGGCGGGAAAGACAGTCTTTCAATGTCGGCTGAAGTAGGCGACGAAACGGTGAAAGCCCCTGGCGAGCTTGTAATTTTGGGTTATGCTTCAATGCCCGATATTACAAGAATACTTACGCCGGACATTAAGGCTCCAGGAGAAAGCCTGCTTGGCCTGATTGATTTAGGCATGGGCAAAAACCGCTTGGGCGGTTCAGCATTTTTGCAGTCCCTTAATCAGTTAGGCGACGAAACTCCCGATTGTGAGCCAGTACTTTTGAGGGCCACTTGGGACGCAGTGCAAACCCTGTACGATTGTGGAGCCTTGCTTTCGCTCCATGACCGGAGCGACGGCGGTTTGGCCACAACTGTGGCAGAAATGTGTCTTGGCGGAAACAGCGGGTTTTCATTGTCGTCAGACATCATAAGCACTCTGCCATTTTGGTTTAACGAAGAGCTTGGCATTGTTGTTGAGTTCTTGCCAAGCGAAGCAAGGCTGATTAGTAGAGTGTTGGAGGATAACGGAGCGCCTCCGCTTTTGAGGCTTGGCCGGACAATTTGCGATAAAATTCCCCGTGTTTTGGGAATTCCGCTTACAACTGTCCGTCAATGGTGGGAATCCACCAGTTATCAATTAAAGCGCCTCAAAAACAAAAACGGAACTGCTGAACAGGAATTTGAAGGATACAAAAATATCCGCCGCCCTGTTTATGAGCTTTCGTTTACCCCCAAAGAAGTGGTGGTGTCTGTTGATGAATTCCGTCCAAAAGTGGCGGTTTTGCGCGAAGAAGGATCTAATAGTGACAGGGAGATGAAGGCGGTTATCAAAATGGCCGACATGGATCCTTACGACATAACCATGAGCGATTTACTGGCGGAAACAGCGACCTTGGACGACTTCCAGTTTCTGATTCCTGTTGGCGGGTTCTCATTCAAGGACACTTTTGGGAGTGCCAAAGGCCAGGCTGGAGTTATTAGGTTCAATGAAAAGCTTAAGGCAATGTTTAATCGTTTCCGCGAGCGGAAAAACACATTGTCTCTTGCTCCGTGCAACGGCTTCCAGCTTTGGCAACGTGCGGGTTGGGTTCTGCCTGGTTTGCCTGAATCTGTTCAGCCACAATTGATTCAAAACGTTTCCGGAAGATTTGAATCGAGATGGACGCAGGTTAAGATTTTTCCGAGCCCAGCAGTTATGTTAGAGGGCATGGAAGGGTCAATACTCGGTGTCCATTGTGACCACGGCGAAGGACAAATATACTTCCCGGATCCGGCTGTCTTAGATTATGTAAAACGGTACAACTTGGTGCCAATTGTTTATGTAAATCCGGAAGGTGAGCCGACCCAGGAATATCCGTACAATCCCAATGGGTCTGCAGATGCAATCGCCGGTTTGTGTTCAAAAGACGGCCGGCATTTAGCTCTGATGCCTCATCCGGAACGTGTTTTTCTGAAATGGCAGTGGCACTACTGGCCCTTGGAATGGTCCAACATCAAGGTCTCGCCTTGGTTGAGGATTTTCCAGAACGCCAGGAAATGGCTTCTGCAAAATAAGTAGACTCAAAGCCCCGTGCTCGCACAGCCGGGGCTCTTTTTTTATGTGTTGACAAATTCTATAAAATTGGTAAGATTTTGTTAGCACCTGAAAAATTGAATTTTCCGAACGGTTCGGATTATTTCAGGCAGGATTGCTTTTTGTAGAAAGGCGGACATATGTGCGCTGATAAAAAAAACAAGTATGCGCAGGATGGTGTTGATGTGGCTGAAGGTGATACTTTCAGCCGATTTGCAGGCACTTTGTGCCGCGAGACCTACGGGAATTCTCCGTATGTTGAAGTGCGGGATTTTTCCCGCGGCCACTTTCGGGGCCCGCGAGGCTTCCGGCTGAAAGGCCTGCCCTCAGATTGCTGGCTGGACGCTACGCCCGACGGCGATGGAACTAAGGTCGTACTGGTGGATGCGGCTGGCGATTATAATAACGCGGCTTATGGCTGGATTGCTATGGTCTGCGGAGATATCACCCGTTGGGGAGGAATTGTTTTGCTGGTGGTCAACAACTTCGACGCTTCGTCCATCGGCAAAACGGGCGACAAGGTCAATAATGCCTGCCGCGCTATGCTTTCCGGGGTTAAGCGGATTGCCGACAAAGAAGGATTCATTATGTTCAAAGGCGAAACAGCCGAACTTTCGGACTGCGTCGCCTCACCGAATCCTACGGCTCTCGTCAAATATCTGTGGTCTGGGGTCGCCATCGGCGCTTACAATCCGAGAACCGTTATCACGGGCGACAAGGTTCGCGAGGGCATGATAGTTATGGCCCTGCGCGAACGAGGTTTTCGCAATAACGGTATCAGCTCGGTGCGCAAGGGCTTCGTGATGAAATTTGGGGCCATGTGGGCCACCAACCTCGAGGCGAAGGATGCAATTCTTGCAGCCGCTGCGCCGGCCGTGCTTTACGATAAATTCCTGGCAACCGCCAATGGTTGGTTCACTGGAGATCTCAAGCCACTTGTACCGATGTATCTCATTGTGCATGTGACGGGCGGGGCTATTAAGTCGAAGCTTGCCGAAGACATTCTCTTTCCAAGAGGGCTCTCGGCGAATCTCGACAATCTTTGGGATCCGCCGGAAATCATGCGGCAGTGCGCACAATGGCGTGGCATGGGTGATGAGGAATGCTATGAAACCTGGCACGGCGGACAAGGAGTGCTTGTGGTGATCGACGGCAATGATGAGCAGAAATTCACCGCCTTGGCGGAAACCTTCGGCATCGAAGCCAGGCGCGCCGGCAAGATCACTAAAGAAGCTCAACCTGCTGTGATTATCGAATCCAAGTTCACCGGACGGACTATTTCATGGTTTACGAAATGAAAATTCATTTCGTGGAATAATCCGGCGCTTATCGCAACTGAACACGTATGTCCCAACGGATGCAATTTCGTTGGGGCTTTTTTATTTTCTCTTGCATATAATTTTTGAAATGATAAAATATCTATATGTTAAAGGAGTTAATAGATCAGTTTTATTTGGAGAATCAGAAAAATAGGGAACAGACAAGGTTTTATATCACAGACGCGGGCAAATGCGAGCGGTCTGTTTTTTTTAAACTCAAAAATGCTCCGCGCGAACCCATTGATGCAAGAATTATGCGCATTTTTGAGCACGGAGAAAATATTCACAGAAGCATTTTTAATATTTTATACAGGTTAAGATTGGGCGTTGTAACAGAAATTCCCATTCCTTCTCAGGAAATAATTTCCGGCAGAGCCGACGCAATTTTATGCGTTGGAAATGAAAATTATGTTTTGGATATCAAAAGCATTAACAGCATGATATTCAGGAATTTGGCTGTGCCCAAAGAGGAAAATATTTACCAGATACAACTTTATTTGCACTATTTTAATATAAAAAAAGGAATTCTTCTATATATAGACAAAGACCGCCAAGAGATGAAAGAATTTTTTGTTGATTATGACGAGGCGCTTTGCAAATCGCTTTTAGATAAATTTTATGTCCTAAAAGGCCAAGTGGAAAAAAATATTTTACCTGCCCGCTTGGCCGACTATCCGCGCAACTGGCAGTGTTCTTATTGCGCGTTCAAGGATGTATGCAAAATAGTAGATGGCGATACGCTTAAGTGGGAAGGTTTTAAGAAAAAAATAGAAGCGCAAGAATCTTAAAACAAAAAGCGCCCCCGCTTAGCGGGGGCGCTTTTAATTGCTACGGGGTTAGTTTTTCGGATGAAAGCAAAGTTTTGCCTGTTAGTATATAAAGTTTAGCGTCCTGCTGATTGAAAAATATTTCGGGATTTTTAACCTCAATTTTTTCGGTTTGAGATATATTTATTGTTTGTGGCAGGGTCACAACATTGATGTTTCCGCGGTAATCAATTTCAGAAATTATAATTTTATTTGCCGAAGAAATAATTATATAATCATTATTTAACCAGATACAGTCAGTTATTTCTTCCGGGGATTTATATAAAAGCACTTTCCCGTCGGATTCTTTTGAAAGAAGAAAGATATATAAATTTTTACCGCTAAAGTAAACTATATTTTTATCGTCCGGAGAAATTTTAGCATCTTTAACTTGGCCGGCGAAATCATCAAGTTCGTTGGTTTTAGTATTTAGAAATAAAAGATTGCCGTTATTGTTTATAAAAATATTTTTGCTGTCGGATATTATTTTATAAGAGCCAGTTTTGACTATTTTTAACGGAGTCAAAATGATTTTAGCCGGTTCGGCAGCGGGGGACGCGGACAAGTCTGATTTGTAAAGAAATCCGTCTGTTCCCAGCCATATAATATTATTGTTTTGTCTCCCTACGGGAGATCCGCCGAAGGGGGACAATGCGAACGCAGCGATTTTTTTTAGGACAGGAGTTGATTTTTGAACAACAGTTAATTCTGAATTTTCAGGAGCATCGGAATAATATAGATTATTGTTTTTGATTAAAAACTTTTCCTGTGTGATAAACGGCGACTTGGTTTTGTCTGTTATAATTGTAAATTGTATGTCTTTTTTGAATAATAAAACATTTTCTATTTTTGTAACTTCCTTTTCCTGGACGGGCAAAGTTTTAAAATAATCATAATAACTTGTTTTTTTAACTAAAACAGCGTGCTCGTTTGGCAGCAAGCTTTGCACAAAAATTGAATTTGAAAACATGCCAGGTTTTTGTGTAATTTTAGAGTCGATAATTATTTGATCTGCCGCAGGAAATGTTCTTACATAAATGCCTCCAGTTGCTGTAATTTTCATTTTCTGAAAATCAAACCTGTATCCCATAGAGTAGGCAACTAAAACAGGGGTTATAACAAAAAAGCAGCCCACGCAAACGAGTAATATTGTCAGGCGGATTTTTTTCTTCATGATTACGATATATTAGCACAAAGCCGTGATTTTTTCCACTTTTTTCGGGGGGTTGCAAAGATTGTTTTTTTAGATTAGGATAAAGAATAATTAACCATATAAACATGGCAGATAAATTTGTTATTAACGGCGGAAAATCTTTAAGCGGAGAAATAGAGGTCAGGGGTTCAAAAAATGCGGCAGGGCCGGCGTTGATTGCTTGTTTGCTTACAGAAGAAGAATGTATTATAGATAATATTCCTTTTATTGATGATATCTCACATATTTTAGACATATTAAAGAGCATGGGGGTTAGAGTTGAAAAAACCGGAGAAGAGCAAATTAAAATAAAAGCGGAGAAGGTTGAGGCAGAAAAAATGGATTTTGAAAAAGTTTCCAAGACAAGAATTTCCGTGTTATTTTTTGGCGCACTTCTGGCCCGCGCCAAAAATTTTAAAATGCCCCCACCCGGCGGAGATAGAATAGGCTTGAGGCCAATCTCCGTTCAGTTAAATGCTTTGGAAAAATTAGGGGCTAAGATTAAGAGAGAAGACAATGTTTATGAAGTTAGCTGTGAAAAATTAATAGGAAAAGAAATTGTTTTAGAAGAATTTTCCGTAACAGCTACTGAGGCTGTAATGCTGGCAGCTGTTTTGGCGGAAGGAAAAACCGTAATAAAGGGAGCCGCCGCAGAACCGCATGTTCAGGATTTAGGTGAGATGCTTTTAAAAATGGGAGCAAAAATTGAAGGCCTTGGCACTCACGCCATTAAAATAGAGGGCGTTGAAAAATTGCATGGATGCGGGCACAGTGTAATTCCGGACCCGATAGAAGCGGGAACTTTTATAGTTATCGGGGCCCTGACGCCAGGAAGGGTTAAAGTAACGGGCGTTGACTTGTCACACATGGATTTATTTTTAGCAAAATTAGAGGAAATGGGAGTTGAAATGGAAAAGGGAGAAAATTATATTGTAGTTTCGCACTCTCTAAAATTAAAAGCAACAAAAGTTCAGGCGCTTCCATATCCGGGATTTCCAACAGATTTATTGCCGATAATAATTCCTCTTTTAATTTCAGCTGAAGGTAAAAGTTTGGTGCACGACCCCTTATACGAAAACAGGTTTAATTATATTCAGGAATTAAAAAAAATGGGAGCTGATATTGAAATGGTTGACCCGCACAGAACATTTGTTTTCGGCCCGACAAAACTTTCCGGCGCAAACATTGATTCTTGGGATATAAGAGCCGGAGCTTGTTTGGTGATAGCCGCACTATCGGCAGAAGGAAAAACCGTTATTGAGAATGTCTTTCAAATTGACAGGGGATATGAGAAAATAGAAGAGCGCCTGCAAAAATTAGGAGCCGATATCAAAAGAATAAATTAGCAATATCATTTATGTTTAGTAATAAAATCGCCATTGACCTCGGAACTTGTAATTCTCTTGTCTATGTTCAGGGCAAGGGAGTTGTTTTATATGAGCCCTCTGTTGTCGCTGTCTCTTTAACTGAAAATAAAATTTTAGCGATAGGCGAGGGCGCAAAAGAAATGATTGGCAGAACTCCTGCGGACATAAGAGTTTATAGACCACTTAAAGATGGCGTCATCGCCGACTACAGAGTTACGCAGGCAATGATGCGCTATTTTATAAACAAGGTTAGCACCGGACTGAAAATTTTTAAACCAGAATTAGTCATTTCTGTTCCGGCAGGAATTACCAGCACAGAAAGAAGGGCTGTAATTGAGGCGGCGCTTTCTGCGGGAGCAAAATCAGCTTATGTCGCCAAAGAACCGATTTTGGCTGCCATTGGAGCGGGTATTCCCATTAACTCGTGTTCGGGACACATGATTATAGATATCGGCGGAGGCACTTCGGAGGTGGCTGTAATTTCTCTGGGCGGAATTGTAACGTGGCATTCCATAAGAATCGCCGGAGACAAAATAGACGCGGCAATAACAGAATACATAAAGAAAAAATATAATTTAGCCATAGGAACTCAATCGGCGGAAGAAATAAAAATAAAAATTGGCACAGCTCTTCCGCAAAAAGAACTGAAATTTTTGGAAATACAGGGCAGGGACTTGATTTTAGGTTTGCCGAGAACTGTTAAAATATCCAACAATGAAGTTTGCGAAGCCATATCAGATGTTTTAGCAGAAATTATACAAGCGGTAAAACATGTGTTAGCGGAGACTCCGCCGGAACTTTCTGCTGATATAATGAATAAAGGAATTATTATGGCTGGCGGCGGGTCGTTGTTGCCAAAAATTAACGAATTAGTTGCCCAGAGCACCGGCGTGCCGTGTTTTGTAGCCGAGGAACCGCTTTTCTGCGTGGTAAAAGGAACCGGCACGGTTCTTGAAAATCTGGAAGAATACAAAAAAGTTGTAATGAGCAAAAAATAATGTTGATTGGTCACAAAAAACAGTGGGAGCTGCTGAAAAAAAAGTTTGAGGTAAATCAGCTTGCGCATGCGTATTTATTTACAGGAGCTAAGGGAATAGGTAAAAAAACATTTGCCGTAGAGTTTGCTGAATTAGTCGGTTGCAAATTTCCGGATTTGATGCTGGTCAAGCCCGACGAAGGCAAGGAAATTTCAATTAAGAAAATCAGGGAAGTTCAAAATTTTCTGGCGTATAAATCTTATAACGGAGGATTTAAAATTGTGATTATTGACGACGCCGAGAGGATGAATATTGATGCGCAGGATTGTTTTTTAAAAGATTTAGAAGAGCCAAAAGGGCAAACATTGTTTATGCTAATTTCTTCCAAGCCCGATATGTTATTGCCGACCATAACTTCCAGATGCCAGACAGTGAAGTTTTTTAAGCCGAAAGGACCCGAAGGGTACCCCGCCCAAAATCCCGAAAGATTAAAAAAAGAGCAGGAAATTTTAAAAGAATTAATTCCCGTAATCAATTCAAATCTTGCAGACAAATTTAAGTATGCGAAGTCCATTGATTTTGAGAAGCAAGACCCGTTGGAAATTATAGAAGTAATGCAAAAGTATTTTAGAAAGAAGTTATTAGATGACACTTCAGACCAGGAAGCGAAGAAATTTTTAGAACTATCAGAAGAAATTAACAACAAACTGTTTTTCACAAACGCTAATCCAAAATTAGCATTAGAAATATTATTAATGGAAATATAAGAAATGGCAAATTATAAAGATTTTATAAACAGCGCTAAACCGGAGCTTGAAAAATCATTTAAGTTTTTAGAAGGCGAATTGGCGAAAATACGCACATCCAGAGCCAGTCCGGCTTTAGTTGAAGATATAGAAGTAAGCGCCTTCGGTTCAAAATTTGCGTTAAAGCAACTTGGCGCAATTTCAACTCCGCAGACAAACCAGATAGTCATACAGCCGTGGGACGCTTCATATATAGAACCGATAGAAAAGGCGATTGCCCAATCTGGGTTGGGAATGTCTTGCGCTGTTGATAAAAATTTTATCCGGCTGAATCTGCCCCTGCTTACAGAAGAATACAGGCTGTCGTTAGGTAAAATTTTGAACGAAAAAGCAGAACAAACAAAACAGGTAATAAGAAGGCAGAGGGATGAGGTATGGAACAAAATACAGGCAGCAGAAAAGGCAAAAGAAATTTCAGAGGACGATAAGTTCCGCGGAAAAGATGAACTTCAAAAAGTTGTTGACGATTACCAGGAGAAGATTAAGACATTGGTGGAAAAAAAGAAAAACGAATTAATTTGATTTATTTTTAATGATATCTACAATTTTAATTTTAGCCGTTGCTTTTTTTAGCTTAATTGCCCTTATGATTATTCACGAATTCGGGCATTTTATAATCGCTAAAAAGTTCGGCATAAGAGTCGAAGAATTCGGAATCGGATATCCGCCAAGAATTTTTGGCAAAAAAATTGGAGAGACAATTTATTCTGTAAATCTTTTGCCGCTTGGGGCGTTTGTAAGAATTTATGGAGAAGCTGGCGGAGTAGACGATTTAAGAAGTTTTACCAGTCTCAAAATATGGCAGAGAGTTTTGATTGTTATCGGCGGAGTCGCGGCATTTTGGCTGGCTGCCATGATTATTTTTTCTATTGTTTTCGCAATAGGGTCAGATCTTCCGGTTGGCGACGATGATGTACAAGGCCTATCCAATCCGCAAATAAAAGTGATTTCGGTTTCTCCTAATTCTCCGGCAAGTCAGGCTGGTTTGAAAACTGGTGATACTTTATTGCAGATTGAAGGCACGCCGTTAAATAAGATTAAAGATTTTCAGGATTTTACCAAGGCACACGCCGGTGAGCAAGTTAGTCTAAAAATTCAGCGAGCGGGAAAAACGCTTGATGTTGCTCTTTCGCCAAGAGTTAATCCGCCGCCGGGTGAAGGGGCGGTAGGAATCGGGCTGGAAAGAATGGCCACTCTTATCCAAAAATATCCGTGGTATTTGGCTCCCGTACAAGGCGTTAAATACACTTGGGATACGACGATTAATGCTTTTAGGGGATTATATGTTGTTTTTTCTGATTTAATAGCGGGTAAGGGCGCTCCTCAGGGGGCGGAATTTGCAGGACCCCTTGGAATCACAGTATTTCTGGCCAATGCTGCGAGTTATGGTGTCGGATTTTTCTTGTATTTTATAGGAATGATTTCTGTTTTTATCGCTATTTTTAATTTATTTCCAATTCCAGCTTTAGACGGAGGAAAATTATTATTTTTATTAATTGAAAAAATAAAAGGGAAGCCGGTTTCAGTAAAAGTGGAGCAGGGGATTACGATGGCTTTTTTTGCAATATTAATTTGTTTGTCTCTTTTTATAACAATAAGATTCGATATCCCGCGTTTCGCAGATTTTCTAAAAGCGTCATTATAAAAATAATTTATGCCAGAAGAATTTGGAGAACAACTAAATGGTGAACAAGGAAAATCTTTTGACGAAAAAAAGACAGAGTTTTTTGTAAAAATTGGATTAAGCGTCAGAGACGCTTTAAAGATGCATAAAGAAGCTGGCTTATGGGGAGAGGGCGATGAAAATTGGAGACGTGTTTCAGAACATTGTTTGGCCGAAGTAGCCAGGGTTGATGTATTTGCAGACAAACTCGGACTTTCAGAAGAAATAAAAAAAGACCTAATTATTGCCGCCGCTCTGCATGATTTTTATAAAAAAAGAGAGATTAATAGTCGGAAGGAGAAGGAGTTAAGCTTAGATGGATTGATTAAGGCTTCTAAAGAGTCTGACGAAATGTTAAAAAAATACGGTTTTAGTGAACGCATAATTAGGTTGTCGGGTGCCGCGAGCGTGCCTTCGTTGCCAGAGGTTGTAAAAATTTTATCAAAAAAATATTTGGGCGAGGAAGATATTGCTTTTCTCATTTTGCATTATGTCGATGATATATCAACAGGAAGTGACTGGGTTGATCCGGCAGAAATTGTTGAAGGAGGAGGTAAAATAAGTGTAATAGACAAACGCCTGAAGCAAGCGGCAAAAAACAAGAAGTATGATTTATTGAATGAACAAGGAAGACAAATTTTTGATGGAAGAACTTCTTCAGAGGAACAGATGAGAATAGGTTATATAGTTGAGGAAAGACTGGCGGGCTTGTTAAATAAAAGAGGGGAATTTGTAACTGACAATCCCAAAGATTTACCCTATTTGATAGATCAAGAAATAAAATTAAGAATAGAACTTCAATAATTAATAAGAAACAAATAATATGCTGCAATCTAAACTTTTTTATAAAACAACGAGGGAAAAGTCGGCGGATGTGGAATCGGTGTCGCATGATTTGTTAACGCGCGGAGGATTTGTGGACCAGCTGATGGCCGGAGTTTATACTTTTTTGCCCTTAGGTTTTAAAGTTTTAAAAAATATTGAAAATATAATTAGAAAAAATATGTTGGACGCCGGCGGGCAAGAGGTTTTAATGCCAGTTTTACAGCCGAAAGAAAATTGGTTAAAAACAGGACGATGGAACAATCTGGATATACTTTTTAAAGTTTTTGGGTCAGGGGATAAAGAATATGCTTTGGGTCCTACGCACGAAGAAGTTGTTTCTCCGCTGGCTAAAAAAAATGTTTTTTCTTACAGGGACTTGCCCTTTTCGGTTTTTCAAATCCAGACAAAATTTAGGGATGAATTAAGGGCAAAATCAGGAATTTTGAGAACCAGAGAATTTTTAATGAAAGATATGTATTCTTTTCATGAAACACAAGAAGACCTGGATAAATATTATGATAAAATAATCAAAGTTTATTTTAATATTTTTAAAGAATTGGGAATTGGGAGTAAAACCTATTTAACGTTTGCTTCCGGAGGAACTTTCTCAAAGTATTCCCACGAATTTCAGATGGTTACAGACGCAGGAGAAGATATAATTTATATCTGCAATAAATGCAAAACAGCAATCAATAAAGAAATAAAGGCTGAAACGCCAGCATGTCCAAATTGTAGTTCTGATAGTTTTGAGGAAAAGAAAGCGGTGGAGGTTGGGAATATTTTTAAACTTGGAACAAAATATTCTCTGCCGTTTGATTTAAAATTTAAAGATAAAGACGGTTCAGAAAAGCCCGTTATAATGGGATGTTATGGCATGGGGATTTCAAGGGCGATGGGGGCCGTCGTTGAGGCAAACCACGATGAAAAAGGGATTATCTGGCCGAAAGCGTTAAGTCCATTTTTAGTTCATTTAATCCAGCTCGGTAATAATAAAAAAGTTAACCCTGCGTCTGAAAAATTATACACAAGTTTGCAGAAAGAAAAAATTGATGTATTATATGATGACAGGGAAGATAAGTCTGCCGGAGAGAAATTTGCAGAAGCTGATTTAATTGGTGTGCCCTGGAAAATTATTATTTCAGAAAAAACACTGGCTAAAAATTCTGTTGAAGTGAAAGAAAGAAACAAGAGCACGGCGAAATTAGTCAAAATAAAACAACTGTCGAAATTTTTAAAGTAATGTTTAAAAAAATATTTTCATTATTATCAATTGATATGGCAGTTGATTTGGGCACTGCAAATTCTTTGGTTTATGTAAAAGACAGGGGAATAATTATAAATGAGCCGTCGGTGGTAGCTATAAATAATAAAACAGGCCAGATTCTGGCAATTGGAGAGGAGGCAAAAAAAATGGTCGGCAGAACGCCGGCCTATATTTCTGCCACCAGGCCGCTGGTCAACGGAGTTATCTCTGATTTTGAAGTGACAGAGCAGATGTTGAAGTATTTCATTGAGAAAGCGGCTGTCTCCGGAAAAAAAATGTTTGGTTTGGGTTTTTTGCCAAGGGTTATTATCGGCATTCCTTGCGGAGTTACAGAGGTTGAAAGAAAGGCGGTAAGAGACGCGGCAAAAAATGCCGGAGCAAGGACGGTTTTTTTAATTGAAGAGCCCTTGGCCTCGGCGATAGGCGCCAAATTGCCGATTCAGGAAGCTGGCGGAAATTTTATTGTTGATATCGGCGGAGGAACAACAGAGGTGGCCGTTATATCTTTGGGAGGAATTGTTACTTTCAGAAGCTTGAGAATTGCCGGAGATAAAATGAATGACGATATTGTGCAATTTGCGCAAAAAGAATATAAGCTTTTAATTGGAGAAAGAACCGCGGAACTGATAAAAATAAACATCGGTTCAGCTATGCCGTTGAAAGAAAAAAAAGAAATGCCGATGCGCGGGAGAAACTTAGTCACGGGCTTGCCCGAAGAAGTAGTAATTTTTAATGACGACGTTCAAAGAGCGCTGGACAGGTCGGTAAAACAAATTATTACGGCAATTAAAACAACGATTGAAGAAACTCCGCCGGAACTATTAGCTGATGTGATGTCCAACGGAATTTATTTGGCCGGTGGAGGGTCATTATTAAAAGGGCTTGATGCTTTAATTTCCAAAGAAACAAAAATGCCGTGCAAAATAATTGATGACCCCTTAACCGCAGTTGTCCGCGGAGCCGGTATTGCTTTAGAAAACATTGAGACATTGTCAGAAGTGATGTCAAAAGACGAAGACGACGAAGCGCTGTTCTAAAAAATTTTAAATTATCATTTTAAATAATCGGATATGATATCCAAAGAGGAGGTTGAGCATATAGCCAAGTTGGCGAGATTAGAATTAACGGAAAAGGAAGTAGAAAAAATGCGGAAAGACCTGACAGCAATTTTAGGTTATTTTGATTTGTTAAAAAGGGCGCCTAAGGTAAAAATAGAGGAACCCGCCTTCGCCAAGGCTTCGGCGTGGCGAAGGGACGAGGTTGTATCAAGCTACGATATTGCAGACGAATTAATTGGCGCAGCTCCGGATAAGAAAGACAATTATATAAAAGTAAAAGCGATTTTTTAATGGATTTAACTGAACTCACAATTAGGCGGGCTCATGAAGGATTAAAGAGTAAAAAATTTACTTCTGTTGAGCTGACGAAAGCTTATTTAGAAAAAATAAAGAAAAGCGATTTAAATGCCTTTTTGTCTGTTACCGAAGATTTAGCGTTACAGCAAGCAGAAGAGGCCGATAAGAAAATTGCATCTGGCGAGTTTGGAATGCTTTGCGGAATTCCTTGCGCCATTAAAGATGCAATTTTAGTTGAGGGGCAAAAGTGCACCGCCGCTTCAAAAATTTTAGAAAATTATGTGGCTTCTTACGACGCAACTGTTATCAAAAAATTAAAAGAATCTGGAGCAGTTATTTTAGGAAAGACAAATATGGACGAATTTGCAATGGGCGGTTCTGGTGAAAATTCGGCATTCGGAGCCACAAAAAATCCTCACGACAAAACAAAGGTTGCCGGCGGAAGTTCTTCGGGGTCTGCGGCATCAGTTGCGGCAGACGAGGCTTGTTATTCATTGGGATCGGATACCGGGGGCTCAATTCGTTTGCCTGCATCTTTTTGCGGAGTTGTGGGCTTAAAGCCAACTTACGGAGCAGTTTCAAGATATGGCCTGATTGCTTTTGGATCTTCTTTAGACCAAATCGGGCCGATTACAAAAAATATTGAAGATGCAAAAATTGTTTTTGACGCAATTTCCGGAAAAGATAAAATGGATGCTACTTCAGCAGATTATGTTTATGAGAAATTAAATATAGAATTGAAAGATTTAAAAATAGGCGTGCCAAAAGAGTATTTCGTAAAAGGGATTGATAGAGATGTTGAAAAAATAATCAGAAGTTCGATTAAAAAAGCAGAGGATGCCGGAGCCGAAATTATAGACATTAGCTTGCCGAGCACAGAATATGCTCTTGCTTGTTATTATATTATTGCCCCTTGCGAGGCATCAGCTAATTTAGCCAGATATGACGGCATAAAATATGGTCTTTCTGAAAACGGCAAAGATTTGCTGGATGTTTATTTGAACAGCCGGGGCAAAGGGTTTGGTCCAGAGGTTAAGCGCAGAATAATATTGGGAACCTATGCTCTATCGTCTGGATATTACGATGCATATTACAAAAAAGCCCTTGAAGTTAGGGAGCTTGTAAAACAGGATTTTGTGAAAGCTTTTAAAAAAGTTGATTTAATATTTTGCCCGGTTTCTCCGACACCAGCTTTTAAACTGGGTGAAAAAACAGATAACCCATTGGCGATGTATTTGGTTGACGTTTATACTGTTGCAGTGAACATAGCTGGCGTTCCTGGTTTATCTCTGCCTGCCGGTAAAACAAAAGAGGGCCTACCAGTGGGTTTGCAAATTATAGGAAACCATTTTGAAGAAAATAAAATTTTATCAATTGGCATGTTCATGGAGAAGGCTTGACGCGCCGCCTGATTTTTAATAAAATAAAAAATGTAGTCCTTTAACAATCACAACTATCCGGAAAATTGCTCATTAAAAAAACGGGCAATTTCCCGGACAGTTGGCAGAGCACTACCGTACTCGTCCCTTATAATCGGACGAAGATAAATGGTCCGGCTCGTATTAGCGTTAATCCAGATGGTAGTGACGTCTGATCGTTGAGATATAGGCTAGTGCTTGGTAACACGTGCGGTAGAAAGGATCCTCACACCTACCCTCCGGAAACTAATAGGATCTTTTTTGTCGCAGGTCCATCTTCGACGCAAAGAAGCACCGCGCGCTGCCGAAATCTCCTCTGCTGACTGTCTCGGTTTTCCGCTCTTTCCCAATTTTCTCTTTCTGCCATTGGCAGAAACACTGGGGTCACACTCTAGTGACCGCGCGTTGCGCTAGGCCACCTACTCTATGGTGGCCTTATTTTTTTAGATGTTTATTTGCAATTATCTAAAATTTTTGCTAAAATCGTTAAATATGGGCTCGTAGTTCAGTGGTAGAACGCTGTCCTGATAAGACAGAGGTCGAAGGTTCGATTCCTTCCGGGCCCACACAATAATTAAAAAATAAAATTATGTTTATACCTAAAACCTATACAGTAGAAAGTGTAACGTCCGGGCATCCTGATAAAATGTGCGACCAATTTTCAGATGCAATTTTAGATGAATGCTTAAGGCAGGATCCGAATACTCGGGCCGGCATAGAAACATTCGGAAACCATGGTCTTTTAGTTATTGGCGGGGAAGTAACAACAAAAGCAAATTTTAATGCCGAAGGCATTGTCAAAAGAGTTTATAAAGAAATAGGATTTGATAAAGATTTTGTAACAACTATTGGAATAATAAAACAATCTCCGGATATAGCCCAGGGCGTTGATACCGGAGGCGCGGGAGACCAGGGCATTATGTATGGGTATGCCACAGACGAAACTCCGGAATTCATGCCAAGGGCTATCGTAAAAGTCCACGCTTTAGCCAAGGGCCTTGAAGACTTGAGAAAAAGCGGAGAAATTAAGTGGCTAAAGCCGGACGGCAAGACGCAAATTACTGTTTTTGAAGATAAAATAAAAACTGTTTTAATCAGCACGCAGCATTCTGATTCTGTAAGCAATGAAGAAATAAAAGAAACATTAGTAGAAAAACTGATAAAACCGATTATAGGAGATATCTCCGGGATTGAAATCTTAATAAATCCAACCGGCAGATTTGTTATAGGGGCAGACGGTTTTGAAGCAGACGCGGGATTAACTGGCAGAAAAATTATGGTTGACACATATTGCGGGCTGGCTCCGCATGGCGGAGGATGTTTTTCCGGAAAAGATCCAAGTAAAGTTGACAGGTCGGGAGCTTATATGTGCAGGTTTGTTGCAAAAAATTTGGTTGCCAACAAATATGCAAAGCAATGCTTAGTCTCTGTGGCTTATGCGATCGGCAAGGCAGAACCCTTAATGGTGGAGGCGATAAATGAAAAAGGAGAAAGCCTGGCAGAGCTCGTTAAAGCTAAGTTTGATTTTAAGCCAAGAGCTATAATTGAAAGGCTGGATTTGCGCAAACCCATCTATCAACAGACTGCAGTGTATGGCCATTTCGGGAAAGAAAACCTGCCCTGGGAAAAAATTGTAGAGCTAAGTTAAGATTGATTTAAAATTTTAGAGAAGGTAAAATATAATAATGGATTTTAATAAGGCGATCAAATTTTTTACAAGCATAATAATTTGCGAATTAGCCGGAGTCGCCGGCTCTTTTTTTACTGTGCCGTCAATCGGGTCGTGGTATAAAAATTTAAACAAGCCGGGCTTTAATCCGCCCAGTTGGCTTTTTGGCCCGGTGTGGACGATTATATTTGTTTTGATGGGCATTGCTTTGTATATAGTATGGTCAGAAAAATGGAAAGTAAAAAATGAAATTAATTTTAAGCGCGCCAAGCCATGGAATTCGTGGTCCAAAAAACTACTGTCGGGTCGATGGCAAAAAGCCAATATAATTTTAATTTTTATTTTTCAGCTGGTATTGAATGTTTTGTGGTCTGCAATATTCTTTGGAGCGCATTCTCCCGCAGTCGCTTTTTTTGAGTTGTTGATGCTTTGGTTTGCCATAATTTTTACAATTATAAATTTTTACAGAGTTTCTAAAGTTGCCGCGTTGCTATTACTCCCGTATATTTTATGGGTTTCCTTCGCCGCAATTTTAAATTATTCAATTTGGATGCTAAACTAAAAAGTAAAAAGGTCGGGAAAATAAAAATAATCTTGTAAATTTATAAATATGGCAAATTTTGTAATAAAAAAAGACGGGTCAAAAGAACCTTTTGACGCAGACAAAATAAAATATGGAGTCAGCATGGCAGCAGCTCAGGCAGGCCTTACAGCAGAAGAGGCAGAAGCTTTGGCCGATAAAGCAGCGGTTTCTGTGCAGGAATCAACAGCCGGCGCAGATGAGGTTCAGGTTACAGACATAAGAGAAAAAATTCTCGCTTTTTTGGATGCATCAGCTCCAAAAGTCGCGGAAGCATGGAGAAGCTACGAAGCATCAAAATAAAATAGGTATGAAAAACCGCCGTCCATATCGCCGACGGTTTTTCTTTACCGGTCGGTTTTGAGAATCAAAGGTAGGGGGTTTACATAATCTGCGGGAAAGTTATAATGAGTAAATAAGAATTATTAACTAAAAAACATGACGGCTGAAGTTAAAATTTTAGTTGAAGGTTATACCAATGCCAATGAAGTTGGCGAGACCGGGGAAGAAAAAACTCAACCCACAATTACTCTGGTTAAGGATGGTGATTTGGTAATGGTGGTTGACCCGGGAGCTTTAGAAAGCCAGCAGATTTTAATTGACGCTTTGCAAAAAGAAAATCTGACAGTCAAGGACGTTAATGTTGTTTGCATTACCCATTCGCACATTGACCATTACAGAAATATCGGAATGTTCCCAGAAGCAAAAACTTTGGAATGTTACGGCTTGTGGGATAAAAATACTGTTGAAGATTGGAAAGAAAATTTTACCGCAAACATCCAGGTTTCGCGCACTCCCGGGCATGATTACACGGGAATAACTCTTTTTGTGGCAACTATCGACGGAATTGTGGCAATATGCGGGGATGTTTTTTGGAAAGAAAATTATCCGGAAAGCCTCCAAGACGATATTTATGCTTCAGACCAGCAAAAATTGGAAAAAAGCAGGGGAATGGTTTTGAAAATGGCTGATTGGATAATTCCCGGCCACGGCCCGATGTATAAAAACGATAGAAACGCAGCGCCGATTAAAAAAGAATCAATTAAAGAAGCAAAAAGTCAGAAGTTTGGCACCTGCAGAAAATGCCAGAGGGTTATGCAAACCAAACTTGACAGCTGCCGCTGCCGGTCGTATCTCTGCCATCGTTGCTGCGAATGCGAATTAGACTGCGACCTTTGCGGTTGCAGCCATAGATTTTTCTAATGAAAAAAATAATCCCATACATAATTATTTTTTTATTTTTAACAGGGTGCCTTTCAAGCCCCTCCGGCGCCTCAGCCCATCAGCCGAGAATCGTTTATTTGCAATCTGGCGATGTGAATATAAATAATCCGGAATTGTCGCAAGCGTTTTACGATAATTTAAAAGGAAGCCCGCGGGACTATTTTATTGATTCGTCCATAGACTTCGAATTATATCTGAATCTTTTAGTCCCAGAGCCAGCAAGCAGGGAAGGCAGATATTCTGCAGATGTTTTTTCCGCCGGGGCACCCCTTGGGTCGGGATCCGCCTCTGGCGGAGACTGGGAAAAAATACTTTCCCTAGATGGAATGTCATTTGATTGGCAGTCTTTCTATGAGCCGTTCGGCAGGGATTATTATTTAAAAGGCCCGGAATTGGATGAAAAAGTTCCGGCTGGGAAATATAAAATTGAGGTTTACTCTGGGGATAATATAGGCAAGTATGTTTTGGCAGTAGGAAAAACAGAATCTTTTGATGCCAAATCAATTTTAAATGTCTATTGGCAGATTCCATTTTTAAAAATAACATTTTTTAAAACATCGGTTTTGCAATTTTTTCTTACTCCATTTGGAATCGCCGGCGTTGGCGCTTTGGGCGCGCTGCTGATATTTTTTGCGTTAATTTATTACATAATAGGATTTATAAAAGCAGCAATAAAGCATAATCAGGCAAAAACTCTGCTTTTGACTTCCGGAGGTATGCCCCAAATGAAAGATGAGATATTAAAATTGTTGCAAAAACCGGCCTACGATGTGACAGTCGCTTTTATTACCACTGCATCAAAACCCCAGGAGAACCAAGATTATTTGAATATAGATTTACAGATTATGAGAGAGGAATTAAGGTTTAATGTTGAGGAAGTTGATATTGACGGTAAAAAAGAAAAAGAGGTTATGAAATTACTGGAGCTAAAAGATATTATTTTTGTTGAAGGCGGAAATACTTTTTACTTGTTAAAAGCGATGAGGGCTTGTAATTTTGAAAAAGTGATAAGAAAGTTATTAAAACTGGGCAAGGTTTATATTGGAGTTTCCGCCGGAACTATCGTTGCAGGAAAAACTATAAAGACAGCAGGTTGGTTCGGCGACGAGAATCTTGTTAAGTTGAGGGACCTGAAAGGATTAAACCTTGTGCCTTTTGATATTTTCCCGCATTATCAACCCGAGTACGCGGAAATTATAAAACAAAAAATGAAGAGCCCAAGAAAGCGAAGAAAAAAATTAAGGATTATAACCGACGACCAGGGAATTTTAGTCCAGGGTAAAGAGATAGATTTAATCGGCGATGGCGAAGCAGTAATAGTTTAAAATATGAAAATTTTTGTGAAAGCAAAACCAAATGCGCCGGAGGAAAAAATTGAGAAAATTGATGAAAATAATTTCGTTGTTTCTGTAAAAGAACCGCCAATAAAAGGAAAAGCAAATGAAGCAATCCGAAACGCCCTGGCAGTTTATTTTAAAACAGCATCTTCAAGAGTAAAAATTATTTCCGGCTATTCATCTAGAAATAAAATAGTAGAAATTATTAATTAAAATTTAAATCAATGGATATTACATCATTAGTTATTTATTTTATTGTTGGAGTTGTGCAGGATTTTTTCTTTACTATGAATTTAAAATATGTCGCCAGGGAAAAAGTTTTAGCGGCAGTTGTTTTTTCTTTCTTAGCGGTTTCAATGTCTATGCTGGTTTTGTATAATATTATAAATGACCTTGACCCGCAAAAAAGTATTTTGGCGATAATTGTTTATTCATGCGGAATTGCTGTTGGCACATATATTGCGATGAAAACACACAAGTTGAAGTAGCATTATTTTTTATTTTTCAGCCCCGCCTCGGCGGGGTTTTTGTTTGACAAAGGATTAAAAACAGATAGTATAAAAATTGCACCTTGAAATATGAAAGGCAAAGAACATGATAGACCTATCCGTGAATATAGCGGGAATTGAAATGCAAAATCCAATTATGCCGGCGTCCGGCACATTTGGTTTTGGCGACGAGTTTATGTTAATAGAGGGTTTTGACATCAGAAAACTTGGGGCAGTGGTGACAAAAGGAACAACAATTCAACCAAGGCAGGGCAACGAACAGCCAAGAATAGCCGAGACCCGGGCCGGAATGATAAATTTCATCGGCCTGCAAAATCCCGGCGCAGAAATAGTTGCAAGAGAAAAAATTCCTTTTTTGCGCCAGTTTGGAGTGCCGATTATAGTTAACATTTCCGGTTTTTCGCCGGAAGATTATTTGCGGCTGGTTGCTATTTTCAACGAAGTCGAGGGGGTTGCCGGCTTGGAGGTTAACATTTCCTGCCCGAATGTCAAAGAAGGAGGAATTTCATTCGGACAAGAGCCAACAGTGGCATTTAGCTTGGTATCCCAGTTGGCAAGGAGATCTTGTTTGCCGCTTATCGTCAAACTTACTCCAAATGTCACGAATATTGTTGTATTGGCCAGGGCAGTGGTTGAGGCGGGAGCTGATGCTCTTTCCCTGGTTAATACTTTCACAGCAAGAGCAAAAATCAGGTCAGGACCCAACAAGGGCAAGTGGATTGAGGGCGGGTTGTCTGGGCCCGGCATTATGAGCATGGCTTTGCGCAAAGTTTCCGATGTTTATAAAGCAAACCTGGGCGTGCCGATTATCGGCATCGGCGGAATTAAATTTGTTGAAGATGTTGCTGATTTTTTGGAAAGCGGAGCTGCTGCTGTTCAAATTGGCACAGCCAATTTTGTTAATCCGCTGGTGATGATGGAGTTAGTCAAAAAGCTTGGTTTATATATCGAAAAAACAGGCTGCCAAAGCATTAAAGAGTGGCGGGAAAAAGGTTTTCCAATGCCATCATAAGCCCTTCGCAAGAAGCGGCTTTTTATTTTACAATCTAAAAAATTCTAACGGGATTGACAAGTAACTTATTTCCTATAATATAAAAAACAACGTGTCTCCGGCGCGCGCCGGAGAGGTTACAGGTCTTTGACATTTTTTCGGTTAGGAAAACCGAGAAGGAGAGTGAACCATGCTGACAGGATGGAATTTTGCCGACAAATTGTGCGAGGCAATACGAACAAAGAAGAGCATTCTTTGTTGCGGGCTAGACCCGCAGCTTCGCTACATGCCTTCGCACTTGATCAAGGAGGCCGTCCACAGGTGTGGCCGGTCGTTCGAGGCGATTCAATGGCTGTTCACGGAGTTTAATCGTCAGGTCATCGACATGGTTGCAGAATTAGTTATTTGCGTTAAGCCCCAGATGGCCTTTTATGAGGCCTACGGTTGGCGCGGCATTCTTGCCTTTGCCGACACCGTGGAGTACGCACATCGCAAGGGGTTGCTGGTTATTGAAGATGCTAAGCGCAATGATGGCGGTGATACGGCCGATGCCTACGCCGACGGTCACATCGGCCAAGTTCCGTGGTTCGATGATGGCCATCCGCCAGTTCCGGGGCGAGCCATTTCCGACGTGCGCGTAGACTGCATGACAATTACGCCTTATATCGGCGAGGACTGCGTTGTCCGGTTTGTTGCTCGGGTCAAAGAGTATGGTACGGGCATCTTTGTGGTCACCAAGACCTCGTTCAAGCCGAACTCGGCCATTGAACAACTGCAGGTGCAAGGCGGTCTGAAGGTTTGGCAGGAAGTTGCCAAGATGGTTGGAGAATGGGGAGAGCACACCGAGGGCGGATATGGGCTTCGAAGTGTCGGAGTTGTTATGGGCGCCACCTATCCCGATGATGCGAAGGATATGCGCACATTGCTTCCCAATGCCTTTTTCCTGAAGCCAGGTTACGGCGGTCAAGGCGCTTCGGCGCAAGATTCTGTGATTGGAATTCGGGATGATGGCTTCGGCATCGTCGTCAACAACTCCCGCAACCTGACATACGCGTGGCAAAACCAAAAAGGCAAACATCAGTGCGATTCGGAAAAGTTTGCTGAGGCTGCCCGTTCGCAGGCGATTGACGACCGCGACGCGCTCGTCGCAGCCTGCCGCGAAGCCAGCAAGTGGCCGTTCTAATAGCAAAGGAGAAATGCCGTGAAGAATTTGAAAGGCAGAGTCGAAATAGCTGGAAACAACCATCTTGAAACGCTTCGGAATTGTGTAGGATACTATACTTGTCCGAAGACTCCAGGTGGCCAACGACTTGGTCCGCTTGTCGGGTATACCGCGAGGTACGAGGGTCCTGATGGAAAGAAGTTACAGTTCGTCGGTGACACCTACGCCAATTTTGCGATGGCAGAACCTTGGCCACACGTTTTGAAGTTTTTTGCCACAGAGTTGGCACGGCTTCTGGATGAACGCCTGGGCCTCGACAACATCGATGTAGCATGCGGAGCGCCGATCGGCGGATACAGTCTAGCTGACGCGCTCGGTCTTGTCACGGAGAGTTTCCTTGTGGTCAAGGCCGAGAAAAAAGTGTTTGAGCTGGCAACCGCCGATTCACGCGAAGTTTCGCAGCCGGTTTTCGGCCGTCATACGATTGAAAAAGGACAACGAGTTATAGTGGTTGAAGATGTTTGCAATAACTTCTCCACAACCAACTTACTGCTCGGAAGAATTATGTTGCTGGGCGGAATTCCGGTGGCAATCGCCAGCTTCCTGAATAGGTCTCTTACCGTGGATGATGTTTACACTGCCAAGCGGGAGTTGAGGCCGGACTTTGCGGATATCCCTGGTCTGGAGGGTCTTCAGTTACCGGTTATCAGCCTTGTTCGCCAGCCAATTCCTGAATGGAGACAGGATGATCCGGCAGTCGCCGCTGACATTGCCAAGGGCAACGTGGTTTGGAAGCCCAAGGATAAGTGGGACGACCTTATGTTGGCGATGGATGCCGCCACACAGCAATAGATCGAAGTAGCGCGATTAGTACAACAGGCCGTTGAGGGAAACTTCAACGGCATTTTTTTGTAAAATTTTTTACTGGGCTTGATTTAATTTTATAAGCGATTAATATGAAATATAATATGGCTAAGCCGAAGAAAAAGAAGCCGACTAAAAAGGTTCACCCGCCAAAATTTTCCAAAAGAAAACTTAGGCGGGCAAGAAAAATAAAAGTACGAAAGCCCGCGAGACGCAGGAAGGTTTTGAATGTGAAATTCAAAATCCGAAGCTCAAAATCCAAAACAAAACCTAAATCAAAAAAATCCAAAATTTTAAAGAAAAAAGTTATTGTAAAGAATCTTAAGGCAAAAAAACCAGCGAGAAAGAAATTAGTGAAAAAAATCGCAAATATGAAGAAGAGGACTGCAAAAAAACCGATTGTTAAAAAAACTAAGAAGTCCCCAAAAATTGTAAAGGTAAAGAAAAAAGTTGTCGCCAAAAGAAAAAAAATAAAACCAAAACCAAGAAAGAAGGTCATAATCCGGAAAAAAATTGCAAAACCAAAAGCTAAAAAGATTGTAAAGAAACCGGCGGTTAGGCAGAAAAAGAAAGCGGCGGCAAAGAAAGTCGTTGTAAAAAAATCCAAACAGACGAGGGTAAAAAAACAAATTATCAAAACGGCTCAAACAGAGTTTCCGGCAGAATCGTTATTTAAGGCAAAAATCAAGGTTATTGGAATTGGCGGGGGAGGCGGGTCTATTGTTTCTGAAATAGGCAGGTCTCTTGAAAAGGCCACCTTTGTTATCGCAGATACAGATGTCAGGGCCTTAAAAAAGAAATCAGGAATAAAATATTTTTGGTTTGGCGAAGAGTTTACTCACGGTTTGGGGACCGGGGTCAATGTGGATTTGGCAAAACGGGCGGCAGAATCAGCTAAAGAAAAAATAAGCGATATTTTTAAAGACCAGGATATAATAATTTTTGTTGCTTCATTGGGCGGGGGATTGGGCTCCGGAGCTACGCAAGTTTTTGCAGACGTTGCCAGGGAATTCGGTGGAATTACTTTGGGAATATTTACTATGCCCTTTAAGTTTGAAGGCGCAAATAAGCAGCGCATAGCGCAGAACGCACTAAAGGCTTTGCGGCAGTCTTTAAACGTTTCTCTGGTAATTCCCAACGAAAAGATTTTTAAAGTCATCGGCGACGAAACGTCCATCACGGCCGCTTTTTCAACGGTTAATAAAAGTCTGATAGAATCTTTAGAAAGCCTGATAGATTTGATTTATAATCCGGGCGTTATAAACATTGATTTTGCTGATTTGCGCACAATTTTAAAGGGCAGGGGCAATTCAGCTTTTCTAAACACAATTGAGGAGTCCGGCAAAGACAGGGTGGAAAAAATTTGTGAAAAAGTTTTTAAGAATCCCTTGCTGCAGAACAGCGGCTTTGAGGCAGAAAAGATTTTGTTTAATATTGAAGGGTCTGAAAAGCTTTCTATGTTTGAAGTAGAAAAAATCAGCAGCCACATATCTAACTTAAACCCAAAAGCAAAGATTATATTCGGTATTTCCAAAAATTCTAAGCTGAACAATAAAATAAAAACTACGATTTTAATGACCGGAGTTCCTGCCGGATTTAAAATTGAAGAGGGCCTAAAAGGCACCCCGCCGATTAAAAAAATAGAGCCGGCAAAAGAAGTCTTGCCGGAAAAGAGTAAAAAACCGTTTAAAAAAACGAGAAAGCCAACGCCTCCTAAAAAAAAGCAGGCATTAAAACCAAAAGAACAAAAACCTGTTTCTTTTATTCCGGTTTTTCAGGTTCCGGAGCCGGCGGGGAGTCCTATTTTAGAACAAAAAATGGATATCGTACAAATCGGGCCCGGGGCACCCTCCGGTTCGCTCAATAAAAAAACAATAAGAAGGAGCGGTTTGGAAATTAAAGAAGCGGAAGCGCTTGAAGAAAAAAAGAGAATAGACCAGGAAAAAGAATGGGAAATCCCCGCATTTTTAAGAAAAGTAAAAATTAAAAATTAACTTTTATGGAAATTAAAAAAGTTATTATACCGGTGGCTGGATTGGGCACAAGGTTTTTGCCGTTATCCAGGGCTATATCCAAGGACTTTTTTCCCTTGGTTGATAAGCCGGCAATACAATATATAATTGAGGAGGTTAAAAAATCCGGCATAAAGGAGATTGTTTTTGTGGTTAGTCCGGGTCAGAAAACCATTTTTAATTATTTTCAGAAGTCTCCGGAATTGGAAAAAATATTGATAAAAAGAAAAAAGGATCAAATTCTAAAAGAATTAAAGGATTTTGAAGCAGTATTTGAGGGAATCTCTTTTTCTTTTGTTGTGCAAAAAAAACCCCTTGGCGACGGACAGGCAATTTTACAGGCTGCCAGCAAGGTAAAAGGAGAGCCCGTGGCTGTCTCATTCGGCGACGATATTGTTGATTCAGAAGAGCCGGCGATACTCCAGCTAATT
>Ga0315293_10000186_pt1 | contig 54071 bp, 37 predicted proteins | sample YL17G13_20_MG_FD_203071 | JGI IMG/M metagenome (GOLD analysis project Ga0315293, IMG submission 203071) | Sediment microbial communities from Yellowstone Lake, YNP, Wyoming, USA - YL17G13_20 | ecosystem: Environmental > Aquatic > Freshwater > Lake > Sediment | place: USA: Wyoming | collected... | reverse complement strand
CCGATACATGTAAGCGGCATCTTCACCGCTACTACAATTTCACCGAGCCTCTCGTTGAGACAGCGCTTCTTTCGTTACACCATTCGTGCGGGTCGGAACTTCGCGTTTATCCTCTATTTCTAGAGGCGCAGACTATATCTTGATTTCTTTTCTGAGGAATTTTTTCTTGCCACTAGAATTAATATCGTTGGCAATGGTAAGGATTTTTTGAAGGCCTTCTTTGGTTAGATGTTCTTTCTTAGCCATCATTTTACAGACATCGAAAAATTTTCGAGCATCTATATTCTTACTCGAAACAATAGGATATCGTTTAAAATGAGGTGAAATTTTATCCACCAAATCTGCAATACTTCTGACTTCATATTTTAATGTCTTATCTGATCTATCAGGCCTAATCGTACCGCATTCAAAGTATTGTTTAAAAATCCTAAGAATGTTGGAGCGATTTCCATTTTGACTAACGGAAAAACTTGGCCTTATTTCCCAGCCAAATTTATGCCGGCTGCTTTTATTTATTGAAACACAAAAACAGCCTTCTCCGTCAGCAAAACCTGATAAATAAGCTTTGACATCCATACCTTTTCCTCTGATAAGAAACCCCCGGCGTATGATAGTTAAATATCCAACTATCTCATTCGCCATACATCTTGGCGAAATCAGTCGTTACGGGGTCAATCCCATTTTGTTGGGACGACTTCCCACGGTATTACCCAGATTTTAACACAACGTCCTTAGCGTTGCAACATCTTAGGGCTCCACCGTTATAAGCCAGGACGGGCTTGCTTTTTGCTTACCCGACAAGGAATTTCGCTACCTTAGGACCGTTATAGTTACGGCCGCCGTTTACTGGGGCTTCGGTTCAAAGCTTCTCCGCCTTGCGGCGAATAACCTCTTCCCTTAACCTTCCAGCACCGGGCAGGTGTCAGTCCCTATACGTCGTCTTATCGACTTAGCAGAGACATGTGTTTTTGCTAAACAGTCACAGAAGCCACTTTACTGAGACCCCGGAGGGCTGGCTTGTACAGCTTCACCCTTCAGGGCACCCCTTCTTCCGAAGTTACGGGGCTATTTTGCCTAGTTCCTTAACGAGAGTTCTATCGAGCGCCTTAGGATATTCTCCTCATCTACCTGTGTCGGTTTACGGTACGATTACTCGGCTTACTTGAACCAGTGCTATTTCTTGGCAATATGGAATCAACCAGTTCGTCCGCTCCGTAGATTGGACTCCACGTAACCCCTTACCAATGGCTAGTGCCAATGGCTACAGGTTTGTACGGCCACATCCACCCGGCCGCTGATCTATCTTTCTGCGTCACACTGATACGTTAAAACGCAAACCAAGTAGTATCTGAATATTAAACAGATTGCCCATCGCCTACGCCTTTCGGCCTCGGCTTAGGATCGACTAACCCTGGGCGGATTAACCTTCCCCAGGAAACCTGAGATTTACGGCGTCACGGTTTTACACCGTGATTTTCGCTACTTATTCCGGCATTATCACTTCCATCTCGTCCAGCAGTCCTTACGGTCTGCCTTCGCTCTACCATGGAACGCTCCTCTACCACTGAAATTACCCTTAGGTAAAATCAATCCGTAGCTTCGGTAATATGCTTAGCCCCGATCATTATCGGCGCAAAACCACTCGACCAGTGAGCTGTTACGCACTCTTTAAATGATGGCTGCCTCTAAGCCAACATCCTGGTTGTCTGCGTGATTCCACATCCTTTACCACTTAGCATATATTTAGGGACCTTAGCTGACGGTCTGGGCTGTTTCCCTTTTGACCACGAAGCTTATCCCTCGTAGTCTTACTCCCATAATATAAAAGTCTGGTATTCGGAGTTAAATTGGGTTCGGAAGACTGGTAGGTCCCCTAGCCCATTCTGTACTCTACCCCCAAACTCTAATTTATGAGGCTAGCCCTAAAGCTATTTCGAGGAGAACCAGCTATCACGAAGCTTGATTAGCCTTTCACTCCGACCCACAGCTCATCAGATAACTTTTCAACGTTAACCTGTTCGGACCTCCACGCACTGTTACATGCGCTTCATCCTGGCCATGGGTAGATCGCCTCGCTTCGGGTCTATTAGATGCAACTTGTCGCCCCATTCGGACTCGCTTTCGCTACGGCTCCTCCCCAGAAGGGATTAACCTTGCTACACCTAATAACTCGCCGGATCATTATTCAATAGGCACGCAGTCAGGCATATCTCATCGAAGATGAGACATAGCCCTCCTACCGCTTGTAAGCTTATGATTTCAGGTACTATTTCACTCCCCTTAAAGGGGTTCTTTTCAACTTTCATTCACATTACTTGTGCGCTATCGGTCACTGATTAGTATTTAGCCTTAGCCCATGGTCGGGCCGAATTCCTGCAGGGTTTCACGTGTCCCGCAGTACTTGGGAACTAAGCTCAGTTTCAATATCTTTATTTTGCTTACGAGGCTATCACTCTCTATGACCTGCCTTTCCAGACAGTTCAGCTATAAAGGATATCGAAACCGGCCAGTCTGTATACTGACCCAGCTCAGCCCCATGACTTCCCTACAACAACGCATACAGGCTATCACGTTGTAGGAATTTAGGCTGTTTCCATTTCGCTCGCCGCTACTCTGAAAATAGATTTCTCTTTCTTTTCCTCAGGGTACTGAGATGTTTCACTTCCCCTGGTATCGCTCCCTTACCCTATGTATTCAGATAAGGATATTGCAGTATAACCCGCAATAGGTTGCCCCATTCGGAAATCTCCGGATCAAAGCCTGTTTGCGGCTCCCCGAAGCTTATCGCAGCTTGCCACGTCCTTCATCGCCTATCAGTACCTAGTCATCCATCATAAGCCCTTTGTAGCTTGACCACATTATTAATTTGATAGTCTAACTCGGCATTACTGATTCTTCTACTACATGTTATTCAATTGTCAATGAACATTGGAGCTCTAAGGCTCTAGTTTCAAAGCCCTAAGATTACCTAGGGCTTTGAAACTATAACCTTCAACAAAATGGTGAGCAAGTCCTGAACAAAGTGAAGGACGCGTCGAACCATGGTGGACCTGAGCGGGATCGAACCGCTGACCTCATGCTTGCAAAGCACGCGCTCTCCCAGCTGAGCTACAGGCCCCGTTCCAAACCTACGCGAATCTTTTAAAAGTATCCACTTAGGTTTGGAACGGGGCAAGCCCTTTATAAAAAATTCAATGGCTGCGCCATGAACCCGAGCGAAAACTCAACCAAACATGAAGAGCTTAGCGAATGGTTCATGGTGGGCCCAAGTGGAATCGAACCACTCACCTCCGCGTTATCAGCACGGCGCTCTAACCAGCTGAGCTATGGGCCCTGTACCAGTCGCTAAGCTATTCAAATTAAATAGCTATTTCGCTCCGGTGCAGGGCAGGCCCGGGACTGCAACGCAGATATTCAAATAATTAAAAGCCAAACTACGGGACAAGTTACGATTTAACCTTCTTTGCTGTCCGTCTTCGTCAAGCAGCTTTCGCGCTTGACTCCGCCGGACTGCGGGTCAGGTAAAACCTTTGCAAATTCGCCCGAAGGCAAACTTGACTCCTTAGAAAGGAGGTGATCCAGCCGCACCTTCCGATACGGCTACCTTGTTACGACTTAGTCCTCCTTGCCAACCACACCTTCGGCGCCTCCTTCCCTTGCGGGTTAGGTCAGCGACTTCGGGTGCAGTCAACTCAGGTGACTTGACGGGCGGTGTGTACAAGACCCGGGAACGTATTCACGGCACCGTGTCTGATATGCCGTTACTAGCGATTCCAGCTTCATGAGGGCGAGTTGCAGCCCTCAATCTGAACTGAGGCCGGCTTTTGGGATTAGCTCAACATTACTGTTTTGCAGCCCTCTGTACCGACCATTGTAGCACGTGTGTAGCCCAGGACGTAAGGGCCGTACTGACTTGACGTCATCTCCACCTTCCTCCAGCTTATCGCCGGCAGTCTCCTTAGAGTGCCCGGCCGAACCGATGGCAACTAAGGATGATGGTTGCGCTCGTTGCGGGACTTAACCCAACATCTCACGACACGAGCTGACGACAGCCATGCAACACCTGTATGCATGTCCCGGAAAGGAGGTCCCTACTTTCATAAGGATTTCATGCACTTTTCAAGCCCTGGTAAGGTTCCACGCGTAGCGTCGTATTAAACCACATGCTCCACCGCTTGTGCGGGTCCCCGTCAATTTCTTTGAGTTTCAACCTTGCGGCCGTAGTCCCCAGGTGGATCACTTAATGTGTTAACTTCGGCATGGAGCCCTAAGGACCCCACACCAAGTGATCATCGTTTACGGCTAGGACTACCAGGGTATCTAATCCTGTTTGCTCCCCTAGCTTTCGTATTTCAGCGTCAGTTTTGGTCCAGAGAGTCGCTTTCGCCACTGGTGTTCCTCTCGATATCTACAGATTTCACCCTTACACCGAGAATTCCACTCTCCTCTCCCAAACTCAAGACAAGCAGTTTCGAATGCAGTTCTTTGGTTAAGCCAAAGTATTTCACATCCGACTTACAAGCCCGCCTACATACCCTTTACACCCAATAAATCCGAACAACGTTTGCCACCTCCGTATTACCGCGGCTGCTGGCACGGAGTTAGCCGTGGCTTCCTCTCACAGTACAGTCAGCCCACAGGGTTATTAACCCCTAGGACGTTCTTCCCGTGTGACAGAGGTTTACGATCCGAAGACCTTCATCCCTCACGCGGCGTCGCATCGTCAGGCTTTCGCCCATTGCGAAAGATTCTCGACTGCAGCCTCCCGTAGGAGTCTGGGCAGTGTCTCAGTCCCAATGTGGCTGACCATCCTCTCAGACCAGCTACCCGTCAAAAGCCTTGGTGGGCCGTTACCCCGCCAACTAGCTGATAGGACATGGGCTCCTCTTCAGACGATAGGCCTTACGGTCCCCATCTTTTACCGCAGCTCCATGCGGAGCCGTGGTCTTACCCGGTATTAGCACTCCTTTCGGAGTGTTATCCCGAACCCGAAGGTAGATTACCCACGTATTCCTCACCCTTTTGCCGCTATCAAATCAAGTCTCTCGGCCTTGCGGCCTCAAAACTCAATAAGATCGCTCGACTTGCATGCCTTAACCACGCCGCCAACGTTCGTTCTGAGCCAGAATCAAACTCTCCAAAAAAATATAACGTAACTCGAACCCGTTAGTTTGGCTATTTAATTTAGAAAGAACGAAAGAAAATAAAAAGGCACATCGAGACGATGTGCTTTTTTACATCCTCCCTTAATAATAAATTTTAATTATATTATCAAGGAGAAATATTCAAATATAATACCCCTTTAGGTAATTTATAAGTATATCACAAGCCGATTTTATGTCAAGAGAAATTTTTTGGAAAATTTTTTGGAAAAAGTGCTATATTTGAATAGTCAGGTTAGGCTTATAAAGAAGCTCTTGTTGAACCTTTTACTGCTACGCTGCGTACGCGCACATTATCATTAATGCTTCTCATTGCCTGGGTTAAAACTTCTGGATGTTGAGAAAGTATAATAGGCTGTTTCGCAACCGGTATAATTGACTCTACAAGCTGCTTTGTTTCGCTAGCTCCAAGCATCTGGAATATTTCAGAGAATTCCTTGTATAAAGCTTGGCGTACTGCTTCGCGCACAGGCGCCGGGGCATTCCATATTTCATTTTTGAATGGGCCTGGCAATTCTTTGGCAAGATCTTTAAGACTTCCTTGTAATTTTCCAGGTAATTCGTCAGCCAAGATTTCTACTATAACCTCGTAGCGAGATTTGCCCTGTTGCGCTGGATCATTAAAAGCTTTAGCCCATTTCTCTCCAAACTTCTTTCCATAGGCATCAGGATTCGAAGCCATTAAATCCTCTAAATATATTGCCATTTTTTCAGCTAAATCCGGCATCATCCTTGCAATAATTCCCAGGGTAATTTTCTGATACTCTGTCGCAAGATGTACTTCTCCAACGCCCCCGATAGGCATCTTCCTGAAGTCATTTCTATCTTTTATAGTAGAGGCGCCGTGCTGGACAAATACAGATATTCCAAGAGATGGCGCTGCCGCAAGATGGCGCTCGTAGATTCCAAAATCAACCTTTCCGCCAAGGCCATGCATGGTGCCTGTCTGTAAAGCAATCTTGCTTGGACCAATCAAGCCTTCCTCTGTGCACATTCTTATAATCTTATTGGCCAGCGCTATTGAACCTTTTACAGTGCTTGGGTTATTTTTGTGCTTTGGATTATCAATATGTCTTTCTTCTGTCCCGATTGAAATTGTAATTTTGCCGTCTAATAGTTCTTTTTCTAGGCTGCGGATATATCTGATAAATTCCATGGTAACTTTAGCTGTATCGCTATGCAGCCTTTCATAAAGAGCATCCAATTGAGTTTTTTGCGTATCTGTCAATGTTAGCTCGTCTATAAGCTTATGGCGAAGCGCCTTGAGGCCGGATTCATCCATGCCTTGTGTTAGTTCAGGATGAGTTTTAAGATGCTCGTCGACCAGGTGGTTTTCGAAAATTACGATTTCATCCAGGGCTGCTTCATTTACAAGGGTCGAAGGATCCAGGTCAATGTTATATTCTCCAGCGAGAATTGATTCGCGGATAAACTTTTTCAAAGACGCAATTTCTTTTTGAGGATCCTGGTCGTATTTCTTTTTATCTACCTGGTAGTGGTCGCCCTGGAAAAATATCTGACCTCTATAATCTTCTTTAATAGCGGCCGCGAACCCGACAGTTGTAAATTCGCCCAAACTTTGGCCTGAATAACGCACTTCAGACTTTGCTAATTCCAGGATAACTGCACCTATATTTTGTTCTTTAACTACTCTAAAAACTTGCCTAGATGTTTCATATCCATCAGCCCTGATATTAACCGCAGGGACTGTCATATTTTCCCACGCATTGTCTTTTCTGGCCATATAGAAATCATTGATGGACGCGGGGATAATGCCTAACGATGCCGCGGCAGAACGTATAAGAAATTGAGCTGCTGTTTTAACATCATTGTTTTTATTAAGAGCTGCTTCTATTGCGAGGTAATCAATGGTTTCTGAGCGCAGTTTATTTGCATCAACTACAATTACTTTTCCGTTTGCATCAAACTCCAAAACACCTTTTATATTTTCAAGAAGCCCCTGAACATTATCAGACATAATTCCTATGTTTGAAGCAAGCTTATTGCTTTCTGTGTCTGGGTTTGCAGCATTCATAGTCTCTTGAGCGCGTCTTTGGCCTACTTCTGTTTGTAGCTGTAAAGGTACTCTTAATTTAGTTTCTGAAGAATAAGCTACGTTTGTAAATATAAAAGTAAACGTAAGCAATAATAATACTACCCTGTTCATTGATTTTCCAATACCCATAATCCCCTTCTGTATGTTATACAATTTATTTAAAAAACTTTTAATAAGTATACCATTTATAGAGGCTTTTGTCAATAAAAAATTTAATTTTTTATATAGGGTAAAGGTTACTTGAAAATTATTTTTAGGAAGCGTTTTTTGCCGACTTTTATGCGGTATTCCTTGGAGAGTTCTAATTTAAAATCTATCTCTTTTATCCTGACGCCGTTTACCTCTATAGCATCCTGCTTAATAAGCCGCCTGTATTCGCCTTTGCTCTGGCATAGCTTCTCTTCTACTAAAAAATCGCAGAGATTCGGTTTTAAAGGCCTTGTCTCCTGCTTCAATTCCGTAAACGGGTCTTTTTTCTGAAACTTATTCTCAAAATCTTTTTTTGCGGCCTTGGCCTCTTCTTCTCCGTGATATTGTCTTACTATAATTTCTGCAAGATTCTTCTTGGCTTCCATTGGATGCATCTTTCTAATCTCATCCAGATTTTCATCAGTCAAAAGCTCATAATATTGAATCATCAATTCATCAGATACTGACATTATCTTGCCAAACATCTCCTCTGGCTTTTCATCTATGCCTATGTGATTTCCAAAGGACTTACTCATCTTATTTACGCCATCTAATCCCACCAGTAAGGGCATCATTAAAACAACCTGCGGCTCCTGGTCGAAGTCCTTTTGAAGCTCCCTCCCCATTAAAAGATTAAACTTCTGGTCAGTGCCTCCAAGCTCTATATCTGCCTTAAGCTCCACTGAATCATAAGCCTGCAGCAGCGGATACATGAATTCCAGAAGGCTTATATCCTTGCCTGACTTGTAACGCTCGCTGAAATCTGCCCTTGCCAACACCTGAGAAACAGTAGTATGGGTCATTAATTCAAGCGTATCCTTAAGCGTCATTTTGGCGAGCCACGCGCTATTAAAAACAACCTCTGTCTTTTTTTCGTCCAGTATCTTAAAAACCTGTTTCTTGTAAGTTTTTGCGTTTTCGCTGACTTCGCTTTCCGTAAGGCGCTTTCTGACTTCGCTTCTTCCCGTAGGATCTCCTATCATGCCTGTAAAATCGCCTATGAGAAAAAACACCTTATGGCCCAGATCCTGAAAATGCCTGAGCTTACGCAGTAAAACAGTATGGCCCAGATGAATGTCAGGCGCGCTCGGATCAAAACCTGCTTTGACTACGAGCGGCCTTTTTTTCTCAAGCTTTGAGATGAGCTCTTTTTCAGAGATTATCTCAACTACCCCGCGCTTAATTATCTCTAATTGCTTTTTAATATCCATTTGCTTTGGCACACTAAAGTGTGCCCTACTATTTTGTCGCAAAGACCTGCACCCCATACCATTCGGTACGGGGCACGTAAACACCTTCTGTAGGGGAGGTTTAAACCTCCCCTACAGAAGGCATGCTCAGTCTTTGCCTTTAAATTATTCTTTTGTTTTCTTGATGCTAAGCCGAATCTTGCGTTCCAGATCGTCAACCTTTATAACAATGGCTGAAATCTTATCTCCGGCCTTATACATCTCTTCCAGATTCCCCGAAGGCTCAATATCCAGTTCGGATATGTGAACAAGTCCTTCCAAATCCTTCTCAAGTTCCACAAAAAGCCCGAAGCTTGTAATCTTTGTAATAACTCCTTCAACTGTTGTGCCAAGGCTGTATCTTTTCATGATTTCAGCCCACGGGTCACTGGTCAGCTGCTTTATGCCAAGAGATATCTTCTGGTTATCAGCGTCTACCGCCAGGATAATTACTTCAACCTTTTGTCCTTTCTTAAGATATTCTTTCGGGTTATTTATCTTCTTTGTCCATGACATATCATTTATATGGACAAAACCTTCTATCGCGCCTTCTATCTCTATGAAGGCCCCGTAATCTGTCAGGTTCCTGACCTTGCCTTCTACTTTCATCCCTGGAGAAAACTTTTCCTTTATCTCAAGCCACGGATTCGGTTCTATCTGCTTCACGCCAAGAGATATTTTCTGGCCGGAGCTATCCACGCTTAAAACAACTGCCTCCACAGTATCTCCTATTGCCAGGATATCCTGCGGATTATTCACTCTCACGGTCCAGGAAAGCTCTGAAACATGCACAAGGCCTTCTACGCCTTTTTCAAGTTCCACGAATGCACCGTAAGGCATGATATTCACGACCTTGCCCTTAATCCTCGTGCCGACCGGATATTTATTTTCAATGTCTTTCCATGGATTTTCCGTCTTCTGCTTTAAGCCGAGCGACACCTTCATGTTGTCCTTATCAAAATTCAGTATCGCCACTTCTATCGTATCCCCTATCGCCACCATCTCGCTCGGATGAGAGATTCTGCCCCAGCTCATATCAGTAATGTGCAGAAGCCCGTCTACTCCCCCCAGATCCACGAATACCCCGAAATCAGTGATGTTTTTAACAAGGCCCTTGCGAAGCTCTCCCACTTTCAGTTCGCCCAGCACCTTGGTTTTTATTGTTTCTCTTTCTTTTATTATAGCGTCTTTTCTGGATACTACGATATTTTTCCTTGGCTTATTCATCTTCACTATCTTAAATAAAAGCGCCTGGCCCACGAGTTGATTTACGTTTCCAAACCCTTTTAATGCGACAAGCGAAGCGGGCAGAAATGCCTCTATGCCGACATCCACCATCAGTCCGCCTTTGACCTTTCTCGAAACCTTGCCTTCTATAAAATCCCCTTCTTTATAGGTAGCGGAAATCTTATCCCATCCCTGCATGTTTTCTGCCTTGCGCCTGGAGACAGTAATAAGCCCGTCCTCATTTTCCTTGGATTCCACGAACACGTCAAATTCGTCTCCGACTTTCAGGTCCACAATATCCTTAAGTTCCCCAAGGGATATAACCCCTTCGGACTTATACCCAAAATCAATATACACGTCCTTTACCCCTATCGCGAGTACCTTGCCTTTTACAATATCGCCCTCGCTCAAGCGCCTGAACGTCTTGCCGTAAGCCTCTTCCAGATTAAATCCTTCCTGACCATCTTTTTCATGTTTTGTCTCTTTTATCATGTTATTCAAAACCTCCTTATCCTCTCTATGATTTTTTTCACCATTGAATCCGGTGTTGATGCCCCGCTTGTAATACCAACGCGCTTCTTGCCGCTAAACCAATTTTTACTCATTTCCAGCTCTGTTTCAATATGGAAACTATCCACCCCGCTTTCTTTGCAAATCTGCCAGAGCCTTCTTGTATTGGCGCTATTTTTCCCGCCAATAACTATCATCAGATCGCAGTCTTTTAAAAGCCTGCGAGCGGCTGATTGTCTTTTTGACGTATCATTGCATATCGTATTAAAAATCTTTACTTCGCTAAAATCCCGGTCCAGAATTTTTTTGATCTCATTTATATAATTCTCTTTATTCTGCGTTGTCTGGGAAATAACTCCCAGCTTTTTTGACCTTTTATTCTTTCCCGCTATGCTTTTAAGCGCCTTTACCTCCGGATGAGCGCTGTCTCCTACTATTATTATTTCATATCCGTCTTTTTTCAAATCCTTTACTATGCGCTGGGCGTATTTCACGAAAGGGCAGGTCGCGTCTATAAGCCTTACGCCTTTTTTCTTTATGCCTTCAATCATCTCTAAAGGCGCGCCATGTGATGATATTATTACTGTCCCGCCTTTTATTTTTTCTAAATCGCTGACCACGTGAAGCCCATTTTTAAAAAGACTCTCCACAACCTGAGGATTGTGTATTATAGGGCCGAGCGAATAAATCTTATCTTCGCCTTTCAGTTCATCCAAAGCCTTTTCAGCTATATTTATCGCCCTTTTTACTCCAAAACAAAAACCCGCGCACCTCGCTACTTTAATCTTCATTCTTTCTATATCCGCCAAGTTGACACTCTGACAATGTCAGAGTGTCAACTTACGCTAGATCTACTTTTTAATTCGCGGATTGCTGTCATGGTTTTTTCAGCGATCTGCATGTAGTATTCTTTTCCAGAAACATTCCTGTCAAATTTTACAGGCTTTCCGATGCATACCGATATCTTCTTAAATCTGGGGAACACAGCCCGGCTGGGCAGCACGTCTATAGAGCCTTTTATATAACACGGCAGTATATTGGCTCCTGACATGGCTGCCAATAGGCCTATGCCGGCTTTCGGGGCCCCAAGATTGCCGTCTTTTGAACGCGTCCCTTCAGGAAAAATCAAGACCGCTTTGCCCTGGCATAATTTATCTATGGCCAGCCTCATTGCCCCCAAATCCGCGCCTTCCCGCCTTAAAGGAAACGCATTCACTGATGTCAGGATTCTGCCGAAAATTTTATTCCTGAAAAGGCTGTCCCGCGCCATGAAATTCAATGCCCTGGGAGCGGCAAGTCCTGCTATGATAGGGTCTAAAAAACTCGCGTGATTCGGCGCCACTATCAAAGCTCCGGATCCGGGACAGTTCTCGGCCCCCGCTATCTCAAGCCTGAAAAATATTTTAAAGAGCAGTTTTAAAATCTTTTTTGCAATAAAATATATCATTGTAAAGAATCTCTAATGGCCTTGGCATTACCGAGAAGCTTTAATAAACCTGATTCATCGCTATTTTTCAAAGCCATCTGCATCTTAGATAATTCTTTCTTTAATACTTCAATATCTTTTATCAGATTATCTCTATTTGTCAAAAATATATCCTTCCAGAGCTCCGGCTCGCCTGACGCTATTCTTGTCGTATCCTTGAAACCTCCAGCCGCGAGCTTCAAGCCGTCTTTCCCCGCGGAATTTGCAAGGCTGACGCTGGCCGCGTGAGGCAGATGGCTTATATTTGAAAACAATCTATCGTGCGCCTCCGGGGACATCACCTTAACCCGCATCCCAAGACCGCCCCAGAATTTTTTAAGCCTGGCGATGACTTTTGGATTTGTATTTTTTGTTTTTGTCAGAATGCAGCATGTCCCTTTAAATAAATCCTTATTCGCGGATTTAATGCCTGATTTTTCAGAACCCGCGATAGGATGGCTGCCTGCGAAATTTACGCCTTTAAATCCTGTTTTTTCTATATTCTTTACTATGTATCTTTTTGTGCTGCCCGCATCGGTAAGGATAGCGTCTTTTCTTAAAAAAGGGGCTAGCCGCTTTGCTATATCCGGTATCCTTAAAACAGGGGCGGCGATAATTACAAGGTCTGAACCCTTTACGCCATCTTTCAGATTCAGCGTCGCAGAATCCACTATTTTATTCTCAACAGCGCGGTCAATAGTGCTTTTCCTTCTTGAAACCCCTGTAATCTCTTTCGCAAGTTTCTTTTCTCTTATCGCAAGAGCCAGCGACCCGCCAATTAATCCCAAACCTATAATTGTAATACGATTAAATAATTTCATCTCAGCTTTCGGCTGTCGGCTGTCAGCTATTTCATATCCCGCGGTTAACTGCCTTAGCTACCGCGTCAAGCTCCTTCATCAAGGCGTCAAATCTATACGGCACAAGAGACTCTTCTCCGTCAGAATAGGCCTCCTCAGGATTCGGATGAACCTCTATTATCAAACCGTCTGCGCCTGAGGCAATCGCTGCCTTTGCCATCGGGTTTACCAGGTCCCATTTCCCGGTCCCGTGGCTGGGATCCACAATAATGGGCAAATGGCTCAATTGCTTAATGAGAGGGACCGCGTTAAGATCCAGAGTGAATCTCGTGGCATCTTCAAACGTCCTTATGCCTCTTTCGCATAGTATACAATTAAAATTCCCGGCTGCTAATATATATTCGGCTGACATCAGAAATTCTTTCACCGTAGCTGACATGCCTCTTTTTAAAAGCACCGGCTTCTTGGAAAGCCCCACTTCTTTAAGCAAATTAAAGTTCTGCATGTTGCGCGCGCCCACCTGAAGGATGTCAGCATATTTTTCAACCATCCACACGTCGCGCGTATCCATTACTTCAGTAACAATCTTGAGGCCGGTTTCTTTTCTCACGTCTCTTAAAAATTTAAGCCCCTCTTCCCCTAACCCCTGAAAGCTATAAGGCGAACTCCTTGGCTTGAACGCCCCTCCTCTTAAAATACTGGCGCCTGCTTTTTTAACCTTCTTCCCTATATCGAGAAGCATATCAAAATTCTCAACAGAACAGGGCCCCGCCATGACGACTATCTTTTTCCCGCCTATCTTCACGCCTTCAACGTCTATGATGCTATTCTCGGATTTAAATTCCCTGGATACAAGTTTGTAAGGCTTCAGAATAGGCATTACTTTCTCAACGCCCGGAAACGCCTCTAACGGCTGCACCCTTAAAACGTCTTCCTCTCCTATAACGCCTATAATAGTGCGTTCTACGCCTTTTGAAACCATGGGTTTTAACCCCAGCTTCTTGACTTTTTCTATCAGATGGTCTATCTGTTTTTTTGTAGCATCAGGACGCAATACAATAATCATCTAATCCCCCTTATAATATTATTTTTTTTAACTCTTTAATAAACCTCTTATTCTCCGATTTCTTGCCGACAGTAACGCGTATAAAATTCTCCAGGCCCCATGCCTTCATGTTTCTGACAATGACGCCTTTCTTTAAAAGTTTTTCCGTAATCTCGCATGATTTTCGCCCAAGCTCTATCAGCATAAAATTAGTCACGCTCGGCACATATCTTACGCCCATTGCCTTTAATTCAGAATATAAAAACTTCTTGCCTTCCTTCACCGCCTTTTTAGTCTTTGACAAAAACTCCTTGTCCTTCAAGGCGCCTATGGCGCCTATCTGCGCAAGCGAATTCACGTTAAAAGGCTCTCTGACAGTTTCCATGTACTTTATTATCTCCGGGCTTGATACGCCGTATCCAACCCTTAAACCCGCAAGTCCGTAAACCTTTGAAAATGTCCTGGTGACTACAATATTGTTTTTCCCGAGATAATCGAGGCCATTGGGATAATCCTGTTCTTCCGCAAATTCAAAATACGCTTCGTCAAGAAAAACTATTGTCTCTCCGGGAAGCCCTTTTAAAAAATCCTCAAGCTCATATTTTGAGACATATGTGCCGTTTGGATTATCCGGGTTCGCTATAAACACCACCTTTGTATTTTTACTTACTGCGCCTCTCATGGCTTTTAAATCATATTTAAAATAGCGCATGGGCACGACCTTTATCTTTGCGCCGTGCACCGTAGAAGCGACCTCGTACATGAGAAAAGTCGGGCTCGCGACAATCACCTCATCGCCTTCATTTACGAACGCTTTCAAAACAAGCCCTATAAGTTCGTCAGAACCGTTTCCGAAAATCAGCTGTTCCGGCTTGATTTTCAATTTCTTCGCAACTGCCTGGCGCAGATAAAAACAGCCGCCCTCCGGATACCTGTTTATATTGCCGGCGTATTTTTTAATTGCCTCCACGGCTTTCGGAGACGGGCCCAACGCATTCTCATTGGAAGCCATTTTAATGACATCCGCCAAGCCTAATTCTCTTTTTACCTCTTCAATAGGCTTTCCGGGCTGGTACGGTTTTACATTTAAAACTGCTTTTCTCGGTAACATAGTTTTACCTTTATTTCCGTTCGGCGATCGGAATACCTATTCCGATCGCCGAACGGAAATGGTCCTAAATCCCCAAAGGGTATGACCCTAATATTTTTAAAAATGAACAATGTTTTTCAAGCTCTGCCAGCGCCTTTTTTACGCTCTGGTTTTCGCAGTGGCCCATCATATCCACGAAGAAATAATATTCCCATACTTTTCTCTTGGAAGGCCTTGATTCTATCTTGGTAAGGTTTATCTTATATTTCTTGAAAGGCACAAGTATATCATGCAAGGCGCCTACCCTGTCTTTTACTGAAAACATTATAGAAGTCCTGTCCTTTTTCGTAGACCCCGGTATCGAGCCTCCTATCACGAGAAATCTTGTAAGGTTATTAGGGTTGTCTTCTATGCCGCTTGCCAGCACGTTCAACCTGTATTTTTTAGCTGCCAGCATACTGGCTATCGCTGCTGAATTTTTTTCCTCTGATGCAATCTCAGCGGCCTTGCTGGTGGAAGACGCCTCTGCCAAAGCTATGCCCCGCATATTTATCTCCAGCCATAACCTGCATTGGCCGAATACCTCCTGTTTTGAATAAATCTTTTTTAAGGACTTTATGCCGCCTTTACCCAGGAGATTATGAGAAATTTCCAGCATTATCTCAGAGCATATCTTTAAATCAGAATTTATAAACATGTCCAGGGTATGGCTTATTACCCCTTCCGTCGAATTCTCAACAGGCACGACCCCGTAGTCTGACCTCCCTGCCTCCACGTCTCTAAAGACATCTGTTATTGTAGGGCACGCGTAATATTCTACGTTTGACCCGAATTTTTTTATGCCTGCCTGATGAGTGAATGTAGCTTCAGGCCCGAGATACGCTATCTTTAATTTTTTCTCAAGTCCCAGAGAACCTGACATGACTTCCCTGTAGACGGCAAAAAGCGCCTTATTCGGCAGAGGGCCCTTGTTTTCTTTTATTATATTCTCGTATATCTCTACCTCTCTCTCAGGGGTGTAAACAGAAACCCCCGCTTCTTTTTTAATTTTTCCTATATACTTCGCAACCCCGGCCCTGTCATTTAATAACATAATTATTTTTTTATCTATTTCGTTTATCTTTTTACGAAGCCCCGTCAGCTTGGACATCTGGATTTCCTCCTTCTTGCTGCTTAAATTCCTCTTCTTCTTTCTGAAGATGTTCAGGCAGCTCTATATCTTTTTCCGTAAAATTAAATTCTTCCAGTTTCGGAAGCTCCTGGAGAGAGTTCAGTCCGAAATACTGCAGAAATTCCTGGGTAGTGCCGTAAATAATAGGCCTCCCGACCGTCTCTCTTCTGCCCATAATCTTTACGAGATTTTTTTCGATCAACGTCTTTAACACACCGTCCACATTCACGCCTCTTATCGCCTCTATCTCGGGTTTAGTGGCAGGCTGCTTATACGCTATAATTGCCAGGGTTTCCAGGCCTGGGCCGGAAAGCCTGTCTGAGCCGGCTGTCTTATATAATTTTTTGAGCCACGGCGCAAACACAGGATCGGTTACTATCTGATAGCCGCCCGCAATCTCTTTGATCCTCAGCGGCCGGCCCTGCGTCTCGAACTCTCCGACCAGCTCAGCTATGACTTCTTTTATCTCATCCGCATCAGGCCCTTCCAGCACGCTTTTAATCTCGCTTAAGAATAAAGGTTTATCGCTTACGAAAAGCATTGCCTCTATTATATTTTTTATCTGCACCTTCTCCATTTATTTTGGCACACTAAAGTGTGCCCTACAATTTTGCCGCAAGGGCCTTTAATCTATTCTGTATTCAATCTGTGTTTTTCGTTTCTTACAATCTCTATGTCGCTGAAATTCTTCTTCTGCACAACTATTATCTCTTTTAACCTTATAAGTTCGAGCACTGCCAAAAACATGGCTATTATCTCTGTTTTATTTTTGGAATTCTTAAAAAGCTCAAAAAGGCTTATCGCCGGAGTAACCACCAGCATGTGTAAAAGATCGTGCACTTTCTGCTCAACGGTAAATTCATCTTTTATTATCTCCTGAAACATCTCCTTCGGGACATCTTTAAGCACCCTTGTAAAGGCTGTTATCAGGTCAAATAAACTTGCCTCAAAAAAAACCTCTCCGGGCTCAACCTCAAAAGGGATATCCCTCGTGAACATCTTTTTTCTCTGGCCTTCCAAGTCCTGTAAAATCCCGGCAACCTCTTTGAATTTTTTATATTCCACGAGCCTGCGCACAAGCTCTTCTCTTGGGTCCTCTTCCTCCTCAGGTAAAAGCTCTTTCTCGTCAGGCGGAAGAAGCATCTTGCTTTTTATGTGTATCAGGGTCGCGGCAATTACCAGAAACTCGCCCGCGATATTGAGGTCCAGCATCCGCATGAGTTCAAGATATTCCAGATACTGCTCCGTAATGGTAGCTATCGGAATATCGTAAATATCTATCTCGTTTTTCTTTATCAGATACAACAATAAATCCAGCGGGCCTTCAAATACGTCCAGCTTTACCTTGTATGACATTATCTGCGATCAGTCCCTTTCGTTGCCCCTTTCCGTTCGCCGATCGGAAATTATTCCGATCGGCGAACGGAAAGGTCTCAAATCAACCCTATTGCTTTCTTGACCTCATCCATTGTCTCAGACGCCGCCTTCCTGGCCTTGACGCCGCCTTTTTCCAGAATTGAACGAATCTTATCTTCATCTTTCAAAAGCTCTTCTCTTTTATGCCTTATATCCGCCAGATAATCGGAAACAACGCCGCCTAAATTCTTCTTGCATTCTGTGCAGCCGGCTTTTGCCTTTACGCAATAGTCATAAACCTTTGGCGCGCATTCTTTTTTAAACAAATTATAGTACGCGTAAACATTGCATTTTTCAGGATGCCCTTTGTCTGATAATTTTATCCTCTCAGGGTCTGTAAACATCGACGAACATTTCTTTTTTATAATCTCTTCCGTATCTCCCAGCGCGATAGAATTGTCATAAGACTTGCTCATCTTTCTGCCGTCTGTGCCAAGAAGCTTTGGAATTTTAGTAAGAAGCGGTTTTATCGGAGAAAACACCCTTCCGTACAGGCTGTTGAATTTTTCCGCGATATCATTAGTAAGTTCAATATGCGGGACCTGGTCCTTACCGACAGGTACTGTATCCGCCTTGTACATCAATATGTCTGCCGCTTGTAAAACAGGATAACCAAGAAATGCATATGTATGCAATTCTCTGGTCTTAATCTCTCTGAGCTGTTCTTTGTATGTCGGGCATCTCTCCAGCCATCCAAGAGGCACAAAATTAGAAAACGCCATGTACAATTCCAGGTGCTCTTTTACGTGAGATTGTATAAAAACAGTGCTCTTTTCAGGGTCTATGCCGCACGCTATCCAGTCTGCGGCGCATTCTATTGTAAATCTGGAAAGCTTTGACGGATCTTCATATTCGCTCATCATCGCGTGCCAGTCCGCAATCATGAAGAAGCAATCATATTTATCCTGGAGTTTTACCCAGTTATCAAGCGCGCCGAATAAATGGCCCAGATGTAACGGCCCGGTCGGCCGCATTCCGCTTAATATACGGCTTTTCATTATTTATTTAATCTCCTTGCCACTTTTTTTACTTCAATCGCCTCTATCAAATCGCCTTTTTGTATATCCTTGAATCCGAGGCTTATCCCGCACTCAAACCCTTCTTTTGCTTCCTTCAAATCATCTTTAAAGTGCTTCAATGAGCTCATCTTGCCTTTAAAAACAATTTCTTTTTCTCTTATAAGTTTACATACAGCATCCCGCGGAATCCTGCCTTTTGAAATAAAACAGCCTGCCACTACCCCTGTCTTTGAGACATTAAAAACCTGCCTTACCTCAGCCCTGCCTAAGAAAACTTCTTCTATGACAGGCTCCAGCATGCCTTCCATGGCAGCCTGAATCTCATCAACTATCTCATAAATTATGCTGTAAATCCTTATCTCAACCTCTTCCTGCTTAGCCAGTGCGCTTGCCTCACTCGTCGGATTAACATGAAATCCTAAGATTATCGCGTTTGAAGCCGAAGCCAGCATCACGTCAGATTCATTGATATCCCCTACCTGGTTGTGCATCACGGAAAGCTTTACCTCCTCTGTGCTTAATTTTTCAAGAGAATCCTTTATAGCTTCCAGAGACCCCTGCACGTCAGCTTTTATGACTATCTTCAGTTCCTTTACTTCTCCTGCCTTTACCTTATTATAAAGCTCTTCAAGAGTAACTTTAGAGGTCTTGCCTGCAAGTTTTTTCTTTTCCGCTTCCATTTGTCTGGCGGCTACAATATCTCTTGCTTTCTTCTCATCCGCTATCACATAAAATCTTTCCCCTGCCTTTGGGACCCCTGAAAGCCCCAGTATTTCAACCGGCTTTACTGGCCCTGCTGATATAACCCTGCGGCCTTTATCATCCAGCATTGCCTTTATCCTGCCGTAATTAAGCCCTGCTATGACCGTATCGCCTATTTTTAAAGTGCCGTTTGATACAAGCACAGTAGCTAGAGGCCCCTTGCCTTTGGAAAGCTCTGCTTCTATTACTACCCCTACGGCAGATTGTTCGGGGTTTGCTTTTAATTCCAATAATTCCGCTTCAAGAAGCAGCATCTCCAATAAAGAATCAATGCCCTGCCCGGTCTTTGCGGAAACGCCTACCGTTATAGTCTTCCCTCCCCATTCTTCAGGAGTAAGATCCTGTTCCGCTAATTGTTTTTTAACCTTGTCTAAATTAATGTTCTGTTTATCAATTTTATTTATAGCGACTATTATGGTAACGCCTGCGGCGCGGGCATGGTTTATGGCCTCTATCGTTTGCGGCATTATGCCGTCATCTGCCGCGACCACAAGGACAACAATATCAGTAACGTTTGCGCCTCTCGCGCGCATCGCGGTAAACGCGGCGTGGCCGGGTGTATCCAGAAACGTTACACTTCCCTTAGGAAGCATTACTTCATACGCGCCTATATGCTGAGTGATCCCGCCCGCTTCTTTATCAACAACCTTTGTTTTTCTGATGGCGTCAAGAAGAGATGTTTTTCCGTGATCAACATGGCCCATAAAAGTAACTACAGGCGCCCTTGGCCTGAGTTTTTTAGGATCCGCTGTTTTATCAAGCCCCGCTAAATAAGTTTCCTCAAAACTAGGAAGTTTTTCAATCGTATATCCGAAATCTACGCAGATTGAACGCGCAGTTTCCTCGTCAAGCGCCTGATTTATCGTAGCGAGCACTTTTTTATCCAGGAGTTTTTTAAGAAGGTCCGCAGGCCTTACGCCCAACTTTATAGCAATATCTTTGATAACTATCGGAAAATCTATTTTTAAAACTTTAAGCTCAGGCTTCGGCTCTTCCTTTATCTCCTCTGGTTTTTCCTCTTCAACCTTTGCCTCAGGTTCTTTTGTCTTTTCAGGCTCTTTTATCTTTTTTGGCGCCTTTCCTTTTACCGGCGCTACGCCTGCCTTTTCTTTCGCTTTTGGTTTTTGTTTCTTAGGTTTCAATTCTTCCTTTACAAGAAACGCGGTATCGTCGTCAATCGCGCTCATGTGGCTTTTAACGTCTATCTTGAGGCTATGAAGTTTATCTATAAGCTCCTTGCTGGTAATCCCCAATTCTTTAGCTAACTGATGAACGCGTATGCTCATTCTTTACCCTGCTCTTTCTCTTTTCCTTTTTTATCAACTTCTGCAGCCAGTTCCCGCTCTTTCTTAGCCTTGGCTTCTCTATTTTCTTTATTTTTCTTATCCCTCACCTCGTGCACCTTTTGTTCCATTAGCTCTTTGGCTGACTTAAGGATTTTCTCAGCTGTCTTCTTGCCGATTCCTTTAACAGCGGTCAATTCTTTTAAGTCCAGCTTGATAATTTTCCCTACCATATCATATCCTGCCTTTTTAAGCTCTTTTTCTGTCTTGGGCCCGATCCCGTCTATCTCTATTATAGGAATTTCCTTTACCTGATCTATCTCGGACTTGCTTCTTATATCTATATTCCATCCAGTGAGTTTTGCCGCAAGCCTCACATTCTGGCCTTTTTTCCCTATCGCAAGAGAAAGCTGGTCATCCGCTACCGTAACCTCTGCCTTTCTTTCGGCTTCGATTGTCTTAACGCCGAATATCTCCGCGGGGCTCAGGCTGGATGATATAAATTCGCCCATATTTATGCTCCATCGGACTATATCTATTTTTTCTCCGCCCAATTCCCTTACAATATTTTTAACCCTCTGTCCTCTCATGCCTACGCAAGCGCCCACAGGATCAACCTTATCGTCCTTGGAATACACGGCTATCTTTGAACGGTCTCCGGCTTCCCTTGATACAGCCTTTATTTCTACGATACTTTCATATATCTCAGGCACCTCTAATTCAAAAAGCCTTTTTACAAAACCAGGGCTTGTCCTGGAAAGCAATATCTCGGGCCCTTTGGAAGACTTTTTAACCTCTACGATCAATGCCTTGATCCTGTCGCCCTGCCTGTATTCTTCATTGGGGGGAAGTTCTCTTTTTGGCAAAACCCCCTCCACCCTGCCAAGATCAACGACTATCATGCCTTTTTCAAATCTATGGACGCTGCCTGAACAAATATCATTTACCTTTTTCTTATACTCTTCAAATAACACATCCCTTTCAGCTTCGCGGATCTTCTGTATAATGACCTGTTTCGCTGTCTGCGCGGAAATCCTGCCGAAATCTCCGGAAACCTCTTTACCTTCTGCTGAAAGCACTTTAAAATCTCCTGTTGCAGAATCAAATTCAACTTTTATATCTTCGGCGTGCTTGCCAAGGTTCTTCCTGGCAGCGCTTATAAGAGCTGATTCTATTGCCTTTACAAGGATTTCTTTCTTAATTCCCTTATCCCGTTCGATACTATCCAAGATTGCCAATAATTCCTGATTCATGATTTTCTTGCCTTTCCTTTCAATCTCTAAGTTTACACTTTGACAATGTCACAATGTAAACTTACAACTCTACTTCTTCCCTTGCTCTCACGATTTTCTCAAAAGGTATCTCTATGATACCCTTTTTCTTCACGTCTATCTTCACGCCTGTGTCAGATACCTCTTCTAACCTGGCTATATATTCTTTTTTGTCCAATATCCTTTCGTTCAATGTTACCCTTACTAACCTTCCTATAGCCCTTTCGTAATCCCTTTTTGTTTTAAACGGCCTGTCAATCCCCGGAGAATCCACCTCAATAGCATAACTTTCCTGCATAATATCTGCTTCATCCAGGGCCTGGCCTATTTTTTCGTTTAACCTCACGCAATCCGCCATCTGGATCCCGCCATCTTTATCAACTAAAAGCCTCAGAACCTGCCTGCCTGCTTCTTTCCTATAAATCATCTCTACAAGCTCAACCTGTTCTTCTTGTAAAATCGGCTTTATTATTTCCTGGATTTTATCCACCATAAAACAAAAAAAGCGGGCATACTGCACCCACTTTCAACTAAACACCCCCCTTTCATAAGGATATGCATAATATACTATACCTTATGAAGGCATGTCAAGAAAAATATTCTTTGCCTTGTTAGGCCCCGGAATCAATAGCTAGCCGATTCCCCAGGTTAAAATCACTGCTCTTATTAAGGCCTTTAAAAGCATACCCCAGGTCTGTTATCTTAGTGCCTTCTACCTTTATCTTGCCCTGCTTAATCAGATACTTATATAAACCTACTATAAAATTAGAAACGCCTGATTCAAATCTTACCATGCCTGTTTTATCGTCTACTATGCCTTCTTTAAATCTTACCCTTAATACAGGATCTGTTTTTAATACGCTTTCTAATAGCTCGTCCTTTGGGTCCAGCATAAAATCTTTTGATATAGCTATATTTACATATCCTGATTTATCGCATATATCTTTCACGCTGTCAGCTATCTGGCTAAGGCTTTTGGGTTTTTCAGGGACAAGCAATAAAACAGAGTCCTTTGTCCCTCCTATTACAGTCTTTAGGTCATAGGGAAGCTTGTCTATATCAGCCTGGTCTCGACCACAGCTAGAAATTATTACATCTGACGGCTCTTTGAGCTCTACCACAGAAGCGTACCTGTGCGCGAACGTAGAAACAGCTATGCCGTAAAAAGCCTCTCTTATAGCGGCTTCCAAGGTAACCTTTTTCTCGGAAAGCAGATCAGGCACCGCGTTATATTTAATCTGGTACCCGGAAACCCCCAATACTCCAAGGTCAGCCAAGGACTTATCGGATAACATCGTAGACAAATCCCTTGATTTATAAACATCTTTTGGAGACTTAGCCTCAATCATGCCATTAGTATCTCCATATTCTCCGTTATAAGTCACAGCAAAACCGCTTTGTTTTGTATCTATAAGAGATACCGCTTCTTCCGCGAATTTACCGGCAAGGAAAGTATCAAAGACAATGCCTTTATTGTCAGGCTGCAGAAAAGCGCCTCTCAATTGATACGTCAGGTCTGTTTTTTCAACCCTTAATCCGCAGAAATGTTCCAATATTCCTTTTACGAATAAAGACGCGCCCGTAAGTTTTGGATTGCCGTGCACATCCCTGTCAGGGCTTGTCCTGGATTTCTCCCACATTGTCTTGAGCATAGGATAAGCTTCCAGCAATTGGCTCAATTTAGGGTCTGCCTCAGACAATGAAAAACCTTCTGACACGAAGAAATTCCTTATGCCTTTATTAGACGTGTTTATTATGTCGTCTATCATGATTGGTTTTTCCGGAACTATAACAGCATGAGAATATGGGCAGCCTTTTGAAAGTTCAAGAGTCAATGATCCTGATTTCCTGCCCATGCATTCAAATACCGCGGCAGTATTCGCGATTTCTTTTTCTGAGTTGATAGACGCCCTGGCAGCTATCTGACGGCCCGTTATCACAGCGCTCCAGAAACCATGCATGACAGTCATGAAGTCATTATCTATGCTTTTCGGAACGCCTACAATAGTGATATCTACATTCTGCTTTTTAGCCTCGTCTGCAACCTGCTCTACATTTTTAAGGTGGTCATTTCCTCCTATAAATATAGCGCCCGCTGAAGGCTGAAGTATATCAACAATCTTGGTAATATCCTCTTCTTTCAATTTTTCCCTGCATGAACCCAGGGCTATGCTTGGTAACCCCCTCATACTGGCCGCGATTTCAGGCGTTAACTCAACCAGATTATCTTCTAATTTACCGCTTTTTAATCCTTTAAAGCCACTCCTTACGCCGATAACCTTGTAACCTTGCCTCGTCAGCTTTTCAACTGTATCAGCAAGAAAATCATTCAAACCTGCGGTATCTCCTCCGCCCATAGCAATAATTATTGTGTTTTGATCTATGGTGATATTGCCTCTATCTCTCCCTGCTTTAAAGAGTAAGAATGGGTTTGTCGTTGCGGCTAATTTATTCAAGCCCTGCGCAGCTTGTTTAAGCATGCTAATATTATCTTCAGAATCTATTATTCTTAAGAATAATCCAAGCCCACCCTGGTCTTTCCTAGATTCTGTCAATGCCTTGTAAGAAGCCTCGGCAAATAAATCGCGCACCATGTGAGGGCTTACATTATCCAGGTAACCCTTTGCAAATCCAATAGCAGGCCTGCCCGGAAGAGTTTTTTCAGGGACAAAAGAAATAATAAACGGCAGATATTTCTGTGGCTGCGCCAGCACCTGCTGGTAACTGATATGCTGGTCGCCTGTGCCCTGCATAACCCATTCTATTCCCAAGGATATTAAATAATCTCTTAGATTATAGAACCTGTCTCCTTCCAGATATATAAAAGGTACAAACTTCCTGCCATTCGCCCTGGCGAATCCATCGGCTTTACGTATTGTGCTTGCCAGTTCACTTAAATTAGTAATATTGGCAGGGAGCCCTAATTCATTAATATTAGCATCTACTTTACCTTCTCTGGCTAATTGTTTTATACTATCAAATTCTGATTCAATTGCGCCTGGATTAGCTTTTTCTCTTTCCTGCAAAGCTTTTAGTTTAGTTTCTAAAAGCCCTTTGCCTAATTCCACATATGGCTGCCGTACATAAAGATTTTCCTGCACGATTTTTGTAGCAGGATTATTCACATTATTTAGATCAACATCATCCGCTGTATATCCGGCTTCTCTAAGAGCTCTATCAATCAAACGATCTCCTACAACAGTTGTTATCCCATAAAAAGTGGTAAATAACTCTGCAAAGGCATTTGCCACTTCCTGATTAGTCAGGCTTCCAAAACTCCGCGTTTTTACAGCCACAACATTGAATGACGCATCATAAACAGCAGCATCACCTGTCATATCTATGACAAGTTTTTTTCTGTCATTTCTATAATGTTCTTTCTGCGCATCCCATTGAGATTTTCTGATAGCTACAAGATTCGCGAAACCATTCTGCCATATGCTTTCGTTAAAATTCTGCTCATTGGATTTACCAAACCAGAAAAGCTCATCAGGCACCACTAAAGCAATATCTGTTATGCTTTCGTCTAAAATCTTATCGCCTATTCTATTTGCAATATGACTGCCTTCTTTAACTTGAATCCTTCCTGCTCTGGCTATGTTCCAATATTTTTCAGCATCAAGGCCATGATATGCCAAAAACGTCATCATATGAAGATCGCCTGTCCACCGGCCTCCCACATTATCAAACATTGCGCCAAATCCAGGCGCATCGCTTCCCAGCTCTGCGTCAAGCCCTGAATTCCTTATAAATGCCGATAATCTGCTCTGATCAGCCCTGTCTGTTGTCTCAAAAAACATATTCCCAAGCACCTTGCCGAATATATCTTTTACCTGGCCTCTTGTCACATTTAATCCTTGCCTGGAAGCATTATTTGCGATTAAAGAAATAAGGCTGGTTGTTCCAAACCTTGCGCCGTCAACCTTGAATAAATCCTTGCCAGGCCTTTCTTTGCCGTCTATAAAATTAACTTCATGCAATATGTCCAAAACAAGCCTTGCGAACCTTTCTCCGTCAATTCCCTCATTAATAGCCTGATGTTTTAAAAGTACGCTTAATATATCTACAAAAACCATCATTGTTTCATCAGTGGAGCCGGATTTCGAACTCGGAATAACAGCTACCTGGTCCCAGTCTGCATTAAGATCTCTAAGTACGCTGGCCATAGAAGCTTCAAAATCCTTACCTAATTCATATTCCCCCGCAACCTTTCCTGTCCGGGCATTAATAACCTGAAAAACATCCGCAATGCCCTGGAATGGCGTATGCTGTCCGCCAATACCTGTTTTAATAACATATTTTATAGGCTTACCTAATCTTTCGGCGCGTCTCTTAAAAAACTTTTGCATGCTATCAACAGTATTTAAAAAAACTTCTTTCCCGCCTTGAGCATAATACCCTTGGTTACCTGTTAGTGCAAATGAGCCATGAACAGATGCCCCTTCCTGAACGCCATAACCTTCCTGGCCATAACCTCCCCTAAGAAAAGAAGCAGCCATTCCAGTATTCCCATTTGCATCAAGCGGAGTGGTTAATTTTTCAGCAATAACACCGGCCCCGCGTTTTTCATTCTCATTAGACGCTAATTTAGTACTTTCCTTTCGCATATCTTTAACCTTCTCCTCTTTGATCCTTTTGATTTCCTTCTCAAGATCAGCGAGATCTAAGCCTGGTACATTTTGTTTTTCTTCCAACATTCTATTATACACAATTTCTATATTATTAAGCAAGCTATCCATATCGTGGCCTTCAAATAAAAGCGTTAATTGCTCACCTGTATTTGACCATCTTATTAAGATAGAGTCACCATTTTTTAATTGCACCTTATAACCGGCCACAGTTATAAGACCATCTTCAACAGGCTGATATTTAAGGTCGCCTACTTCGGTCCCACCTATATTCTGCTCTAATAACTGGGAATTATATTTCTCGTGCAGCCAGGCGCCTAATTTATGAGCTGTTGCTATTTTAACAGCATTAGGAATCACAACGCGGATCTCATTGCTTGTAAATGCGATAGGAAATGCTTTAAAAAGCGTAACAAGCGGCTGTTCGGCATAACCCCGGATGCCAATCGCAGGCGCTTCAACATTTCCGATTGTCTCCTTTATATTGATAAGGGAAACAAATGCCGCAATCGCGCAATCGCACGGCCTCTCAGGATTTTCCGGGGCAACATGGAAGAAATTATGGCCTGATGCCTCAGCAGTATAATAGGTATGTGTAAGATTTGCAAAATTTGCCATAAACTCTGGATTGTCTCTAAGTTCTGGTTTGGAGTTCACAAATGCCTTCATCAGTTCTATGCGCCATGCTATAAAAGTTAGCTGAGGCGGATATCCTGTATTTATATAAACTGATTTTAGCGGATCTATGGACAATCCTCCTTCTCCTTTAATCAATCTATTTAACTTATTTATCGTTCTATTAAGTTTACTGTTTGCCCTTACATCACACGCTAACCACAACGGTTCTCCGCCTGCCTTAACCATCGCAATAATTGCTGCTTTATTACTAGCATCCAATAAAAATCTTTGATAATAAGGTATGGTCATTTCAAATGCAGGAATATCCTCTCCGTTTTCCTTAACAGCTCCTACTCTATCTGCATCTCCGTCATACACTCCGCCAATAGCCTGAGGCATCCCTTCTCTAAGATTAGCATTAATGGCTTTTATCAGGGTAACTGTAGGAACCATTGCTTCCGGCTTTGAAGGATCCCATATCCCGCGCCCCATAAGAGGATCAGGATGCGCGTTAAGCATAAAAACTATCTTACGTTTTCCGCTGTTCCATTTTTCATTTAAAATTCTTAAAATCTTATTAATATTATTCTGATCCGACAATAGATTTCTCATGTCAGCTGGCTGGCCCAGTATCCCGAACACCTCATCTATATCTATAACTTCATAAACGCGTTTCGCAAACAGTTTTGACGCAAGGCTCCCGCCTCCTCCAGCTCTTGTGTCTATGATCAATATTTCATCTTTTTCTGTGAATGGCAAGCTTCCGTCATACATATCCACTATAGCCTTTTCTATGCCAGAGACTTCATTCACTTTTGCATCTATAACATTTCTTGCTCTCGCTTTTGCCATAAGCTCCTGCTTTTCAGCGTATAGCGCAGCTAATTCTTCTCCATACACAGGATCCAGCCGATTATTTCCAAGATTAACCTTGATCTTTGCCCCGTTTTTCTGGAATACGCCATGGCTACCTGAAAGCTGAACCTGAGCCTTATATCCTATTGGATTCTCCGCTGAATAAGCATTATGAGCACCTGACGATAAAGCTTCTTCTGAGAAATCCACAGCCGCGCCTACAGATGCGGCTCCAAGCGCCATTGCATATCTCAAGATAGGTGTATGTAACCTTATATCGCCTGTAACTAAAAATCCGTCGCCTGGCTTTAAATATTTAAGCGCGAGTAGCTTCCCTATGGCATAGAGATTCTCCGGGGTTATATCAATAATTCCGCCTTTAATCTCAAGGGCATTTCCCCTTATATCATATCCGTAACCACGGCCAAATAAATCTTCAGGCAGATTAGTAATAGTGCCTGCAAGTCCTGCCTCAAAATACGCAATAACTTCAGAAGGGTTTGCATTCTTTATAGCTAAATAAGCATCCTTGTCACCTTTAACTGCAGCTTGGATGTTAGCAGCTATGCCTTCATTCGACGCCAGGGTTTTATTAATCAAAACTCCATCTGGCCCTATTTCGTATTCTCCAGGATATTTTATATCAATTATTTTTTCACCTTTTCTTACTAACTTATATCCTCTGATTTTAAAATACTCTGGAATATCAGAACTCCGCATCTCTCCTGGCGTAAGCTGTACAAATTCCCAGCCATGATTTTCAACCTTAAGGTATTTTATTTTTAATTTTACCCCTGAGGCAACTCTGACAATTAAAGTACCATCTATATCCACATTTTCCAGAAATACATCTTTCCCATCGATTATCAATGTAGACCTCTTAGTAATAGATCCTCTTTTTATCTTAGACATCACATCATTAGTAGTAGTTGCAAAGTTATGATAAAGAGATACTTTTGTTCCTTCACTATAAGGAATTCTGCCTTGGGTCTTTTGTTCTGTGCCTTCAACATTAACTCCCATACCGGCAAGCCTCAATAGTTTTCTATTATATTTATAGTAATCCCCTTCTCCCGTAGCCATGTGATCAGGATAATTACCGTTTGCCAAGGCTTTTTCTGCTAGTTCATAATCATTCTTTACTGGTGAAAATATGTCTCGTTTAGCAGAATAATTGGTGACACCGACATTCGCATTGGGATTAAGAACCTTGGCAATGTCCTGCATCATTGTTTCAAATCTTGTGGGTTCAAATTCTGTATTTTCCTTATTAGTAAATTTTGGATTGACGAATTCAGGCATAATCCCTTTTGTTCTACCTAATGCCTCTCTATATGTCGTATTTTTAACAAAATAAACATTTAGATTCGCAGGATAAGGGGATTTTCCGGTTTTTGGATCAGCCACATCTCCCTGGCCGGTTATATGTTTCAATAAAGGATCTAACTGATTATATTCTACGTTGCAAATTATTGCATTTCCATGAGGACCGACTAACTTGGTTATTGCTCCAGCTTTTTCTCCAGCTTCACGGGGAACTGTAAGGAAATTCAAATCAAGGTTGTTCCGAGCCGTATCCGCCAGGCCTACTAAGATTCCATTAAATACCTGACCATTGGTATCCTGTATAAAAACAGTATATTCCTTGCCTGCACTAATCCACTCGTCAACAAGGCCATATTTTGCAAGTAACATGTGTACATCGCCATGCCCATGAGGCTTGGTCAGCAATTTATATGGTTCTTTTGGGTCTATTACAAAGTCTCCGTTACGATTAGCTACTACAGGAACAAGCCCTTGCATAACCATAACTATCTTGCTTTTTCCTTTCTGCATAACAGTTTTACCGTCATTATCGCTGATAACCTGATATCCTAAATTTTTGAATAAATCTTTTGTTGACTCGTGATTATCATATGAAGTCATGATAGTAAAGGGAATTTCTGTATTTGCAGATTGCTCAAAAGCTTCTCTTGCCTCTAAGAAATGCTCTATATATTTTCTTTCTGTAATCAAATCCAAAGGCAGATCTATTTTAATTCCGTCGTATTTCAACCGGTCTCCTCTTCCGCCTGCGACAAGTACAATCGAAAGTTTATTAACAAGGGCTAGGCCAAATGTTTCTGCGGCATGATAGACACTATCGATTTTTTCTCTAGTGTCAAGATTAAATATATTATCTGGGATTTGTGGGTTAAATCCTTCGAAAGGATTAACGCCAGCTATAACATTCTTCACTCCGTTCTTTACATTTTCACGATATTGTTTTAAACCACCTGGGAATTTTTTATCCATTTCTATAATCTGATCTAAAAACTTTTTCTTTAAATCATCGTACATTCCTGGTTTATCCCAATTAGCAAAAAGATGCTCCTGACTTATATCAAATAAAAGTTTAATCGCTTCGATATAATTAGCCTCAAAATAAGAATAGTCGGCAAGCATCTTTTCAAGCCCTGCATTCGAAGCAAGAGCGTCTATTCCTTCTTTAACCCTTTCGCCTGAAAGGTCCCTGTCAAAAGTTAACGGAACCCTTAAATTTGCAGGAGGTTTATTTGCCGTTTCTTGCGTCTCTTGCGAATTAAGCTGTTTTATTAATTCTTCTATGGGTTTACGCTTTCCAGATAAGAGGTAACGGTAGTTTTCCTCGTCTATTTCTGTCTTGGAATAAGGGGATATGACTATATAGGAGTAGCCTTTATCTTTTAATAGCCTGGTCAGCCCTTTAGTGTGAAAACCGCCTGTTATCAAGGCGCTTACCTTTATATTGCGCTTTTCTATCTCAGAGACAGTGTTATTAAACATCGCGAAGTCGCGTGACTTCGCAATATTATAAAAATCTTCAAGTTCCTGCAGATGGGAGTCTATTAAGTCAGGGTTAAAATCTATAAAGTTAGAGAGGTTACTCTTTTTAAGGGCAGGTTTTAAGAAATTTTCAAAGAAACTCACCTTACAGGACTCTTTATTCTGTAAGTAATAATCCAATTCTTCATTTGAGACTTTTAAATTAAAGAAACTTTCCAGGAATTTTATGTTGCGCAGGGCTTGTATGAAGGCCTTTTCTTCATCATTTCGGGCAAGCTTTTGTTTTATTTCATACGTTAAATCTTCCATCTCCGTAAAGAGTTTCGTGGAATCCAAAGAATTAACTTTCGCAAGATAATCCACGAACTCCGTTAGATTAGGGTATTTAGCTAACTGGTCTTTCAGATGCTTATTTGCCAGATCTTTTAGATAACTATAGAACGAAAAAGGCGAGATTTTCCGGTCTTTAAAAAGGCTTGCCTTGGCTATTAAAGCATCCATATCACTGCGATTGGACTTCTCTGCGATGGTTGATTGTAAATTTAAGAGCAGGTTCTGGGATTCCTGCATAATCTTTTGCTGGTCAATCCCGGACTCCTGGTTTATGGTCTCGTTTAAGAGCGCTACGTTTTTATAATTAGCTGTGGGGATATTCAGTTTTTGTAAATAGAAAGATATATATTTCAGGTAATCCGCTGTTTCCGCTTTCTGGTTCTCGTAATCAGATTCTTTCTGGTCTATGGTAAGAAGTTCTTTTGAATATATCTTAGGCTTTAATTCTTCCAGGGCTTTTTTAGCCTGTGATATAAAAACCTGGCTGTCCGGGTTAAATTTCATTATGTTGTTAAATTCAGCTATATTTTTAAAATAAATCTCCTTATTTTCAATGCCCCATATTGGCAACTCCGGATATTTTGTAATAGATAAATACTCTTCTCCTGTAAGTTCTCCTGAATCAACAAAAAGCCTAGCTACTTTTTTTCTGACTTCAGGGTCCGGGAAACTCGAAACGCTGGATGTATCCACGACCCCATCCGCCCCTTCTGAGCAGACCAGGCCTAAATTATAATCTTTAACCAGGATTTCTAATATACCTGCTAAATTAAGGGTTGCTTCAGGATTTGTATGAAGGTCCTGAATGTGGACGATGAGCCTGGAACTATCCTGATCAGGATTCTGGTATACTTCCACTACTCTTCCCAGTTCTTCAGGTATATGGATAAGCGATATGTCGGAAAGATGCGAAGAAAGTATCTTCTGGGTTTCTTTTTTCCTGGATTCAGATTGAGCGGTATCCTCTCCGCTAAGGATGGCTTTTTTCTTCTGGACCGCCTCCTTATTCTTGTCGCTTAGTTTCTGATAGTCAATTTTTTTATTCTTGAATATGGATTTGGAATCAGGTGCGGCATATATGCTGTTAGTAGATAGAAATGTAATTAAAGTAATTACTGAGGCAACTTTCTTCAATAGTTGAAAAGACATCTAATTCTCCTTGTATTTATGTATATTTAAAATACTTTTAAAAATCCTATATAAAAGTATACCATGTAAGCGTTTTCCTGTCAAATAAAAAATCAACTTTTTTTATTGGAAATCAAACGGTCAATAATGACGAGATATTGTCTTTCAGCTCTTCTTTTTTAGCTTCCAAGACCTTGCCTGTCTCTCGTATCTTTATCTCAACTATACCTTTTTTAAGGCCTTTATCCCCTATCACTATTGAAAAAGGTATGCCTACGAGTTCAGCGTCGTTAAATTTAATGCCTGCGCTCTCGTCTCTATCATCCAATAAAGCCTCTATGCCGGCTTTATTTAATTCTTCATAAATATCATCTGCAATTTTCCTGACTTTTTCCTGTTTGTAATTTATAGGTATAAGTATAACTTGAAAAGGCGCTATTGCCAGAGGCCAGATTATGCCTTTTTTGTCATTATGAAGCTCTATTGCAGTAGCCATAATCCTATTTACGCCTATACCATAACAACCCATTACTATTGGCTTAAGTTTTCCGTCTTCGTCCAGAAATTCCGCCTTCATTGCCTTTGAATATTTAAGGCCTAATTTAAACACATGGCCCATTTCTATCGCATGCTCTATCTTTATATTTTTATTGCACTTAGGGCATTTGTCTTTTTCCGTGATCATTCTTAAATCAGCCCATTCAGTAATTTTAAAATCCCTGCCTATATTTGTGTTTATATAATGCTTATCCCTTTTATTCGCTCCTGTGACAAAATTAACCATGCTCTTTATAGAGTTATCAGCTATAATTCTTACCCCTTTTAGCCCCATAGGACCTGAGAATCCCATTGGGCCGCCGGTTACATTTTTAATAACATCTTCGTTGGCCATCTCGAGCTTGGCGCAGTTTAAATATTTCTTTATCTTTGCCTCATTTGCATCATGATCGCCCCTTATTAAAACCGCTACTGGTTTGTCATCTGCCATAAAAATAAGTGTCTTTACCATTTCTTCGGGTTTCACCTTTAACAAGTGCCCAACCTTTTCTATGGTCGTCACCCCGGGTGTATCCACTTCTTGCAAAGGTTTCTCTTTTTCTTGTGCGCTTGCCTGCCCCGTACCCTTGTGGTATGGGGTGCGCTTGCCTGCCCCGTACCCTTGTGGTATGGGATGCGCTTGTGCGCTTATCTCCGCCACCGCAAGACTCGCTGCATATCCGCACGAAGCGCAATGCGCTAAAAGATCTTCTCCGCTTTCAGCGACTACCATGAACTCATAAGAAACATCGCCGCCCATAATACCGGAATCAGCTTCCACCGGAATTGTTTTTAACCCGCATCTATTAAAAATTCTTTCGTATGCCTCATACATCTTCTTATAACTTCCGTCAAGGCCCTGCCAATCCCTGTCAAAGCTGTAAGCGTCTTTCATTATAAATTCTCTGCTTCTTATAACTCCGAACCTCGGACGGACTTCGTCTCTGAATTTAGTCTGGATTTGATAAAAAGTAATCGGCAGCTGTTTATATGAACTTACGTGATTTCTAACAAGATCTGTTATAACTTCTTCGTGGGTAGGTCCGAAAACTATTATTCTATTGTGCCTGTCTTTATAAGTAATGAGGTCTTCGCCAAGATCTTTGAACCTGTTTGACTCGTGCCATAATTCAACAGGCTGCATGGAAGGCATAAAAAGCTCGATAGCTCCTGTATTATCCATCTCTTCGCGGATTATACTTTGAATTTTTTTCAAAACCCTTAGGCCCAAAGGAAGGTAGGTATAAGCGCCTGAGACAAGTTTTCTGATAAGGCCTGCGCGTATCATAAGCCTGTGGCTCACTGCCTCAGCCTCGCTAGGCACCTCTTTCAACGTTGGTATAAAATATTTACTCCATCTCATATTGTCCATTAACCCATCCCGATCGCCGATCGGAATAACTATTCCGATCGGCGATCGGGATTTGGTATCTTACTCTTATAGTTCTCTTAACAGCTCTTTAACTATATCCTTTTCTTTGACCCTTTTTAAAATCTTGCCTTTTTTAAAAATTACTCCTGAGCCTTTGCCGCAGGCAATCCCTATGTCCGCTTCTTTTGCTTCTCCCGGGCCATTCACCTCGCATCCCATAATTGCTATTTTAGAGTGATAGTTTTTCGTCGTTCGTCGTTTGTCGTTCGTGATTCGCAATGCTACTTTGTTAACAATACCCTGCAAATCTACCTGACAACGCCCGCACGTCGGGCATGATATAATTTCCGGGCCGAAACTCCTTAACTCCAATGCCTGAAGAATATTCTTAGCTGCTATTACTTCTTCAATCGGGTCTCCTGTCAATGAAACCCTGATAGTGTCACCTATGCCATCCAAAAGCAAGGCGCCTATTCCTATGGATGATTTTACAATACCCGTAGAAACAGGGCCTGCCGCAGTAACGCCCAGATGAAGCGGGTATCTTGACTTCTTTGAAAACAACTTATAGGCCTCTATAGTGCTAAGAACGTCTGACGCCTTTAATGAAACTATTATATCGTAAAAATCCATTCTCTCCAATATTTTTATGTAATCCATCACGGATTTTACCATGTTATCTATCATGGTATTTCCCTTGTACCTTGTATCTTGTATCTTATATCTTATTGAACCTGAGTTTGCCCCAACCCTTATGGGAATCCTTCTCTTCTTTGCCAATTTTACAACTTCCTTTATTTCATCCTCTTTATAAATATTCCCGGGATTAAGCCTTATCTTATCCGCGCCGTTTTCAATAGCGCTTAAAGCCAGTCTGTAGTCAAAATGTATGTCCGCCACTAACGGTAAATTTACTTTTCTTTTAATAGCCCTTATTGCCTTTGCCGCTTCAAAATCTTTTACGGCAACCCTTATTATTTCGCACCCTGATTTTTCCAGTTCCTTTATCTCTCTTACAGTAGCCTGGACATCTCTTGTATCAGTCTTTGTCATTGACTGGATACTGACAGGAGCGCCTCCTCCTATTTTAACGTTTCCTACTTTTATCTGCTTTGTCATACGCATACACCATTTTCCGATCGCCGAACGGAATATATCTTTCGTTCGGCGATCGGATCAGGTAATTATTTTTTAAAAATCTGCGCTATCTTCTCAAAAATTCCGAACCTCATAAAATCATTATAGAACACGAACAACATTAAAACTATAAGTAACGACATGCCTATCTGTGTTACATTCTCCTGCATTTTAAAAGAAACCGGTTTTCTTCTTATTTTTTCTATCATAAGAAATAAAATATGCCCGCCGTCCAGGACAGGAACAGGTAAAAGATTAAAAATAGCCAGAGACGCGCTCAATACGCCCATTAGCTGCAACAGGTAAATAAATCCGAGCTTAGCTGCCTGGCCTGTTATGTAAAATATGCCTATAGGCCCTGTCATGGATTCTTTTATAGGCATAGCGCCCGTAATGCTTGCCCATAAAGCCCTGCAGGTTATATAAGTCAGAGTCCATAATTTTTCAACTCCCATGTAAAGAGACTTCATGAAACCGTATTTCACATATACGATCTCGTCGGACGGCGCAATGCCTATTACAGAAACGCTCTTTTTTGAGCCAAATATAGTGCTCATCTCCTGGTATTTGGGCATAACTAGAATGCTCACCTGTCCGCCGTCTCTATTTACGAGAAGTTTCATCTCCTGATTTTTACCCGCACGCACAATATTCGTGACATCTTCCCAATAAATCACGTTTTTGCCGTTTATATTCATAACCCTGTCGCCTGCTTTTAATCCAGCTGATTCCGCCGGATAGCCCGGCATAACTTTTCCTATCTTCGCGGTTAACGTGGGATTTCCAACCATGAACACGAATGAAAAAATCAGAAACGCGAGTATGTAATTTAATAAAGGCCCGGCGAATATTATCCTTAGCCTCTCTCCTACGGTCCTTGACAGGTATTCCCACTTCTCGCCCTTCACCCCTTCTGCGCCTGTTTCTCCGGCTAATTTTACGTAACCGCCCAGAGGTATTAGCGAGATCGAATATCTGGTTCCGGCCTTTGTGACGCCTGCTATCTCCGGCCCGAATCCTATGGAAAATTTTTCAACGGCCACACCCATTTTCTTCGCAACTATAAAATGGCCGAATTCATGCACGATAACTAAAATACTCAAAACAACTATAAAAGAAACTAGCGACAGCATCTAAACATTTCCTTGGTTTTTATCCTGGCCCATTTATCCGCTTCCAATATATCGTCCAACCCGGGATTTTTGACTGGTCTATGCAGCCCCATGACCTTCTCTATTACCTTTGGTATGTCTGTGAATTTTATGCCCCCTTCGATAAACTCCTTCACAGCGAGTTCATTCGAAGCGTTCAGAACAGAAGGACACGTCCCTGCCTTTTTCCCGGCTTCATACGCCAGGCCCATGCACGGAAATTTCTTAAAATCAGGGCGATAAAAATTCAGGCTCTTTATTTTAGAAAATTCCGGGCTTTTAATTCCGGAATCAAACCTATCAGGATATGTAAGGCCGTACTGGATAGGGATCCTCATGTCGCAAGCCCCCAGCTGGGCAATTATCGAGCCGTCCGTAAGCTCTACCATTGAATGGACTACCGCTTCCGGATGTATTAAAATCTCTATATTGTCAATTTCCATGTTAAAAAGCCAGGCCGCCTCGATTACTTCCAGGCCTTTATTCATCATCGTAGCGGAATCCACTGATATCTTTTTGCCCATCTTCCACATGGGATGATTAATCGCCTCTTTTACCGTGATATCCTTGAATCCTGACTTTTTTACTTTTAACAAAGGCCCGCCTGAACCCGTGAGAAAAATCCGCCTTAAATCTTTCCTGCCGCTTCTTCCGATACATTGAAATATCGCGCTGTGTTCGCTGTCCACAGGCACCACCGTTACCTTATTTTTTGCCGCCTTATTCATTATAATACTGCCTGCCATGACAAGGGCTTCTTTATTTGCCAGCGCCATTTTCTTGACCTTATCCAATACCGTAATAATAGGCAAAAGCGCGGACGAACCTACAATTCCAACCAGGACAGTATCTATCTTTACATCCCTCAGCATACCGCGCAATCCGTCTTCGCCCTCATATACCTTTACCTTACCTCGGCAGTTACCATAACTCTCCTTAAACTCCCTGGCTTTTTTCCTGTCAGCAATACACACGGCATCCGGTTTAAATCTTTTTACATGCCGCGACAATAGCTCTATATTTGAATTTACGGATAAGCAGGACACCTTGAATCTGCCGGGAAATTTTGATATCACGTCCAACCCGCTTGTGCCTATGGATCCTGTTGATCCCAAAACCGCAATTTTTTCCATTTACCTCTTGCCTCTTTTACATCATGATCATCAAGCAAATATAAAAAACAGGTGCTGTGAAGAGCACGCTGTCAATCACATCCAGTATGCCGCCTAGGCCCGGGAGAAAAACGCTTGAATCTTTTACCTCATAATCCCTCTTAATGAGGCTTTCCGCCAGATCGCCGAGTTGCGCAAAAACTCCTATCAAGACTCCGCTTATAAGTATAAAACCAAAACTCATCCACGAAATATAGTATCTGCCTAGGATAATAGCGCATGCTATGCTGAATATGAACCCGCCTATAGCCCCTTCCACTGATTTATTAGGGCTTATCCTGGGTATAAGCTTGTGCCTTCCGAAATTAGACCCAATAAGATACGCGCCCATATCTCCTGATTTTGTAACAAGGAGAAGATACGCTACTAGTTTATGGCCGTCTTCTAAAAATCTTATCTTCACCAGAAATGTTAAAAACCAGCCTATATAAAAAATAGCGAATAAAGTTACCGCGATCAGATTCACGGCATTCTGGCTCTCTTTTCTTGTAAAATGTATTATAAAAAGCGCGATCAATATAATTATAAAAAACACCATTTCCCATATGCCGCCCGTAGGCCTGTAAAGATAAGTAATATACGGCAATAATATGCCTGAAAAAATCCCTACGTACGCGAAACTTAAAGGGAATATCTTTTTTGCGCCGCTCAACCTGAAAAATTCATAAAGGCCTAAACCTATAAATAAAGACGTAATAGCCCCGAATGTCCATACGGGCAGCACGAATAGACTGAGAGCAACAACCGATATTATGCTTATCGAGGTAATTGTGCGTTTAAACATATATCTACCCGCCTCCAAATCTTCTGTCTCTTTTATTATATTCTTCTACGGCCCTGTTCAATTCATTTTCGTCAAAATCAGGCCAGAGTGTTTCAGTTACATACAATTCGGCGTAAGAAATCTGCCATAAGAGAAAATTCGATATCCGCATTTCTCCGCTTGTGCGTATCAATAAATCCGGATCAGGCTGTCCCGCCGTATAAAGCTTGCCGGAAAACATTTTTTCATCTATATCAGCCGGATTGAGCGCTGCGTTCTTTGCGTCTTCCGCTAAAAGTCTTGCAGCGTTTAGTATCTCCTGTCTTCCCCCATAGCTCAGGGCTATATTTAGCATTAAATTTTCGTAATCCCTGGTATCTTTCTCGGCGTTCTCCAGCTTGGCCAGCAAGTTTTTCTGTATCCTATGCCTTTCTCCTATTATGCGAAACTTTATTTTATTATCATGTAATAGCTCAAATTCTTTATCTATAAAATCCTCCAACAATTGAAACAGGGCCTTTACTTCATAGTCAGGCCTGGACCAGTTTTCGGTTGAAAACGCGTAAATTGTAAGGTATTTTACTCCTATCTTCACGCATGCTTTGATAGTTCTTTTTACGGCCTCCACGCCCTGCTTGTGGCCCATAACCTTCGGCAGGCCTCTTGCCTCAGCCCATCTTCCGTTACCGTCCATTATTATCGCTATATGCTCTGGGATTTTCATAACCCTAAAATAATATCAATAATTACGCAGATTAAAGAAACCGCCCGCCACAGAACCTTGGCGGGCGGTTGGGGTAATTACTCAACTTCCATAAAAATTTATACATTCGCGGCCATAAAACCGCGGCTTTCAGGCCGGAGAAATTAATTGCCTTCTACTGAACTGCCGTCTGCGGCGCATTAGCAGGGACTTGCGCTTTCAATTTCGATTCAAGGTCTGCGTACGCTGTTTTTAAATTTTCTAATTCCATATTACTAGCGCTTAAAGCTTTTTGCAAACTGCTCACAAGATTTGTCTGGTCATTGGCCTGTACAGTCAAGCTGGTTAAATGCGTTTGCAAATCATTTGCCTTGGCATTAAGCCCTGCTATTTGATCATTAAGCTGCATGGTTTTTGTCTTCTCTTCGCCTAACCGGCCGTTTAAACTTGCCGCATAACCCGCAAGAATAATGGAGAGAATAACCAATGCCGCGATAGCAATCACAAAATTGGTCTTTACTTTATCCATCTTATATACGCCTCCTTTTACTTTTTGTATTTCTTTAATTGCCTTTCTATCTGTTGTTTTCTCTGTGTAATTTTGTCCATATCCGCTTGGATCTTTTCCATATTCTTCGGAAGTATGACTATCTCCACCCTTCTATTCTGCCTCTTGCCGCTAGCTGTATCATTGGAAGCGACAGGCCTGTATTCTCCGTAGCCTATTGCAGCCACTCTCTTTGGATTTATGCCTTTTGTATCCACAAGATAATGCAAAACGCTGGTAGCCCTTGAGGTAGAAAGCTCCCAGTTAGATTTCCACTTGGAATGCTTTATGGGCTCATTGTCGGTATGGCCCTCTATGCCTATATTTCTGTCTTCCACGTTCTCTTTTAAAACGCTTGCTATTTTATCAAGAGGAGGAAACGCCTCCGGCTTTATGTCTGTCTTACCTGAATCAAAAAGAACTTCTGTCAGGAATATAATTGCAAGGCCTTTCTGCGCCATCTCAAGACGCACGCTCTTATCGTCTATTTCCTGTTTTAATTTTTCTTCCAGAAGCTGTTTAGCCTTTTCCAGTTCAGACAACTCTGCTTCCTTCTGCTCCTGCAGTTTACTGAGCTTGGTGTTCAGAGATTCTATCTCGTTCCCGAGCGAATCTATCCTATCCACGTCGCTCTTATGCCTCATCTGGAACGTAACCGAACATCCTGATACGGCAAGAGAAACCAATGTTAAAACCAAAACCGTAAACAATGTCTTTTTCGCTGCCATAATATCCCCCTCCTGTATTTTTGTTAATGATAATATAGAAACCCGTTTAAGTCAACGAAAAACTTAAGAACTATCTCCTGTCATTGCGACCGAGGACGAAATGTCCGAGGAAGTGCCGAGTCCTCCGGACGAGGCCAATCTCATGAGATCCTTCGTCCGCCTATGGCGGACTCAGGATAAGTTCGGACTTATCATTTACGTCGTCTTTTGGACTCCGTAAATGATGTCCTCACTTAAACAGCGTATTCTTTATGATAAACGACGCGAATACAATCGAGACCATTGACATCAGTTTTATAAGGATATTGAGAGACGGGCCTGACGTATCTTTGAACGGGTCTCCTACTGTGTCGCCTACAACGCATGCTTTATGAGCCAAGGAACCTTTTCCGCCGTAATGGCCTTCTTCAATATATTTCTTCGCGTTATCCCACGCCCCGCCTGAATTCGCCATCATAACAGCCAGCACAAATCCTGTAACAGTCGCTCCCATGAGAAGGCCGCCGACCGCATTAATCCCCACCAGAAGCCCCATCGCAATAGGGGCTGTTATGGCTAAAAGCGACGGTATCACCATTTCTTTTTGCGCAGCGACCGTCGCAATGTTTACGCAGGCCGCATAGTCGGGCTTTGCCTTGCCTTCCATAAGTCCTGCGATTTCTTTAAACTGCCTTCTCACTTCTACGACAATCTTCGTTGCCGCCCTTCCAACCGCGGCCATCGTCATTGAGCAGAATAAAAATGGGAGCATACCGCCAACGAATAAACCTATCAAAACACCGGGATTCATAAGGCTAAAGTCCATTGTCTTGCCAAATAAATATACCTGGTCCCTGTATGCGGCTATCAAAGCCAGGGCTGTCAATGCAGCTGAACCAATGGCAAAACCCTTACCGGTAGCAGCAGTTGTGTTTCCCAGCGCATCAAGCGCATCTGTCCTTTTTCTAACTTCAGGCGCGAGATGAGACATCTCAGCGTTTCCTCCTGCATTATCAGCAACAGGGCCATATGCATCAGTTGCAAGAGTAATTCCGAGGGTAGAAAGCATGCCTACTGCTGAAATCGCTATTCCATACAATCCTGAATTAAAATTTGTAGCTCCGCCTGAAAGGAAATAACTTGCCATAATAGCAACGCAGACTATCAGAACAGGAATAGCAGTTGACATCATGCCAACTGCAATACCGCTTATAATAACTGTTGCAGGACCGGTAATACTTGCATCTGCAATTGTTTTAGTAGGCTTAAAAGTGCTCGATGTGTAATATTCGGTTGAAAGCCCAATCAAAACACCTGCTACAAGGCCTGATATAACTGACCAGTAAACTCCCATGTGCTGGGCGCCTAATGTATGCCTCACCAGAAAATAAGATGCTATTGCAACTATAAAAGAACTTACAAATACACCTTTTCTTAAAGCAGCTAAAAGCACCGACTGACTCGCATCCTCTTTGCTCCTTACAAAAAATGTGCCTATAATAGAAGCCAATACTCCTACCGCTGCCATGACCATGGGCACTGTCACCCCTGCCAAACCTAACCCTGCAGCAACTCCTAATGCGGAAGTAGCGACAATAGAACCTACGTATGATTCATAAAGATCCGCGCCCATGCCTGCGACGTCGCCTACGTTATCGCCTACGTTATCCGCGATAACAGCTGGATTCCTGGGATCATCTTCCGGTATCCCTGCTTCTACTTTTCCTACAAGATCAGCTCCTACGTCTGCCGCTTTTGTAAAAATACCTCCTCCGACGCGGGCAAAAAGCGCCTGAGAACTTGCGCCCATGCCAAAACAAAGCATCGTAGATGTAATTGCCCCTATCTTATCTACGCCGACAGGCAGAGGATGCGCTGAATAATACCAGTTTAAAAAATAATACCATATGCTAAGGTCTAAAAGGCCAAGCCCTACAACAGTAAGGCCCATTACAGCCCCGCTTGAAAACGCGACCCTGAGCCCTGAATTTAAACTCTTCATCGCCGCAGCCGCGGTCCTGCTTGAAGACTGCGTGGCTATTGTCATGCCTATAAAACCGGAAAGCCCTGAGAAAAATCCGCCTGTTAAAAACGCGAAAGGCACGAATATAGGCAAGTATTTAAATAAAGATAACGCCAGAAGGATAAAAAATACCACTATAAAAAATAAAGAGACCGCCATATATTGCCGCTTCAGGTACGCCTTGGCGCCTATCCTGACAGCCTCTGCAATCTCTTTCATTTTTTCATTTCCTTCGTCTTTCCTGAGTATTGACACCGCGAGATAAAACGCGAAACCCAGCGCCAATATAGAACCCACAGGTGCTAAAAATAACATCTATGACTCCCTTGTTAAATCTGAAATGACCGATAACCAAGATACAATCACCAAACAAATTTCAATATTCAATAACCAATAATCAAACAACGCGGTTGTTTGGTTATTTGTAACTGGTCAATGAATGGGGGCATCATCAGGCGGTCATTGCGAGGAGCCGCAGGCGACGAAGCAATCTCCGTCGAGATTGCTTCGCTCATTTTATTCGCTCGCAATGACAAGTCGGTAATTTCCCCTGTTGACTGACCCATTACGGTTATTTGAATTTGGTTATTGATTATTGTTTGGCTATTGTTTCTTGTATCTTGGTTATTTCAAATCTTGAACGCTTGCTCTCTTTTTGAACCGACAGATACCATTCCTATTTTCACGTTTAAAAGTTTTGACAATCTAGCGAGATACTTCTTTGCATTCCCCGGTAAATCTTTATACTTCGCCGCCCGCGTAGTGTCCTTCATCCATCCATCGCACACTTCATACACAGGAACGCACTTTTCAAGTATATCTATATCCGCCGGGAAATCTTTATAAACCTTTCCTTTATATCTGTATCCCGTGCATATTTTTATTTTATCCATTTCATCAAGCACGTCCAGCTTTGTAACTACTATTTCATCCAGGCCGTTAACTGTTACAGCGTGCTTAACTATCACCGCGTCAAACCATCCGCACCTTCTCGGCCTGCCTGTAGTAGCCCCGAATTCTTTGCCTTTAGTCCTTATCTTCTCCATGAGGTCTTTTTTAAATTCCGTAGGGAAAGGCCCTTCCCCGACTCTTGTAGTATACGCCTTTACAACGCCTATAACTTTATCTATCCTGGTAGGGCCAACGCCTGCGCCTGTGCACGCGCCTCCTGCGGTCGCGCTGGAAGAAGTGACATAAGGATATGTCCCATGGTCTATGTCTAAAAGAGTGCCTTGGGCGCCTTCAAATAAAATGTCCTTTTTCTTGAGTATTGCTTTATTTAAAAACAAGGGAACATTTACCAGATATTTTTTAATCTTTTTTCCGTACTCCAGGTATTCTTTATAAATCTGGTCAAAATTAAATTCGTCCGACCCCTCTAAATTAGCAGAAAGTTTTCTTCTAAGAGTTTCTTCATTCACAATATCTATCATCCTGATGCCGCAGCGAGCCATCTTGTCTATATAACACGGCCCTATGCCTCTCCCTGTAGTACCTATATAAGCGCCGCGCCTCTTATCTATAACTTTATGATACGGCAATATCACGTGGCTGGACTCGCTTATAAGAAGATTTCCGTCGATCTTGATGCCTTTAGCCTTGAGCATATCGATCTCGTTCAGAAGGGCTTCGGGATCTACTACTACGCCATTGCCTATTACGCAAAGCTTGCCTTTTCTTAAAATTCCTGAAGGTATAAGATGCAGGATAAACTCCTTGTCTCCGATCACTACTGTATGGCCCGCATTATTGCCGCCCTGATACCTTACAATAATATCGGCATCGCGGCTCAGAATATCGATGATCTTGCCCTTGCCTTCATCTCCCCACTGGCCGCCGACTACTATCTTACAAGACATAAAAACTCCTTCTTATCGTACCAGTTCCGATCGCCGATCGGATATAATCCGATCGGCGATCGGAACATGGGTTCTATGTAATCCTACGATATTACGGTGTCATTGTGAATATTTTCTTTGCTATCTCCGGATATTTTGCTATAAATCGCAGCTCGTCGTGCGTAAGCGGCTGCTGGGTATGCACGTTGGCATATCTGACAAGTTCGAGTATATTTGCCGCCTCTTTGTCGTCTTTAAATTTTATCTCCAGCTTATCGTATACATTCCTGAATCCTTTTATGCCGGAATATTCGCCCGCGATAATCTGCCTGCCTGTTTCTATAAATTCAGGTTCTCCTCTTCCCAGCTCCTCAAAATCGTAAAGTTCATAATTACGCCTGTCTTTCAATGCCCCGTCCGCGTGAATGCCGGATTCATGGGCAAATGCGTTTGCGCCAATACCGGGATGATTTATGGGTATAGGCACCTTGAACGCGTAAGAAGCGTATTTACCTATCTTCCACGCATGGTTAAGTTTAACCCTTTCATCCAAATGGTACTTACCGGCGAACCCGCTGGAATATTTAATCGCGAGTATGACAGAGACAAGGTCTGCGTTTCCTGCCCGCTCTCCCATGCCGTTTACAGTGGTGTTTATATAAGCGTCGCAGCCTGCGTCTATCGCCGCCTTTGCGCCCGCGACAGAGCACGCTATCACCATCCCTAAATCATTATGGCAGTGAAGCTCTATGGGTAATTTCACCTCGCTGGCCAGCATCTTTACTCTCTTATAAATCGTAAAAGGGTCATCGTAACCAAGCGTATCGCAATACCTTATCCTGTCTGCGCCGTGGTCTTTTGCCGCCTTTGCGAATTTTATAAGATACGGCAGGTCTGTCCTTGACGCGTCCTCCGCGTTTACGCCTACGATCTTTAATTTCTTTTTCCTTGCCAAGTCAACGGCGTCTGTCATCATAAGCAATATATCGTCCCGCGTTTTACTGCCCAGGAATTTTCCCTTGGTCATTTGTTCGGAGGTAGATATCGAAAGATTCAGATTTTCAACGTCCGTCATTTCGCATGCTTTCTTTACATCGTCTTTTATGGCCCTTACCCACCCATTCAGGACAATGGGCTTTAAAACGTCCGCCTTTACCAATTCCATATTCGCGTTCAGATAATTTGTCTCGTGGCGCGTAACAGGAAAACCGAACTCACTGCCATAAACTCCCATATCGTTCAGGAAAATATTGATCATGGTCTTTTGAAGCTTGGCCAGGCCTAATTTGGCGGTCTGCACCCCGTCCCTGTTTGTAACATCAATTATGTATATTTTGTTATTTTTCATAAAATCTCCTGTATCTTATGCTTCTAAGTTGACACTCTGACAATGTCAGAGTGTAACCTTTCTATTTAAAGTTTTATTAATGTTGCATCCAGTATGTTTTTATCTTTCCTTATCTCGTTTAATACTTTCTCCTGGACTAAGCTATCCACATTCAAAACCGACAATGTCTTGCCGCCCGCCTTTAGTCTGCCAAAAGTCATGGCCGCGATATTGATATTATTTTTTCCCAAAATAGTGCCCATGGTTCCTATGATGCCAGGCACGTCTATATTGTGGGCGACTATCATGTATCCTTCAGGTATTGCGTCCACGTGAAATTCGTCTATTTTAACAATCCTGGCGTCCTTTTTGGTAAATAGAGTGCCTGAGACAGACCTTACCCCGGTATCTGTCTTTATCTCCACGCTTATGAGGCTTGAATACTCTTCAAGCATCATCGCTTTCATCTCTTCTACTCTAATGCCGCGTTCTTTTGCCACAATCATGGAGTTAACATAATTGACTGTTTCCTGTAATACCGGCGATAAAACTCCTTTAACAATAGCGACAGTAATAGGAGATAGATTATATTTCGTGACATCTCCTGAATATTTTATTTGTATTTCCTTGGTCCTCCCCTTGGCAAGCTGCGATACCAGAGCGCCTATCTTTTCTCCTAAATTTATATAAGGCTGCAGGATTTTATAAAGCTCGAAATCAACGCAAGGCACATTTACCGCATTTCTTATGCCGCATCCGAGCAATGCGTCGCGGGCGCTATCCGCGATCTCAACAGCCACGTTTATCTGCGCCTCTTCGGTCGAAGCACCGAGATGCGGGGTAAGCACAACCCTATCGCATTTGAATAAAGGGTTATCTTTTAAAGGAGGCTCTTTTTCATAAACATCGAAAGCAGCCCCTGCGATCTTGCCGCTATTTATGCCTTCAAGAACAGCTGTTTCATCGATTATTCCGCCTCTTGCGCAATTTATAATCCTGACTCCTTGCTTCATGCTTTCTATCGCATTTTTATCAATAATATGTTTCGTATCTGCCGTAAGAGGAGAGTGGACAGTTATGTAGTCTGATTTCTTAAATATTTCTTTTAATTCGCCTGACTCTATCCCCAGTTCGTTTGCCTTATCCATGGACAAAAACGGATCGTAAGTTATGACTTTCATGCCGAACGCGATAGCGCGTTTCGCAACCTCGGTCCCGATCCTGCCAAGGCCTATAATACCAAGGGTCTTCCCGTATACCTCAGTGCCCATAAATTTCTTTCTTTCCCACTCGCCTTTTTTAACAGACACGTCTGCCTGGGGTATATTTCTTGAAAGAGAAAGCATGAGAGATACGGCGTGTTCAGCCGTGGACATGGTATTGCCGCCCGGCGTATTCATGACTATAATGCCTCTCTTGGAAGCGCTGGCCAGATCAACGTTATCAAGTCCGACGCCGGCCCTGCCTATTACCTTTAAATTAGCAGCAGCCTCTATTATATCTTTTGTAACCTTAGTCTCACTTCTGACTAAAAGCGCGTCATAGTCTTTTATTATTTTCTTAAGCTCTTCGGGGGATAATTTATGCTTCACGTCCACCTGAAATTCTTTTACCTTCTTAAGTATATCAACGCCTTCCTGCGCCAACGGATCGCTAACAAGTATCTTGAACATGCCTCTCTCCCATTCTAAATAAGGTTACACTTTGACATTGTCAGAGTGTAACCTTATTGCGACTACTTAAGCGTTTCTTCAAGCGCTCTTACGCCTGAACCTAACTGAAATTTATACCCCATCTCCGAAAGCGCGGTCTCAAGCATAGATACGCAGACAATCAGATCAGAAACAGCAATATACCCCATTGTGGCTATCCTGAATATCTTGCCTTTTAACTCGTCCTGGCCTCCCGCTATCCCTACCCCGTATTTATCTCTCATTGTCTTAACGAGTTTTTCTCCGTCTATCCCCTGAGGAACTCTGACAGCAGTCACGCCGTCTGAATACGCGTCAGGGCTAAATAATTCCAATCCCATTGCCTTAACCGCGCTGCGCACCGCAAAAGCCATTTTTTTATGCCTTTCAAATATAACGTCAAGGCCTTCTTCTTTTATTATCTTCAACGCCTCCCTGAGTGCGATCATCAGATTTACGGCAGGCGTGTAAGGCGTATCTGTTTTGCCGAGCGCTTTCCTGTACGCCTTAAAATCAAAATAATATTTCGGCAAAGTTGATTTTTCAACCAATGCCCATGCCTTTGGGCTAACGCTTACAAATGCAAGGCCGGGCGGTATCATTAATCCCTTCTGAGAACCTGATATCACAACATCAGCACCCCACTCATCGGTTTTTATAGGGACAGCTGCCAGCCCGCTTATCGCATCAACTACAAGCGCAGCTTCATAGTTTTTCAAAACTCTGCCGATCGCTTCTATGTCTGTAGCGACTCCCGTGGAAGTCTCGCATAATGTCGTGTATACCGCTTTTATTTTCTTATCCTTTTTCAGGATATCATCTATTTTCTTTGGGTCTACGGCCTTCCCCCATTCCACGTCTAAAGCGGTAAATTCAATACCGTATGCCCGGCATATTTCTCCGAATCTCTCTCCGAATTTTCCGCCGCGCACCACAAGGGCTTTGTCTCCGGGAGAAAGCAGATTTATAACAGCTCCCTCCATCGCGCCCGTGCCGCTGGCTGCGAATATGAGGACTTCATTTTTAGTCTGATATACATACTTTAAATCCTCTTCAACTTCCTGTATAACCTTTTGAAATTCCGGCGTCCTGTGATGAATAATAGGCCTCGCCATTGTCTCCAGGACTCTTGGCGGTATCGGCGTCGGCCCGGGCGTCAATAAATAATTTTTTAACATTACCGTCTCCTTGTTATTTCTTGCTTTTTACAAATATCTCGTCCACAACCCCGTATTCCAGCGCTTCCTGGCTGGACATAAAATAATCCCTGTCAGTATCCTTTTGTATTTTATCGAGCGGCTTGCCTGTATGCTTTGCCAGAATCTCGTTAATCCTGTCTCTCATCTTTAAAATCTCTTTTGCCTGTATATTAATATCTGATGCCTGGCCCTGGACTCCGCCCCATGGCTGGTGTATCATAATCCTTGCGTTCGGAAGAGCGTAGCGTTTTCCTTTTGCGCCTGCCGCAAGTAAAACCGCTCCCATGCTGGCTGCCTGGCCTACGCAGTAAGTGCACACATCAGGTTTTACAAACTGCATTGTGTCGTATATAGCCATGCCTGCCGTAACTGCTCCTCCCGCGCTATTTATGTAAATATTTATATCTCTTTCGGGGTCTTCCATCTGAAGAAAAAGCATCTGGGCTATCACTACATTCGCGACAAAATCATCTATTACCGAGCCGATAAAAATAATCCTGGATTTCAGAAGCCTTGAATAGATATCATACGCCCTCTCGCCTCTATCTGACTGCTCTATTACCATGGGTATTAACATATAACCTCCTCGTTATTCCACTCTTGCTTCCTTGAGCAAAAATTCCATTACTTTTTTATTTCTCATGTTTACGGCCAGCTCGTCTATGCCGTGGCCTTTTTCCAAATAACTCCTGACCTCATCTTTTGTCTTTTTATACTGCGCCGCCAGCCCTTCTATATATTTATCTATTTCTTCTTCTTTCAGATAGATTTTTTCAGACTGCGCAATCTTATCCAGTATAAAAAACGCTTTTACCTGGCGGGCCGCCTGCTTGAAAGCGTTTTCCTCTAATTCCTTTTTACCAGGAAAATTCGAAGAATTTTCTTGATCCTGAAGCCCGCCAAAGTTTCTATGGCGGGCTGAAGGATCTTTAGGATTTTCTTTTTTCTGGAGCGCCTCCATGTACTTTATGCGCATGTCCGCGTCTTTCATCAATCTTTCTTTTTCTGAATTCACAAGCGTTTCAGGCACTTCAAAGTCCACGCTATCCAGAAGATTGTCTATAATCTGAACTTCCAGGTTAGCCTCGCTATCCTGTTCCAGTTTTGCCTTCATGTCCTGTTTTACCGCTTCTTTCAATTTCTCCATATTCTCAAAACCCAGATCCTTCGCAAATTCATCGTCCAGCTTGGGAAGAACCTTTTCCTTTTCCTGGCTGCCTTCCTTGGGCACATTCTGGGAATGCATCTCTCTCAGGTATTCCAGGTTCTTGGCAATGTCCTCTTCCTTGACTTCTACGCTTTTTCTTTTTAATTTAAAGCCTTTGTAGTTTTTCAGATTAATCTCGGGCTTTGTCTCAATGCTGGCCTTATATGAAAAACCTTCCTTCATATCAAGCTTCACATCTGTTACGTCAGGATACCCTAAAGGGTCCAGCTTATGCTCCTCTAAAACTTTTTTATATGTTTCCGGTATCAGCTTTTTTAAAACTTCTTCCTTGGCAGTTTTAGAATAGTGAAGTTCTAAAAGATCTCTCGGAGCCTTACCCTGTCTGAAACCGGGCACGCTCGCGTATTTTCCCAAATCAGCATAGACCTCGTCAAAAGCCTCTTTTACCTTCTCCGCAGGAAGATTTACTTCAAAACTATGCTTACAATTTTTCAATTTCTTGATAGACAGCTTCATAACCTGAATTTCTCCCCTAAATATAGTTCTCTCGCCTTAGGATCATTAACCAGCACTTCTTTTGTGCCGGAAATCAGTATCTTTCCTTCTGCCATTATATACGAATGATTTGTTATTTCAAGCGTTTCTCTGACATTATGGTCTGTCAGAAGTATGCCGAGGCCTTTACTCTTTAACTCTCCTATTATATCCTGCGCGTCAGCCACTGCAATAGGGTCTATGCCGCTGAAAGGTTCGTCCAGCAGAATAAATAACGGGTTTGTAACAAGCGCCCTTGTTATCTCCAATCTGCGCCTCTCTCCCCCTGAAAGCATATATGCCTTTTTCTTCGCGAGGTGGCTTATATTTAATTCTTCGAGAAGTTCCTTTAATCTGTTCATGCGCACCTCGCGGGGAAGATTAAGCGTCTCCAATACAGCCATTATATTTTCTTCAACAGTAAGTTTCCTGAATATGGACGGTTCCTGCGAAAGATACCCTATGCCGTTTCTGGCTCTCCTGTACATTGCAAGTTCTGTAATGTCATTCCCGTCAAAAATTATGGTTCCGCCGTCGGGCTTGAGTATCCCCACTATCATATAAAATGTGGTTGTCTTGCCCGCGCCGTTCGGCCCCAGGAGCCCCACCACCTCTCCGCGCTTTATCTTCATGCAGACGCCATCCACGACTCTTTTCCCATCGTAGGATTTCGCAAGATTATTTATTTCCAGCAGATGTCCGTTATTGTTTGGATCCATTATTTTGAATAACTAATTTAGGCCTGTTAGGCAGTATTACCCTGGCCTGGTCCACAAGATAAATCGCCTTTTCGCTATAAGTTACATTCTCGCCGTTTACAATCCTTACATTGCCGCGAGCGACCACGCATTTGACTCGTTTTGTTTCAGGGCTGAAATAAACATCTAACCGGTCCGCCAGGATATTGCCCCTTGAATCTTCCACCTTTACGTTGCCGTGAAAATACGCCCTGTTCTGCATGTAATTCAACTCTAACGGCCCATCGCATGTTATGGTAGTCTGATTCTTGCCGCTTACAGAATTCGGGATCCCTGATACATCGGACACAAGCTTTGCGTTTATATCCTGTTTCAATTCAGCTGTCTTGCCTTCTATGTCGCACGCAGCACCCGTGCCCGTAATCTCCATGTCAGGCCTTTTTATGTTTACGCTGCCGTCAGTAGAGACATTTTTTGTCTCCGCGTCCCACACCAGGTGGTCTGCTGTCAGTTTTGTGCCGTCACTAGAAGCCGCGACTACATTATCGCTGAGATGAACGAGATTCTCGCCTTTATCAAAAACGCCCTTATTGGCTTTTAATTTAAGTATCGTGCCTTCGCCGAAAGACAAAGCGGAGAGATATTCTATGTTGACCTCATTATTCAAGATTTCCGCCGAGCGTCCGCTTAATTTCCACTTCTGGGCCCCGCCTTCTTTATACTGCACGAAAGAAAAATCCTTCACCTCCTGCTGCGCCGCTTCTTGTTTCTCTTCAGCAAGGCATATTGAGTTAAAAATCAGCATTAGAAAAATAGCTACCCCTAAATTCTTTGATCGCATAATTGAGTCTTCCAGCGGTCGTGAAACCAAACCCAGTGTTCCGGAAATCTTTTTATATAATCTTCTATGATCTTTGTGTATCTCTGAGTGTTCTCCTTGATATCTTTTTTTCTGTCGCCTGTCTTTATCAGTTCTATAGGATCCTCAATTAAAAACTCGTGCCCGAATGAGCGCCGCGCCAGAAAACACGGAACTATAGAAACTCCTGTCAAAAGATTTAGGACAGCGGGTCCGCTCGGCGTCCACGCGCTTTTTCCGAAAAAATCCACAAACACGCCTGATACGCTATCCATATCCTGATCAGGCATGATGCCTACGAACTCTCCGTTCCTTAATAGATCCACTATTTCTTTTGCAGATGCGTCTCTATATAACACATTAACGTTATTCTTTTTTCTTATCCCCGCCAGAAACGCCTCAAGCCAGTCCATTCTCACGCGCCTCGCGATCACATTCATGGGCAGGCCCTGCATTGATATATAATGAGCTAGAAGTTCCCAGTTTCCAAAATGAGCGGAAAGTATTATCGCGCCTTTTTTCTCCCGGACAAACCGCCTTAATACGCCAATATTCTTGCAAGAAACATATTTATTTATATTGTCTCTGTTGAATTTCGGGATCGATATCACTTCTATGAAATTCTTACCCAGGTTTTCAAAGACCTTTTTGGCGATGCTTCTTTTTTCTGCCTTAGATTTACTGTTTCCGAAAGCAGCGTCCAGGTTCTCAAGCGCTTTTTTTCTCTCTTTTTTTAGAATATAAAAACTCAAAGTTCCAAAAATCCGGCCAAGTATAAGCCCTATTCCGGTAGGCAGCGCTAGAACAATAAAACTTATGAACTTGAAGAGTAAAAAAATAACCACTCTTCTAGGCCTATCCTTAGCCATAGAGAAAGTATATTAGCATATAGAATATGCAAAAGTCAATGCTTTAAAGAGATTGGTGTGTAATGCTTTCAATAGTAACACTCATTGCCTTTGCCGGCCTTGGCAGGTTTTGAGAAAAGCCTCGTTTGATTCGAGCGGGCAGGGTGTCCTGTCAGGCAGGCTGTTCGGCGCTGAAATAATTTTGCCGTCCACTTCGGTTTACGGCTCATTTTTTATACCGAAGGTAGTCTTGACGGTATAAAAACTTCGCCGTAATTCCTTGCGGACATTTGGCAAAATTTTTCTAATGCGCCTCAATCCTGCCTGACAGGACGAGCGAGAATCAGCGCGGAGCGAAGGACGCCTCGCTGGGGCGTCCGAGCGTCTTTTCGAAAGCCTGCCAGGGCCGGCTATTGCAATATCTGTAACCTGACTATTCAAACAATATATTAAAGAGATTGGAGATAAATAGCCTTAAGATTAATATGCGTTCAATTCAAGGATATGTTTCTGGCCGTCCTGCTCAAGGACTACGCTCTTCTCGTTAATCTCAATAACGGTCATGTCATTTACCTTGTCGCCCAGCTTAACAACGTCATTGTTTATTATTGCATACGGATTCTCTTTATCGGATACTATGCCGTTAAGGGCCATATCTTCTATACCCTGCTCTTTCACATTGGACGCGTCCAGCAAAAAAGGATCCCTGCCCCATTTTACGCTGTCCCAGGATCCGACTTCGCCCGCCACAGAAACAATGGCGGGCGTAGTTGGATATGGTTCAGTTTTAGAAACAGGCCTGCCGGCCTTTATAGACATATGACTTACTATTAAAAATATCAAAATAACCACGCCTATTCCGGTTACGATCAACTCTATCTTTTTTTTAGAACCCATGTCTTTTAACACGTCATTCTCCCAGCACGCTGGCATTTAATTCTATGTCTACCCTTATCTTTGGCAATATGTTCACGTCTTTTCTCATTTCCACTTTGTTAACGCATATCATAGGATCTCTATCAAACTCTATTTTATGCAAAAAATCCCCCAGGGCTTGATACCTGGCCTCAACGCTCAGACTGATAGGCATACTTTTGCATAAATAATCAAAAATCTTAAGCTGCGAACCATGCGCATCCGTATATCTTGATAAATCTCCGGGCTTTACGGAAATTACGTTAACCTTTATTGCCCTGGCCTCTTCATTGAGCTGTTTGATTATATTCGACGCCTCTCTCTCATAGGGGAATGCTTTTTCAAGGATTGCGGCGTAATCGCGCGCCTTAATAAGATTATCCTTTAAATTTTCCTGACCGCCTATAAAATTATAAAGCTCCGCTATGTCTGACCTTGTTTTTCTATTCTCTCTGCTGAGTCTTTTAACTTCCATAACTTTTGGAAAATAAATAAACTGCATGAACAAAGCTGTTATGCCAACTAAAATAAATATTGTTAAAATATTGTTTTTATCTTTCCCTGTTAATTTTTTATCCATGTTATCTTTTTGCTGTATTAGCCGTTATCTCAAAAGTCGATGCATCCGGCGAACCCGATGCCTGGCTTTTCTCGCTGAAAGAAAGTTTCACGTTCTGAAATAGAGGGTTAGACTCCAGCCTTGACATAAATTCAGTCAATGAATCCTGTTTCAGCGCGACCCCACCTATTCTCATGTTAGGCTCTTTAATATCTATCGTAAACCTGTCCAGGGCTATGTTAGAAAAAATAATATTGCTGG
>Ga0315293_10000185_pt1 | contig 54121 bp, 62 predicted proteins | sample YL17G13_20_MG_FD_203071 | JGI IMG/M metagenome (GOLD analysis project Ga0315293, IMG submission 203071) | Sediment microbial communities from Yellowstone Lake, YNP, Wyoming, USA - YL17G13_20 | ecosystem: Environmental > Aquatic > Freshwater > Lake > Sediment | place: USA: Wyoming | collected... | reverse complement strand
ACCGCGCGCAGTGGGATAAAAACAAAATGACCCCGGTAGAATACCGAGATCATTTGTTGGCGCTAAGCGCCTAAACCTGCTTTTTTATTCGTGTCCGCTAAACGGGGTACACTTTATTTTGGGGTCTATTTTCTTTATATACCGGATGTTTATTTTAATTTACTGACAATTTGCATTAGTGGCATCACAGTTGTTCGTTGTTCCTTTATATCCCGAGTAATCAACACACCAATTTGTTGAATCATTCATTTTGGTTTGTACGCACCAAGCGCTGGATATCACGTTAGTGGTAACGTTATTAGTGCCATTTGCCCCCTCAATGGCAATTACACCAGCGTTAAAAGCTGGGTCTGATGCCAAGCCCGTGAAAGAACTGGTGTGGAGAGGATCATCAAAATATGCTGCTGCGATTGTTGCCATACTTGACATGTTTCCCTTTATGGAAGAATCCTTTCCCTTGGCTATATACTGCGTTACATTAACCAACACGATTGCCGCCAATACTGCGATAATAGCGATAACTACGATTAATTCAATAATCGTGAAACCTTTTGATTTATTCATTTTTGTTATTTTTCTGTTTTATTATTTTATTATTTTTTTATTATTTATGGCTCGACCTTTTTAGTATTTTATACTTCAAAATGGTTTATTAAGGACAAGCCGTGGCTGTGCTGTCAAACTATGTTGTGGCGCAAATGCCGGTAATTTGTTTTTTAACCCCGGTGCTATCAACGCACCAATAATCTGCGGATGTGCGGTAAACATTTGAGAGCAAGCTGCCCATTCTAAAGATGATTGTAAATCCTTTTTGTCCTGCATTGAACTTGTTGAAGTGTTTATTTATTTTTGTTATTTTTTATTTATTATTTTTTAATTTACTGACAATTAGCGGCAGTGTTATCACAATTGTTCGTTGTTCCCTTATATCCCGAGTAATCAACACACCAATTTGTTGCATCATTCATTTTGGTTTGCACGCACCAAGCGGAGGATATCACATTAACGGTAACGTTATTAGCGCCGTTTGCTTTTTCAATGCCGATTATTCCAACTGCAAAGGGTTCAGTGGTCAACAGCCCGACAAAACCAGTGGCAGTATGATCATCATAATAAGCTGCTGCGATTGTTGCCATGCTTGACATGGTTCCTTTTATTGAAGAGTCTTTTCCTTTGGCTATATACTGAGTTACACTCACCAATACGATTGCGGCCAAGACCGCGATGATTGCAATGACAACGATTAACTCGATAATTGTAAATCCAGCACTTTTGTTATTTTTTTTCATAAATAATTTAATTTTATCCCGCGACGAGTGAAACATTTTTCTCCTCCCTAATAATTTTAGATTAATTTGAAACTATCGGGAGTGGGAGAAGCATCTTTACGTGTATGGGAAATAAATCTTTGCATATTAAAACTTACTTCATTTTACAAAATTAAAGACAATGACGCAATAGCAAGGTGTGGATAACTCTTGCCCGGTGTTTATCACCGGGTTATGGGCACTGCGTTATATTATCGTTGCACAAGCTATTATCAATTTCTTTTTTTATTCCTCTGCTATCAACGCAATAATAATTTGCCGGAGTTGCAAATTTTCTGGCGCAGGCAGCCCAGGAATTACCATTAGGAGCCACAGTGCAGCAAACCCCTTTGGGATTTGTTGCTTGTTGCATGGTATCACTGAAACATGGTGCACCAGCTTTTTGATCGGGCATTTGTAAAATCGCGTTTTTTAAAGCGCTATTTTCGTCCGGGTTGCAAAAGTCATCATAAGTATTTCCCACATTATAAAAAACTTCTCCTGCCGGAATTAAAATAGCCAGATTGCCGGCGATATTGGAGTCCTTGCCTTTATTTATATATTGGCCAATGGCGAATATAATAATTCCGGATAATATGGATATTATCACAATAACAACTATCAATTCTATCAGCGTAAATCCAGCATTATTTTTTTTACAATTCATTTTAATAAAAATTTTATTTTTAAATTGTTTCTAATGTTCCATACAACGGGCCTATGACAGAAACCGCCAGAAAAGCAACGACTATTCCTAAAAAGATTATTAATACGGGCTCTAAAAGAGCCGTAAACGTTTCTACCGCCCTTTTTACTTCCTTGTTATAAAAATTAACTATCTCCATTAAATTTTTATCCAAAGTTCCCGTGTCCTCGCCCACTTGAATCATCTGAACCACAAACGGCGGGGCGTAATTCGGATATTTTACAAGCACAGAGCTTATTTTTTCACCCTCAGAAACCCTTTCTTCTGTTTCAGTTAAAATTTTCCTGTAAACATAATTTCCAACCGTGTCTCTGGTAATTTTCAAGGCGTTATTTATTGAAAGCCCGGCTCCTATCAATGTGGAGATATTTTCAGCAAATCTGATGAGAAAGATTTTTTTCAAAAAACCGCCGAAAAATGGTATTTTTAGAGATAATTGGTCATACCTGACTTTTCCCTCCTTAGTTGTAAAATAGTAAATTATAAATAAAACCAAAAAAATAAATCCAACCAATAGAACCCATCCATAATGCGCCAAAAAACTATAAAAATTAATCATCATTTGAGTGAACAGGGGAGGCTTTGAGGTGCTTTCTTTTAACAAGTCTATTAGCCTGGGCATGACAAAGAATATTACCATGGGAATCGCTGTAAACAGAACTGCCAAAACGAAAATAGGATAAATCATGGCTCCTGTCAGCTGGGCTGATATGTCGTGCTCTCTCTCTAAGTGGTCTGAAAGATACAAAAGAGATTCGGAAATTTTTCCAGACGCTTCGCCTGTTTTTATAAGGCTTACGTAAAAAACATTAAAAATTTCAGGAAACGCGCCAAATGCGCCAGATAAAGGATTGCCCTCTTCAACCAGCTGGGAAATTTTTAAAATTTTCTCTTTGAAGCTCGGGTTTTTCGTTTGAACGGCCAGGCTTTTCAAACTCTGCGTAACCGGCACCCGCGACCGCAACATCACAGACAACTGCCTGGAAAATATCGCCAAATCTTTTTTGGAAACCCTATGGAAAAAACTGATATTTTCAACGCGTGAAATCAAAAGAGCCTGCTCCCTTAATGATGTGACAAAAATATTATATTTTTGCAGGAGAAGGGCTGCCGCTTCTTTGGACGACGCCTCAACCGTGCCGGTTTCTATTTTGCCCTCTTTGCTCCGAGCTTGATAAATATATTTCATTAGAATTTATCGAAGAAGGTTTCTTATTTCAGACGGGTCTAACGCGTAATCAATCGCATTTTTTAAAGATATTTCTTTTTTTCTCACCAAATCAACCATAGCTCTGCCCAAAGAAATCATGCCTTCTTTGGCTGAAGTTTCAATAACAGCGGGAATTTCGTGTATTTTATTTTCTCTTATCAGGTTTGCGACGGCGTTATTGGAAATAAGCACCTCGCAGACAGGTATAAATCCTCCTTTTATTCTGGGAATCAACCTTTGGGAAATTATGCCCAAAAGAGAGCTTGATAATTGAAATCTTATCTGGCTTTGCTGTTCTGCCGGAAAAACATCCACTACCCTATGAATTGTCTGGGCAGCTGAATTGGTATGCAGGGTTGCAAAAACCAAATGCCCCGTTTCAGCCGCAGTTATTGTCGTAGAAATTGTTTCCAAGTCTCTCATCTCGCCCACCATGATTACATCCGGATTTTGGCGGAGGCTGGACCTTAAAGCATTGTTAAAATTCAAGGTATCAATCATAACCTCCCTCTGGTCAATAATCGCCCTGTCAATAGGGTAAGTATATTCTATGGGGTCTTCTATCGTTATTACATGAACAGACCTGGTGTGGTTTATTTCATCTATCATGGCAGCTAACGTGGTGGATTTTCCCTGGCTGGTTGCGCCGGTTACCAGAACAAGGCCTTGCGGACGGCTTGTAAAATCGTGCAAAACAGGGGGGAGGTTTAATTCTTCTATCGTCCTTATTTTCGGCGGGATAAAACGGAGGGCCAAACTTACAGAACCCCTCTGATAAAAAGCGTTAACCCTGAATCTGCCTCTGCCTTCGTGGGCGTAAGAAAAATCAATTTCTTTTTCTTCTAAAAACTTTTTGCGCTGCAGCTCCGACATTATGGAAAGGGCTATGCCCTCGGAGTCTTTCGGCAAAATTATTTTCTCTTGGCTCAGGGGAACCAATTGGCCGGTAATTCTTATGTTGGGCGCGTGGCCGACGCTTATGTCCAAATCAGACGCGTCTTCTTTAACGACTATGTCTAAAAGTTTTTTGATATAAATTAAATAGTCCATTTATTACTAATTTACTAATTTTTACGAATATACTAATCGCGAATTAACGTATTCGTACATTAGTAGTTATCCGTAAATTGGTAATTAATTACCTCTCCTCCGTGGCCCGAGCCACTTCTTCAACAGTGGTCTGTCCTCTTAAAATTTTTATTATGCCCTCTTGTTCCATCGTAAGCATACCTTGTTTTTGAGCTATTTTGAAAATTAGGCTTTCTAAAGGATTTTTTTGTATTAGTTCGGCTAACTCATCTGACATAGACAAAACTTCAAAAAGTCCGACCCTGCCCAAATATCCCGTGAACCTACATGCTTCGCACCCTTTTGCCGCATATATTAAGAGTGATTCCTTTATTTTTATCTCATTCTTAATAAAGGCAGGCATGCTCCTCACCTTTTCCAAAATATAATTTTTTATTTTTTCTGCAGGCCTTATTTTTATTTTGCAATGGGAACACAAAGTTCTGACCAGCCTCTGCGATATAACAACTCTCAAAGTAGACGGGATTAAAAACGGTCTTACTCCCATATCTATTAATCTTGGAACCACGCCAACGGAGGAATTTGTGTGCAAGGTAGACAAAACAATGTGTCCTGTTAAAGCGGCGTTAATGGCTAGCCCGGCAGTTTCTTCGTCTCTAATTTCTCCAACCATTATAATGTTTGGGTCTTGCCTTAAAATTTGGCGGAGGCCGGAGGCAAAAGTATAGCCGATTTCCGGTTTTACCTGAGATTGGTTGACTCCGGCAATAGAATATTCTATCGGGTCTTCAACCGTAACAATGTTAACCGAATCCTGATTTAAAATACGTAAAATCGCGTATTGGCTTGTTGTTTTTCCAGAACCGGTTGGGCCTGTAAATAAAATCATGCCGTATGGTTTTTTTATGGCCTCTTTTACGATTTCCAAATTTCTTCCCTCTAATCCCAGTTCTTCAAAAGACCTTAATCCTGTCGCCGAGTCCAAAACCCTGATTTCAACCTTTTCCCCATAAAGAGTGGGAAAGGTGGAGACTCTGAAATCAACATCAGCATTATTTATTTTTTCAGAGAATCTTCCGTCCTGGGGAATCCTGTTTTCATCTATTTTTAAGCCGGAAAGAATTTTAATTCTGGCAACAATGGCCGGATGCACTTTTAAGGGCAGAAATAAACTCGGGCGCAAAACTCCGTTCAAACGGAACCTGACCACCAATCTTTCTCTCCCCGGTTCTATGTGGATATCAGAGGCATCTCCTTCAATAGCATGCCGTAATATAACCAAAACCATCTTAATAATCGGAGCATCTTCCGCAATCGCTTCGATTGATATTTTTTTTTGCGGGGTGGGCAAGTCTCTTCCCTTTTCCTCATTTAATTCTTCTAAAGCCTCTTTTGTTTCGGAAGATATATTTTTACGCTGTTTTAAAAGGCTTGCCAGATCGCTGGGAGTTATCAAATAAACCTGATAAGTAAAGTTTTCTTGGTTGGCCAAAAATCTTAAAGCGTTTTGGGCTGCTATATCCTCAGGATAGACCATTCCAATCTGCACAAACTTTTCGCTTCTTGCTATAGCCGCCATTTTATAGTTAGCAGACGCTTCTTCCGGTATTAATTCTAAAACGTCTATTGAAACCTCATTTGCTTTGACTTTCTTTAGGGGTATGCTTAAAACCTTGCTTTTTAAATTAAAAAGCAAATCTTCTGAAATAATATTTTTTTCCATGATAATCTGCTCCTCTGTCTTGCCGGTCCTTTCAAGCTCTTTTTTAAATTCGTCCAGCTTCTTTTCAGATAAAAATCCCTGCGCAAATAATTCTTGTAATAATTTCATATTTTTAATTATTTATTTTGGGGCCGGTGCTGTTGCCGGCTGATAATACGGCGTGAAGGGATTGTCTCTGCCAACCGCCGCCTCTTTTATCTCGATAACATCAAGTCCCATGCTCTCTAAAATTTCCCGTGCTTTGTCTATAGAAACTGCCGATATAAAACCCTCTTGCTGCTTATTGTCTTTCGTGGTCGCTTTATAGCTATATTGCATTTCCATTTCAGTAAATGGCAGAAGATTTTTAAATTGGTCCGAATCAAAAACTTTCATATTAATATTAACTTTGGGCTTGTTAAAAACTAGGGACGAGGAAACCTCTTTCGGCTTAGCCAGAAAAACTCCCAAAGAAACAACAACCAAAAATAATAACAGCAGCAATGTAATTGCTATAAAAAACATTTTTTGCCTCTGCTTTGGTGATATAAATACTACTGCCATATTATTAATATGTACGGGTTTTTATTTGCAGGTTAAAACTATATATTTGCTGGGTCTGAAATTGAGTTTGCAAAGACGCGGGAGCGGCCGGAATCGAGGGACTAGCCGGAATGCTGGCCGAAACACTGGTCGGAGAACTGGCCGAAGAACTGGTTGATGAGCTAAATGATATGTTTGTAATTTCAAAAATACGGGACGATTTTTCCAAAGAAATTATAAACTTCTCCAAAGACGCGTAATCTCCTAATGCGTTTATTGAAAAAATTATATCTTTAACGCTGTTGCCCTCATTGCTTTTTGCGCTGTTTGATGATGATTTGGACAAAAATAAGTCTTTTACCATCATACCGTTGCCTTTGGCGGTTTGCTGCAAAAAATATATTACTCTGCCAAGAGCCGGGTCCTGAGGCAGAGCATCGTCAATTTTTTTGATATCATCCTTGCGGCCCTGAAGCTGCTGATAAGTGTTGGCTATTGCATTATAATAATCAAATTGCGCATTAAACTCTGCTTTTTTTTCGCCCAGCTCCGCCTGCAGCTTGCCAAATGTTTTATATTCCGGCACCACCAAAAAGAACACCAGCAACAAGATGATAAAAAGAATTAAGGCTACAGCAATGGGACGGTCAATTTGCATTAATTAAATATGATTTACTATTAAAAATTCTGTTTTTGAGCTTTAATTTTTCTCCAAACAAATATAAGTATTATCGCTGTCACCACTGCAACAACAGCGGCTATCGCGATGATAATTAACAAACTACTTCCTGACTGGCCGGCTTTTTTAGCGCTCTCCGGCGGAGAACCAACAATCGCCTTTGCTTCATAATTCTGGGCCGAACCGTCCTGGGCGGTAACTGTATAAACAACGGGGTTTTCAAAATTTTGCAAAACATCAGAAGCCGGCGACACTGCAGCCTCGGGAGATACCATTATTGACGGCGTCAGATTTTTTACGTCCGTGCCGTAAGGAACATTTAATGTAACAATATAATTTGTTTGGTCTAATACTCCGATGACTTCCGGCCTTAAAAGCAGATGGAAAGAAGTTATCAATTTTTCAGCGCTTTTGGTCGGGGAGGCTAGCTGCTGATTTGCGGGCGTTTGATTTTCCAAAGCTGCCTGGCCTTCAGGAGTTTGACTTTGTTGTGCCGGCGATTGGTCTGACGGCGCAGTTGCCTCTGGAATTAGACGGGAGCTGGAAAGATAACTGAATATATCTTGGTTTAAAACGAGATTCATATTAAACGCAATCCTCGCCGAGTTTCCCAATGAAGAATTCAGGGCTGCTATGTTTGTAACATATTTGTTTTTTTCTAAAACCGCCACCTGCCCGCTGAAAGCATCCATACTGTCGGCTTCTCCGGATAATTGCACCCCGGCATTTTTTTCGTCCAAGGCGAACTGTTTAAACCAGATGTTCGGCATGGTTTCAGCCTCCATAAAAGCAAAAGCATTTGAAGCAAATTCGTGGTCGTTCAATAAATTGGTAAAATCGCTGATTTTCTTTCGGTAATTAATAACGATTTTCTCCTCTTCTCTCTGCTGTTCTGTGCCAACTGTCTCCAAAGCCGCGATTTCTTTTTTTATATCTTCTCTTTGAAAACCGTTTTTAACCCAAAAAATAAGATAGCAAAATATGGCAGCTATTAATAATGACACCACAAAATAGAAGATGACATCCATCCACCAAAATCTCTTGGTCCTTATTTGAAAAATTGCGGAAAAATCCATTTTTATTTATTATATAACAAATTTAAAGCAAACAAAAATCAGAAAATTATGTTTCCAGGCCCCCTAACGCCACGCCCGTTGCCACCGAAAAACTTGGCGCCAATTTTTCAAGCGTATCCCCCAAAATAGGCGGGTATAAAAGTTCTGAAAAACAATTAGAAATTTCAACTTTCTTTTTTAGAACCTCTGTAAAATATTCTTTGAGGCCGGGCAAGGCTGAAGTGCCGCCGGTTAAACAAACCGCATCCACCTCTTTGCCCTCGCGCAGATAATAATCAGATAATATTTTTTTTACCTCGATTATCAAAGGGTCGATAAGCAGATACAATGTTTTGGAAATTTCTTCTTTTGAAGAAGTCAGCCCTTCCTTGTTTTTCAGCTCTTCCGCCTCTGCGTGCCCCAAACCTAAAGCTGAAGATATGCTGTAAGTAAGCTGGCTGCCGGCAAAATCAAAACTATAACTTTTTTTCAAACTTTTTTTATCTACTATATTAATGGTCGTGCTTTGAACTCCTATATCTATCAAACATACGCAGCTATTATCTTTTTTAACAAGGGTCCTTGCCAGCCCCAGCGCCTCGGCTTCCACGGCATAAAGTTCAAGGCCGGCTAATTGGGCAACCTTTTGATAATCTTGTATAGTTTGGTTTGGAATAGCAACTAAAAATATATTGAGAGCCGATTGCCTGTCTCCGGGGGTTCCCCCTATTAACTTCCAGTCCAAGGTTGTTTCTGTTATCGGCAACGGAATGTACTGCGGAGCGTTATAATAGACCGCGCTTTTTAACTCATTTGCGCTCATCGGCGGCAATTCAAAAGAAGTGCAAAAGGTTGAAAAATCAGGAATCGAAAATATAACCGCCTTGGTTCTTATTTTCGCTTCGTCCAAAATAGCTCTTATTGCCCTGGAAACAAAATAATTAGAAAGCAGATAGCTTCCTCTTTCAACGCTCCTAAAGGGTTCCTTGTAAAGAGACGTTGATTTAATTTCTCCGTAATTTTCCAGCGTTTTTCCCTGGCCCCATCTGGACAGCTCAACAACTTTGATGGAAGCTGTTCCAATATCAATCCCAACCATTTTCTTGGGGAAAAACATCTTTAAGGGATTGGCAAAAACATTCAACTTTTCTATATTAAAATTACTTAGGAAATTTGGGGCCATAATTGATTTTATTATACAATTAAATCAATAAAACAACACTGTGGATAACTTAATAAATAAAACTAAAAAAACTTTACTTGATTTATTATTCCCAAAGTTCTGTCTGGGATGCCAAAAAGAAGGCACATATTTGTGCGACGATTGCCGGACGCTTTTAGATATTTCAGAATTTAGTTACTGCCTTTGCGACAAAAAACCGCAAAGGTTGCCACCCGAACAAAAAACAGGCAAGTGCGGCAGATGCCACGGCCCAGAGGGCGCCCCAAAACTTTCCGGCCTTTATTTCGCGCTCCCCTACAAAGAAAAGGCTCTCACCAAAAAATTAATTCATCAGTTCAAATATCCGCCATATTTAAAGGATTTGGCAAAAACCTTGGCAAGCATTCTAATAGAACATTTTGTAATTTCAGGAAAAAATACAAACGAAATCTGGGAAAACGCTGTTTTAATTCCGGTCCCGCTAGACAAAAAAAAATTAAAATCGCGCGGATATAACCAGTCCGAAGAACTGGCAAAAGAATTATCAAGCGTCCTGCAAATTCCCGTAATTTCAGATTGCCTTATAAAAATAAAACACACAAAACCGCAGATGGAATTAAAAAAAGAGGAGCGCGAAAAAAACTTACAAGGCGCCTTCGCTGTTCGTCATTGCGAGAAGGGCGACAGCCCGACGAAACAATCTATAGTCGGCAAGAAAGTATTCTTAGTTGACGACGTCTATACAACCGGCTCCACCATGAACGAATGCGCCCGCGTCCTGCGGGGACCCAAAGGGTACCCCGGCGCCAAATCCGTCTGGGGAATCGCTATCGCAAGAGAAGAATAAAAATAAAAGCCGGTGGTAAAACCATCGGCCATGGAATTCTTCGCTTTATTTAGCTTCAGCAGGAACTACTTTCTCTTGCCCGGAACACCCGGAGATAAGAGCTTATGCCGTAATCCAAAAGGGAATAAAGCGTAACTATCGCAGCCAACCAAACTAATGCCGGCTGGATATATTCAAGAATATTCCCAGAAAGAAAAAGATGAAAAACGATGATAGATATCTGAGTGGTAGCCTGGGCTACGGCCTTTATCTTCCCGGACATTCTGGCTGCCAGTATAATCTTCTCTCTTTGTGAGGCAAGCCAAATCCTAATGTAGCTGACCATAATGTCCCTTGCGAAAAAGAAAATGACAAAATAAACAGACACCCAACCAAGTGCTAAAAAACTCATCCAAATAGTCATGTGAAAAATCGAATCGCACATCGGGTCGTATATCTTCCCAAAGTCAGATACCCGGCCGTTCATTCTGGCCACCTTCCCGTCAAGGCCATCTGTGATCTCGCCCAAAATCATGGATGCCAAAGCCAATACCAGACAACCATGCATCAAGAAAAAACAGACTAAGGGCGCAAAGACAAAAAGCCGCAGACTGGTGATGTAGTTTGGATTTATTCGTTTCATCTTTCTTTCCCTTGTAAAGATGTGAAAGGACAAGACCTTTGTGCTTGAATGTTAAAATAATTTATAATCTTAGTCAAATCTCTCGGTATAAAATAAAAGCGGAGGAGGTGGGACTCGAACCCACAAGACCCATAACAGGTCAAAGTTTAGCAAACTTTTGGAATAACCATTATCCGACTCCTCCTAAATTTAAGTTAATAATGCCCTATTTATGATATCTTTTCAAGTGTTTAGGATTGCTTGTTCCGATAATTTGAAAATATTTTTCAATTTCCGTTTGGCTATCAATTTGAACGTATATATTTTTTCTACTTCTTGGTTTCAAATCAAAGGTACCTAAAATGTTATAAACAAATTCCAGTAAATTTACCGATCGGTTAGAAAAATTCAATCTTTTGTAGCAATAAAATTTATTTTTAATTTTGTGACGTTCGTCAAAAATACATCCATCCGTATCAATTAATCCTCTTACACACGCTTTAGAAAAATTTAAATCGTTCTTAATCCATTGAGGAACGCCTACCTGTAATTTAACCTTGTTTCCTTTCATAAGTCCTAATTCCATTAAATAATCTACTAGATTCATACTAGACAGCAATATTTTTGACGCTCTCTCGTTTTTATAGGTTAATACGCTGGGTTTTCTTCCAAAAAGTTTACGGATAATTTTACAAACAAAGTTTATATATTCTTTGTCGTCAATATTATTTAACGTTATTTGGATTTGCTGTCCAGCCGTCGTCATCCCTCCGTCGCCTAACATTATTCCAATAAACTCTGCTAATTCTTTACATTTTTCCGGTTTTTTTATAGGTTTTCTCCTAAATAAAGGGCTCTTTATAAACCTACCCCTATCATTCCACCATTCATACCATTTCTTTTTTTGATATTCCTGATCGCCACCTATGCGGCCATATTTTTGTATACAAGCCTTTGCGCCCACATAGGGATTGGCATACCAAAAATCTTCTTTTTCTTTTAAATTTTTAGGTTTTGGAGTGTTTGTTTTTTTACACAGGTTCAACATTGAATTTTTGTCCATCAAAAATTTACCACGACGCCAATCTCTTATTGTTCTTTCTGAAAGATCGCAAAATTTCGCTGCTTTTGCAGTTGAAATTTTGGAAAGAATTTTTCCCATAAATTTTTGCTGTTCACCCTTCGGTAATAAAATCCTCATAACAATTCGCCATATCTCCATTATATCCTTTACGTGGCCGAAAATCAAATTGACTTTATTATTTTTTTACGATAGAATAAAAATCATTAAGGAGGAGTGCTCCGAATTGGTAAGGAACTGGTCTTGAAAACCAGCGCCCCGCAAGGGGCTTGTGGGTTCGAGTCCCACCTCCTCCGCAGGTACTATACGCTCTTTTACTTTTTCATAGGGAGAGAAACAATGGAACCTGAAGATGTCGGCGGAATAAACAAATGGATCGGCCTTCTTGTTGTCAACAAAACCCCGGAAGGCACTTCAATCGGACTAGTAACGGCTGCTGATGCCTGCTGGGTATATATCAAAGATTCAAACGGGCACATCTGGAGAATGGCATGGCGCGTCTTTGAAGCAATCCCATTTGCTCGCGCATACGACTCGTCCGCGCAAATTAGTCCGGACAATGTTAATGTGCCGGCACTGCTTCGGGACAGGGAATTAGAAAATGAGGCAAATTTACTAAAACGAGTAATGGCTGCCAGATGGGCAGCATAACAGGATGCCACGGGGCATCTTTTTTTTGCCGAAAAATTTGAAAGATATAAACTTTTGTGTTATTTTTAATTAATCAGCCCCCATAGTTCAATGGATAGAATACAAGCTTGCGGAGCTTGGGATAGTGGTTCGAATCCTCTTGGGGGCACAAAGAAAGAACAGCGTAGTTCTTTCACAATGCGGAACTTAAACCTTCCATAGAAAGGAGGTGAAAAAACATGAACCGCAGAAGACAAAGCAAAACGCGTACGATGGCGAGACGGGTGGTTTCTTTCGCGGGCAGGGAAAAATGGGCAATTGCACGACCCGCAGAAAAGCAGGCAGAAGATTTTATAAGGGGCCTGCAAAGAGAGTTTCCCGAAAAGTCCCTGATTCAGTTGCTGCCATGGGTAGCTGCGCATAATCAGCTGGCTGCCGAAATGCTGGTTGAGCGCATTGAGCGCAATCAGGGAGAAAAGCTCTCTCCGGAAGACAAGGTCTTTTTGCAGCAAATCAAGGCCAGACTGGCAGAACAAATGGATTGTTCTGCGTGCTAGTGAAAGGAGAATCCTCATGTCCCCCATTCATCTCTAAAGGCGTCATCAACTCCTGTTAATGGCGCCTTTGCTTTGATTTTTATCAATCTGCTGATAGAATGAATTTATGATTTCGTTATCTACTCCCATACAAGAAGTTCCGAAAATCGGTATAGCTTACGCGAAAAGATTAAAAAAATTCGGCATAAAAACTGTGCAGGACCTGCTTTTTTATTTTCCGGCAAGATACGACGATTTTTCTAAAATAATTTCTATCAAAGAAGCAAAACAAAGATTGGGAGAAGTTGTTTGCGCGCAGGGCCAAATTACAGAAATAGAAAGCTCTCACACTTGGAAAAATTTTATAAATTTAACGCAGGCGACCATTCAAGACAACACGGGCGAGATAAAAGTTGTCTGGTTTAACCAGCCGTATCTGTCAAAATCATTAAAAGAAGATGATTTTATTTGCGTAGCAGGAAAAATAAGTTTAGGAAAAGACGGAGTTTATTTTAACAGCCCGAGTTATGAAAGAATAAATGAAATCGGGGAAAATGAAGAGCTGACTCACACTGGAAGAATTGTGCCGGTTTATTCGGAGACAAGGGGCGTCACTTCCCGCTGGCTAAGATATGTGATAAAACCTTTGCTTTACAGGTTTTGCGAGCAGATACAAGAATCTTTACCTCCCGAAATTATAAAAAAATATAAATTTTTGCCCATACAGGAAGCTGTATGGCAATTGCATTTCCCGGATTCGTTTGAACACGCCGACGCCGCGAAATCGCGCTTTTCTTTTGAAGAGCTTTTTTTAATACAACTGAATGTTTTAAAAGAAAAAATAAAATTAATGCAAAAAAAATCTCCTGCCTGCCCGATGGATGCGGATTTAATGAAAAGATTTACAGATTCTCTGCCTTTTAAACTGACTGATTCCCAAAAAAAATGCGCTTTTGCCATTTTAAAAGATTTAGAAAAAACAGTTCCGATGTCGCGGTTGCTTGAAGGAGACGTGGGCTCCGGTAAAACAGTGGTCGCGACCATGGCGGCGTTAAGTGTGGTGAAGAATAATCATCAAATTGCGTTTATGGCGCCGACAGAAATTTTAGCAAAACAACATTTTAGAACAATAACAGAGTTATTAAAAAACTTTGATGTCAAAATTGGCCTGCTAACAGGAAAAGATGCAAGGATCACGAAAGACGGCGAAACTTTTGAAGTTTCCAAAAAAAGTTTAAACGGAGATTTAGAAAACGGACAAATAGATATTGCAATCGGCACGCATTCTTTAATCCAGAAAGGAGTTGAGTTCAAAGATTTGGCCCTGGTAATTTTAGACGAACAGCACCGCTTTGGCGTTGAGCAAAGAGATCATTTAATAAAAAATAAGAAACTAGTCCCCCATTTATTGTCTATGACCGCAACTCCAATTCCAAGAACCCTGGCCTTAACTGTTTATGGCGACCTGGATTTATCTTTAATTGACGAGATGCCAAAAGATAGAAAAAAAGTAAAAACAATTATCGTAGAACCCGGACAGAGAAAAGAGGCGTACGCATTTATTGAAAAAGAAGTGAAAGAAGGAAAAGGAGTTTTCGTTATTTTCCCGAAAATTGAATCGACTGCCAGCAAGTTAAAAGAGGCCTTAGAAAAAGGCGGAAGCCCGTCTTCCGCTGTTTCTGGCTCCTTTGTTCCGCAAAATTACCCTTTGGCCTCGCTCAGGGCGGGCGCTCCTCTGTCTTTGTCTTCGCTTGCGATTAACGAGGTAAAAGCCTTAAAAGAAGAATATGAAAAATTGTCAAAAGAAGTTTTTCCTGATTTAAGAATCACAATGTTGCACGGAAAAATGAAGCCGGCAGAAAAAGAAAGAATAATGCTGGACTTTAAAAAAGGTGAAATCGATATTTTGCTTTCCACTTCTGTTGTTGAAGTTGGAGTTGATGTTCCAAGAGCAACAATTATGATGATTGAAGGAGCGGAACGCTTCGGGCTTTCACAACTTCACCAATTTCGCGGAAGAGTTGGCAGGTCAGATATGCAGTCATACTGCTTTTTGTTTACCACCGACCCCTCTATGTTAAACAGAAAAAGATTAAAAGCAATGATAGATTGCAATGATGGATTTAAATTAGCTGAAAAAGATTTGGAAATCCGCGGTCCCGGCTCGCTTTACGGAACCCAGCAATGGGGAATTCCAGATATGGCGATGCAGGGATTATCAAACATATTTTTGGTTGAAAAAACCCGCGCAGCCGCCAAAGAATTATTAGAAAAAGACCCTGAACTAAAAAATTGCCCGGAACTCAAAGAAAGATTGAAGCAGTTTCAAACCAGAATCCACTTTGAATAATAAAAAACCGCTTCTTGGCGGTTTTTTATCAAAAACAATTTTACTATAATCCGAGATAAATATTTTTTATGGCGTCAACAAGATAATTGAGGACGATAAGCCATATAATAGAACTCAATACTATACCACAAACAAAACCAAACAAAGAGGACGCTAATGTATGGCCTATGCGCACTCTAAAATCTCTTTGTTCTTCTGAAATAAAATCCCGCCAGAAACTTGCAAAAATAGATTTATTGCTCATATTTTTAAAAATTTAATTTCTTTTTTTATTATATAACAGAAAACAAGAAAAGTAAAAAATTACTTTCGTACTTTTTCCGTGACCCAAAAACCCATGTACCTTCCCAGCATCAGACGTATTTGGGCGTCGAGGGCCGGAAGCGAGCCGAACAAAATTAAAGTAACCGGCAAAAATATCCACTGCAAAAAAACAGTGGATTTTTTGTATAGTCTTACATACCACTTCATTTCTTTGGGCACCGGAGGTAAAAGCATTGTGCTCAAAATCGCCGAAATAATCATGCCGAGCATGGAAACCGTCATAATTTGGCTTGTCAAAATAGGCAGGTTAAAAGACAAAACCGTAAAATTGAATTTGTGCCCGCCTAAAATTATCGGAAGCCAGCCCAGCAAAAATAATAGAAGAGCTGCTGTTGCCCACGACCAAAATCCGTCTAAAATCGTGTAAAGATGGCTTATTTTATGCCAAATAGATATTTTTTTATTATTTAAAAACCCAAACATTATATATGGAATTTCGTCGCACCCCCAAGCCCAGCGCTTCTGCTGTTTGTATTGGTTTATAATCGTGCGCCAGAAATTTTTTGCCATAACGGCGTCCATAGAAACCAAATAATAAATGGGAACCACCCTGTAATTTCCGTCATAATAAAGGTAAGCTCTCCAAAAAATTCGCGAGTCGTCCGACACGACATTTGCGGGATACCCGACTTCAAAAAAAACTTTGCCGGGAGTTGAATGCGAAGAATAAGTTGTAAGCTTTTCTGACCTCTCTTGCTGAATCATCTGCCAAAAAGTGTTGGAAGTTGAAACAACTCTGGAGAAAAAATGCGCTGACCAGATATTATTATTATAAACCGGCACCGGCTGATAACTGGCTTTTAAGGGGTCTGCTTCTGTTAAATAATACCAGGTTAGGCAGGAAAAATATTGCGGAAAAACTTTTGTATCAATATCAAAAGTTGAAACCAAAATATTTTCATAGGGTATCTTCAGCTTATCAACAATTTTTTCTTTTACTTCTTTTCCCGCGAATGCCGTATTAGAGCCCTTGCCGCGAATTTCTCCCTCAATTCCGTCTGGATGAACCGCAACTAAAAATTTAAAAAAGTTATTTTCATACTTTTTTGCAACAGCTCTTGCCTGTTTTTCAAAAACCTGGCCGGCTCTTTCCTCTATGGCTAAAGCCACAATCATTTTTTCTTTAGGATAATCTGATTTAGCAATTGATTTTATGCTTTCTTCAATTATTTGCTGGGATTCTTTGTAGGCCGGCAAAATAATTATATGAAAAATATTTTTCCAGTCCTTGCCTCTTGCCTTCTTCAATTCCTTCAGCCAGTCTTTTTTCATATTTTTTTTAATCCTGAAGTATCCCACTATCTGATGCAAAGAAAAATAAAATACCCTGAAAAGATAATAAAAACAAAAACATATGATAAAAACCGCGACCCACGAAGGAAATAACCAGGAAAAAATCAGCACACCGAAAAGTGTGCCCAAACTCAGAATTGCAGGAATCATTTCAAAAAATCTGTACAATCTCCTTTCGTTCGGATTTTTTATATCCGAGGCTTTTGAGATATTTAGATATTCGCTTTTTTCCATGTTTATTTCTAAGTTCTTTTTATCAATCCGTCAATCAGTCCCATAATTTCATGAAATCTTTTTCGACTGGCAACTCTTAAATTTAACGTCCCATACGGCAATAAATTTTTCGGCCTTTTTCCGTTACTTGCCCTGCTAACTTGAGCAAAAGTATGAAACCTATTTTTCGGAATGTCTACTATTTTTGACCAAAAAGAAACTGCCTTTTCTTTAGATACGTTTGTGTGTATTTGTACGTTTGCATTTATTTTTTCATCTGGAACCCCCAGAATTTCTCTCAGAAAACGCATAAATAAAATTACCATGTCTGGGTCTGAATTAGAAAAAGAAATATATTGAGAACCACCCTTGAAATTCTTATATCCTTCTCCCCAATATAGGGCAGCCCCAATTAAAAGCAGATCATAATCTGAAATTGATTTTATTCTATTAGAAAATGCTTCTTTAATTTCCTTATTCTCTATTATCACCCTTTCATGTTTCAGTTTATTATATTCTGCAAATTTTTCTTTTGGATAGTTGCTCTTTTTTTCTAAAATTTTTGCAGCTTGTCGCGGCAATTCCATATTTCTTAACCAATAACTTAACGAACTTTTCCAAACGCCTAAATCCTTGGCTATTTCATTATAGCTTTTTCCGGTCATTCGCAAAGCTATTGCTTTTTCATGATCTAATTTTCTTACCATTTTGTGCCCCTATCGGGATTTGAACCCGAGTTTTTTGATTGAAAATCAAATATCCTAGACCAGGCTAGATGATGGGGGCGCATAAAAATTTATATATTTATTTTAGCCCAAAAATTGAAAAAAAGCAACCCCGTGATGAACACGGGGCATGAATTTCTTACTTCACAAGCATCAAAAAATGTGGTAATAAATAAGAGATATGAAAATTTTAGCCATAGAAACATCTTGCGACGACACGGGAATTGCAATTTTATCCGCCAAAGGCGGACCCGCCTCGGGCGGGGACGAGTTTGAAGTACTCGCAAATATTGTTTCCTCGCAAACAGCTCTCGGCAAAAAATACGGCGGAGTTTTTCCAGCAATGGCAAAACGAGAACACCAAAAAAATCTGGTACCAACTTTTATTGAAGCTTTAGAAAAAGCCAAATTATTAAAAACAAACATGTCGCAAAATTTCACGGCCGTGAAAAAAACCGACATTGCCGAAATCCTATCAAGAGAACCAGAGTTAGAAAAAAATTTAATTAGCTTTCTAAAAAAATACGTCAAGCCAAATATTGATTTAATTTCCGTCACAAACGGCCCAGGACTGGAGCCGTGCCTTTGGGTTGGAGTTAATTTTGCCAAAGCAATTTCCCAGTTTTGGAATATTCCGGTTGTGCCGGTAAATCATATTGAGTCGCATATTTTGGTTAACTTTTTAGAAAGCCCCGATATTAAATTCCCGGCAATTGCTTTGGTTGTAAGCGGAGGGCATACGCAAATTATTTTAATGAAATCCATTGGTAATTATGAGATTCTTGGCGAAACGAGAGACGATGCAGCCGGCGAATGTTTTGATAAATGCGCTAAAATTTTAGGCCTTGGTTATCCCGGCGGTCCAATCATTTCGAAATTGGCAGCGCAAACTGTCATTCCCAGCTTGACTGGGAATCCAGTTCTTCCTAGACCGATGATGTTTACAAAAGATTATGATTTCAGTTTTTCTGGACTGAAAACAGCTGTGCTTTATGCTTGGCAAAAAAACAAACAACGAAGTGGTAAGTTTTTTGCCTCGAGGCAAAAAACTTACCAAACACAAATTGCTTTTGCCGCCGAGGTTCAGCAGGCAGTTATTGATGTATTAATTAAAAAAACAATGAAAGCCGCCAGAGATTACAAAGCAAAAACAATAATTCTCGGCGGTGGCGTCTCGGCAAACAGCGAACTTCGCAAACAATTCGCTCGTCATTGCGAGCGGGGTACCCCCTGGGTCCGAAGCAATCTGACTCTAATTTATCCAAAACCAAATTTATCAACCGACAATGCCGTGATGACCGCAATAACCGGTTTTTATCACAGAAAAAGTGCTACGTCGGACGTAGCACAACTTCGAGCCGACGGCAATTTACGAATAGAATAAAAAATGATAAAATATAAAAACATGGAATTGCCATCGCAATACAACGCAAAGGAGGTTGAGGATAAAATTTACCAGCTTTGGGAAAAAAGCGGTTTTTTTGCGCCCGAGGCGCACCAGCCTCGGGCTGGTAATCCTAACAAAAATAAAACTTTTACCATAATAATGCCCCCGCCAAATGCGAATGGCTCTTTGCATATCGGCCACGCGCTTTTTGTAACTTTGGAAGATATAATGATCAGATACCAAAGAATGCGAGGCAAAAAAACTTTGTGGCTTCCGGGAGCTGACCACGCGGGCTTTGAGACGCAAGTTGTTTTTGACAAAAAACTGGAAAAAGAAGGCAGAAACAGGTTTCAAATTCCGCCAGACCAGCTTTATAAAGAAATTTTGGAATTTACTTTGACAAACAAAAAAGTAATGGAGCACCAGTTGAAAAAACTTGGGGCTTCGTGCGACTGGTCAAGAGAAAAATTTACCTTAGACGAAAATATAATAAAAGTTGTTTACGACACATTTGAAAAGTTAAAAAAAGACGGATTGGTTTACAAAGGGAAAAGAATTGTAAACTGGTGCACAAAACACCAAACCTCCCTTTCTGATGTGGAAATAAAATATGAAGAAAGAATCGACCCGTTATATTTTATAAAATACGGGCCGATTACTGTTGCAACCGGCCGGCCGGAAACGCTTTTTGGAGATGTTGCAGCTGCAGTAAATCCGAAAGATAAAAGATATAAAGATTTAATCGGCAAAGAAGTGCCATTGCCCTTAACCGACAAAAAAATCCCCGTAATTGCCGACGATTTGGTTGATATAAAATTTGGGACAGGAGTAGTAAAAGTAACGCCATCGCACGACCCTGTTGATTTTGAAATTGGAAAAAAACACAATTTGGAAGGAATACAATCTGTTGATTTTCGAGGAAAACTCAGCGAGGTAGCGGGCGTCTACGCGGGATTAAATATTGAAGAAGGGCGCAAAAAGGTTGTGGAAGATTTAGAAAAATTGGGGCTGATAGAAAAGATAGACAAAGATTACAAACACATGGTGGCTTCGTGCTACAAATGCAACCGCATAATAGAACCGATGATTTTGGATAATCAGTGGTTTATAAAAATGACCTCAAAAACAAAATCTGGAAAACTTTCTTTGAGAGATTCAGCGGTAAAAGCAGTAAAGGATAAAAAAATTGTTTTCGTTCCGAAAAGAATGGAAAAAGTATTTTTGCACTGGATGAAAAACCTGCGCGACTGGAATATTTCAAGGCAGATAACATGGGGCATCCCAATTCCCGGAGACGAATCCGGCCAAGTTTTTGATACCTGGTTTTCTTCGGGGCAGTGGCCGTTTGCCGCGCTTAAAGCAAACTCGGAAAAAGATTTTAAGAATTTTTACCCGACGGATGTTATGGAAACCGGCTGGGACATTTTATTTTTCTGGGTTGCAAGAATGATTATGCTGGGAATTTATGCAACAGGAAAAGTCCCCTTCAAATATGTTTATCTGCATGGATTAGTAAGAGATAAAGAAAGGCAAAAAATGTCTAAGTCAAAAGGAAATGTTATTGACCCATTGGGGGTCGTTGATTTATATGGAGCTGATGCTTTAAGAATGGCTTTAACTGTAGGAAACACACCGGGCAGCGATCCTATCGTATCTGAAGAAAAAATTAAAGGATATAGAAATTTCGCGACAAAAATCTGGAATGCTTCACGATTTGTGCTTATGAATTTAGACGGATACAAGGCAGGCTCAAAAATTCAATTGACGGCAAAAGACAAAAAAACATTAAAAGATTTTCAGAAACAGGCAAAAGAAATAACTAAAGAAATGGAGGGATTTAAATTTTATTTGGCTTCTGAAAAAATTTACCATTATTTCTGGCACACCTTTTGCGATAAAATTATAGAAAAACAAAAGCCGCGCCTCTATGGACAGAATAAAAAAGAAAAATCTGCAAGCCAGCGCCTCTTAATAACTTTGCTTTTTGAATCTTTAAAACTTCTGCATCCTTTTATGCCTTTTATAACAGAGGAAATTTACCAGCAACTTCCGCTTAAAAATAAAAAAGAGTGTATAATGATAGAAGAATGGACTACAACATAATAATTTATATCATTTTTGGCCTGCTGCCCAGCTTAATCTGGCTTTTTTATTATCTCAGAAAAGATTTGCATCCCGAACCCAAAAGCATGGTTTTAAAAATATTTTTATGGGGAGCCCTAATAACCATACCAGTATTTTTTGTGCAGATCGGCTTTGCGTCTTTATTGGACAAAGTTGATATAAACTCTACGATAAAAAATCTTATATACTGGTTTTTGATAATAGCTTTTTCAGAAGAGTTTTTTAAATATTTGGTTATCAGAATGAAAGTAATCAACAGCCCGAATTTAGATGAACCGCTGGACATAATGCTTTATATGGTAGTTGCTGCTTTGGGTTTTGCCGCCTTAGAAAATGTCCTTTACTTATTTGCTCCAATGGGCCAGATTTCCTTTGGCGCCCTGATGAGCAGAACGCTGATTATAGCCTTGATACGCTTTGTCGGGGCAACATTTTTGCATACTTTGTGTTCAGCGGTTATTGGATACGCCATAGCGATATCTCTGTGCGACCGAAAAAACAGGTGGCTGGAAGTAGCTTTAGGCGTAATAGTTGCCGTGTCCTTGCATGGACTCTATAATTTTTCTATAATGACATTAGGCGGATATATGAGGCTCGTTATTCCTGTGCTTATTATATTAACGCTCGCCTTTCTTGTTTTTGCAGGATTTGAAAAACTAAAAAAAATGAAGGGCTTATGCAAGATAAATTAACTAAATAAAATCTATGAGCAAAAAAATCAAACCTGAAGAAACAAAAGAAGAACCAAAAAGCACCCCGCCGCCCGGGGGAATATTTGACCAGGACGGCGAGCTTGTAATTGACGTTTACGAGACAAATTCCGACTTCGTGGTTTTAGCGGCAATCGCCGGTATACAAATAAAAGACCTGGATATATCTTTGGAAAAAGATATGATGGTCATAAAAGGCAATCGAAGCGACCCGCACGACCATGCGGATAAAAAATATTTTTACCAGGAATGCTATTGGGGCCCGTTTTCCAGAAAAATCGTTTTGCCGGAAAACATTGACATAGATAAGGCAGACGCGCAAATTGACAAGGGAATTCTAACCGTAAAAATTCCCAGAAACGAGAGCGCGAACAAAATCGGAGTGAAAGTATCTTAATTAGCGCTAAAACAAAAAAACGCCTTAGGGCGTTTTTTTATTGTGCGGGTAGAAGGATTTGCACCCTCACAGGATTTCTCCCACCAGCTCCTAAGGCTGGCGCGTCTGCTGTTTCGCCATACCCGCGTATTCCAATTCCGCCACGCCGGCTCGATTACTTTCTAATTATACGCAGAAAGTGGTAAGTTGTCAAAACGCTTGACAAGGATATTGTTATATGCTATAATTAAAAAAGTAAGATAAGCTCGTTGAAATTGACAGTTGTTACATTCTGGCGCAAGCGCGCCGGACAACTGTTTTCATTGGGCTTAAACGAAAAGAAGGAGAGCATCATGGTAAAAATTTGGACAGTGACGGCGTTGATTATGCTCGGAGGGTGCACGCACCCATTCGAGCAAAGCGTCAACTTCAACCCGGTGATTGAATCGCCCGTTGTCAACGTGTATGTCGACAACGGGAACGATCTGCAGATGGTGCAGCAGCAGAGCTGGACCAAGACTGCCCGGGAAACCAGGAGGGACGCTGAACTGGAGGAAAGGACGGAAAGGCTACGAGAAGGAATTGCAGCCGACAGGAGTGATTGTCCTGCGCCGACGGATTCGGCGTACGACAGAGAGATACTGGAGGCCCTTAAGTCCTCCAGTGACGAGGATAGAGTAATTCGTATCCGGGTAGGTAAGCCCGCAACACAGGAAAACAGGTAAACGAACGAAGGAGAAGACTCATGGCAACAAGACCAAGACCAACGGCAAGACCCGCACCCACACCGCCGACACCGCCTACGCCGAGAAGGCGACCGCCGACCGCGAGAAGGCGGCCGGCACCCGCACCCACGACCGCACCGCCCGTACCGCCGACACCGCCAACACCGCCGACGCCGAGAAGGCGACCGGTGGCAAGACCCACACCCGCACCGACACCGGCACCGGCACCGGCACCCGCACCCGCACCCGCGCCAGTACCGCCAACACCGCCGACTCCGAGAAGGCGACCGGTGGCAAGGCCGGCGGTCGCGGCTCCGACCGACAGAACATGGTTGAGGTGGCTGATAGCAGTCATCGTCGTGATCGCGCTGGCGGCGGGCCTAACGGCAGCGTCCTTCTTACTTGGACGCGAAAGCGGCCAAATCGCGGAGCCCGTCGCACCGGCGGACAAATCCGCAACGGCACAGCCAACGAAGACCGAGACCGACGCAACGGCCATGAGCGTGTTGAAGGCCGTTGGCATCAGTAATGCCAAGGACATCGACATCGAAATCATGACCGGACGGCCAGCAGTACTTCGGGCGCTTACCGAGGCCAGGAAAGCTAGGGATGTTTTCACTTCAATCCCTCGGCTGGAAAGGCAACTGTCGGAGGCCCAAGAAGCCTACGACAACGCAGACAAAAACCTGGACACGATGGCCACGGTCCTCAAGGGAAAAAGCAGAGTGTCGACTGACACTCTGCGCTCCATTGAGGGACTCCGGCACATCGAGAGAGATGCTAAACAAAGGCTCAACGAGGCAAAAGATCGCCTCAATGAAGCCCGTCGGGCAAGATAAGGGCGATAAAACGCCCAACCAACATAGCGCCTTCGGATCATTCGCAAGAATGACCGAAGGCGCTTTTTCATTTATAAAAAAACAGTCCCGCCATGGCGGGACTGTTTTTTGAGTTAAAAATTATTTATTATATGCCAAAAAGTCCGCTTAGAAAAAAAGCCCGTTCACAAATTCATAAGCACCGGCAGCTAAAATTAAAATAACAACGCCTATAATAACAGCAACCAAACCTTCTTTTGCCGCTGCCATTTTTGAAGGATTGGCGCTGGCAGATACATATACAAAACCCACAATAACAAAACCGATTGTTGCCAAAGGAATCCCCAGCAGGAGGAGATTACTCTTAAGTTTTCCAGCCATGTCTCCTAGCGATGATGCCGCCGCCGCAATCGCCGGCAAAACCAAAACTGCGCCAGATAAAATTGAAATTAATGTTTTTTTGTTCACTATTTAGAAGTCTGTCTTTATATGATAATTAAAATAATCAATTTCAGACAGCTGTATTATTGTATTGCCTTATTGGTCTATCGTTATTTTTTAGGAAAAAATAGTTGGTTCATGGCGCTTTGGTTGGCATCAGCGGTTGACCCCATGTGCTGACCAAAATTAGGGTTTTTCACAACATCCCCTGCGGAATTGTTTATGTATTTATCGCGAAAGTTAAAGGCGTTAGGGTCCTCTAGAAGCTCTGCGTCATATTGTTGCGCTTGTCCAATTGCGGTCTTTTCGTCTGTAGCCGGAGGATAGTTGTATTTTGCTTGATAGGTCGCTGCCTTCGGGATGACGGCTTCGTCGGTAATTTTAGGGGCCGCAGAGCCGCCGCTACAACTGCTCGCGGGCAAACCGAATAAAGTGGCAATAAATGCACAAGCAGTAGAAGCTAATATCACCAATATTGTTCCGATTACTGCGGCAATTAAAGCTTTTTTGGCCAAGGCCATTCTCTCGGGACTTGCAGCCGCAGAAATATATAAAAAGCCGGCTATAATAAAACCGACAACAACAAGAGGGGTGCCGATAGGAACAACCGCGGCTGTAATTTTCCCTATTATGCCCAGGAGCGTTGCTGCCTGCGCTGAAATTGGCAGGAGCAACATACTAAATAGTATTAAAAGTAATGTTTTTTTGTCCATTTATTTAGATTATTGGCAGTCGGCGCTTGTGGCGCAAGCTCCCCCTCCATTTGTACACTGCCCCGCGCTGTTGCACATTGATGACTGCCCTTGTGTGCTTTGCTTGTCTTTACAAGCCGAAAGCCCCGCCGACTAATCCAACTGCCCCGTTGGCAACAATAATTATCACTGTTCCTATGACAGCGGCTAACAATCCTGTTTTCGCAGATTTAAGTTTTTCCGGGGCTCCCAAGGCAGATAAAAAGAGAATTCCTGTTACAACCCACATAACAACCACTACTCCAGTTGCAACTTCAAGCGCTGTTTTTGCAGCAGCGGTTGCCATGTCGCCGAGCGTTACCGCCTGCGCCAAAATTGGCAGGAGCAATACGCCAAATAGTATTAAAAGTAATATTTTTTTGTTCATAATAATTTTAGATATTTGTGTTTTGCGAACCCGACGTTAAAACGCCTGATACTATCGCAATTATTGAAAACGCAAGAATGCCAACGACTACTCCCGCCACCCCCCAGTAAAGGGCCGATCTTGCCTGTTTAATTTTTTCCGGCTCTCCGTTGGCAGTCAAAAATAAAACACCTGCTATCAAAAAACAAATTACGGTAACTCCTCCAAAAACTAATCCAGCCGCTAATTCTATGCTATGTATCAAAGGTGTAAGGTCGGTAATGCATGGCCCGCTTACAGGACATGACTGCACCTGCGCCGAAATTATCAGAGGTGAAATCAAAAATCCCGACAGAATCAAAAATAATTTTTTTTTATCCATGTTTTTTCTGTGTCAGTCTTCGCCCCGCCGTTCCTACAAGAGAACCCGACGGGACAAAGAGTAAAAACGAACCTATCTATTTTATTACGCTTCCCACCACTGCAATTATTGAAAAGGCAAGAATTCCAACCACCACGCCCGCTATTCCCCACATAAAAGCTGACCTTGCTTTCTGGACTTTTTCCGGTTCTCCTCCTGCTGTTAAAAAATAGACACCGGCAATTATAAACATAATCACGGCGATTGCTCCAAATATTAATCCTGCTGCGTTCTCAAGGGCGTGAATTATTTGCTGAAGACTGCCAATTGAAGTGCCGGGACCCCCCGGAGCGTTTGGCTCCATTTGAGCTAATGCTACAACCGGCAGAAGCAAAGTACCTAGCGAAGCTAAAGTTAATTTGATTTTTTTCATATCTTTTGTTTTAATGTTTATCTTTTTTTATAATCGCCAGGTCATTAAACCATATCGAATGATGTGGCGACCTGGCGCCAGGTGTTAATCACCTGGCGACCTTTTAGAATTATTATTTCGTAATTCCTGTTATAAAATCGACTATCGCTTTGGCTGACAACCCCACAACTATACCGATTATAGCATATATTAAAGTTTTTTTGGCCACGCCTATTCTTTCAGGGCTTCCGGCCGAAGTAAGATAAAACACACCCGCGATTATAACCATCACGCCGCCCACAGCTGCTATAAGCGCCCCAACAGCAGTAGCAATTCCCCCTAAAAGAGCAGAAAAATCTTTACCGCCCAAAGGGTCTTGAAGTCCTGCCCCAAAAACTAATGGCGCTAAACAAAATAAACCAACTAATACTATGCTGAAGATATAAGCCTTTTTCATAGTTATTCTATTATACCAAATAAATAGGATTCAAGGTGTGGATAACTCGGAGGCCTAACAAGGCCGACGCCCCGTCGAATGACGGGGTCAATCCTTAACGCAAACTCCCGATGCAACCTTATCCCCTTCTTCCAGCCTCATTATTCTGACTCCTTGCGTTGCCCTGCCCAATAGAGATATTGACTTTACGCTCGTTCTTATGACTTGACCCTTTCTGGAAATAACAATCAAATCTTCCATTGCCTCGCCGGCTTGTCCCGCCGCAGCATTTGCGGAGGCGGAAGCTTTAGCGGAGGCGGGTTCTTCTTGCAAAACAGAGGACATTATAACTGAGCCTGTTTTGCTTGTGATTTTAGCTGTTTTAATTCCAGACCCGCCCCTGCCCTGGACTTTATATTGTCTAATGTCAGTTCTCTTCCCATATCCGTTCTCCATAACTATTAATAAATACTGTTTAGGCAAATCTTTTTTAACCACATCCATTCCAATAACCTCGTCATCTTTTTTCAAACGGATGCCTTTAACCCCGGCCGCTCCGCGCCCCATTGGCCTGATATCTTTTTCTTTGAATCTTATTGAAATTCCATTTTTTGTTGCCAAGATTATATCATCTTCGCCGGTTGTTTTTACAACTTTTTTCAGTAAATCTCCTTTTTCCAGTTTTATGGCTATAATTCCGGACTTTCTAACATTTTCAAATTCTTCTAAAGCAGTTTTCTTTATCCTGCCGTTTTTTGTAATCATTACCAAATACTCGCCTTTGGAAATTTCTTCTTTACCGCTCGCAACTTTAGCGGGCATTGGAACCAAAGATAAAACTTTTTCTTCGGTTGAAAGTTCCAAAAAATTTAAAATTCCTCTGCCCCTCGCCACCCTTGTGCCCTCTGGAATTTCATAAACCTGCGTCTGGAAAATCTTTCCAGAATCAGTAAGGAACATCAAATTATCGTGCGTTGAAGCGCATAAAAAGTGCTCTACAATATCGTCTTGCATTGTTTTCATCCCCATAATTCCTTTCCCTCCGCGCTTTTGAATTTTATATGTGGCCGGATTTATCCTCTTTATATATCCTCCGGTAGTTAAAGTGACGATTGTTTCTTCTAGCGGAACCAAATCAACCTCTGTAATTTCTCCCAATTTTCCTTTCACAACTTTTGTCCTTCTTTTGTCGCCAAACTTTTCTTTTAATTCTAAAAACTCCTTTTTTATAATCGTCTTCAATCTTTCCGGGCTTTTCAAAATTGCGAGCAAATCTTTTATGGTTTCCAAAATTGCCTTTAATTCATCTTCAATTTTCTTTCTTTCCAAACCCGCCAATGTTTGCAGCCTCATTTCCAAAATAGCAACTGCCTGCCTTTCTGTAAGTTTGAATTTTTTAATTAAGTTAATCCTGGCCTCATCTTTATCCGCTGATTTTTTAATTGTTTGGATTACAGCATCAATATTTCTTAAAGCAATCATCAAGCCTTCTAATATATGCGCCCGCTCTTTCGCTTTTTCCAGATCAAATTTTGTCCTGCGGGTAACAACTTCTTCTCTGTGCTTGATAAAATATTTTAATACGTCCGACAAAGACAAAATTTCCGGCTGTATTCCGTCAACCAAAGCCAATAAATTCAAATGGAAAGTTTTTTGAAGATTCGTAAACTTGTACAATCTATTTAAAATTCTCTGGGGCTGAAATCCCTTTTTAACATCAATAACAATTCTCATACCTTCTCTGTCAGACAAATCCCGAATATCTCTTATTCCTTCAACTTTTTTTTCTGTAACCAAGTTTGCCAGGTCCTCCACTAAAGTAGATTTTAAAACTTGATAAGGAATTTCTGTAATTATAATCTGTTCAGAGCCGTCTTTCTTTTCTACAACATCTGCTTTTCCACGCATTAAAATAGAACCCTTGCCCTGCGAATAAGCAGAAATTATTTCTTTTTGGTCGTAAATTATGCCTCCGGTTGGGAAATCCGGGCCTTGTATAAATTCAAATAAATCCTCTGTTTCGGCTTTTGGATGGTCTAACAAATGGATTGAAGCGTCTATTACTTCAGTTAAATTGTGCGGAGGAATATTTGTTGCCATTCCAACTGCAATGCCCAGCGTTCCATTTAACAAAAGCTGTGGTAAAGGAGCGGGTAGGACAATCGGCTCTTTGCGTGTCCCATCATAGTTATCAACAAAATTAACCGTGTCCCTATCAATATCCTGGAGCATTAGTTCCCCAATTCTTGTTAGTTTACATTCTGTATACCTCATTGCAGCTGCTCCATCGCCGTCAATTGAACCCCAGTTTCCCTGGCCGTTTATTAAAGGATATCTCATATTAAAATCCTGCGCCATTCTTACCATAGATTCATAAACAGCTACATCTCCATGCGGATGGTATTTTGCTAGGACATCTCCAGTTACCGCGGCTGATTTTCTAAATTTCCCGCCAGCTGAAAGTCCCAGCTCATTCATAGCATATAAAATTTTCCTGTGGACAGGCTTAAATCCATCCCTTACATCAGGAAGCGCGCGCGCCACAATAACCGACATTGCATAATCAATGTATGATTCTTTCAGCTCGGTCACCATTTCCCTTTGAGTCACATTTCCCCTCACGCTAGCTCCCGCTTTATCATCTTCCTGCGCGCGTGATTTTGATTTTTTTTCTTCCGAGGAAGGTTTTTCTTCTTCCTCTTCTGTTTCTTCTTCGTCTGCCATAATTTTACGATAAACTGAATTTTATCAGTTCTTTTTTGATAATTTCATCGCTTGTTTCAAATCCTTTTTTATAAACAATTTTCTCTTGATAATTTATGTCCTCAAAATAAGCAAGCTGGCTTCTGAATAATTTTTCGTTAAATTCCTTGCCAAAAATTTCGTTTGCTTTTTTACAAATATCTTTTGTGGAACAAAAATCTTTAATAATAAAATACAAATCGACATAATCCTTCCATTTTGGCCTACGGCCCATGGCATACGCCTTCATTGCTCCAAGCGTCAAAATGTCTGGCATTTTTATTATATCATCAAATTTTTCAGAGAAGTCAATTTTAAATAGATATTGAAAAAAGGTTATTTTCACACCATTTATAACAAGAGTAAACTGCCCCGTTTCGTCTCTTATCACCCTTGCAATTCTTTTTGCTCTAACTATTTTCGCCCGAATTTTCGCATTATCAAATTCATCTAAAGAAAATAAATCAAAATCAATAGACTTTCTGTGCCCTATATGAAAAGCAATTGCTGTTCCGCCGACTAATCCAAAATCTTTATTAAATAATTTTACCAGAGACAAAAGACCCCCTTGTTCTTTTGTTAAAATTTCTTTATGCATACCTGTTAAAATACAGCGTAAAATAATTTTTCATTTTATTGTCGTAATTAGTCCTGCTCTGATTGGTTTGTTTCCTGAAAACCTCTGCCATTTTTTTTATGCCTATAATTTTTATAAGTTTTTGGACATCGGCCCAGTCGCCATAGTTTAGGGTATGCTCAACTATTGATTCGACATCCAAATTTTCCGGATTTTTAACATACCAGACAAGATGTTTCCTGTCTTTCATAAATTTTTTCAATTCGTTTTTTGTATTTTCCTTTGCCATTTTTATTTTGTTTTCCTACTTACATATTTCAGTAGGAAAACTATTTAACTGGGGTAAATTTAAAAGTGGAAAGCATATTGCTAAAAATATCAGGGAAACTTACGTCTCCGTTAACCGGCTCTCCTTCAATTTCAATCATAAAATTTCCACTCGGTATTAAAACAGTAATAATGTTTTCGTCCCAAACTATTTTTTTTGCTTTTACGTTTTGCTCACCCAAAATTATGTCTTCGACACTTACAATTTCATCATTATTAAACCCCATAAAACCCCTGCTCTTATTCATTTGAGAAATAAAAAAATCTTCGGATGATAAATTTTGAGTATTGGGATAAATTGAAATATCATATATCGAGGCGCCGTGCGAAGCGTTTGCTATTCTTAGCCCGTCTTCCGAGTTGTTAAATTCCAGTATTAGAGGATATTTTATTTCAAATCCATAATCATTATTTGTATATGTTTTCCAGTCAGCGGTCTGTAAAATGTCCAAATTCGGCAATGACGGCATATCTGATGTATTAATTTGAGGCATTTTTACTTCTCCGATGCTTTGTCCTATTTTTGAAAAGCTATTTATCGCTCCGCGAACCCAAAAAAATCCCATCACCACCGCCAGAACTGCAACAATCGACCACAAAATAATCTTTTTTTTCTGCTCGGACAAAGCCTGCAATCTTTCAAAAAAATTTCTGATTTTTCCAGCAGTATCCATTAAATTTAAGGTTGAAGAACTACAATTTCCATTCCTTCTTTCGGCAAAGTTGATGCTTTAACCACAAATTTTTCCTGCGGGGCAATAGACGGCTTTCCCATTGTTTTTAAAAATTTTTCAACGCTGTCCAATTTTGCCTTTGATTTCGGCAGAGCATAATGCATCGGAATTACAATTTTGGGCTCAATCTGGCCAATTATTTTTTGCGCGGAAGCTGAATCAATGGTAAAATCTCCGCCGACAGGAATCATCAAAACATCTACCGAGTCTATTTTTTCCAATTGTTCGTCTGTTAATTGTTTTTGTCCCAAATCTCCCAAATGGCAAAATCTTATTTCCTCTGCTTCAATTACATAAATCGTGTTCAATCCTTTTTCTTTGCCCTCTTTGTCGTCATGGAAAGACGGAATGCCCTGTATAAAAACTTCTTTAATTTCATATTCTCCCGGGCCATCTATTAAAAAAGGCGTTCCCTTTATGCCTTTTACATTATTGTGGTCGTGATGGTCATGCGTAACCAATAAAATATCAGCCGAAAGATTTGGAAGTTTTAAACCTGTTTCTTCATCATACGGGTCAATCACAATATCAGCCGAGTGGTCCCGGGAATTGGAAACTGAAATTTGAAAGCAGGATTGCCCTGCCCAATAAATCTTTGCCATTTTTTAAAAAACTTTAAACTAACTTGTTTATTTTTAACTCTTTTAATAATTCTGACATTTTTTCTTTTAATTCGGGGACGTCTTCTTTTATCGTTTTCCAGACCACCTTAATATTTACTCCAAAATATTCGTGTATTAATCTATTTCTCATTCCTTTCACCTTCGCCCACTTTATTTCGCTGTACCTTTTTTTGACTAGCGAAGGAATATTTTTTGTCGCCTCTCCAATAATTTCTATTGCCCGGACAACTGCATAAATTGTTTTCTTATCATTCTGAAATTCCTCAAGACTAAAACCTTCAACAAATTTTTCGATTTCTTCTGTTGAATTATAAATATCTAAAATATAATCCTTATATTCCCTTTTCGGCGAATTCTTTTTCATATATAGATTACTTCTTCTAAAATATGCTTTCCGATGTACGGCTTCAAAGAATCTTTCATTACTAAATCAATTTTAGCTCCCAAAAGTTTTTTCAAATAATCTTCCAAATCCATAAATTTAAACAGGCTTGGCTCATCAAAAAATTCGACCAAAATATCTATATCGCTTCCTTTTTGTTGCTCGCCCCTTGAATATGAACCAAAAACACCGATTTTTTTAACCAAAAATTTCTCTTTCAAAAATTGCTCTGAATTCTTTAATTTTTCTTTTATATCATTAATTTTTCCCAAGTTTTTCATAAACCATTATGACATATTATATTTTATTTTATCACAAACCCTTTCAAGCTTCAAGCCCTGCAAAGTATGGCTTCATCGCCAGAACTATCACCGAAACTGCCGCCAAAGCTGCGCCGAAGTTTAGCCAAAACTATCACCTATAAAACCCCATCGCTTATTATACTGCACACTTTTTAGCCCTAAAATATTCCCTTAAAGCGCCGTCATTGTATATTTTTTCAGCAACGAGAATATTCACAAATGGGCTTATCTTCAAAATTTCGCACAGAAGCTGGATTTCTTTTTCACAGGGATATGCGTGCGCCCAAACGCTTTTTTGAAGCTGGTAAAAACCCATTGCTTTCATTTTCGCACGCATCGCGTCTCTTAAAACCTTGCCCCGCCTCTTGTTGCCCTCGGGTATATCAAAAATTACTATTCGCCACTTGCCATCCCATTTTTCTTGTTTTTCTATGCGCATGTTTTCAAACTGCATTCTTTTGATAATTTTTTTACCCATGTCTGTTAGTTTTACAGTGTAACTGTAGCCTTCTCTCCTAACAATAACTAATTTATTTTTATTTAGCCCCGCTAAAGACCGAGCCAAAACTTTGTCTTCTGGCTCGCCTCCTTTTTTCCGGCGCTTATAATCTGAGTCTTTTTTTATTGCCCTTGCCAGGTTAATAAAAAAATAAGGGGAAGTGGCGGCAACAGCAAATATTCCAGTAATTGCTATGGCAGCCAAAATATCTTTAGCGATTTTTCCATATCTTATGCGTGTTTTCATAAGTAATTATTTATTTTAGTGGTAATCATTTATTTCGGTTATATATCAATTATAACTCAAAAGATTACATTGTAAAACCCCATCGCATATTATAATGTAAGGTTTTGCAATTTATTAATTCATTCATAAATTCACATATTCATATATTCATGTGTTTTCTGCGTTGGTTGTATGTATTTTGAATCCTAAAAAATTCGCAAAAAAAAGAGGACGCCTGCGTCCTCTTTTAATCTCTATTTCTCTGGTTTTCCCTCCTTGCCCTTTTTCCCGCCTGCCCCTTTTAGCGCGTCAATAAACGGCTTCTTGAGGTGGTCAAATTTTTTTAATTCTTCTTCTGTCGGCTCGGGCACTACCTCTAATTCCTTTCTAATATCTTCTGGTAAGGGCTCATTTTCTACGCGTTGTTTTTCTCCCATATTTTTATTTTATTTAATTTTAATAATAATTTATTTTTCTGGCTTCCAAGTCCCTCCGTTTTTAATAAAATCTGCCCTATTCTCTGGAGTGTCTTCCATAAATAATTCTTCGTAAACAGGGTCCACAATAACCCCTACTCCTTCTTTTAATAATCTGCCGGCATTAGCTTGGCCTTCAAGCGTCTCTCGACTCTTTTCGGTAAGCATTGTTGTTTTAATAGCATCGGTTTTTTCCTTGAATTCCTTTGCCTTTTGCGCTGCTGCTTCAAAATATTTTTTAGTATCTCCCTTGACTAGTACCTTATTTCCTTGTTCGCGCCAAAAAAATCCTTGTTGAATAAATTCTCTACGATTTTCAGGAGCATCTTCCTCAAAATATCCCGGAGTTTCAGGATTGCTTATAACTTTCGTTCCTTTTTTTAATAATCTGCCGCTTCTTTCTCGTCCTTCAAGCGCCTCTCTGTCCTCTCTATCAATTACAGAAGTAAACACATCAAAATTTTTGTCGTGAGAGAATTCAGTAGCTTCCTTATCTGTTATCTCTTTTCTAGACTTATCCTCTTCGATGGCTTCTTCGTGAAGAACATCCATCTGTGTAGTTTTGCCCTTGCCGAATAGCTTCGAAATGCCCGAACGATTTTTATTCTCTAAATCGGCTTTTCTTTGAGCGGCTTCATCGTTCTGCGCTCTTTCCGCCAAATCTCTTAGCTGATTAGAGATTTCCGCTTGCTCTGGCGTTTCCTGCGAATTATTTTGATCGCCTAAATTTTCTTGATTCCCCTTTACCATATTTTTTCTTTTTAATTATATTTTATTTTCCTATTAACTTATTAAGGTTTTCGATGTCTTTTGGGACCTCTTCGATTTCGTCTCGCCTCATTTTTTCCATTGCATCATCCGTTTTTTTACTAAATTCATTCTGCAATTCCCAGCGAGCTCTGTCTAGCTCATTTTTTCGTTTCTGTTCTTCAAGATTTGCTTTATTTTCTTCTGCCCTTAATAGTGCGTCGCGATCGCGCACTAAAGAAAAACGCTTTCTGTCGCGTTCAGCACTTTGATGCACATTAAGGAGCGAACCTAGCGGTATTTCGGGTTGCTCGTCCAATAGTCTGATTTCTTCTTCTATAGCAGCGATTTTTTCCTTGTTGGTTGGCTCGCGTTTTAGTTCGCTTGCCTCAATGTTTGCAGCCGCTTGACGCCATTGCTCATCAGTATCTGACAACTCTTCTGGGTGTTGCCCGGTTGGCTCACTATCTGGTCTATTTTTTGTCATAATATTATTTTAATTTTATTATCTAATAATACCCCCCCCCGTTAAAAAATCAAGTCAACACTTGCATAAATTCAAAAACAATGTATATTTAATCCATTAATCATTTAACACTGCTGGCCCGCAGCAGACGTCCTGAGCCAAAGGCAAGGGAAGAGAGAAATAAACGGGTATTTTATTTTATATGGAAAAAATTATAAAAAAAGACCCTTCGGCAAGCTCAGGGCAGGCAGTTAATCCCCTTTCAATTGGAGCTACCATTGAAGGAAAAGTTGTTGCCAAAGACAGGTCATCTCTTTTTATTGACCTGGGAATTTTGGGAACCGGTATAATATACGGCAGGGAGTTTTACGCTGTAAAAGATGTTATAAAAAACCTTGAAATTGGAGACAAGGTTTACGCCAAAATCGTTGAATTGGAAAACGACGAGGGTTATAGAGAGCTCTCATTAAGAGATGCCACAAAAGAAATTAGCTGGCAGAAATTAAGGGAATTAAGAGACTCGGGACAAATTTTAACCGTAAGAATAACCGGCGTGAACAAGGGCGGACTTTTGACAGCCTTAGACGGCATACAAGCCTTCTTGCCTGTTTCGCAATTAGCGCCGGAACATTATCCCCGCGTAGCTGACGCAGACAAACAGAAAATTTTGAAAGAATTGCAAAAATTCATAGGCAAAACTTTGGAAGTAAAAATTCTTGATTTGCTGGCCGAAGAGAATAAATTAATTTTGTCTGAAAAAGCAAAGTCGGAAGAAAAAACAAAAGAAGTTCTTAAAAACTACAAAAAAAGCGACATTATAGAAGGAGAAATTACCGGCATTGCTGATTTTGGAGCTTTTATAAAATTCCCATTTCCAGCCGAAAGTGAAAATGACCAAATAGAAGGATTAATTCACATTTCCGAACTTGACTGGCAATTGGTTGAAAATCCTGCTGAAGTTGTGAAAGTTGGAGAAATTGTTAAAGCCCAGATTATCAACATAAACAACAACCAGGTTTTTCTATCTCTAAAATCATTGAAGACAAATCCTTGGGAAGAAGTTGAAAAGCTATATAAAAAAGGCGATGTTTTAAAAGGAAAAGTGACCAAATTTTCAACTTTTGGGGCTTTTGTGGAAGTAATGCCGAAAATAAGGGGGCTTTGCCACATTTCTGAATTTGAATCAAAAGAAAAAATGGAAGAACAGCTGAAAATCGGCGAAACATACGATTTTGAAGTTTTGCTAATAGAACCAAAAGAGCATAGAATGAGCTTAAAATTGGTTACAAAGTAATCACTAAAAAATTCCCCTTTTTGGGGGATTTTTTTTGCTTGCTCTGAGCTTGCCGAAGAGTAAAAAAAGGGAGCGTTTGCCGAGAACAAACGCTCCTTAAAACACACACGGGTCCGTCGTTGACCGGCTCTCTCGGCACCGGTTTCTTTCACGCCTTGGCTGTTGCCTCGGCGTCCTTCTTCTTGACGACCTTCTTGGCCGTCTTCTTGGTCTCTGGCTTGGGCTCTTCGGGTGGCAGAAGGCCAGCCGACCGCAGACCTCGAACAATCATGTTCGAGAGCAATCCGCTGGTTTTACCAGCGAATATGTCCTTGGCGCTAAGTCGAGGACGCCGATCAAGAATCTTCCGAACCGCGGCCTCGAAGACGCCCATGCCTCCGTTGCCAATCTCATTCACCGCGTCCAGGACGTAAAGCTGAGGGCCGGCAAACTCTATCAGCAAGGGGCCACCCTGGTGGGTGAACATCTTGCCGGGCCGTTTCTTGTCCGGCTCCGTGTGGGGCTGAACATTCAGCACGAATTTCACGTGCTTGCCGGCCATGGCATCTGCGGCCGTTCCGGTCGCCTGGCCTTCCAGGTCCTTTGTCCTCTCCTGGCGGTTCTTTCGAACCTCAGTCTGTGTCCTCTCTCGCAGGTGCTGGCAGAGTTTGCGGAACTCGAGGATGTCCTTGCGGACAAGTGGCAAACCCTCCGGGAAGTAGTAGCTGACGCCATAAATGGTGGCGGGCTTCTTACCTCCAGCGAACTTGACCATACCACCCGGCAGATCAGCATGCGGATCCGGGCTCACCGAATCCAACACGCGCTGTCGGACCATCCAGTCAAACATATCCCGGCAGTTGTCGTGGTTGTCGAACGTCCGACCAAACTGATGCCGGAAGTAAGACAACACCGCCACGCGCTGGAGAAACCTATCTGGATTGAACAGGCACTCCTTGCCATAGAGATACTTTTCTATGGCAACAATTCCATCGTACAACTGAGCCTGGGTGTCCTGGTCGACGGATTCGTACTCATCAACCGAGGTCATCCCAACCTCAATCCACTGCTCCAAGTCCCTGGCTTCCTCTGCGCGACCGGCGTTTTGCTTGGCCAATTGCTTGGCCGAGAGTGCCGCCTTTGGGCGGCGCTTGGCCGACACCTTGGTGACGACCGCTTGGGGTATCTGAATACGCCCGGAGCCTTCCACTCCGCCACCATCCAGACCGCCCTTCAGACTCTTCTTGTCCTTGCCCTGCGCAGGCTTGTTGGCCTGCGCCCGTTTGCCCGCCTTCGCGGGGTACGTCTTCTTAGTGGTGGCCATTATGACCACTCCTTTCTTGGGGCTCGCGCCCCGAAAAAAGACCCGTGTGTATTATGTGCTGGGTATATTATAGCAAATTAAATATCTTATGTCAAGCCTTTGCAGATAAACAAAGCCTTACCTAAAGAGCCGTTGAATTTTGTTTTAAAATGTGTTAAATTAAGATTATTAAAAAAACAAAAAAATAATGACAAATCCACTTTTAAAAAATTTCGTGTTTGTTATCTTAATTCTGCTTGTTGTCGGAGGAATTTTCAGTTTGCTTTATTTCCCGGCTACAACCGCAAACGAAATATCTGTAACGCAGTTGGTTTCTGACATAAACAGCAATAATGTTAAAAAAATAACTGTTTCCGGAGACTCGCTTGATATTGTTTATAATGACGAAAAAACTGCAACATCAATGAAAGAATCCGGCACAGGATTAACCGATTTGCTAATAAATTTAGGAGTTAATAAAGACAGCTTGCAAAAAGTTGAAATTTCGCAACAGCCGGCAAAGCAAGATTTATGGTCGTGGCTGACTCCGCTTCTGGTTTTTGGAATTTTACCCTTAGTTGTGTTCGGATTTTTCTTTTGGACAATGATAAAACAGGCAAAAACAGGAGCTGTGCAAGTGTTTGATTTTACAAAAGCCAAAGCGAGATTGTTCGGAGCTGAAGGTCACGGAAAAGAAAAAATAAGCTTTAAAGATGTCGCAGGACTGAAAGAAGCTAAAGAAGAATTAGTTGAAATTGTTGACTTTTTGAAATTTCCGAAGAAATATCTGGCAATGGGAGCTAAAATTCCGAGAGGAGTTTTGCTTGTTGGCGCGGCGGGAGTTGGAAAAACTTTATTAGCAAGAGCCGTTGCAGGAGAGGCCAACGTACCGTTTATGTCTGTTTCAGGTTCTGAATTTGTGGAAATGTTTGTGGGAGTTGGTTCAGCCCGCGTAAGAGATTTATTTGCTACAGCAAAAAAATCAGCTCCTTCAATAATTTTTATTGATGAGTTAGATGCAATCGGACGCCACAGAGGAGCTGGAATTGGCGGAGGACACGATGAAAGAGAGCAGACATTAAACCAGATTTTGGTTGAAATGGACGGATTTGAAAAAGAAACCGGCGTAATTATTTTGGCCGCAACAAACAGGCCCGACATTTTAGACCCTGCATTATTGAGACCGGGAAGATTTGACAGAAAAATTGTTTTAGACCCGCCGGATGTCCACGACAGAGAAGAAATTCTTAAAATCCATTCAAAAGACAAACCGCTGGCAAAAGATGTCGACTTTAAAGAAACGGCTGAAAGAACTCCCGGCTTTACTGGGGCTGATTTGGCCAATGTTGCTAATGAAGCTGCCTTGCTGGCTGCCAGACAGAACAAAACGCAAGTTGACCAAAGAGAATTTTTAGAGGCAATTGAAAAAGTTTTATTGGGACCTGAAAGAAAATCTCATATTTTATCTAAAAAGGAAAAAGAGATTGCGGCTTATCACGAAGCAGGACACGCTTTGGTTTCCACTTTTATGCCAGAAACAGAACCGATAAGAAAAATATCAATTATTGCCAGAGGAATGGCCGCAGGATATACTTTACAGGTCCCGTCAGAAGAAAGAAAAATGAAAACCAAAACCGGTTTTATGTCGGAAATTGCCACATTTTTAGGCGGATACTGCGCTGAAAAAATAAAATTCGGCGAGATGACAACCGGAGCTTCCAATGATTTGGCCAGGGCTTCAGAAATGGCAAGAAAATTGGTAAAAGAATACGGCATGTCGTCTTTGGGTCCGATTTCTTTCGGCGAAAAAGAAGAGCTGGTGTTTTTGGGAAAAGAAATTTCCGAACAGAGAAACTATTCAGAAAAAATCGCCGAAAGAATTGACGAGGAAGTTGATATAATTATAAAAGGAGCTCAAAAACAAGCGCAAATAGTTTTGATAAAACACAGAAATTTATTAGACAAAGTTGGGAAAGCCCTGGTGGAAAAAGAAACAATTGAAAGAGCGGAATTTGAAAAATTAATAAAAAACAAAAAATAATCCAGTACTACGGACCCATCCGTGGTACCGCGGGCCTGTAGCTCAGTGGTAGAGCAAGATCCTTATAAGGTCGAGGTCGAAGGTCCGATCCCTTCCAGGCCCACACGATTAAAAAAATGATACGGGCGGTTAGCTCATTTGGTAGAGCGCCTCGTTGACGTCGAGGATGTGATAGGTTCGAGTCCTATACCGCCCACATGGATATAAAAATAATTTATGAAGATAAAGATATTCTGGTTGTTGATAAGCCAGCGGGATTAGTTGTATTTCCCGAGGGACAAACCGTAGTAAGCGGAGAAAAAACACTTATTGACTACTTAATTAAAAAATATCCAAAACTGGCAGAAGTCGGGCTTCCGCCTCGCTATGGAATTGTGCACAGATTAGACAAAGACACTTCCGGGGTATTATTGGTGGCAAAGAGTAATGAGGCCTTGATTTTTTTGCAAAAACAGTTTATAAATAGAGAGGTAGAAAAGAAATATGTTTGTTTGGTTGAAGGAACGATAAAAGATGATAGTGGGACTATACATACTTTAATGGGCAGAGCACCGGGAGATAAAAGAAAACAGAAAGCGTATCCGCTTAGCGATATTGGAACTGGAAAAAGAGAAGCAATTACAGAATATAAAGTTTTAGAACGGTATAAAGATTACACTTTATTGGAGGTCCAGATAAAAACAGGCAGACGCCACCAAATACGGTGTCATTTTTCTTATTTACAGCACCCGATTGCAGGAGACAAATTATATGGCTTTAAAAATTCACAAATTCCGGCAGGATTAACGAGACAGTTTCTGCACGCAAAATATCTAAAAATAAAACTTCCCGATGGCGAAACTAAAGAATTCCAATCCAATTTGCCAGAGGAACTACAAAAAGTTTTAGAAAATTTAAAAATTTAAAAATTACAAAAATTTAAAAATTATGACAACATTATTAGAAAAATTTAATAAAAAACAAGAAAAAGATTTGCCGGAATTAAGACCGGGCGATACAATTAAAGTACGGCAAAAAATCAAAGAGGGCGACCCTTCGAAAGACTCAGGGCAAGCCAAGGAAAGAATCCAGGTTTTTGAAGGAGTTATCATCGCCAAAAAACACGGCCGAGGCATTTCGGCTACAATAACCGTAAGAAAAATTGTTGATGGAATTGGGGTTGAAAGAGTTTTCCCGATACATTCGCCTTCAATAGATAATATAGAAGTTGTAAAGCACGGACGGGTAAGAAGAGCAAAGCTTTATTATTTGCGGGAAGCCAAGGGTAAAAAAGCTAAATTAAAAAGAAAAGATTTTGCGGTAGCAATCGCAGAAGAACCAGCAGAAGAGCCAGCACCGGAAGAAACGCCATCATAATTTTGGTACGCTCTCGTGATGGAACTGGAATACATGTACGCTTGAGGTGCGTATGCCGCAAGGCTTGTGGGTTCGAATCCCACCGAGAGCACACGAGGGCGCTTAGCTCAGTTGGTTAGAGCGACCGCCTTACACGCGGTAGGTCAGGGGTCCGAATCCCTTAGCGCCCACAAAGAAAAAATCATGCCGCGATAGCTCAGGTAGCAGAGCACAGCTCTGAAAAAGCTGGGGTGGTCAGTGCAAGTCTGACTCGCGGCACAAAAAATAAAATTGCGGGTGTAGTACAGCGGTTCGTATGCGTCCTTGCCAAGGACGAGACGGCGGTTCGACTCCGCTCACCCGCTCCAATGCAAAAAAGCGGCGTTAAACGCCGCTTTTTTGCATAAAAACGTGCCCTTGACAAATAGCATTATTTCGTGCTCTAACTATTGACATGCCCCCTTTTATATGCTAACATAGATGCATACTTCCGAAAGGGAGTTTTTTTATGAAAAACATAATAAACAAAATCAAAAAGGCTGTTTTGGGGGATAAAAATCCTTTAATTGTCTCTATATTTGCAGGTATTATAGCCGGCATCTGCTTTTTGGGAATATTGGTGCCCAATAGAAGCATTGCTGACTCCGATAGCGCAACCAATGCCTCATATGTAGCTATGGCCACGAATGTTGCCCAAAAAGCTGTTAAAACAATCAAGGTTATTGTAACCGCTTATTCGAGCACTCCGGAACAGACAGACGACACTCCATTTATTACTGCTTCCGGAAAAGAGGTCGCTGACGGCATAATTGCAAACAATATGCTGCCATTTGGAACAAAAGTCAGGATTCCAAAATTATACGGCGACAAAATCTTCGTGGTTGAAGACAGGATGAACAGGAGAAAAAGCGATTACCATATTGACATATGGTTTCCGACTTACACACAAGCCAAAAACTTCGGAGTAAAAACAGTTGATATTGAGGTTTTGGAAAGCTAATTTAACACAACGAAACAAAAAATCGCGCCACAAGGCGCGATTTTTTTGTTATGTGTGCACGATTAATTTGGCTTTCAGAACTATTGCATAAAGCAGATTCCATTAAAACCAGCATTGAAGAATTAGGTAAACTACTTCCAGTCACTACCTAATTATTTTTTATACCCTAATTAATACAAGCGCCGTTTATGCAACTATTCGGACAAGGAATTATTCCATTTTTCTTTAAATCACCTTCGCAAAAATATTCACTCACATAACACCTTCCATTTTTGGTAAACTCAGTTTCACACTTATCTGTTCCTCCTCCATTTTCGATGGTGCCATCTGTGGAAACCCAACAGCTATCATCTCCAGTTCCTCCATAACCCACAATATTTCCTTTTTTAGTTATATCTTTTCCACCATCAGAATCATAACAAATACCCGTATCTTTAGTACCCTTAACACATGTGGCATTTCTACAAATGTATCCCCAGCCACAAGTCATTAAAACCGTCTTAAAAGTTTGACCATCGCAAATACCCTCTCTTACAAGCCCCACCCTATTTGTGGTTTTATTATTATCATAATCACAAACATCCTCCATGGATCCTGTTCTGCCGTTTTCTCCAGACGATGAATAGGAGGATTTCGTTTTAGTATAAATATCATTTCCATCGGGATCATTGCAGTATGTAAAATTTGTGCCTTCAATTTGCACCTCGATTATTCTTGGATTTACAAAATAATTAACAGCGAAATATATACCTGCACTTAACGCCAATACGATAATTGTTAATAAAAAAATAGCTATTTTTTTCATATTTTTATATATTTAATTGTTTCAACTATTATACCACAAACAACCAAAAAGCCGTCATTTAAACGGCTTCCGGATCATTGTGCCCAGGGCGGGAGTCGAACCCGCATGAGGACAAGCCTCACAACATTTTAAGTGTTGCGTGTATACCATTCCACCACCTGGGCTTATTTATTTTTTCCTATATTCCTACCTCTGTGATTAGGTTTTAAACTGTGGCAATTAGGACAAAGAACTCTTAAATTATCTAAACGATTATCTCTATGATCTCCATTAATATGATCGAGTTCCAACGGCAAATATCCATCAGAATTCTTTTTCGCCCAGCCACACTCTTCACATTTCGGCTGTTTCATTCCGGTGTTGAATAATCTCTTTTTTAATTTAAAGCTCTGATAGTCGCTATTTTTTACCAAAATACTTTCTAAGGATAGGCGAGGCTTACCGATACCCCTTAAACCCTTATTCCAAACTTTTCCCGTGAAGTGTCCCATGTCCAAACTATACTCTTTTATATATTTTTTAATCTGTTGGTAATTTCCACCAGCTTCTATCAAACCGAGCTTATGTAAAACCTGCCGATAACTCTTCGAATTTTTAACTGCATCTTTCAGTTGTGATTCGCTCCATCTTCTTTTCATTAATCCATTATATCATTATGAAAATGCATAAGCAATACTATTCTTAAGCGACTACCATTGAGGCACGGGCGGGAATTGAACCCACGTATAAGAGTTTTGCAGACTCTTGCCTTACCACTTGGCTACCGTGCCATTAAATATAATCTACCAATTTTTTTACTTTTTTTCAATCTTTGCCAAAAGCTCTTCAATTCTTCCCGCCTTACTGATTTCTGTTTCCTTCACAAATTTAATTTTCGGGATTGGACGCATGCGCAGCGTTCTGTTTATTTTATATTGAATATCATAAACTGATTTTTGCAGGGCGTTTAAAATTCCTGCTGATTTTTCTTCCGGAAAAACTGAAATATATGCCTTTGCCTCAATTAAATTTCCTGTTACTTCAACCCGCGTCAAGGTTACCAAAATCTCCGGCGAAAAAGCAAAATCCCTTAAAAGAATTTTGCCTATCTCGTGCTCTAAAAGCGAATTAACTTTTTTCCCGCGTAGCGGGATCCCGTCTTGCGGGATAATTTTATTACTCATTATAGTTCTCCTTTTTTGCGCTCTTCAACATATGCGACCAGAATGTCGCCTTTTTCGATTTTTACATTGCCCTCAAACAATATTCCGGCTTCGTCTCCTTTAACTAATTTGTCTATGTCTTTTTTATCTCTTTGAAGGTTAATTATCCTACCAGACCCCACCCTTTTTTCCTCTCGAAATATCTCCAGTTTTAATCCTTTTTTCAACTCGCCCTCTGTAATTTTTCCGCCCACAATCTGCCTATTTTTCTCTCCCCAAAAAACTAAAATTGTCCTTAATTTCCCAACATCTTTTCTTACAACTTCTGCTTCCAATGTTTTTTCCAAGCTATTTCTCACATCTTGTATCAGCTCATAAATTACGTCAAATGTCTTAATTCTTAATTTCTTTTCCAAATCATTCCGCATAAACTGCACAACCGAAGGCGTAATTTTTACCCTGAAACCGATGATTATGGCTTTTGACATTTCTGCCAGTTTTGCATCGGTTTCGTTTATCTCCCCAACCTCTGATTTTAAAATGCGCAAAATAGCCTTGTCCTGTGGAAGGTTTTTTAACATTCCTTCAATCGCCTCCAACGAACCGAAAACATCTCCCTTTAAAATTATGTTCAAAACTTTTTTGCTCGGGTCCGAATCTAAAACGGTTAAACCGATTTCTCTTTTCGGAATTTCTTTTTTTATTTCTTCCATTGCCTCTTCAACGGTTTTATAACTCTTAAATTTTTCCCCGACTGCCGGCACTTTTTCAAAACCCAAAATAATAGCCGGCTGAGACGGGAGCGCCTCTGCAATTTCATTGCCTTGAAAATCCCTGACTGATTTTACTTTGGCTAAAGCCAAGTCTGTAGCAATAATATCTTTTGCCCGCAAAATGCCTTTTTTTATAATAGCTGTTGCCACCGGCCCGCGTGAACCGTCCATATAAGATTCGATAATCAGGCCTTCTGCCGGCGTGTCTGTTTCTGACCTTAAATCCTGTAAATCAGCAACCAGTAAAATAACTTCCAACAACTCATCTATTCCTGTTTTTTCCTTTGCTGAAACTTCAACAGAAGGAATTTTTCCGCCGAAAGATTCAACTAAAACATCTATTTTTGAAAGCTCTCCTTTTATTTTTTCTGGATTGGCATTCGGCAAATCAATTTTATTTAATATAACAATCATCGGGATTTCGGCTCTTTTTATCGCCATTATCGCTTCTTTTGTTTGGGGTTGAACTGATTGAGCCGCATCCACAACTAACAACGCAATATCAGCAACTTCAGCTCCCCGAGCTCTCATCGCAGAAAAAGCCTCGTGTCCTGGCGTATCAATAAATGTTATTTTTCTTTGCCCGTCCGTAGCTTTAGCGGAGGAGGGCGACCCTTCCATTATCACTTCATAGGCCCCGATATGCTGGGTAATTCCGCCTGATTCTTTTGAAGTTATTTTAAAATCTCTTATGGCCTCCAAAAGAGAGCTTTTCCCATGGTCAACGTGCCCCAAAACAACCACCACCGGCGGCCTATTCACAATAATTTCTTTTTGTTCTAATTTTTTTTTCGCCATACTATTTCGAGTTAATTGCTCTTTCTATCGCCTCTTTTTCTTCTTCTGAAAGCGAGTGGTCTGATTTGCCGTCTTTTACCGCTTTTGCATAAACCCTGTTTCCGTCTTTCACAAACAAGCTGGAAATTAAAAAACCGTTATTTTTATTGTCTAACAATGCTATCACAAAACTCTGATTTCCCCCCATATCGCTGAAAGGATTAAATCTCACTATACCTGTTTTTTGAATGGTTTTTTCGCTGATATTTTCCAGATTTTTGATTTCAAAAAATGCGTCTTTAATTCTTTCTTCTAAATCATTATTTTTATCTTTCTGCGACAAAAAAATATCCTTAAAATCTTTTATTTTGCCCTTCTCCAATAATTTATCTATTTTTTTATTCGTTTTATAGGAATACCAAAACGAAAAACCGCTGATTATAACCAAAACAAAAATCAGAATTCCTAACGACAAAAAAATAATCGCTTGCAAAGCCATATAATTATATTATCTCAAAATTGACGAAATTACAACCTTATAGTTCTATTTTATATTTATGCTGCCTTTTTACGAGGCGGTGATTTTATAATAAGGCTGGCGTTGGAATATATTTGCCCCGCTGCGACATCTTCTCTTTTTTTAATATCGAATTCAACATAATCTGTAAAAAATTCACTGGTCCTATATTCAATCCCACTATCTCCCATACCTCTTGCGCCAGGTAGTGAAGGCACTGAACCTCCTATGGCCTCCATAATAATTTGTTTGCCCTGGTCGCTGGGTTCCCAAGAAACTACTTCGTCTCCTTGCCCTGGTTCTACCACATAATCGTAATCGCCGCCAAAAAAGGCATCTGTATGTGTTTTTTCTCCAGGCTTTTTAAAACGGGTAAAAGTAAAAAACTTTTCATGCGAACCGTCCGCCCCAATAATCGTTCCGCCAGCATCGCGGACTGGCTCTCTGTAATCTCTCGCCATATATCTTCCTATAAAAGGAATTTTAAGCATGGCTTTATCTATTTTATCAAACCACTTGAGAGCGCCGCTTAATTCTTTTCGCGGATGAGAATCAATTTCTTTATCCCAAAGAAGTATTTCGCCAGGATTTTTGCCGCTTGAAATGTCTCTTTGGATTCTGGTTATAGTTTTGGTTAAATTTTCGGCGTCTTCTGTAAGACCTTCTTTTTCAAGTTTTTCCTGCGCCGAGATTAGGCGCCTTTCTATCTCGCGATAGGGATTTTCCAGACGTTCTTCTTTTTCTGCTTTGTCTTGTAATTTCTCGTATACTCCGCGGAAATCCTCATCTGTATTTTTAAATATCTCTATTTTTTCTCCGGCTTCTATTCTCCTTTTTATTTCCAAGTAAATTTCTCTAATTCTTCTTTCTGGCATAAATCCTTTGGCTGGCTCATATAGTTTATTGGAAAGCTCATAAAAATCGCTTTTTTGTATATTTCCAATCGCTTTCTCAACTTCTTTAGAAATTCGCGCTTGAATCCTCAATTGCTCCTCCTTATTAAATTCTTCTTTTCTTTTTTGTGGATTTTCTGGGGCTATAAAAGACTTTATTCTTGTAATAATATACTGATCTTCAACCCGTTGTTTAAAATTCCTGTCTTTTTCAAGCCCACCAAGGATAGTTTCTAATTCATGACGAACATCTTCTTCCTGCGCGCCAGCGAAAGATTCGGCAAACTTTTTTAGGGCTTCTGGGTTACTGATAATTTTACGCAAAGCACTGGGCATTCCTTCGACGTATTCTTTAGCATCCTTCTCAATTTCAGCCATTTTTTGAGGGGCAAACTCTTTGTCGTGGCGCTCAATATCTTCAGAGCCAAGTCCGCCTTTTCCTCCAGACAACATTCGTAATAAAATTTCCGATTGGGTTCCCTTAATAAACTTTTCCAAATCTTCTCTATCCTGTCTTCCTTTTTCTTGAGGGTTATTGGTTTCGACGCCAGGAAAAACCGCCCCTATTTCTTCATGCGGAGAACCCTCAACTCTTTCTCCTTCGACACCGTCCCTTGGCTGATTAAATGGCTCGCGGTCTGGATTGAACATATTTTTTATAAATTATCTATTTAATTTACAATAATCCAATTATATTAAAATTCAACGCCTTTGATTTACTTTGTACTTTTGTCTAACGCGCTCCAAATTTTGGGGTCTTCAATGCCCATCACCCATGCTGAAAAACCCCTAAAATTATTTTGCTCTATAATATCTAATTTACCCTCGAAACTTTGCCCATCCTGATACCAAATCTTATATTGCTTATTTTGATAAAAATATGTTAGCCAAGATGCGCCCAACGCGCTATCAAAACCCAAATTATGGCTAAAATTAGACATTATGCCCAAAAGCCGGCTGTATGTTCCGCTGGCTGTTATTTTTTTGACAGGTTCTGCGCTCCAGCCCCAATAATATAGAGGAATTCCCAACGATAATTTCTCTGCTGGAATTTTATCTTTTACATAACTTAATACGCCGTTTATAAATGGCAAAGATGCAACCGGACCAACCGAGTTTGGGTCGTCATAGGTCATTAAACTTATAAAATCAACTGCCTTGGCAATTCTGGCATAATCAAAAACCCCGCCCCAATTTTTAAAAGCATCTGTATTCTCATAATCAACGCTTCGAGAAACCGCGGCCACGCTTAATATAAAACCATTTTTGTGCAAAGCCGTGGCTGTTTTTTCCACAAATACAGAATATAAATCTTTGTCTAAATAGCTTATATTTTCAAAATCAAATTGCCAGCCAATATATCCGTTCTTTTTTGCAATGTAAACAAGGCCAATGATTACCGCATCCTGATCGGCCGGTGAAGTAAGTAATTTATGCATAACGCTTTGCTTAAAGCCAGCGTTCACAATTAGCGGCATAACCTTAAGATTTTTTTGCTTTATTACTTTTTCTAAATTAGCATCCAGTTTCCCCAAAATTTTCATTTTATCTGAAACTGCAAAAAATTGCGGAGCCAAAATATCAATTTTATCAGCGTTTTTTTGTATGCTCGCAATGCCTTCTTTCTCCTTTCCCTGCGACATATAAAAAATCTTCTCCATACCAGCAGCCAAACCCGCCTCCGCCAAGGGCTTCGGTGAGGCAAAGCAAAATGATGGCGTCACAAAAATAACGGCCACAAAAAATAATAAAATATATTTATAAAAATTTTTCATATTTCTTGTTTATTTTACCAAAATAAACAAATAAATCAAAATGCATAAAAAAATCCCGCGAGGGCCCCTTTGGGTCTTCGTGGGATATTGGTCCGCATTTAATGTTTTCTGCGGACTATCGCAGAGAAGAAGCACGAGAAAAAAAGAAAAACTGACGCTGGTTCGGGAATTAGCATAAAGTCGTCAAAATACACGCAATCGCTGGCGACGCCGCTGTTAAGTTTGGCTCGGAGCCGGAATTCAAACAACGGATTATCATCTGCGCCCGACGGCAGAAGAAAAGTTGCTTCCTGCCAATCAGTGTTTGCCACAATGTTGCTGTAAGTGGTGAGCGCCAGCCAATCTAAACCGTTCGGCGTCCACTCAACAAAAATGAAATCATCGTTTTCTAGGTCTTTGTAAACCCTGTACCAATAATCCAGCGTTACATTTTTGTCTCCGGCCAAAGACCGAGACAAAAGAAGAACATCTCCGTCTGCGGCGCACGGGCCAAAGACCTGAGCGCGCTTTAAGCCGGAATGAACATTTCCTCCCGACATGGTCCAGTTCCCGCTGGCGCTAGTCCAAGCGGAAAAATCTCCCGACTCAAAGCCGTCGCTCCAAATCATTGCCGCTTCGGCCATTGAGCACAGCGCCGAAATAAACAGCACCGCCGCGATTGCCAAACCCATCTTCTTCATGAGCGCTTCTCCTTCAAAGAGCAAAATAAATTAAAAATATGAGCCACAAGCCCAAAAATTTAATTTAATTTATTTTATCACACGATTAAAAATTGCGCAAAAAATCTTCTATTACTTTTTTTGTTTCAGCTAAATTTTTAACTTTCATAAGCTGTTCTCTCAACTCTTTAGCTCCCCTAAACCCTTTTGTATATGCATGAAAATGTTTTTTAATCCCTTCAAATGGCTTTTTATCGCCGAAAAGTTCGGCATGTTCAATAATCGCATTCAGCCTTCCTACAACAGTGGGAGTTTTGTCGGAAAAAAACCATGGGTTTCCCAAAACTCCACGTCCAATTATAATCCCGTCTAAGCCTGCCTCGCCCGTGGCCGGGCTACGGCCGAGGGTTTTTTTAACTATTTGGCGGGCTTCTACAAGAGATTTTACGTCGCCGTTTCCCAAAATTAAAGTTTTTGGCGATATTTTATCCCTAAGTTTTACAATATCCTTTGCCAGCTCCCAATGAGCGGGTCCAAAATATTTTTCCTCTCTGGTGCGAAAATGTACCGTTAACGCGGCGATGTTCTCTTTAAGAATTGCGGGAATCCATTTGGCAATTTGATTTTTACTATATCCGATGCGAGTTTTTACAGAAACCGGAATTTTGCCCGCTCCTTTTTTTGCTGCCCTGATAATTTCTTTTGCCAAGGCTGGGTTTTTCATCAATGCCGCTCCGCCTCCTCTTTTCTCTATATTTCCATCAGGGCAACCCATATTTATATCAATGCCGTCAAAACCAAGTTCGGCAATCTCCTTTGCCGCTTTCTCAAAGTAGGCAGGATTTCCCCCAAAAATCTGAGCCACTATCGGCCGTTCTGCTTTATCAAACTTTAAAATCTCCAAGCAATAATCTCTGCCTCTGGAAAATAAACCATCGGCAGAAACAAACTCTGTCCAAAAAAAATCCGGCTTTCCGTATTTTAAAAACATAAGCCTAAACGCCTCATCAGTCACGCCCGACATCGGGGCTATGGCCATTATCGGCTTTTTTAGCTTTTTCCAAAAACCTAATTCCATAAAAAAGCGAAGGGTGCAGGACTCGTCGGGTGATGAACACCCGACGCCCAGTGTTAATCACTGGGCGAACTCAACACTTGCGGAGGCGGAAGGATTTGAACCTTCGATGACCTTGCGGCCATGGCAGTTTTCGAAACTGCTCCATTCAACCGGGCTCTGGCACGCCTCCATAAATTTATTCTATCATATTTTACCAAAAATGCGGCTCTCGCCGCATCTTTTTGAAAAATTTATAGTTTTTACTTAACTTCGTTCTTTACCAAAACCTTGTGCCAATCGTTGAAGTCATAAATATCGTGGGCCATAATGCCTAAAATCGCGCCGACGAAAAACCTGGGTAGATAAAAATAATCAATAAACCAGACGATCAGCAAAAATAGCGCCCCCAAAATCCAATGATGCATATGAAGCTTCCATTTTCCGCAGTCTATAAAAATACTGTCAACTTTTCCTTTTTCGATTAGATATTTAGAGAAAATCTTAGAGCTTATATATCCTACAGCCAAGCCCAGCGCCAAAAGAAAAGAATAATAAAAAGAGGCCACCAGCACTACTGCCGGCAGATATTTCCTGACTTTTGAGTTTTTGTTGTCACTTTTGGCTAATTCGAGGTCTATTAATTTATCGTTGATGTTGTTCAATTCACTGTTGTTTTCCATATTCATCTATTTTATCACCGACAAGAACCCTTGTCCATACATAGACACTATTTTTACCCACAGCTGTTTTACGCCAAAAATCGCCGTTTAAGCGATTTTAATTGTGCCCTCACCAGGAATCGGACCTGGATCTGCTCGTTAGGAGTGAGCTGCTCTATCCATTGAGCTACGAGGGCTTTATTTAATTTAAACATTAACACAAATTTTAACCTTCCGCAAGTTGCTACTTTGCAATATATTCTATATAATTACCCAATAATAAACAACTAAACAAAAACTTATGCCAATAAAATCTCCAATTATCGAAATAGCAAAAAAAGTTTGCCCGGCGGTAATTACCGTCATAGTTTCAAAAGATTTGCCGAAAGCAGAAAATTTTTACTCTTTTCCTTTTGCCGGCAAAGAATACGTCATGCCAAAATTAGAAAAAGGTGAAAAGGGCAGAGTTGAAAAAACCCAAATTGGTGGAGGCTCGGGCTTTATTGTTTCAGAAAACGGATATGTTTTAACCTCAAATCATGTGGTTTCTGATACAACTGCTGACTATACGGTAATTGTAGACCCAAAACATAAATATCCTGCCAAAGTTTTATCAAGAAATCCAATTAACGATACCGCGGTTTTAAAAATCGACGGGAAAAATTTGCAATATCTGGAAATGGCCGATTCAAATAAAATTGAACTGGGTGAAGAAGTTGTTGCGGTCGGAAATGCCTTGGGCGAATTTACAGACACATTGTCGGCTGGAATTGTTTCCGGTTTATCGCGATTTATTACTGCTTTCGGCGGAGTAGACCATCAAATGCAAAATTTAAGAGGCTTGATACAAACTGACGCCGCAATTAATCCCGGCAACTCCGGTGGACCTTTAATTAATATGGAATGCCAGGTTATTGGAATTAACACTGCCATGATAATGGGAGCCCAGAATATCGGCTTTGCAATTCCAATAAATTACGCCAAAAAAGATTTGGAAGAAGTTAAAAAATTTGGAAAAATAATTATGCCGTTTTTGGGAATAAAATATGTTTTAATTTCAAAAGAAATGGCGCAGGCAAACAAACTGCCGGTAAATGACGGAGCTTTGGTGGTGCGAGAGGCGCTGGGCGAACCGCCGGTAATAAAAAATTCTTCGGCAGACAAAGCAGGAGTTAAAGAGTGGGACATAATTATAGAATGCAATGGCGAAAAAATCACGGCAAAAAATCCCTTGGCGGAAATTCTCCAAAAATGCAAAATCGGAAGCCAAACCACTTTAAAAATTCTCCGCGACGGCAAAAAACTGGACTTGGTTGCAAAACTCTCAGAAAAAATTTAATATTTAAGCAAACAAAAAAGCGGCCACACAGCCGTTTTTTTGTAACCCTACACTTGGATTTTGCTGAATAAATAACTGCCTATTCCAATTAAAATTGCTGTGGCAACAGACAGAACCCAAAAATCTGTCATTAAACCAAACTGAGATATGCCGCCAAGCGTTGCGCGGATTCCGTCAACTCCGTAAGACAAGGGGTCAAGCCTGACAATAATATTTAGGGCTTTTGGTAAATTTGTTAATGGAAAAAGCGCTCCAGAAAGAAAGAATATCGGCATTACCAAAAAATTCATTATCAGCTGGAATCCGTGCATATCTTCCAAAACAGAAGCAATTGCGGTTCCCAGCGCGGTAAAAGCCAAAGCAATCAAAGCCATAAAAACAAAAGTAATGGGCAAAACTGCAAAATTTTCAAGCCTGAATCCTGCCAAAAAAGCTATTGCAAAAACTATGAATCCTTGCAATATGGCAACGGTTGCTCCGCCCAAGGTCCGGCCCAGCATAATCTGCCAGCGGGGAACCGGAGCCACTAAGGTCTCCTTTAAAAAACCGAACTGCCTGTCCCAGATAACGCTGATTCCGGAAAAAATAGCCAAAAATAAAATGCTCATTGAGATAATTCCCGGGACTAAAAACTGGATATAGTTTCCCTGCCCTGCTTTTTGGAAAACCGGGCCCAAACCAAAACCGAGGGCAACCAAAAACAAAATCGGCTGGCCCAGCGAGCCAATTATTCTTGACTTTGACCTGAAATATTTTTTTACTTCTCTTAACCACAACGTATAGATGGCTATCATGTTTTCTATTTTTTAATGGCGCCAGGCGCGGGCTCTGCCCGACATTGCCTGATTTTTGACTGTTTCTTCGCGGATGGCTTTTCCGGTGAGCGACAAAAATGCGTCCTCCAAAGAATTGGTGTTTGTCTGCGTTTTTAATTCTTCCGAAGTTCCCTGGGCTACAATTTTTCCGTGGTCAATTATGGCAATTCTGTCTGAAACCTTATCTGCTTCCTCCATATAATGAGTGGTCAAAAAAACTGTGGTGCCTTCTTCCCGGTTCATTTTTTTAAGATAAGTCCAAATGTGGTTTCTCGTCTGCGGGTCGAGCCCGATTGTCGGCTCGTCTAAAAATAATATTTTTGGATGATGCAAAAACCCGCGGGCAATTTCCAGTCTTCTTTTCATTCCTCCGGAAAAATGTTTTACCAAATCATTTTTTCTGTCCCACAACTCAACAAAGGTTAATAATTGCTTGATTCTTTCTCTGCGGTCTTTTATTTTTACTTTGTAGAGCATGCCGTGAAAATTCATATTTTCATAAGCAGTCAAATCGTCATCCAAACTTGGGTCTTGAAAAACAATTCCAAAAGAAGCGCGGGCTTCTTCCTGCTGTTTTGTCGGGTCGTATCTATTGATTAATATGCTGCCCGATGTCGGATTAGCCAAAGTAGTAAGCATTTTTATGGTTGTTGTTTTTCCCGCGCCATTGGGCCCCAAAAATGCAAAAATTTCTCCTTTTTTTACATTAAAAGTTATGTCGTCAACCGCCGTGAGTTCCTTAAATTTTTTAGTAAGATTTTTTATTTCAATGATGTTTTCCATTTTGTTAATACGTATAAAAATTTAATTTGGTTTAAGTATGGCTCCCTCTGTATAAATATTTGACGGATTCCAGAGCATATAACCAACATATTCATTTCCCAGCGCGTCCTGTGTTGCTTTTATCTCCGCTTCCACTTTTTCGGCCGTATAATAAGCTCCCATATTAAAATCCTGAAGCCATGGCCTGAATTTTG
>Ga0315293_10000184_pt1 | contig 54134 bp, 44 predicted proteins | sample YL17G13_20_MG_FD_203071 | JGI IMG/M metagenome (GOLD analysis project Ga0315293, IMG submission 203071) | Sediment microbial communities from Yellowstone Lake, YNP, Wyoming, USA - YL17G13_20 | ecosystem: Environmental > Aquatic > Freshwater > Lake > Sediment | place: USA: Wyoming | collected... | reverse complement strand
AGGCCGGACGTCTTTCGAAGGTTCACGCGCACTTGGACCCCGAGATCAACGACGGACAGCTGTGCGTTCGCGGGGCGTTCTGTGTGCCTGAGGTTACGCACAATCACGGCCGAGCACGCAAGCCCATGCTGAAGCGCGGCCGCTACTTCCGCGAGGTGAGCTGGCCCGAGGCGCTGGGAGAGGTAGCCTCGCGCCTCGAAGGCCTCAAGCCCGAAGAGATCCTGATGGTGGTCTCCCCCGACCTCACCAACGAAAGCCTCTACGCGGCACAGAAGTTCATCCGTTCCTGTCTGAAGTCGAACAGCATCGACTCCACCGCGCGGTGGGCGTTGCCCGGCGGGCCCGGCGTGTGGGCCGACCTCTTCTCGCTGCCGATCTCGATCAAGAGCGTCGCCCACGCCGATTCGATCATCGCGGTCGGCCTCGATTCGAGGTTTTCGTTCTCCGTGGCCGGGGTGGAGATCCGGCGGGCCCTGAGAGAGGGGGCGACGCTCGTCACCATCGATGCTCGCCACTCCAACCTGGCTCGATATACCAAGCACTGGTTGCGGCCTCATCCTGGCACGGAGGGAACCGTTCTTCGGGCCCTGACGGAGCGTCTCGTTGCCGGGGGCAGAGGGCACGTCTCACCGGCCGCCATCGACGAGACTGGCATCGACAAGTGGGCCTTCGAGAGGGCCGCGGAGGCTCTTGCCTCAGGCGAGAACCTCGCGGTGATCGTGGGCCCCACGGCGTTCGCTCTCGACGCGAACCTCGATCTCGCCAAGGCCCTGCTGCGGCTTGGCGGCCGGGAAACGACGACCGTGCTCCCTCTGTTTCAAGGTGCGAACACGAGAGGTGCCCTCGAGCTCGGCGTCTTGGGGGAGCTGCTCCCCGGGCTAGAGAGGGCAAAGGGTCGCCGCGTGTCACTAGCCGATCTGCTGGAGGGCCGGGCGAAACCGAAGGTTCTCTATCTCGTGGGGGAGTCGCCGTTCTTCGAGCGACCGGAGTGCGACTTCCTCATCGCTCAGGACATCTACCGGCCACCCTTCGAGGTGGACGCCTTTCTTCCAGCGGCGAGCTTTGCAGAGGCCGAAGGGACGCTGACCAACGTCGAGGGCAGGGTTCAGCAGCTCGTGAAGATCGAGGACCTGGCCGACGGCGCCGTCACGGGCTACGCGCGTCCGGACTGGTTCATTTTCGGCGCCCTGGCGGAGAAGCTCGGCCGGGCCGGGCCTCAGCCCAAGAACGCGGGACAGATCCTCAAGGAGATCGGCACGAAGGTGGCCGGGTTCCCGGCAAGCCCCGATCGGCGGCCGCGAAGACTCCAACTGAGCACGCGCATTCCCTGGGAGAAAGCCCGCAGCGATTACCGCGAACCGGGCGAGTATCGACTCATCCTCGAGCCCGGCGGGTTCCGGCATCGGGGGATCGACATGAGCCTCGCGGTCGAGGGGCTTTCGGAGCTGGCGCTCGAAGAGGGGTTCCGTTTCCATCCGGACGATCTCGACGAACTGGGGATCGGGAGCGGGGACAAGGTGGTTCTGGGCGTCAGCGGCTTGGAGGTCTCAGGCCCTGCGAAGGCGGATCCGGATTGCCCCCGAGGCACGGTCTGGGTTTATCGCCCATTTGCCTATGGCGGCATTCCGCAACGCACGAACCTCGCTCCGCTCTATCGCTTCGGGGCAAGTCTGTTCAATGTGACCGTCTCTTGCCCCGGTGGGTCGCACGCCGAAGGAGCCGAACCGCAAGTGTCGGCGGGCGGCGGCGGTGAACCGTGAGGACGTGACATGTACCGAATCGTCGAACGGCGCATGATCGTTCCGAACCTCCACGAGTTCACGGTGGAGGCGCCACAGGTCACGATGGCGGTGCGGCCGGGAAACTTCGTCATCCTGAGGGCGGATGAGACCGGGGAACGAGTGCCGCTCAGCGTAGCTGACTGGGACCCCGAGGCGGGTACGGTGACGTCCGTCTTCCTCCAGGTCGGCGGCTCGACGGCGAAGCTCGCGCGCCTCAAGGCCGGCGACTCGATCCCAACCTACGCGGGCCCCCTCGGCAAGGAAGCCGAGATCTCCAACTTTGGCACCGTTCTCTGCATCGGGGGTTGCTACGGCATCGGGAGCATCTACCCGGTGGCTCGCGCGCTGCATGAGGCCGGCAACACCGTGTACACGCTCCTGGAGGGGCGAAGCCAGTATCTCCTGTACTGGCAGGAGAAGTTCCGGCCCATTTCTGCTCGGGTGATCGAACTCACCCGTGACGGCTCGGCCGGCTACAAGGGCCACATCTCACGCCTCCCTGAAATCCTCACGCTGGAGAAGATCAAGCCCGACCGCATCATCGTCAACGGATGCACCTTCCTGATGATGAGGACGTCGGGCGTGACCCGGGAGCTCGGGGTCAAGACGATCGTCAACATGAACCCGATCATGATCGACGGGACGGGGATGTGCGGGGTGTGCCGGTTGACCGTGGCCGGCAAGACGAAGTTCGCCTGCGTGGACGGTCCCGACTTCGACGGCCACGAGGTGGACTGGGAGGAGTTTCTCAAGAGGCGCGAAACCTACAACGTCGAGGAGGTTCAGCCTCTGCGCAGGAGCGGCTGCGCTTCGCACTACTGAGGCTGGGAGGAGAGGCGGTGCCGGCCAAGCCCATCGATCCGAAGAAGCGGCCGATGCCGAAGCAGGAGCCGTTCGAACGGATCAAGAACTTCGACGAGGTGGCCCTGGGATACACGCTCGAGCTGGCGCACGAGGAGGCGTCCCGCTGCCTTGCGTGCAAGAAGCCGCGGTGCGTCGAGGGGTGTCCGGTGGGCATCGACATTCCCGCCTTCATCCAGTGCATGCTCGAAGCCGACTTCAGTGGGGGGATCAAGAAGATCAAGGAGAAGAATGCTCTGGCCGCTGTCTGCGGCCGTGTGTGCCCACAGGAAGAGCAGTGCGAGAAGGTGTGCGTGCTCGGAAACAAGCACGAGCCCATCGCCATCGGGCGGCTCGAGCGCTTCCTCGCCGACTGGGAAGCGGCGAGCGGCGCGATCGAGAAGCCCGACATCGGGCCCCCGAACGGTCGGAGAGTGGCAATCGTGGGCTCGGGCCCGGCCGGGATCACCGTGGCGAGCGACCTCGCCTTGCTGGGGTACGACGTGACGATCTTCGAGGCCCTTCACGAGGCGGGGGGCGTGCTGACCTACGGCATTCCCGAGTTCCGCCTCCCCAAAGCGGTCGTGCGGCGCGAGGTGGAGTACGTGAAGAGCCTCGGTGTGAAGCTCCATCTTGACTTCATCGTGGGGAAGACCAAGACGGTGGACGCCTTCCAGAAGGAGTACGACGCGATCTTCATCGGCGCAGGGGCGGGCCTGCCCTGGTTCATGGAGATCCCGGGCGAGAACCTGAACGGCGTTTTTTCGGCCAACGAGTATCTGACACGCTGCAACCTGATGAAGGGTTTCCTGTTTCCGGCCTACAACACGCCCCTGAAGAGGGCTTCCCATGTAGCGGTCTTCGGCGGCGGGAACGTGGCCATGGACGCGGCGCGCACGGCCCTGCGGCTGGGTGCCGACGAGGTTCACATCGTGTACCGCCGCAGTCGCAGCGAACTGCCGGCCCGCTTGGAGGAGGTCGAGAACGCCGAGGAGGAAGGCGTCATTTTCGACTACCTCACGCTTCCGACCAAACTCATCGGCAACGAGAGGGGGTGGCTCACCGAGATCGAGTGCTTGAGGATGGAACTGGGCGAGCCGGACGAATCTGGCCGCCGCCGGCCTGTGCCGGTCAAGGGGTCGGAGTTTCTCATGAAGGTGGACGCCGCCGTGTGTGCGATCGGCAACAGCCCGAACCCGCTCATTCCCATGACCACCCCGGGTCTGTCCGTGGGCAAGAAGGGAAACGTGGTGGCGGACGAGGAGACGGGCCAGACGTCCCGGGAGAGGGTCTGGGCCGGCGGCGACGTCGTCACCGGTGCCGCCACGGTGATCAGCGCGATGGGGGCGGCCAGAAAGGCCGCAAGGTCCATCCACGAGACGCTGTCGAAGTAGGCATGGAGCCGAGGGCATGAGGCTAGACGCGATCCGGGACCTTCTCCAGTGTGAGGTGCTGGTGGGCGCACACCTCGCAGACCTCGAGGTTGACACGGCTATCGCCTCTGACGCCATGAGCGCCGTGCTGGCCTCTCCCCATCCTCGAGCGTTGATGGTCACCGGACTCGCGAACATCCAGTCGGTTCGAACGGCGTTGATCGCTTACGTCCCGGCCATCGTGTATGTGAGGGGTAGCCGCCCCGAGGAGGTGACGATCCGGTTGGCTCGTGAAAAGAACATCGTGTTGCTCTCGACTCCAATGGGGATGTTCGACAGCTGTGGCCTCTTGCATGGGCACGGCATCAAGGGCGCGACGTAGCGTGACCGAGGAGCTTCTCAGAAGAACATTCGCGGTCCTGGGGCGGGACTTCGAAAACGCCGGCGAGACCTCGACGGAGGTAACCGCAATTCTCAAGGATCTCGAGATCGACCCAGCCATAATTCTGCGGGTGGGGGTTGTTATGTTCGAGGCGGAAATGAACGTCGTGATGTATGCGGACAAGGGCACCATGACGTTCATCCTGACGGACGAGGAGATCGCCGTGGACGTGGCCGACGAGGGACCGGGGATCCCGGACATCGATCTGGCCATGCAGCCAGGCTACTCGACTGCTTCCGACGAGATGCGCGAGATGGGATTCGGTTACGGCTTGGGGCTTCCGAACATCAAGAAGAACTCCGACGCGTTCGTCCTGGCATCTGAGGTGGGGAAGGGGACAAGGCTCCACTCCTCGATACGACTGGACTCCAATGGCTGAGCTCACCCACGGATTCAAGATCGACGAGGAGAAATGCAGGGGTTGCCTCTCCTGTATGCGGGCCTGCCCGACTCACGCAATCCGGGTGAAAGCCAGGAAGGCACGGTACAAGCCCGACCACTGCGTCGACTGCGGCGTCTGCCTGACGGCGTGTCCGTCGGGCGCCATTGGCGCGACAACATGGTCGGTGGAGGATCTCAACCGGTTCAAGTGCAAGGTGGCGGTGCCCTGTCCCGTGCTGTTTGGGCAGTTTCCTGCAGGGATCACACCTTCCATGGTGGTCGAGGGGTTACTCGCACTCGGATTTGACGCGGTCTGGGACTTTGCGGTGGACATCGGCCTGGTCGCCCGCGCGATCAACGAGTACGTGGAGCGGTGGAAGGGGGCGACCCCACTGATCTCCATCTCCTGTCCAGTGGTGGTGCGCATGGTCCAGGTGTCGTATCCGCACATGGTCGATCAGCTCATCCCGGTTCAGCTCCCCCGCGAGATCGCTGGGCGGGAGGCCAAACGCCGGTTCTCCGCGCGCCTTGGCGTTAGCGAAGACGATGTCGCGGCCATCTACATCACGCCCTGCCAGTCGAAGGCAATCTCCATCCTTCAGCCCGCCGAAGGCGCGGTGAGCCATCTCGATGGCACCCTGGGAATCACTGATGTCTACAACGCCGTCCTCGCGCATGCGAGCCTGCAGAGAGCTGAGGCAAGCGAGACCCGTAGGCCGCCGATCATCCGCAATTCCACGTTCCTCCATTGGCACATGAGCGAGGGAATGGGCCGCGTGGTTGCTGGCCATAGGTATCTGCTGGTGACAGGCTTGTCCAACATCATTCAGGTGTTCGACGACATCGAGAAGGGGAAGTTGCGGAAGGTGGATTTCCTCGAAGCGTACAACTGTTGGAGCGGATGCACGGCGGGCAACCTGACGGTCGCCAACCTCTATGTCGCCCAGAGCAAGTTGCAGTCTCTCGTCAGCACGCTTCCGGAAATCGACTGCGAGACTGAGGCCGAAATCGAGAGGCGTTATCCAAACGAGGATTTCTCTCTGGAGCGTCCAATCCGACCCCGCCCCGTTCGGGGCCGCACCGGGAGCCTCAAGGAGAAAGTCCAGGTGATCGAGCGGGCGGAGGCGACGCTTGCGACGCTGCCTGGCCTCAATTGCGGACTGTGTGGCGCCCCCACGTGCAAAGAACTTGCGAGAGACATCAGCATCGGCGACGCGACCACAAAGGACTGCATCTTCTTTTCGAAGGATCGCCTGCAGGATCTCCAGCGAGCGTATCTATCTCGGCCACAATAGCAAATGCGGGTCGGCGGCATCGCCTTCTCACGGTTCTGGTGTTCCCTTGTGGGTCTCGAGGTTGAGCGGGCGTTCCTTTGGCGCGAGCGACGGGCTGCGGACAGCCGTGTCTTCCCATTCGCGCTCGACTGCCGCGTCGCACCGGCGCCGGCAGGGAACCCGCTCCGGCCGCTGGCCGGTCGGTTCGATCTTGCTTTCCGCAGTGAGTGAATCGCTGCTCGCGCATCCTATTGCTGGGGATCCCGAATCCACTCCACCACCCACCCGGACGCTCCAGACTTTCCGAACCGCCCGCGCTTGCGGGAGGTCAACCCCCGGTCGCCGGGAGTCAATCACGGCTCGCCTAATTGCGGGGGTCCCACGTCCACTCGACCACCCAACCTGATGCTTCAGGCCCCTTGTCCTCCTTTGCGTTCACCATGACCGTGGACCAGGGGCGGATCAGGCCAGTTCGCGCGAGTCCGCCCACTTCAGCCACTCGCTCAGCACGAGCAGCGTCCACAGCGGACGTGCGTGGTCGTTCTTGAGCTGGCGGTGCTCCTCCAGGAGCGCCTTCGCTTCGGATCGCCGGATGCCGACGTCCCCCAGCAGCGGGTTTTCGAGGTGCCCTTCCGCCCACTCGTACAGGGGACCCCGCAGCCACGCCGTGAGCGGCACCGAGAGCCCGCGCTTCTTGCGATGCACGATCGCTCGCGGCAGGTAGCGCAGGGCGTAGGTCTTGAGGAACGCTTTTGTGGTGACGCCCTTTACGCGTTCCTCCACCGCCAACCCGGCCGCGAACTCCATGACCTCCGGGTCCAGGAACGGGGCCCGCAGTTCGATGGCGGAGAGCATGCTCGCCCGGTCGGCCTTGGTCAGCAGCCCCTCCGCGAGGGTGTTCTCGAGGTCGTAGCGCTGCAGCGCATCGAGCAACTCCTCATCCTCGTGCTTGGTCTCGAACTGCGGCGTCACGGGCTCCACGCCGAGACGCTTCAACAGCGCCGGATCGATGCTGGCCGTCCACAGCAGGTGCCGCGCCATGCCCTCGAGCTCAGCCCCGCCGACGAACTTTTTCAGCAGGAACGAGAGCGTCATCTTCTTCTGGCTCGGGGGCCAGCGTCTCACAACGGACCGGATCGCCGACTTGATGAGCTTGGGCAGGGCGGCGTAGCCGACGCTGAGCCGGGCACCGATGTACGTGGGATACCCTCCGAACAGCTCGTCTCCCCCCTCGCCCACCAGCGCGATCTTGGCGTCCTGCGCGGCGCGCCTCGCGAGGAGCGCGGCCGGAATCCATGCGGGATCTGCGAGCGGTTCGCCGGTGTGCGCGATCAACCCTGCAAGCTCGCGCGGAAAGTCGTCGGCTTGCACCCACACCGTTTCGCAGGGGATCTTGAGCATCTGCGCCACCTGCTGTGCGAAGGAGCCCTCGTCGAACGACGGCTCGTGGAAGCGCAGCGTGTACGCGGTCAGCGGGTACTCAGGGCGAAGGCTCCGGAGGACAGCCGCGACCAGTGAGGAGTCGACGCCCCCGCTGAGGAACACGCCGTATGGAACATCCACCTCGCTCTGGCGATGCACGGCGTGACGGAAGATGTTGTCGAACGTCTGGGGATCGGCCCTGTGCTTGGGGGCCGGCGGGAGGTTCCACCGCCAGTAGCGCCGGTGTTCGGCGGTGTGCCGGCTGAAGATCACGACCTCGGCCGGTCTGACCTTGCGGATGCTCCGGAACGGCGACTGGGGGGCGCCGAAGTACCCCCGCTGCAGGTAGTCACGGATACCCTGGATGTCCCTGGGCAGCGGGCGGCTCAACGCGGTCACCAGCGAGGCGATCTCCGAGGCGAAGCTCACACCGGTCTCGTCGGCCGCGTAGAAGAGCGGGCGCTCGCCTGCCCGGTCCCGCGCCAGGAGCAATCTCTCCTGGGCCGGGTCCCATATGGCCAGCGCGAAGGCCCCGTTGAGCCGCTGCACACACTCGGCGCCCAGGAGCGTGTAGAGGTCCGCGATCACCGCGACGTCGTTCTTCGCGCTCACCACGCGCCCCTGCGCGGCGAGGAACTCCTTCAGTTCTTGGTGGTTGTCGATCTCGCCGTTGCAGACGACGACGACACCGCTGCCCTCGTGCACCATGGGCTGGGCACCGTCCTGCAGCCCACGGATGATCAAGCGCGCCGCCCCGAGCACGGCCGCGCCGCTCTGCACGGTGCGCTGGTCGTCCGGACCGCGGTGCGCCACGGCCTCGACCATGGCAGCGGTCTGCAGCAGACGATCCTGCTGACCCGCCATACTCTCCCAACGAACGGTTCCCGCGATCCCGCACATCAGTCGCGTCCCTGGGCGGGAATCAGCGCGCCCCACCAGCGGGGGGTCAGCTCCCGGAAGGCGGCGCCGCGGGCCGCCGCCAGTTCGTTCGCCCGCGCATCCGGACTCGTTCCACGGGTCAGCATGAGCACCGGTTGCTTCCTCGAGCCGATCCACCCCTGGACGTCGTCGAGGTGCACCACCTGCTCCGGCCACTTCGAGGGCTTCTTCAGCGTGAACGCGATGTAGTTGCTGGGAATCTCGTGTCCGTCTTCCGTGATGACGGTCATGGTCCGCCCCAGGTAGAAAGGCAAACCCGGGGCGAAGCACCGGTAGCCTGCGACTTCCCCGCTCGCCGCGCCCTGCTGCTGGATGGCGCGGGCGAGCGGGCGCGAGGAACGCGCCTCCGCATAGACCGAGACCTCGCGGCCGCCCACCGCGAGGACGAGCAGCGACGGCAGCACGAAGGCCCCCAGCATCGCGGCGATGCTCGGGCTCACCCGCGCGGCGAGAGCTCCCGCAGCGATGACCAACAGCGCGATCAACAGCGGCTGGAGCCAGACGTCTGCACGAACGAGGTCAGTGGGCGGAATGTGAAACGCTGTCTGCAGAGACAGGAGACCGAACCGATGCGCGGCCAGGACGAGCCCTGCTCCGGCGGACACGATCATCAGCATCACGGCGGCTCTCCGGATCAATCGTGCGGCCGCCCCTGCCGGGTTCGCCGTGGCCAGATCGAACACGCGTGCAGTCAGCATGCCCAGCGCCACCACGCCGGGGAGCACGTACCCCGGGAGCTTCGACCTGGAGATTGAGAAGAAGACGACCACCACGACCGGGAACGTCGCGAGCAGCAGGTCTGCCCGCGCCGCGTCCTTCCTGCGCTGCCAGCCGCGGAGGATCATCTCCGGCAGCAGGAGGCTCCACGGGAGGAACACGCCGGCGATCAGGGGGATGTAGTAGTAGATCGGCGCGCCGCGGCGAAACTCCGCAGAAGACGTGAAGCGCGCCAGCGACTCCTTGACGAGGCCGTAGTAGGGAAAATCGGGCCTCTGCCATGCAAGAGCCGCGAACCATAGGAGCACCGGGACGAAGAACACCAGGAGGTTAAGCGGCGAGAAGAAGCGTCTGCCGCCCTTGACACCCGCGACCCGGGCGTACACGACCAGCCCGAGGAGCGGGAGCAGGAAGCCCACCGGGCCCTTCACCAGGGTTGCGAGTGCAGCCGCCAACACGGTCAGGACATGCCAGCGGCCGGCGCCTGGTTCCTCGCGCTTCTCCAGCGCCACGAACCCTGCCAGAAGCGCCGCACACACGAAGAACGTGAGCGCCATGTCGAAGATCACGATGCGGGAGAAGCCTATGAACAGAGGGGTCGTGCCGACGACAAGGACAGCCATGGAGGCCGCGCGTTTCCCATAGACGTGCCGGCAGAACAGCCAAACCAGGACCAGTGTCAGCGCTCCGAACAGAGCGGATGGTAGCCGCGCCGCCGTTTCGTTCTCGCCGAACACGGCCAGGGAGGCGGCCACGGCATCGAAGTAGAGGGCCGGCTTGTCCAGATACGGCATCCCGTTGTAGAGGGGGACCAGGAACGAGCGGGCATCCTTCATCTCGCGCGCGACTTCGGTGTTTCGACCTTCATCCGGGTCCATCAGGGGTGGCGAGCCCAAGCCGACGAAGATGCAACCGGCCGCCAGCACCCATGCCAGCAGGAACGCAGCGCTTTCCTTATGCACTGCCGGTCCCGCCCGGCCTTTCGGCTTGCGCGTTGGCACGGAGGCCCGAACCTTGCGAGGCTTGGGCGTCGCTGCCTGCCAGATCGAGTGCATCGGTGAGCTTCATCCTTCGGCCGAGCCACAGCACTCCAAGGATGTCCACGATGCCCACCCACAGACGGTCGTGCATGCCGTAGTGCGAGCGCCCCTTTGCCCTGGGCCGGTGGCTCACCGGAACGGAGACCACCTGCTCCCCCGCTCTCTGGAAGAGGGCGGGCAGGAAGCGATGCATGTGATCGAAGTGCGGCAACTTCAGGAAGACGTCGCGCTTGAAGACCTTCAGGCCGCATCCGATGTCCGGCGTGTGGTCCCGGAGCACCCACCCGCGAACGCCGTTGGCGACCTTCGAGGAGACTCGCTTCAGCCAGGTGTCCCTGCGCTTCACGCGCTGCCCGCAGATCATCGCCGGCCCTTCGCTGGTCGACGCACCTGGCAGCTTCGCCAGCAGTGCGGGGATGTCGGCAGGGTCGTTCTGCCCGTCGCCATCGAGCGTGACGATCCACGGCGCGCGCGACGCTCGCACCCCGGTCGCCATTGCCGCGCTCTGGCCGCTGTTCCTGACGTGCCGCAGCGGGCGCAGCCTGGGGTACCTGGTGAGGCACTCCTTGAGGATTCGCGGCGTGGCATCGGTGCTGCCGTCGTCCACGTAGACCACCTCGTAGTCGAGCACGCCCTCGAGCGCGGCGTGGATCTCGGCCAGCAGAGGCGCCACGTTCTCGGCCTCGTTGTGGACCGGCACGACCACCGACACCGCCGGGACGGTGGTGGCTGCACGCGCGCTCATGCCTGCTTCACTTGTCTCCACGCCAGCGGATATTAATGGCACCGGAGAACAAAATACAGCGGATGGGGTGCGCTAGAGGGCCTGCCAGACCCCTCCGGAGAGGGCGGCGAGCGGAAGGGGCGAGGTCCGGCCGGAGGCGACGGTGCCGGAGTGCTCGGCGAGGATGGGACGGAGAGACGTACCGTCGCGCACGTTTGGAGGCACCGGCACCCGAAGCTTTACTGCGTGCTCGTTGATGTTGATGACGACGATCAGGTTTTCCGCGTTGTGACTTCGTGCGAAGGCGTAGACGCCGCGTGCGGCGTAGAGGGTCGCATAGGTGCCCCGGCGAAGTGCGGTGTGCCGGTGGCGCGTGGCGATCAACCGGCGGACATGGTCACGCAGGTTGGAGTCCCACCGCGACCTGTCCCACGGCATAGCCGCACGGCAGGCGGGGTCGGGACCACCGGCTAGGCCTATCTCGTCGCCGTAGTAGAGGCAGGGCGCGCCCGGAGCGGTCATCATGTAGAAGATCGCGAGCTTGAGGCGATCCTTGACGCCCCCGAGAAGGGTGAGGGCGCGGGGCGTGTCGTGGCTGCCCAGCAGGTTCAGTTGGGCCAGAGTGACGTTCCAGGGGTACCAGGCGAGCATCGTGTGGACGCGCTCCGCGAACGCTCGTGCGCCGAGAGTTCGCAGGCGGTAGCCGCCTGGCCGGGCGCTCGTGTCGAGGCGGGGGCCTCCGAAAAAGCCGAGACACGAGCGGCTGAAGGGGTAGTTCATGAGGGCGTCGAACCTGTCCCCACGGAGCCACTCCCGGGCCTCGTCCCAGATCTCGCCGACCAGGTACGCCTCGGGGTTGACGGCCTTCACCCGACGGTGCAGCGCCCTCCAGAACCGCCCGTCGTCGATCTCGGTCGGCACATCCAGCCGCCACCCGTCGATTCCCTCGCGCACCCAGTGCTCGGCAACGGCGAGCAGGTAGTCGCGCACGGCCGGCGTTGCGGTGTTGAACTTGGGGAGCTCGGGGAGTCCCCACCAGGAGGCGTAGTTGAGCCGGCGGCGTGGTGAGCTGTCATACGCGTGGAGGGGGTAGCCCTGGATGTGAAACCAGTCGCGGTAGGGCGAGAGCGGTCCGTTCTCGAGGATGTGGTGAAAGGCGAAGAACCCCCTGCCGGGGTGGTTGAAGACACCGTCGAGGATCACCCGCATGCCGCGGGCATGGCACGCCTGCAGGAGCTCGCCGAACGCACGGTTGCCGCCGAGGAGGGGGTCAACCTGGTAGTAGTCGTAGGTGTGGTACCTGTGGTTTGCGGCTGACTGGAAGATCGGGTTGAGGTAGATCGCGGTGACGCCCAGGTCGGTCAGGTAGTCGAGCCGCTCGGCGATACCCAAGAGGTCCCCGCCCTTGAAGCCGAGCGGAGTGGGCGGGTCACCCCAGGGCTCGAGGCTGGGAGACTTGGGCACCCGGGTGCTCTTTGCGAAACGATCCGGGAAGATCTGATAGAAGACCGCGTCTTGAACCCAACTTGGAACGCGTGGCAGGGTCATCTGAGCCTCTCCCCAAAACCGAACGGCAACAGGCGCAGGCTATGCCCAAGTCTAACGGACCCGGTGGGCGAGCCTAAGGACGAGCGTGAGGCAGCGGAGTACCACGCCGGGGTGGGGACCGATCGCCGCACGCGAGCTCGTCTTCAGTCGCTGGTCGAGCTCCCTGAGGGGTGGTCCGTACCGGCCGCGCGGGCGGGAACCACCGGTTCCCGGAAGCTCGTCCCAGCTACGTTCCTTTGCGACGGTGCACCAACACCCCTACCTGGCGTTGCCGACCGCTGGCGCCTCGCCGGAATGCGGCATGCCGCCACCGCACGTCCCGTACAGTGAGCAGCGCGGGTCCCACATCGAGTCCATCGTCAGGTTGAACGCGGTGGCGATCCGTTCGAACGGCGTCAGGAGGTGCCGCGAGGGCGTCGGCGAAGCGTCGTGCGCCACGAAGACCCCGTGCGGGAACCCTGGGCCGAGCGGCAAGTTGGTCACGTCCATCCCGTCCGTCTCGTCCGCGTCCTGGACGCGGAACGTCCCCACCCAGGCGTTGGTGCCGGTACGCTCGTAGACGACGTTGCGCACGTCAAGCCCGGTGCTCTGTGCCGAGGCGATCAGGTAGCCGCTGCCGTCGCTCCTGTAGTACAGCGTCAGGCCCTCGACGTCCGCCTTCAGGCCGGTCGCGGAGCCGACCCGGTCGACCTGGACGCGAGAGTCGCCGGCCGTTGGCTCGGCGCCGTACCTCCAGATCCCCACGACCTCCTCGCCGATGTAAAAGGTCTGATGCACGTCGTCGGCGACGCACCCCTCGACCTGACCTCCGACGTCGAACGTCCGCACCACCTTCCCACTCACCGAGGAACCCCCGGTGAGCTCCATCTGCTTGACCGTCCCGTCCTTCCAGTTTGCGAAGAAGGAGTACGTACCGGTCGGCTGGCTGTAGTACATGCAGCCGCCGTAAACCAGCTCCTTGCCGAGCGGCAGCGTGCTGGAGGCCAGCGTGCCGTTGGCGTGCTCGAGCTTCCCGGCGGGCGACGAGTACGGGTTCACCTTGTAGAGGGTCACTCCCGCGTCGGTCTCGTTGGTGACGCCGACCAACGCGACGTGGGTGTGTGCCTGGCCGGTGGAAAACGTCCCAACGAGCGGGAAGTTGTAGCGGACGTCGACGTTGTTCATGTTCACGGCGCCGTCGATGAACTGGATCTCCTGGCCGGCGAGGTTCCAGACCACCATCCCACCGCTCTTGTCGTCGCCGATGATCACGCTCTGCGCGGGATCGCTCGGGTGGATCCAGATCGCGCTGTCATCGCACTCGTCGCCCGCCGAGTGACACGGCCCGGTGGTCACCGTGGACTGGACCACGGGGTAGTTGCCTGTAACTTCGGCGGCCCGGGTACAGGCGAACGCTGCCGTTGCGGCCAGCGCCATTGCGAACCACGTGAGCTTTTGCGTCATGACTCCTCCCGGTCGGCTGCGGGGGTCGGTCCCGTCATCAGGGCCGGCCCCCTTTGATCGTAACGTGCGCGTCCGGATGCAAGCTCCAGAAGGGAGCCTAGTTGAAGTCCACGCAGGTGATCTTGCCCTCGGTGCGGTTGGTGCGCAGCAGCACCAGGTTCTCGGGGACCTGGTCGAGCTTGATCTTCTTCGTGATCATCGGCGTCATGTCCATCCCGGCCGCCATCGCCTCGATGACGTGCGGGAACGTGCCGTGCCCGGAGTGGCCCTGCGACCCGACGATCTGCGCCCGGCGCACCTGGAGGACTTCGCCCGTCACGGGCATCTTGGCGTCGGCGCGGGCGACGACCACGACCGTGGAGTTGAGCGTCCTCCCCTCCCAGATCGCCTGCTCGATGGCGGGGTAGACGATCGTCGGCAAACCCGTGGCCTCGAGGTAGAGCTTCGCCCCCATGCCGTCGGTCAACTGCAGCACGCGCTCGGTGAAGTTCTCCTTGGTGGGATCGATGACGTGGTCGGCGCCCATCATCTTCCCAAGCTTGGCACGCGCCGGCTCCGGCTCGGAAAGGATGACCGTGGACGCCCCCTGGGTCTTCATGATCCTGAGCGCCGCGATCCCGATCGGCCCGCCGCCGCAAATCACCACGTTGTCGCCGGGGCGAACACCCCCACCCCACTGGATCATCGCGGTGTAGGCGACAGACGTCGGCTCGACCAGCGAGCCGGCAAGGAAGATATCGTCCCCCTTGTAGGTGCGGCGCAGCGGCTCGAGGCTCCACACGAGGCGCGACGGCAGGACGACGTACTTGGCAAAGCCCCCGTTCACGTTGAAACCGATCTCGTCGAGCTTCTCGCAGTGGTTGGGGAGGCCGTCCGCGCACGGCCGGCACTTTGCGCACCAGACCATCTCCTCGGCGCAGACAGGCTCGCCCCCCTTAAAGGGCTTCATCGTTCGCTTGTCGAAGGCGTTCTTCCCGCCCTTGACGACGACCCCGGCCACCTCGTGCCCGAGGATGGCTGGGAAGCCGGTGAGTCCCGGGTAGAAGATGTAGCCGTCGTCGGTCGCCTGGTTCATGTGGACGTCGGAGCCGCAGATCCCGACGGCCTTCATCTCGATCAGCACCTCGTCGTCCTTCGGCTCGGGGATCGGGTGCTCGTCGATCGAGACCTTCGGGTTCTTCCAGACCTTGCTGCCGAGGTAGGTCTGCTTGCGGTCGATGTCCTTCGCGCCCAGCTTGAACCCGGGTCTCGGCTCCCACGTCGCGTGAAGTGTTACGCCCCTCATCGTGCTTTTCATGGTGACTCTCCCTTTCCTGTCCTTGAAGCCGTACATGGAACGTTCCAACCGCGCCTCTACGAAATGGTTACCACTCCCACCTCAAACCGGGCGTGACGACGTCGTGGTGTTCTCAGTGGAACGTTCCAACTTGCGGACCCGCAACTCCGAGGGCTATCATTCGGAGCGTTCCAAAGTGAACGTAATGCTTCGACCCAACGATGTCAAGTCCGCCGGTCCGGTCGCCGGTGCGTGCGACCCGGCAGGGAGTGCCGGGTCGCGGGCGCCCAACCCGGCCGGACCGTACCCTTTCCTGCCAGAAGGGGCGCTCGGGAGCCGGCCTCGTCCGCACGCGGCTCTGCGAACGGAAGGGACACCGGGATGATCGCTCGTCTCCCCGCACGCCTCCAGACGGTGCTGGTGCTGATCGGGATGGCGCTGGTGTTCGGAATCGCCTCCCCCCACTTCCTGACCACCGACAACCTGCTCAACGTCATGCAGCAATCGGCGATCAACGCGATCCTCGGCATCGGTCTGACCTTCGTGATCATCTCGGCCGGGATCGACCTCTCGGTGGGCTCGATCCTGGCGCTGTCCGGTCTGGTGGTTGCCGACCTGCTCGTGGCGGGGCACTCCGCCGTGCTCGCCGTCGGCGCCGGGCTCCTGGTGGGGCTGGTGTGCGGCATGCTCAACGGGCTCATCACCACGCTCGGCCGTATCCCCCCTTTCATCACCACGCTGGGCATGATGCTGATCGCACGCAGCGCGGCCAAGATCTACTCCGGTTCCAAGCCGATCAGCGGCCTCCCCGAGTCTTTCCGCGCTCTCTCCGGCAACGTCGCGGGCGTCCCCGTCCTGGTCCTTGTGGTGGCGGTGCTCTACGTGGTGGCGCACCTCGTGCTCACCCGCACGAAGCTCGGCCGCTACAGCTACGCCATCGGGGGCAACGAGCAGGCGGCCTGGCTCTCGGGTGTCCGGGTGGGCCGGTACAAGGTGGCGATCTACACCCTCTCCGGGCTGATGGCGGGCGTGGCTGCGGTGCTGATGACCTCCCGGCTCAACGCGGCCTCGCCCCTCTCGGGGGAGATGTACGAGCTGTACGCCATTGCGGCGGCGGTGATCGGCGGGGTGAGCCTGATGGGCGGCGAGGGGGGGGTGCTGGGCACCCTGGTCGGTGCGCTGATCATGGGCATGCTGCGGAACGGTCTGAACGCCCTGAACGTGCCCTCCGCGCTGGAAGGCATGGTGGTGGGGGGGGTGCTGGTGGCTGCGGTGGTGCTGGACCGCGCCCGCCACCGCGGCGCGGAGGCGGAGCCGACGAAGAGATCGAGACATCGGCGAGCGCTGCTGCTCGCGGGCGTCGGAGCAGTGGCCGTGGTGTCCGCGGCGGTCGGGTTCAGGATGGCATCCAGGTCCTCCGCGCAGGCGAGGACGCTCACCATCGCGTTCGTGCCCAAGGCACTGAACTCACCTTTCTGGGCGGAGATGCAGCAGGCCGCCGAGCGTGAAGCCGCCGCCCAGGGGGTCCGTCTTGTCTCGCTCGCGGCGGAGCGCGAGACGGACGTGGAGCGCCAGTACCAGATCATCGAGAACCTGATCCAGCAGAAGGTGGACGCCATCCTTCTGGCACCTGCGGGTTCGAAGGAGCTCGTTCCCGCGATCCGCAAGGCCAACGACGCCGGCATCCCGGTCCTGATTCTCGACACGCGGATCGACCGGGCAGCCGCCGATTCGATGAGCGTCAGGGTGCTCACGTACATCGGCTCGGACAACTTCGAAGGCGGTGCGGTCGCGGGCCGCTACCTGGCGCGGACCCTGGGCGGAACGGGAAGCGTCGCCATCATCGAGGGGATCTCGGGTCACGAGACCGCCGATCAGCGACGCCAGGGTTTCCTCAAGGGGGTCGAGGGCCATCCCGGCATCCGGGTCGTCGCGAGCCAGACCGCCGACTGGGAGCGGGCGCGAGCCTACACCGTGGCGGAGAACCTGCTGCAGGCCCACCCGGAGCTCGATGCCATCTTCGCGGCCAACGACGAGATGGCGTTGGGGGCGCTGGAGGCGGTGGCCGCCGCGCGGCGGCTGGATCGCGTCCGCATCGTCGGCTTCGACGCGATCCCGGATGCCCTCGCCAACATCGCGTCTGGCCGCTTGCTGGGCTCGGTTGCACAGTTTCCCGGCGAGATGGGGCGCCTGGGCGTGCGCCACGCGGTCATCCTGCTGCGCGAAGGGAAGGCACCGCCGCCAGAGGTCCTCACGCGGGTGGAGATGATCGACCGGAGCAACATCGCCGCCTTCGTGAAGAGGGGGGCGGAGCCCGCCAGGGCGAAGGACAACCCGTGACGGCACCCGCCCCGGTTCTGGTGATGCGAGGCGTCTGCAAGCGCTTCCCCGGGGTGCAGGCGCTCCAGGACGCCGAGCTCGAGGTCCTCCCCGGGGAAGTTCACGTGCTGCTGGGTGAAAACGGCGCGGGCAAGAGCACGCTTGTGAAGGTGCTGTGCGGCCAGTACCAAGCCGACTCGGGTTCCGTGACGTTTGCGGGGGAGGCGATCAAGCCTTCGAGCCCACTGGAAGCGGAGCGGCTCGGGCTCGTGATGATCCACCAGGAGTTCAACCTGGTGGCGGGCCTGACGGTGGCGGAGAACGTGTTCCTCGGACACGAGCCCACTCGCGGCGGCCTCATCCGGGGCGAGGCGATGCGTCAGAGCGCCCGCGACCTCCTGCGCAGGCTGCGCTGTGAAGTGGACCCGGACTCGCCGGTGGCGGAGCTCTCGGTGGCCGAGCAGCAGCTCGTGGAGATCGCCCGCGCGCTCCGGCAGAAGGCACGGCTCCTGGTGATGGACGAGCCGACGGCGGCGCTCTCGGACACCGAGATCGAGGCCCTGTTCGAGGTGATTCGCTCGGTCTGCGCCGAGGGCGTGCCGGTCGTCTACATCTCGCACAGGATGAAGGACATCTTCGCCATTGGCGACCGCGTCACCGTGATGCGGGACGGTCGCACGGTGGGAACCCGGGAGGTGAGGCGGACGGGCGTGGGCGAGCTCATTCGCCTGATGGTGGGCCGGACGATCGCCGAGCAGATTCCCAAGCGCGAGGTGCCGATCGGGGAGGTGGTTCTGGAGGCGGACGGGCTCGCGCACGCGGGTGTCCTGGCGCCCCTCAGCCTGTCGGTGCGCGCGGGGGAGATCGTGGGAGTGGCCGGTCTGATGGGGTCGGGGCGGACGGAGCTGGCCCGGGCGATCTTCGGTGCGGAACCGGCGGCGACGGGTGCGGTTCGCGTCGGCGGCCGGCCGGTGTCGAGGCGGGGGCCGTCCGCGTCGATCGCCGCGGGCGTCGGCTTCATCACCGAGGACAGGAAACGACAGGGCTTGATGCTGCAGCGCCCGGTCGGAGAGAACATCACGCTCACGATTCTCGACGACGTGGCCCGCTTCGGCGTGCTCGACCTCGGCGGCGAGCGCGAGCGGGCCCAGGGCCTGGTCGACAGGCTTCGAATCCGCCTGGCCTCGCTGGATCAGCAAACCGTCAACCTCTCGGGCGGGAACCAGCAGAAGGTCGTGCTGGCTCGCTGGCTCGCGGCGCGCTGCCGCGTGCTGATCTTCGACGAGCCGACCCGCGGCATCGACGTGGCGGCGAAGGCGGAGATCTACGAGCTGATCGGTGAGCTGGTCGAGCAGGGGGTCGCCGTGCTGCTGATCTCGAGCGAGATGCCCGAGCTGCTCGGCCTGGCGGACCGCGTGGCCGTGTTGCACGAGGGCGCGCTGCAGGGGGTGCTCGACCGGGCCGAGGCCACCCAGGAGCGGATCATGCAGCTCGCCCTCGGCCAGGCCCCGTCGGCATTTCCAGAGTCGGGGTAGCTCCAGTTGCCTTGCCCGGGTGGAGCCTCACAGGGGCGGGCTGATCGCCTCAGCGGAGTGCTTTCGGTTTCGCGGGGGGCGGCCCGGTGGAGGCGCGCACCACCAGGGTCGGGGCCACCACCTCGTGCCGGGGCGTGGACCGCTTCCCCTCGATGCGCTCGAAGACGCACTCGACTCCGAGCCGGCCGATGTCCGCGCCGAACTGCTGGACGCTGGTGAGGGAGATCTGAGGAAGCGCCGCCAGCGAGGTGTTGTCGTAGCCGACGAGCGAGACGTCTGCAGGGGTGCGCAGGCCGGCTTCCTCCAGGGCCTTCAGGGCGCCGATGGCGCAGATGTCGTTGGCGGCAAAGATGGCGGTGGGCAGGGGGGAGCGGCTGAGAAGCTCGCGAGCTCCGAGATAGCCGCCGTTCTCGGTGAAGGCGCCCTCGACGGTGACGGTGGAGTCCTCCAGGCCCAGTTGCCGCATGGCGCGCAGATAGCCCTCGCGGCGGACGCCGGCTCCGGCGCCGCTGCCGCCGTCGATGTGCGCGATGCGCGTGTGGCCCAGGTTCGCGCAGTGCTCCACCGCAAGGCTGGCGCCGGCGGTGTTGTCGTTGGTGACGCTGTCGCTGCACGTGGCGGAGGTGTCGCGGTTGAGGACCACGACCGGCACAGCACGACACGCGCGCTCGATGACCTGATCGTCGACCTGGGGGGCCGCCAGGATCAGGCCGTCGACCCGCAGCTCGAGCAGGCTCTCGATCGCCGCCTCCTCGAGCTTGGGTACCCGCTCGCCGGTGTTGAACAGGACGCGATAGCCGAACTCCTCTGCGCGCATCTGGATCCCGGACACCACGTCGCCGAAAAACGGGTTGCGGAGGTCGGAGATCATCACGCCGAGCATCCTGGTCCGGCGCTGCACGAGGCTCCGGGCGATCACGTTCGGGCGGTAGTTGAGCTCCTCGATCGCTCGTAGCACGGCCTCGCGGTTCTTGGGGCTGACGCCGTCCTCGCCGCGGATCACCATCGAGACGAGGGACTTGGAGACCCGCGCCTTGCGCGCCACGTCCAGAATCGTGGGCTCGGATTGCGACGGGGCAGGCTTGACAACGTTTCGTCTTGGCATTAGATTCCTTTTTGGAACGCTCCGAATCATAGCGCGTTCGTTGTTGCTGTTCAATCTGGAACGTTCCAGGGGACACCACCGCCGCCGCAGGATGCGGTTTGGGTACGGGGAAGGAGGTGGAAGTCGCCAATGGCGGTATTGGAACGTTCCAGAGTGTGGCCGCAAAAACACCTTTGTGGTGAGCGGAATCCACCGAGCAACGGCCAGAACCACCCTGCAAGGAGGGAAGAATGGCGTCCTTACACAAGAACCGAAGTTGGATGATCCCGCTTTTGATCGCCGGGCTTTGCCTGCTTTCCGGCCTCGCCCAGGCACAGACCGGTACCGGCACGATCGTCGGAACGGTGCGTGGCCCAACCGGCGAGGCGCTCTCGGACGTCGCCGTCAGCGTGGCGGGCACGAACCTCGCGGCGCACACCGACCAGTCCGGCATGTACCGGATCGGGCCACTGCCGGCGGGCGACCACACCGTTGTGTGCACCTACATCGGCCTCGGTACCGCGACGGCCACGGTCAAGGTGACCGCGGGCCAGACGGTGACGGCCGACCTCAGGCTCTCGTACAGCGAGGCGATCGAGGTGAGCGGCTCGCCGCTCCTGCAGGGACAGGCCAAGGCCCTCAATACGCAGGAGAACGCCACCAACATCACGAACGTGGTCGCCTCCGACCAGATCAGCCGCTTCCCCGACATCAACGCGGCCGAGGCGACGCAGCGCCTCCCCGCCGTCTCCCTACTCCGTGACCAGGGCGAGGGCCGCTACGTGCTGATCCGCGGCACCGAGCCCCGGCTGAACTCCACAACCGTCAACGGCGAGCGCCTCCCCTCCCCCGAGGGTGGGGTGCGCAACGTCGCCCTCGACACCATCCCGGCTGACGTTCTCGAGGCCATCTCGGTCTCGAAGACGCTGACGCCCGACATGGACGGTGATTCGATCGGCGGCACGGTGGACCTCGTGACGAAGCGGGCGCCGCTCGAGGCGAGCACCCAGGCGACCGTCGCGGGCGGCTACGCCGCGATCTCGCAGGACTACATCGGGGCCGCAGCGTTTACCCTGGGCCGCCGCTTCGGCGACGGCAAGACCGGACTCCTGTTGTCCCTGAGCGGGAACAAGGCGAACCGCGCCTCGGACGACCACGAGCCGGAGTACGACGAGGGAAACCTGATCGACCTGCAGCTGCGCGACTACACGCTCACGCGGGAGCGCTACGCCGCGAACTTCTCCCTCGACCAGCAGATGTCCTCCGGGTCCGCGCTGTTCCTGCGAGCGCTGTACGACAAGTACCAGGACAGCGAGATCCGGCGCGCCTTCGACAACGCGGTCGAAGATGGCCGCATCAACCGCGCGGTGCGCGACCGCACGCAGACCTCGAACATCTACTCGATCACGGCGGGCGGGGACGTCCTCGCGGGGGAGTCGGTCATTAACTTCCGCCTGGCGTGGAACCAGTCGGAGGAAGAGACCCCCGACCAGGTGGCCTCTACGTTCAGGCAAAAGAAGGTCAAGTTCGCGCCCAACGTGGGCCCGGGCTCCATCGACCCCAACAACATCCAGGCCAACCCGCTGAACGAGGACTATTCGAAATCCATCCTGAACAAGATCGAAACGCAGTACAAGGCGGCCAAGAACCAGGACTGGGTCGGCTCGCTCGACCTCACCAGGGGTTTCTACCGCGACGCCGGCTTGAGCGGCCTGTGGAAGTTCGGTGTCAAGGCCCGCCTCAAGACCGCGAGCCAGGAATACGAAGTCTACGACTGGACATCGGAGGAGGACATCCCGCTCACCGGCTACCTCAACGACTGGAAGCCGGCCACGTCGTTCATGTACGGGTTCACGACCTACGACATAGGCCGGTTCCAGAGCCCGCCCGCGATGAGGGAGTTGCTCGCCAGCGGCGCGCTCGAGAGCGAGAAGAACCTCGAGGAGGACCTGGCCGACTACACCCTCGACGAGGACACGTACGCGGGCTACGGGCTGGTGAACCTGGACATCGGGTCGAACGTCAACCTGGTCGGCGGATTGCGTTTTGAGAACACGACCGACAAGTACAACGCCTTCGAGCTCGCGTACGACGAGGAGGGGAACATCTCCGACCTGGTCCCGGTCTCGGGGAAGACGAGCTACACGCAGTGGCTGCCGCAGGTGCTGCTGCGGTACCGCCTGGCGGAGCGGACCAACCTCCGCGCCGCGGTCACGCGCTCGTTCGCGCGGCCGAACTTCGGCGACATCGCGCCGTACCAGCTCACCAACACCGAGAGTCAGGAGATCACCCGCGGGAACCCGGACCTCGTGCCCACGACGGCGTGGAACTACGACCTCCTGTTCGAGCACTACATGGCGTCGGTCGGCCTCGTCTCCGGGGGGCTGTTCTACAAGCAGCTCACCGACAACATCTTTCTCTCGACGTTCCCGGAAGAGATCGACGGCGTCGAATACGACGTGACCCAGCCGGTGAACGGCGCGACCGGCTCGCTGTACGGTGCCGAGGTCGCCTACCAGAACCGCTTCAGCAGCGGCTTCGGCATCTACTTCAACTATACGTACGCGGACTCGACCGCGAACTACACCACCCGCGCCGACACCCAACTTCAGGGCCAGGCCCAGAACGTGGGCAACCTCGCGCTGATCTTCGAGAAGTGGGGGTTCTCGGGGAGGCTCTCGCTCAACCTCAACGGCAAGTCGCTGTTCGAGGTCGGCAAGGACGCGACGCGCGACCTCTACGTGGACGACCACATGCAGCTCGACTTCTCCGCCCAGCAGCAACTCGGCAAGAACGTCAGTCTGTTCCTCGAAGCGATCAACCTCACGAACGAGCCGTACCGCGTCTACGAGGGGAGCACGGACTGGACGAGGCAGGCGGAGTACTACAGCTGGTGGGGGACTATCGGCGTGAAGCTGAACTTCTAGGAGCCTACGCACCGGGCATGATCACCTGAGCTGCCGTCCAGGCTATCCCAGCCTGGCAGGTCGTACCGTCAGCCCTTTCTCTGTGGGAGCTGGAAGAGGGGTCCTGTGCCGGAGGCCTGGGCAGGTGACGCCGGGGAAACGGTGGAGCGAAGCCGGGAGGTGAGTGGTCCATGAAGCCGACGACGGTTGGAGTGATAGGCATTGGACGCATCGGCAGGATGCACACGGAGAACCTGGTGCATGCCGTACCGGATGCGTACGTGAAGGCGGTTGTCGACCTGAAGCAGGTCGATCCGGCGTGGGGCGACGGTCTGGCCATCCCGGTGCGGACGACCGATCTCGACGTGGTTCTGAACGATCCGGAGATCGAAGCCGTCGTGATCACCGCACCCTCGGGACGGCACGTCGAGCTGATCCGGCGGGCGGCCGCGGCGGGCAAGCACATCTTCTGCGAGAAGCCGGTCGCCTTCGAACCGGGGCTGATCGAGCAGGCCCAGGCCGCGGTCGCCGCCGCGGGGGTGAAGCTGCAGGTTGGCTTCAACCGCCGTTTCGACCCGGGCCTGCTGCGGATGTGGCTGGCTGTGCGAGCCGGCGAGGTCGGCGAGATCCACCAGTTGCGGGTGACCAACCGCGACCCCAAGGCGCCACCGGTGGACTTCGTGAAACGGTCGGGCGGCCTCTTCTTCGACTTCGCGATCCACGACTTCGACACCATGCGGTTTCTCTCGGGGAGCGAGATCGTGGAGCTGTACGCGCTGGGGGCGGTGCTCGTGGACCCGGAGATCGGGAAGGCCGGCGACATCGACACGGCCGTCATCACGCTCCGCCTCGCGAACGGCGCCCTGGGCGTGATCGACTGCAGCCGCCAGACCAACTACGGCTACGACCAGAGGTTCGAGGTGTTCGGCTCGAAGGGCAGCATCGTCGTCGAGAACACCACCCCGACAACGGTGGTCTCCAGCTCGAAAGGCGGCGTTGTTGGCGACAAGCCCCACGAGACGTTCGTGGAGCGGTACCGGGAGGCGTTCATCGCCGAGGTCGCAGCGTTCGTGGCGAGCGTGCGCGAGGGGTTGCCGGTTCGCGTGGGCGCCGAGGACGCGGTGGCGGCGGTCAAGGCGGCCGGCGCGGCCAGGACGTCGCACCTGGAGCACCGGCCGGTCCGGCTTTCGGAAGACATGAAGGCGACCAGCGGAGGGGAACGGCGATGAGAGTAATCACCGCAGGGATTCTGGGGGCCGGAAGGATCGGCAAGATTCACGCGAACAACCTGATGGCAATGGCTGGTGTGCGGTTGAAGGCGATCGCCGACCCGTTCGCAGACTTCAAAGAGTGGCCCGGGGCGGCAATCGCCACGAGCAAGAACCCCGAGGACGTGTTGAAGGACCCCGAGATCGAGACCGTTCTCGTGTGCTCGCCGACGCCGAGCCACGCTGATTTCACCGACGCCGCGGCGAGAGCCGGCAAGCACGTGTTCTGCGAGAAGCCCATCGCCGTCGATCCGGAGCGCGTTCGCGCCACGCTCGAGACGGTGAAGCGTAGCGGCGTGAAGCTCCAGGAGGGTTTCAACCGGCGCTTCGATCCGACCTTCGCCAGGGTCCGGCGGGCGGTGGCCGACGGCGAGGTCGGAGACGTCCAGTTGGTCAGGATCACGGCGCGCGACCCGGCCGCACCGCCGATCGAGTACGTCAAGTCCTCGGGCGGGATGTTCGCTGACATGACGATCCACGACTTCGACATGGTGCGGTTCCTCTCGGGGAGCGAGGTCGAGGAGGTACACGCGTACGGAGCCGTTCTCGTGGATCCCGCGATCGGGTTGGCTGGGGACATCGACACCGCCGTGATCTCGATGCGCCTCTCGAACGGCGCGCTCGCGGTGATCGAGAACAGCCGCCAGGCGGTGTTCGGCTACGACCAGCGCATCGAGGTGTTCGGTTCGAAGGGCGGGATCGAGGCGTTTAACGAGACGCCCGCGCGGACGGTTCTCCGCAGCGGCGCGGGCGTGCGCCACGAGAATCCGCTCTACTTCTTCCTGGAGCGTTATCAACGCTCATTTGTGATCGAGCTCGAGGCTTTCTTCGCCAGCATCCGCGGGGACAGGGAACCCCCGGCAGGGGGCAACGACGGCCTGATGGCACTGCTCGTCGTCCTGGCAGCCAAGCAGTCGTTGATCGAGAACCGGCCGGTCCGGGTGGAAAAACTGGCGTCCCCCGGGCACAAGAAGGGCTAATGAGCCTGCTGAGCTTCTTCTCGACGGGTCCGGACAGACCGCTGCTGACAAATTCGGCGGAGGTCGACCGGCTCTACAAGCGGCACCGGCTGCGCATCATGCTGGCGATCACCGTGGGCTACGGCTTTGTCTACACCTGCCGGCTGGCGCTTTCGGTGGTCAAGAAACCTCTCATCGATGGCGGCATCTTCTCGGCGGAGCAACTCGGCATCATCGGATCCGCGCTGTTCTACACGTATGCGGTCGGCAAGCTCTCGAACGGGTTCCTGGCCGACCACGCCAACCTGCGGGTTTTCTTTGCGACCGGGGTGCTTGTCTCTGCGGCGATCAACATCGGCATGGGGTTCTCGACCGTGCTCTGGCTGTCGGTGCTCCTGTGGGCGCTCAACGGCTGGTTCCAGGCGTTCGGCGCGCCGGCCGGTGCGGTTGCGCTGGCGCAGTGGTTCTCGAACCGGGAGCGTGGCCGGATGTACGGTCTCTGGAGCACCGCTCACGCCATCGGCGAGGGCCTGACGTTCCTCGGGGTCGCCGTGGTCGTCACGGTCTGGGGCTGGAGGGCCGGTTACTGGGTGCCGGGGCTGCTCTGCCTCCTGGTGGCGATCGGCATCTACCTGATGCTCCAGGACCGGCCGCAGACCCTCGGCCTGCCCCCGGTCGCCGACTGGAAGAACGACCACTGGAGCGGAGAGAAGGCCCACGAAGAGACGAAAGGTGGCATCTGGGCCAGCCAGCGGTCGATCCTGAAGCTCCCGGCCATCTGGGTGCTGGCGCTCGCGAGCGCGTCGATCTACGTCACGCGGTACGCGATCAACAGTTGGGGGATTCTCTACCTGCAGGAGGCCAAGGGTTACTCCCTGCTCCTGGCCGGCAGCATGCTCACGGCCAACACGGTGACCGGCATCCTGGGCGCCATTGCCTTCGGCTTCGCGTCGGACAAATTCTTCAAGGCGCGCAGGCCACCGGTCAATCTCATCTTCGGCGTGGTCGAGCTCGCCGGCCTGCTCCTGATCTTCTTCGGCCCGCCGGGAAAGCCGGCGGTCATGATGGTGGCCTTCCTGCTGTATGGGTTCGGGCTCACCGGCCTCGTGACATCCCTCGGTGGGTTGTTCGCAATAGATATCGCCCCCAAGAAGGCGGCCGGTGCGGCGATGGGCCTCATAGGCGTCTTCTCCTACGTGGGCGCGGCCACGCAGGAGCGCATCAGCGGCCATCTGATCCAGCGCGGAATGGTCATGGTGGATGGGGTCCGGCACTACGACTTCTCGACTGCGATCTGGTTCTGGGTCGCTTCGTCGGTAGTCTCGCTGATCCTTGCAACGACGCTGTGGCGAGTCCGGCTGAGGGACTGAGAAGGGCGCCGAAAAGATGAAAGAGCGCTATGACGTCGCCACGATCGGCAACTACACCAAGGACACAATCGTGACGTCCGCCGGCACCCGGCACGTCGATGGGGGCGGCTTCAACTACGCCGCCTTTGCAGCGGCTGCGCTGGGGCTCAAGGTGGCGGCGATCACGCGGCTTTCGGCCGAGGACATGCACGTCGTGGAGGCACTCGAGGGCGCGGGCATCACTGTGTTCGCCGAGAAGACCGCTTCATCGACGCTGATGCGGCTGGAGTACCCGACCGCGAACGTCGACGAGAGGATCCTCACTGTGGCAGCGACGGCGGGCTCGTTCACAACGGATCAGGTTGCGGGCGTCGAGGCCCGCGCGTTCGTGATCAGCCCGTCGATTCGCGGCGAGGTGCCTCTCAAGGTGATTCAGGAACTCAGGAAGAAGGAGACAACGATCAGCGCAGACGCGCAGGGGTTCGTGCGCATCCGGGACGCTGACGGCAGGTTGCACCACCGGGAGTGGCCGGAGATGAGCCAGGTGCTCCGGCTCGTGGACATTCTGAAAGCGGACGCGGTGGAGGCGGAGTCGCTCACCGGCGAAGCCGACCGGAGGCGCGCAGCGAGCATGCTTGCCGGCTTCGGACCGCGGGAGATAGTCCTGACCCACAGGAACGGGCTGCTCGTTCTGGCGGCCGGGAAGTTCTATGAGGCCGAGTTCCACTCGAAGTCCCTCGTGGGTCGTAGTGGGCGAGGCGATTCCTGTCTCGGGTCGTATGTGGCGGCGAGGCTAAGCGCTCGGCCGGGCGAGGCCACGCTCTGGGCGGCGGCGTTGACCAGCCTCAAGATGGAAGCTCAGGGCCCGATTCGCAAATCACGAGGGGAGATCGAAGAATTCATGCGGAGGACGTACGGCACAGCGTGAGGGCAACGCCATGACCGACGTGAGAATGGCCGTCATCGGGGTAGGCCGCATCGGGCTGACCCACGCGGAGACGGTTGCACACCGCACGCATGGCGCGCGCCTGGTGGCAGTCACCACGTCGAGCGCCAAGCGGGCGGCCGAGGTGCGCCGGCGGTGCGGTGACGTGGCCGTCTACCCGACCCTCGACCGGTTGCTGGAGGCGGGAGAGGTTGATGCCGTGGTGATCGCGAGCAGCACGTCGGCGCATGTCGAGAACGTGGGGCGGTGTGCTGCTGCCGGGATCCACATGCTCTGTGAGAAACCGTTGGCCCTGGACCTGGAAGGGTGCGACCGGGCGATCGCCGCGGCGGAGGCTGCCGGCGTGAAGCTGATGGTCGGCCACATGCAACGCTTCGACAGCGGGTACGTCGAGGCTAAGCGGTTTATCCAAGCTGGCGCAATCGGCGTGCCGGTCATTGTGCGGGCGATCAGCGGCGACATGGACCCGCCACCGGCGAGCTTCGCGGATCTGTCGGTCAGCGGTGGCCTGCTCCTCGACTCGATGTACCACGACTTTTACCTGTCACGGTGGTTGATGGCGGACGAGATCGTCCGCGTCTATACCGAAGCGGGCGCGCTGATCGATGAAGGCGTGCGATCGGTGGGCGACGTGGACAACGCCGTGGTCTCTGCCCGGTTTGCCGGGGGTGCCCTGGGCACCATGACCGCCAGCCGTGTCACCAGGTACGGCTGCGACCTCCGTACCGAGGTGATCGGGGACGAGGGGGCTGTTCAGGTGGGGTACTTCCGCCAGACGCCTGTGCGCCTGCTGGACCGCAAGGGCGTCCATCACGACACGCCCCAAAGCACCCCGGACCGGATGGGCGAGGCGTTCGTCCGGGAGCTGCAGGCGTTCGTGGACTGCGTGCGCGACGACACCGATCCCCCTGTGAGTACTGAGGACGCTCGGATGACGGTGGCCGTCAGCCTGGCTGCCACCCGGTCGATCCGGGAGGGCAGACCCGTGGACGTCGAGGTGGGCCGTCCCGAAACAATGGCAAGAAGGAAGAGCGGGCTTCCGTGTTCGGACGGAGGCCGTCAGAGGAGAGACAAAAAGGTGTGAACGATTCTTGAACTTCGGCTCGTACGACTGAAAGGAGATTCGGAAATGGCAGACAACCCAGAAACACCAACGCTGCTCAAAACCGACCAGCCAGACCTGTTCTTCGAGGACAACACGGTCGGTCGCTGCAAGAAGGCGGTGTGGGATGCGAGCGACAAGGAAGTGGACGCCATCCTTGCCGAGTACGGCATCCCCTCCCCATGCGAGTGGGGCAAGGAGGGTTCCTACATCCAGACAACGGTTCGCCATCAGGTTGAGGCCAACCGGAAGAAGAACGACATCGTGTTTATCCCCGTCGGCTGCACCGAGATGCACGGCAGGCACCTCCCTAGTGCGTCGGACACCCTCTACGTGAGCCAAATCCTGGAGGGGTTGCGGCGGTACACGGCAAAGCGGGGTGCACCGTGCGCGCTGGCGCTGCCGCCGCTGAACTACGGCTCGCACCCCTACCACCACCTGGGCATGGCCGGCACGGTCATCGTTCGCGAGAACGTGGCGCGCGAGCTGATGATCGACGTCATGCTGGGGCTGTGGAACGACGGCTTCAGGAAGCAGGTCATCATCAACAACCACGGCCACCTCTGGATGCTGGAGTCGGCGATCCAGCAGTTCCAGAAGCGGTATCAGCTCCCCGGGATCTTCCGCGTGCTCGACTGGCACCGGGGGGTGCGCGAGTTCTTCCGCACCACCGAGAAGGGCGGCAAGCTGGACACCAACTTCGTGCACGCGGACGAGTCGGAGACGTCGCTCGGGCTGCTGCTCCATCCGGACATGGTGGACATGAAGTACGCCGTGGACACCAAGGGCAAGAGCTACCTGCCCGACGGGCACTTCGACAAGTCGGTGGACCCGTTCGGCCGGCCCAGTCGCTGGTCGGAGGGTGAGGGTCACTTCGCGATCGAGATCGTGGCCACGCCGGAAGGCGTCGTCGGAAAGTCCACCCACGGCGCAGCCGCCAAGGCCAAGCGCCCCGTGGCGGCGATCCTGCGCTACCTGACGCTGCTCAACGACCAGATCCTCGAGGTGTTCCCTCCCGGAAAGGTGCCGCCGGTCGAGGAGGTGACGCTGCGGACCGCCAAGGAGATGGAGCCGTACCTTCGCGAACCGATGAGCCCCGGCTGGAAGCCCGTGTACAGCCTGCCGGTGATCGGCCAGGGTTTCGACCAGTGATGAAGCTCGGCGTCGTCCTCTCGACCCACGCCGCGAGTTTCGACGCGGTGGCGTTCAAGGGCGATTTCGAGGCGAACGTGGCCAAGATCGCCGGGTGGGGGTACGACGGGGTGGAGCTCGCGATCCGCGATCCGCGGCTCGTGGATGCGGGTGAGCTGCAACGTGTCGTGGGCGGGCACGGCCTGGCCGTGCCCGCCATCGGCACCGGGCAGGCGTGGGGCGAGGAGAAGCTGTCGTTCACCAGCGACAACGCCTCGGTGCGGGAGGCTGCCATCGAGCGGATCAAGAGCCACATCCCGCTGGCGGGGCGGTTGGACGCGATCATCATCCTCGGGCTGATCCGGGGGATCACGCCGCCCGGGCAGACGCACCAGCGCTCGATGGAGTACCTCGTCGAGGCGATCAGGGAGTGTGCGGCTGCGGCCGCTGGAACCGGGGTGCGGTTCGCCCTCGAGCCGCTCAACCGGTACGAGACCGATCTCGTGCACACGGTCGCGGAGGGCCTGGATCTTGCGGAGCGGATCGGTGCCGACACCTTCGGCCTGCTTCTGGACACCTTCCACATGAACATCGAGGAGCCTGCAATCGAGGACAGCATCCGGGCGTGCGGCGACCGCATCTTCCACTTCCACGTGGCCGACTCCAACAGGTGGCATCCGGGTGCTGGCCACCTGGATTTCAAGGCGATTCTGGAAACGCTCGCGGCGACCGGCTACCAGGGTTTCGTTTCCGGGGAGTTCAAGCCTTTGCCGGATGCCGACGCGGCAGCGCAGCGGAGCATCGCCTACCTGAGGAGGCTCTGAGGAGAATGGTCGCGGTCGGCGCGCGACCGGGAAGGGGAGACGGAACTGAAAGCAAGCCTTGAGGCGCTGCGCGGCTTGACGATGTGTCCACGCTCGATGGTGGAGGTGGCGGGGACCGCGTTTTGCCTCGCGGCGCGCGAGGACGGTCGATCCAAGGTACTCGTGGTCCACGGTGAGGACCGTGGGTTCGAGGGCACACGGCCGGAACCGGGTGGGCGACTGCTGTGTCCGCTGACCCGCGCCAACGCCGCGGCGCTGCGCACGCGCCTGCCGTGGCTTCGCCCCGTTCCGCTCGGCCTGAAGACGTCGGTCGGCTTCGGTGATCGCCTGGGGCTGGCGACACCCGGGCACGCGCGGGCGATCCGCCGGTTCCCCGGCGGTGAGGGGAGGATCGGCGCGGTGTTCGCCCAGCAGTCGGTGCGCGAGAACGCCCGCACCGGCCGGACACCGCACGAGGTGCTGGACGACGCCACCTGGGCCATCTTCCAGGAGGGTTGGCGGGAGCCTTGGGGTGCGGATGCCGACCACCTGAAGACACCCGCGGACGTGAATGAGTTTGCCGCCGCCGGATACACGTTCTTCACGATCGACCCCGGCGCCCACGTCGATGACGAGGCGGGAGTGCTTTCGGCCGCCGCCCTCGAGGAGAAGGTGTCGGCGTTACCGTGGGAGGTGCTCGAGGACACCGTCGGTGACCTGCAACGGCGGTACCTCTCGGCACCGGTGGATCTCGAGGGTTGGTCGCTGACGATCGAGGGGGAGCAACTGTGGCGTGCGGCGGTCAAGTACGGCCGCGCCGTCGCCCACACCGTGGCGATGTACCGGCACATCGTGTCCAGGCTCGGCGAGCGACCGTTTGACCTCGAGGTGTCGGTGGACGAGACCTCGAGCCCCACGACGGTTGCGGAGCACGTGTACATCGCCGGGGAGCTGCGGCGGCTCGGCGTGCGCTGGGTGAGCCTCGCTCCCCGCTTCGTGGGGCGTTTCGAGAAGGGCGTGGACTACATCGGGGATCTCGGCGGTTTCTCGGCCGAGTTCGCACGGCACGCCGCGGTGTCCCGGGTGTTCGGGCCGTACAAGCTGAGCCTCCACTCGGGCTCGGACAAGTTCAGCGTCTATCCGATCGCCGCGCGGCTCACGGATGGGTGCGCCATCGGTCTGGCCGGGTCGCTGGTACACGTGAAGACCGCCGGCACGAGCTACCTCGAGGCCCTTCGGGCGACGGCCCGCGTGGACCCGGAGCTGTTCCGGGAGATCCTGGCGTTGGCCAGGGAACGGTACAAGATCGACCGGGCGACCTACCACGTGTCGGCCGATCTCGCCAGGGTCCCGGGAGGCGATGGGTTGACGGATCACGAGCTGCCGCTCCTGCTCGAGCAGTTCGACGCGCGGCAGGTCCTCCACGTGACCTTTGGGTCCGTGCTGGACAGGTTCGGGCAGCGGCTTCGGGAAACCCTGGAGAAGAACGAGGAGATCTACGCGGCTGTCCTCGAGGCACATTTCAGGCGGCATCTGGCCCCGTTGATGGCCTGAAGTCTTCGGGTGGTGCGAGAGGGTTGGCTGGAGGGAAGAGCGGTGGATACCAAGACAGTGGCGGGCTGGTACGACCTTGAGAATCGCACCGTGGCGCTGACCGGCGGCGCCGGTGTCCTGGGCGGTGAGATCGCGGTCGCGCTGGTCGCGTGCGGCGCCAACGTTGCGATCCTCGACCAGGAACCTGCAGGCGTAGACCGCTTTCGGGATCGCCTCGACCGTGGTGCCGGCCGCGCAATCGTCGTCCAGTGTGACGTTCTGAAGCGCGAGTCTCTGGCTGCGGCGGAGCGGAGGATCCTCGAGGAGCTCGGTCCTGTGGACACCCTGGTCAATGCGGCGGGGGGCAACAGCCCCTCGGCCACGACCGGGCCGGGCCGGGCGTTCTTCGATCTTCCCGAAGAGGCACTCCGATTCGTTCTTGACCTTAACGTGCTCGGGACGGTGCTGCCCTGCCAGACGTTCGGCCGCGGGATGGCCGAGGGCAAGCGCGGCGTGATCCTCAACGTGTGCTCGATGAACGCGTTCAGGCCTCTGACCCGGATCCCCGCATACTCGGCGGCCAAGGCGGCGGTGGCCAACTTCACGCAGTGGCTGGCGGTCCACATGGCGCAGGAGTACTCGGCGCAGATCCGAGTCAACGCGATAGCCCCCGGCTTCTTCCTGACCGAGCAGAACCGTTTTCTTCTCACCGAGGAGACTGGCGGTGAGCTGACCCCTCGTGGAGCCACGATCATTCAGCACACTCCGATGGGGCGGTTCGGACAGCCGGAGGACCTGCTGGGAACGGTGCTGTGGCTGCTGTCCCCCGCGTCCTCGTTCGTGACCGGCGTGGTGGTGCCGGTGGACGGTGGGTTCTCGGCGTTCAGCGGGGTGTGAGAGGAGGTGGAGATGAGCACCCATCCGGATGCGGCCCGCGTGTTGGCAGAGCTGGTTCCCCAGCATCGGTTCTTCGTGGGAATCGACTCGGACGGCTGTGCCTTCGACACCATGGAGGTGAAGCACAAGGAGTGCTTCATCCCCAACATCATCAAGCACTGGGGGCTGCAGCCGGTTGCGAAGTACGCGCGAGAGGCGGCGGAGTTCGTCAACCTTTACTCCAGGTGGCGCGGCATCAACCGGTGGCCGGCGCTGGTGATGGTTTTCGACCTACTGCGCGAGCGCCCGGAGGTGCAGGGGCGCAAGTTCGAGCCGCCGCGGGCCCCGAAGCTGCGAGAGTTCATCGCCGACGAGGGCTTCGCCAAGAGCAACGACGGGCTGAGGACATATATGGCCCGGTGCCCGGATCCGGAGCTTGAGGCGGCGCTAGCGTGGACGACCGGGGTCAACGAGGCCGTCGCGGAGATGGTCCACGGGGTGCCCCCTTTCCCGTGGGTGCGGGAGAGCCTGCGGGCCCTGGCCGACAAGGCCGACATGATCGTGGTGTCGGCCACGCCGGTGGAGGCGCTGGCGAGGGAGTGGAAGGAGCACGACCTTGCCCGATTCGTCCGGGCGATCGCTGGGCAGGAGATGGGCAAGAAGTCGCTGCACCTGGAGCTGGCGGCCGGCGGCAAGTACGCGCCCGAGCACGTGCTCATGATCGGGGACGCCCCGGAGGACATGAAGTCGGCCCGGGCCGTGAGAGCCCTCTTCTACCCGATCAACCCGGGCCACGAGGAGGCATCCTGGAAGCGCTTCCACGATGAGGGTCTGCACAGGTTCCTCAGGGGCACCTACGCCGGCGAATACGAGGCGGGTCTGGTCGCCGAGTTCGAGGCGATCCTGCCGGAGGTGCCGCCTTGGAAGCGCTGAACGGTTCCTCGTGGGCGTGGGCATCGAGCGAGGCGTGACGGGGAGCTCATGGTCGTCGGCACAGGCACAACCGCACGCGCCCTGACGGATGAAGAGGTCCGGAACGCGATGGCCGAGGCGCTGGCACCCGCCGACCTCGATGGCCGGCGGGTGCTCGTGATAGTCCCGGACAGCACCCGGACCGCTCCGGTCGCGCTCATCCGGGGTGTGCTGGATGAGCTGCTGAGGCGGCGGGTCTCGGCACTCGACTACCTCGTGGCGCTGGGCACCCACCCTGTCATGGAGGACGCGGCGCTCGGCAAGCTGCTGGGCGTACCCGTGCACCTAGGAAGAGCCGGGGAATCGAGGGTCTTCAACCACAGATGGGACGTACCGGAGAGCTTCGTGACGCTCGGCACCATCCCCGCCGAAGAACTGGCGGCCGTGAGCGGAGGGCGGCTCGAGCTCGACGTGCCGGTGCGCCTCAACCGCCTCGTGGGCGAGCCCGGAGGGCGCTCGCCGTACGAACAGATCATCGTGTGCGGCCCGGTGTTCCCGCACGAGGTGGTGGGTTTTTCGGGGGGCAACAAGTACTTCTTCCCGGGGGTGGCAGGCGCCGAGGTCATCAACGTGACCCACTGGCTGGGCGCGCTGCTCACCAGCCGGGAGATTATCGGCGTGGCCGACACACCGGTTCGCCGCCTCATCGATCGAGCCGCGTCGTTGATCCCGACGCCACGGATGTGCGTCGCGCTGGTGATGCACGGCACCTCGCTGCACGGTCTCTACGTCGGGTCGATGGAGGAAGCCTGGAGGGCGGCTGCGGCCCTCTCGGCGGATCTCGACATCGTGCGCGTCAAAAGCCCGTTCCGACGCGCTCTCTCGGTCATTCCGGAGATGTACGGCGACCTGTGGACCGCGGCGAAGGGGATGTACAAACTCGAGCCTGCCATCGCGGACGGCGGCGAGGTGATCATCTTCGCCCCACACATCACCGAGGTGTCGTACGTTCACGGGAAGTACATCGAGGAGATCGGCTACCACGTGCGCGACTACTTCCTCGCGCAGTGGGACCGTTTCAAGGGCTTCCCCTGGGGTGTCCTGGCCCACTCCACGCATCTCCGGGGGGCCGGCACGTTCGAGGGAGGGGTCGAGCGGCCCCGCATCCGGGTGACGCTCGCCACCGGCATCCCGCGCGAGCGGTGCGAGCGGATCGGCCTCGGGTACTTGGAGCCGAGGACGGTCGACCCCGAGACGTGGGCGGGTCGCGAGGACGAGGGGGTGCTGCTGGCCAGAAGGGCCGGCGAGATCCTGTACCGAGTGGAGCCGGGGGCCGACGGAAGGTGAGGGCAGGCAGCACTGGGAGGAACCGCTGATGGAGAAGGCAGACATCGGGCTCATTGGGCTGGCGGTGATGGGCCAAAACCTCGTCCTGAACATGGACGACCACGGCTTCCGGGTGGCGGTTTTCAACCGGACCGTCTCGACCGTGGACGAGTTCGTCAACGGCAGCGCCGGGGGAACGAAAGTGATCGGAACGCGCTCGCTCGAGGAGTTGGTGAGCGTCCTCGAGCGCCCGCGTCGGGTGATGCTGCTCGTCAAGGCGGGCGCGCCCGTGGACACCTTCATCGAGCGCCTGGTGCCGCTCCTGGAGCATGGCGACATCATCATCGACGGCGGCAACTCCAACTACCAGGACACCGTGCGCCGGGTCGCGGCGGCCGAGGCCAGGGGGCTGCTCTACATCGGCGCGGGCGTGTCGGGAGGCGAGGAGGGGGCTCGCCACGGTCCGTCCATCATGCCGGGCGGGTCGCCCGCGGCCTGGCCCTACGTCAGGCCGATCTTCCAGGCGATTGCCGCCAAGGTGGAGGACGGGTCGCCGTGCTGCGACTGGGTGGGCGAGAGCGGCGCCGGTCACTTCGTGAAGATGGTCCACAACGGCATCGAGTACGGCGACATGCAGCTGATCTCCGAGGCCTACCACCTCATGAAGGAGGGGCTCGGCCTTACCCAGGATGAGATGCATCGGGTGTTCGCCGACTGGAACCGGGGCGAGCTGGACTCCTACCTGATCGAGATCACGGCCAACATCCTCGCCTTCAGGGACGAGGACGGTGAGCCCGTGCTCGAGAAGATCCTCGACGCTGCCGGGCAGAAGGGCACCGGCAAGTGGACGGTGATCTCGGCCCTCGACATGGGCATCCCGCTCACGCTGATTGCCGAGGCCGTGCTCGCGCGGTCGCTCTCGGCGTTGAAGGACGAACGGGTGGCCGCGGCCAAGGTACTGCAGGGGCCGCAGGACCCGGGCACGGTTCCCGGGGGCGGTGGGGCGTTCGTCGAGGACCTCCGGCGTGCGCTGTATGCGGCGAAGATCGCCTCCTACGCGCAGGGGTACATGCTGATGCGCGCGGCCGCGGCCGAGTACGGCTGGAACCTCAACTACGGAGGGATCGCCCTGATGTGGCGCGGTGGGTGCATCATCCGGTCGGTCTTCCTGGGCAAGATCAAGGAGGCGTTCGACCGCGATCCCTCCCTCCGCAATCTCCTCCTCGACCCATACTTCAGGGGCCAGGTCGAGGCCGCGCAGGCGGCGTGGCGCCGGGTTGTCGCGAGGGCGGTCGAGATCGGGGTCCCGGTCCCGGCGATGGCCAGCGGCCTGGCGTTCTTCGACGGGTACCGGCACGAGCGCTTACCTGCCAACCTGCTCCAGGCGCAGCGTGACTACTTCGGCGCGCACACCTACGAGCGTGTGGACCGGCCGCGCGGCGAGTTCTTCCACACCAACTGGACCGGGCACGGGGGCGGCGTGACGTCGACCACCTACAAGGCCTAGGCCGACGGAGAAACATCGGGGGCAGAGATGAGCAAGCCGAGGAACGTCGTCGTCGCCCAGTCGGGCGGTCCGACACCGGTGATCAACAACACCCTGCGCGGCGTGGTCGAGTCGTGCCGCGAGCTGCCCGAGCGCTTCGGCACCGTGTACGCGGGCGTGCACGGGATCGAGGGGATCCTTCGCGAGGAACTCCTGAACCTCTCCGCGCAGGACCACGAAGAGATCGCCCTCCTGCGGACGACACCGGCCGCCGGTTCGATCGGCACCTGTCGCTACAAGCTCAAGAAGACACAGGAGGAGGACTTCGAGCGCGTCGTCGAGGTTGTCAAGGCCCATGATGTCGGCTACCTCTTCTACATCGGCGGCAACGACTCCATGGACACCGCGGCCAAGATCGCGCAGCTTGCCCACGAGAGGGGGGTCGAGCTGGTGGCCACCGGTGTCCCCAAGACGATAGACAACGACGTCGGAGACGCGGAGTTCCGGCTCATCGACCACACCCCCGGGTACGGCAGCGTGGCCCGCTACTGGGCCGTGGCCGTCCAGAATGCGAACGAGGAGAACGTCGGCTCCTGCCCCTCCGACCCGGTGCTGGTGATGCAGGCGATGGGCCGCAAGATCGGTTTCATCGCGGCCGCCGCTCGCCTCGGGGACCCCGAGCGGCGTGTGCCGCTGCTGATATTCCTGCGCGAGTCCGGGCTCGGGCTCGAGGGGCTCGCCGACCGGGTGAACGACATGCTCCGGCAAAGGGGAAGGGCGCTGGTCGTCGTCAGCGAAGGCTTCGATGTGGGCGCGATCGGCGAGCGGAAGGACGCCTTCGGGCACACCACGTTCTCCTCGAGCGAGACGACGGTCGCACAGGTCGTGGTCAACCATCTCAACGGAGTGGGGCTCGCCTGCCGAGGGCTGGCGCGGGGCAACGTCCCGGGCACCGACCAGAGAGACAGCATCATCAACGCTTCAAAGGTGGACCTGGACGAGGCGTACCTGGTGGGGCGTCAGGCGGTGTCGGTCGCCGTCGAGCACGGGTCCGGGTACATGGCGACGATCCTGCGCAAGCCGGGGCCCGGCTACGGTGTTCACTACGACAAGGTGCCGCTCCAGGCCGTCGCGAACTCCGAGAGGTCGTTCCCGGCAGCGTGGATCGCGGCCTCGCGCACCGACGTCACCGACGAGTTCCTCGACTACGCCCGGCCGCTGATCGGCAACGAATGGCCGACCGTGCCGCTCGTCGGGGGCCTGCAGAGGTTTGCCAGGCTCAAGCCGGTGTTTGCAGACAGGATGCTGCCGGCTTACGTGCCGCAGAGCTATCGGTCGTGAGCGACGTCAGAGACGTCAGAGAGGAAGGAACACATATGTCTAGAAGACCCTGGCTGATCGTGGTGCTTGCGCCGCTGGTGATCGCGGTTGGCAGCTTTGCCGTGGGGGGCATCGGCGCATCCGCGGTGCCGGACAACATCAGGCTCACCTGGTCGGAGAGCCCGACGACGACCCAGACCCTCGGCTGGCGCACCGACACAACGGTCGGCGCCGGAAAGGTCGAGTACGCCCCCATCGGCGGCACGCCTACGACCGTCTCGGCTCCGCCGCCGGAGACGCTCGGCACGAACGTCGGTGCCATCAAAGTGTTCTCCGTGACGCTACGCGACCTGCAGCCGGGGACGAGGTACGTGTACCGCGTGGGCGACGGCACGCGCTGGAGCGCGTACTACACGTTCCAGACCGAGCCGGCTGACCCCGCGAGGTTCGAGTTCCTGGTCTTTGGTGACTCGCACGAGAAAAAGCCGCTCTACACGGCCTGGGGCAAGACGGTCACACAGGCGTACCGGCAGAACCCGGACGCCAGGTTCGCCATCAGCGTCGGGGACCTGATCTACTCCGGGAAGGACTACGCGCAGTGGCAGGCGTGGTTCGCGGCCTCTCAGGAGGTCATTGCGAACATACCCAACGTGCCGGTGATCGGCGACCACGAGCCGCGGGGAGTCACCGGCAAAGAGGAGTGGCGGCGGCCGGAGTACTTCGTCAAGCTGTTCAGGGTTCCTCAGAACGGCCCGGCCGACTTCAAGGGTGAGGTGTACTCGTTCGACTACGGGGCCGCGCACATCGCGGTGCTCAACAGCTCCTTCACCTACGAGTTTGCGGACGCTGCGCACCGCAAGGCCATGATCGACGCCGAGGTTGCCTGGCTGGACGCGGACCTGACGGCGACGACGAAACCGTGGAAGATCCTCGTGTACCACGAGGCCACCTACAACCTGACCCCTGACCGGGCGGGAGTGCTCACCAAGGTCAACTTCGGGCCGGTCATCGACAAGCACCATGTGGACGTTGTCTTCAACGGCCACGACCATGGAATGGCCAGGAGCTACTTCATCAAGAACGAGGACTTCGTGGCGCGAGCCGCGGAGGGAACGGTGTACTTCATCTCCGGGAGGTCCGGCGACAACGCCAAGGCGAGCCTCGTTCCGAAGGTGTGGTTTCCCTACTACTATGACCCCCAGGCGCAGACCTGCTACCTCGTCGTCGAGGTGGATCAGGACGTGCTGACGATCACGACCAGGCTCCAGGACGGGACTGTCGTCGACAGGTTCAGGATCGACAAGGGCAAGCCGGAGCGCAGCACGCCGATGGTGCCGTTCGGCGCGTACCAGGAGGTCCGCTTCGCCGCATTCGGATCCCTGCTGCAGTTCGGCAAGCCGCCGCAGCAAAACGCCACTGGCGAGTGGTTCGTGGACATCAACGCGCTGGCGGCGTACCTGTCCGGCAGGTTCGACCCCGGCACCAACATCTTCAGCTACGCCAAGGACGAGATCAAGCTGCAGCTCACCGACGACATGTTCCTCGACACGTCCAAGAGAATGGTCTCGCTGGCCGGCCTCACGTCTGTCGGCTTCCACTGCGGGTACCACAAGGCCATGAACCTGGTTATGGTGGAGCGCTGGAAGGACTGAAGAGCGCCGTCGCCCGGCCGTGCGACCCTCGTCAAGAGGCTGACAAGAACGCGGACCTCCGACGACTCTACTAGCATGGGGGCCGTAGCCGGCGAGATCCCGAGAGCGCCTGCCGAGGGGCAGGAGATGAGGGAGGACGGCCGCATGGCGCGTGCTCCGGAGCTCTCGAGGGACGCCTGGAGGGACCTATTCGCCCGGCTGGCGGCGGGCGACTCGAGCGCTCTCGAGCCGCTGTACAGGGCCGCAGCGGGGCCGGTCTTCGGGCTCGCCCTCTGGCGGACGGGGTCCGTCGAGGATGCGAGCGACGTGCTCCAGGAGGTCTTCCTTCGGCTTGCCCAGCGCCACCGGCGTCTGGGCAAGGTCGAGAACCCACGGTCGTGGCTGCTCGGCGTCGCGCATCACGTCGCGATCGACGTGGCCAGGCGCAGGAAGCGGCGCGCAACCGAGCCTCTGGACGAGGTGCCGTTCCTCGCGGCGCCCGAGACTGACCACGTCCGCGGGATCGACGCGGCGCACGCAGCAGCAGAAGGCGCTCTCGGTGCTGAACCGACTCGCGTCGTCGGACGACCGGATCCTGGTGGATATGGCAGTCTGGAGCCGCGACACGAAGCTCACGAAGGAGTACCTCAAGGACGCGCCTGCGCTCACGCTCCTGCCTCCTCCCGCACCGCCCTTGAAGTCTCGCTGACGCTTGAACGTTGCGACCTAGGAGTCCTGTCCTGCGTAACTGCCGGACAGGACTCTACTTCCCGTGGAGGAAGAGCCTGGCTCTTGTCCTCGGCGGCGCCCGTTTGTTAACCTCACGCAGGTTTGGGGGGCACGCCAGTCAAACGGCTGCTCAGGTGAGGAGTCGCTGCGTGGGATACCGCTGCGTGGTCTGCGTCAAGCAGGTGCCCGATACCAAGAGGCTTACCGGGGAGGCCATGAAGGACGACGGTACGGTCAACCGTGCCGCGCTGCCGGCCGTCTTCAACCCCGAGGACCTCAACGCCCTCGAGGCGGCGCTCGCGATTCGTGACCGGCACGCCGGGACGGTGACGGTCATCAGCATGGGGTTGCCGAAGGCGTCGGACGTGCTCCGAGAGGCGCTGTTCCGGGGCGCCGAGCGGGCGATCCTCATCACGGACCGGCGCGCAGCCGGCTCCGACACGCTGGCCACCAGCTACATCCTGTCGTGCGCCATCCGGCGCCTCGAGCCCGACATCGTGCTGTGCGGGCGGCAGGCGATCGACGGCGACACTGCCCAGGTGGGTCCCCAGATCGCCGAGAAGCTCGGCTACACGCTCGTCACCTACCTGGAGGAGCTGCTCGACCTGCGCGGCTCGACGCTGCGGGTCAGGCGGAACCTCGGCAACGGCTTTGAGGTGGTGGAGGCGGAGCTCCCGGTGCTGGCCACGGTCCTCGACACCGCCAACACGCCCCGCCCACCAGCCGCGAAGCGGCTGATGAAGTTCAAGAAGGCGCGCTGCCGAAGCGAGGTCGAGCAGGCCGTCTCCCGCGAGCTCTCGGAGGCCGGCGAGGACGCGAGGGCCACCGAGGTGGCGAGGCGCTGCCTGATGCTTGCGGAGCGTGGGCTGCTGATCGAGCAGTGGAACCTGGAGGACGTCGGTGCCGACCTCACGTGGTGTGGGTTCAAGGGGAGCCCCACCAAGGTCCACCGCGTCCAGTCCATCGTGCTGGCCGGGGGCGCCTACAGGGAGTACCCACCCACCGACGAGGGCGTGGGGCGCCTCGTTAGGGAGCTCATCGAGGATCACACCATTGGGTAGGGCATCCACGCGGGGACGGCGATGATCGAGGTCAACAGAATAGGCGAGGTCTGGGTCTTCGCCGAGCAGGAAAAAGGCACCCTCTCGGAGGTGCCGCTGGAACTGCTGGGCAAAGGGCGGGAGCTCGCGGAGACCCTGGGCGTGCCCCTCGCGGCGGTGCTGCTGACCGCCGGGGACGGCGAGGAGATGGCGACCCGCCTCGGCCAGTACGGCGCGGACAAGGTCTACCTGGTCGAGCACGACCTGCTGCGGCAGTACCAGACCTCGACGTACGCGCGGGTGATCCGTGAGCTCGTGCAGACGCACGCGCCCCAGGTGGTGCTCTACGGTGCCACGGCGATGGGGCGCGACCTCGCGCCGACCGTGGCCAGCTCGCTGAGGTGCGGGCTGACCGCGGACTGCACGGACCTGCAGATCGGCGACCACACCCCGCCGGGAAGCAAGGAGCTGCACAGGAATCTGCTGCTGCAGATCCGTCCGGCGTTCGGGGGAAGCATCATCGCCACGATCGTCAACTACGACGGCTGGCCGCAGATGGCCACCGTGCGCGAGGGCGTGATGGTCATGCCCCAACCGGACGGTCAAAGGCGGGCCACGCTTGTGCGGCACGCCGAATCGTTCAGCGGCTTCAGGGCGCCGCTGCGCATCCTGGAGTCGGAACGCCGCGAGAAGAAGGTCAACCTGAAGGCGGCGCGTGTGATCGTCGCCGGCGGGGCGGGCGTGGGAACGAGGGAAAGCTTCCGGCTTGTCTGGGAGCTCGCAAACTGCCTGGGTGGCGCGGTGGGGGCCAGCCGGGCGGCGATCGACCTCGGGTTCGTGGACAAGGACCACCAGGTCGGCCAGACGGGCACCACGGTCCGCCCCGCCCTCTACGTCGCCTGCGGCATCAGCGGGGCGGTGCAGCACCGCGCCGGCATGGAGGAGTCCGCGAAGATCCTCGCCATCAACATAGACCGGTCCGCGCCGATCTTCTCGGTGGCCCACTACGGGATCGTGGGAGACTTGAGGGTTGTGATCCCCAGACTCGTCCGGACCATCCGTGGCGGTGCCAGGATCGAGGGCCTGGCCGAGCCGCTGGAGGGTCCGGGCACGCCGCCACGGGAAGCCCGGGGCTGAGGGGACAACCATGACCAACTTCTTCCTCGACAACGAGGACATCCTGTTCCTCTTCGAACACATGAACCTCCGGAAACTGGCGGCGCTCTACGAGGAAGGTTTTCGCTTCAGCCTCGAGCACGACTTTGCGCCGGAGGACGCCGAGGACGCGGTGGACAACTACCGCCGCATCCTGAGCTCGCTGGGCGAGCTCGCCGCCGAGGTGATCGCGCCAACGGCTGCACAGACCGACCGGGTGGGCAACGTCCTCAACGACGACGGGAGCGTGAGCTACGCCCCGGGCATCGCCGAGGCGATGGCGCGCCTGAGCCAGGCCGACCTGATGGGCTTCACACTCCCGTACCGTTTCGGGGGCCTCAACTGTCCGCAGCTCGTGTACACGATGAGCAACGAGATCGTCAGCCGGGCCGATGCCTCGCTGATGAACCTGTACGGGCTGCAGGGGATCGCCGAGACGATCAACGCCTACGCCGACGAGACGATCAAGCACGCGGTCCTGCCGGACATGGCCGCGGGGCGGAAGACGGGGGCGATGGTCCTGACGGAGCCGGACGCCGGGAGCGACCTGCAGTCCGTCAAGGTGCGCGCCTTTCAGGACGGCAACGGCAACTGGGTCGTGCAGGGCGTCAAGCGGTTCATCACCAACGGGTGCGGGGACGTGCTGCTGGTGCTGGCCCGGAGCGAGCCGGACATGGCAGACGCTCGCGGGCTCTCGCTGTTCCTGGTGGAACGCGGACCGCGCGTGAAGGTCCGCCGCCTGGAGGAGAAGCTCGGCATCCACGGGAGCCCTACCTGCGAGCTGTTCTTCGACGATGCGCCCGCCCTGCTCATCGGCCGGCGGCAGCGCGGTCTCGTCACCTACGTCATGAGCCTGATGAACGGGGCCAGGGTGGGGATCGCGGCCCAGTCGCTTGGCATCGGCGAGGCCGCCTACCGGGTGGCGAGGGACTACGCCGGCAAGCGCAAGCAGTTCGGCCTCGAGATCGACAGGATCCCCGCTGTCCGCGAGCTGCTCGTCGAGATGAGCGTCGACCTGCAGGCGGCACGCGCCCTCACCTACTTGGCGAGCTTTTCGGTCGACCTGGAGGTGGGCACGCTGCGCGCGGTCGAAGGCGGCGACTCTCCGGCGGAGGCCAGGCGACTCCAGCAGGAGGCTCGCCGCCTGAGGCGCGTGAGCGCGATGCTGACCCCGATGAGCAAGTACTACGCATCAGAGATGTCGATGCGGGTCGCCAACAGCGCCATCGCCGTGCTGGGCGGCAGCGGCTACATGAGGGACTACTCGGTGGAACGCCACCTGCGCGACAGCCGCATCACGACGATCTACGAGGGCACCAGCCAGCTGCAGGTGGTGGCGGCACTGAGCGGTGTGACCTCGGGGCTCTGCGAGACGCTGGTGGAGGACCTGCTGAAGGGGAGCGCGGGTGTGCCACCGGCGCCGCAGGTGGAGCAGGTGCGGGAGGGGCTGGCGCTGCTGGCAGAGGCCGTGACGTTCGCCAAGCAGCACAAGGGTGCCGGCTACCTGGACCTGTACAGCCGGAAGATCGTGGACATGGCGTGCACGCTTGTCATCGCGGCCCTCCTGTGCGACCACGCGAGCAGGAGCGAGCGGAAGCTGGCTGTGCTGGAGCGCTGGCTGGCCATCAAGATGCCGGAGCTGCGGATGAACAGGGACCTCGTGTGCTCGGGCGACGAGGCCGTGATCACGCGTTTCGACGCGCTTGCGGGGACAGCGGTCACGGCCCCGTGACCGCCCGGGTGTCGGTCGTCGTGTCAGGCGGTCGATCGGTCGTTGCTAAGGCCTTCATCACGCGGGGCTGCCCTCGCCCGGGCTACCTCGCCGTGGTGCTGTCGCGGCGGCCGGCCGTCAGCGGGGGGTAGCTGGGGATCATGCGCAGCGGGACCGCGGAAGCGCGCGATTCGCTGACGGCCTCCAGGAGCACGCGCCCAGCCATGTCGCGGGCCACGGGCAGCTCGAGCAGGTAGAGCACCGTGGCGGTGACATCCGCCAGGCGGGCGGTTCGCAGCCTCCCGGAGCGGACACCGGGTCCGCTGAAGAGCACGAATCCGTCGGGGGAGTCGATGGGCGAGACGCGCCAGCGCCTGGGCCTGCCTCCGAGCTGCGCGAGGCGCTTCCACGAGGATGGCGGCGCGAGGCCGTATGGGGATACCACGACGACGAGCGTGTCCTCTCCCATCAGCACCCACAGGGCGCGCAGTTGGTCGTCGAGGATGCGCGCTGCCTGGTGCAGGACCTCTTCTCCCTGCCCTCGCGGGTCCTCCGCGGTCCAGAGCGGGCGAAGGTGGGCCGCCAGCCCGTAGTCGATGGCAACCGCCTCCACCGGCTTGGCCTTCGCGTAACGCTCGGCCGTTGCCCCGAGGGCAGCGGCGAGAGCGAAGGAGTTGCGCGCGTCCTCAGCCAACTCGGGCTGGGCGCGCAGGGCGGACTCGAGCGCCGCGCGCAGATCGCCATCGATGGTGGAGTAAGGCGGCACCTCGGCGGTGAGAGGTGTCGGGACGGTCCACGTGCCCTGCGCGTAGCGCGGCCACCCGATCAGGCCCACCTTGCGGCCCGCGCCGAGAAGGATTTGCCAGAGAGTCCCGCGCTGCGGTGCCAGGCCAGGAGCCCGCTCCCACGCCCGCCAGGGGATCTGGTGAGGACCCGGCCACGGGCCGGCCAGCAGAAGCGTCACCGGGGCGGCGGCCAGCCAGGGAACGCGGTAGGAGCGCCTCCCGAGCACTCCGTGGACGGCTGGTGCGCACCCCGTGACCAGGGTTGCGAGCGTCGCGGAGCGGGTGTAGGGGCGCACGGTCCGCAACTGCCCCCACGCGCCGTTCTCCCAGAGGGCGTGGAGGAAGGGCATGTGCCCGCGCTCCATGGCCGGGAGCAGCCACGGCAGGTCGGTACCCTCCCAGGACACGAACAGCAATCGGTGGGCGGGGGCGAAGCGCGGCGGCTCCGTCGCGGTGGTGGTTCGCGTGGAGACCGGGGTGGCGATCCAGACGACCCAGAGAGAGGCCACAACGAAGCTCGTGAAACCGAGAGAGACCGCGAGCGCGTGCCGGGGCGGCCGTCTGTGGATGGCGAGCACCAACAGCGTGATCATGTAGATCGTGGCGATCGAGCCCGAAACGGCGAGGGCCTGGCGGTTGTCCGGAAGCAAGAGGTCTCTGGTCTCCTCGCGGTTCCACCAGGCCGTTCCCGCGACCACGAAGCTGACCACGATCATCAACCACCGCCACAACCCCACGCTGAACCCTTTGGGGGCGGCGAGGTAGGGCGCGAAGATCCCCGCCAACTCCGCGAGCAGGAAGAGGACTCCGCCGACCCAGAGAGCGCCCCAGCTCATCCAGGCCAGCAGCGCCAGGCACACCTTCAGCGGGGAAAGGGAGACCTCGGGCCAGAGGAGGAGCTGCAGTGGTGCGAGCGCGGCGCCGGCAAAGGCGCCGGCCGCCAGGCTGTGGCCAAGCCGCCGGAGGTGTCGCATAATGGCCGCGGCATGATAGCGCGTCGCGATCTGGCCGTGTGCGTGGCTGCGCGCACCGACCTCTCCCCCACCTGCTTCCGGCTCACGCTGACCGCCGAGGAGCCCGTTGAAGCGGTTCCGGGGCAGTTCGGGATGCTCTCGTGCGGGGAGGGGTTCGACCCGCTCCTGCGGCGCGCATTCTCGCTCGCAGGTGTCTCCCGAAGGTGGGACGCGACGGAGGTTGAGTTCCTGATCAAGGAGGTCGGCAAGGGCACCACGCTGTTGCGGCACGCAACCCCGGGCTCCGAACTGCGCCTGCTGGCCCCGCTGGGCAATGGCTTCTCTCTCGACCCGGGGGCACACCGCATGGCCCTCGTGGCGGGCGGGATCGGGCTGCCGCCGGTGCTGTTCGCCGCCGAGGTGCTCGCGGGGCGCGGAACGCCGTTCGATCTCTACCTGGGTGCCGCAAACGCGGCGGAGCTGCTGGAGGTGGAGCGTTGCGGGAAGGCCGCCGCCGCAGTGGGTGGGGAGGCCGTGCTCACGACCGACGACGGCAGCCGGGGCGAGCACGCCTTCGTTACCACGGCGCTGGCGCGAAGGCTCTCGCAGGGCCGGGTCTACGACCGCGTGCTCGCGTGCGGCCCCACCCCGATGCTGGCGGCGCTCACGGAGCTCGCCCGTGAGCACGCCCTGGAGACCGAGCTCTCGCTCGAAGAGCCGATGGCCTGCGGCGTCGGGGTGTGCCTGGGGTGCGTCGTGGAGCTGGCGGACGGGCGCTACGTGCCCACGTGCAAGGAGGGGCCGGTATTTCCCGCCGCCCGCCTGGCCGCGAGGTGGTGGCCATGAGCGTCCGGCTGGGCGTCGAGCTGGGGAAGCTTGCGGTCGCGAACCCGATCATGGCCGCCTCGGGCACCTTCGGGTACGGGCTCGACCTGCTCGAGTTCTGCCCGCCGGAGCGACTGGGGGCGATCGTCACCAAAGGGCTCTCCCCCAAGCCTCGGCGCGGAAGCCCCACCCCGCGCATCGTCGAGACGGCGGCGGGGATGATCAATGCGATCGGCCTCCAGAACATCGGGGTGGAGGCGTTCTGCATCGAGGCGCTGCCGGTGCTTCGCGAACGGGGTGCGGTGGTTGCGGTCAACGTATTCGGCGAGCGCATGGAGGAGTACCTCGAGGTGATCGACCGGTGCGAGCGGGAGGAAGGGATCGCCGCCTACGAGCTGAACGTGTCCTGCCCAAACGTCACCGCGGGGGGGATCGAGTTCGGACACGACCCCGCCCAGCTGGAGCGGCTCACGCGGATGTGCCGGGCGGGGACCCGCCGAGTCCTGTGGGTGAAGCTCTCTCCCAACGCGCCGGATCTCGTCGGCACCGCTCGCGCGGCGGTCGACGGCGGGGCGGATGGGCTCACGCTGATCAACACGCTGCGCGCGATGGCCATCGATGCCGAGAAGCGCCGGCCGATGCTGGCCAGAGGCTGCGGCGGACTATCCGGCCCGGCGATCAAACCGATCGCCCTGCGCATGGTGTGGGAGGTGCACGGGGCGCTCCCGTCTGTGCCGCTGGTGGGAATCGGGGGGGTCGAGACCGGCCGCGACGTGGTGGAGTTCCTGCTCGCCGGGGCGAGCGCGGTGCAGGTGGGAACTGCGATCTTCCGGGATCCGGCCGCCCCGCTGCGCATCCTGGGGGAGCTCGAGCGGTTTTGCGCCGAGCACGGGATTGCCGAGGTGCGCGAGTTGGTGGGAGCGCTCGAGTGGCACTGACGCGTGAGGAGGCCGTGCGCCGGCTGGCGGTCGCACTGGACGCGTCCGAGCGCGAGGAGGTCCTGCGTCTGGCGGGCGCCCTCCGAGGGCGCGTGGGTGTGGCCAAGGTCGGTTTGGAGGCGTTCACCGCTCACGGGCCGGCGCTGGTGGCCGAGGTGCGCGAGCTCGGCCTGCCCGTTTTCCTCGACCTCAAGCTGCACGACATCCCCAACACCGTGGAGCGCGCTGCGAGCAACGCCGCGCGCCTGGGCGTGGCGATGCTCACGGTGCACGCCTCGGGGGGCGAGGCGATGCTGCGCGCCGCGGTGGCGGGCGCCGCGAAAGCTCAACGGCCCCCGGCCGTGCTGGCGGTCACGGTGCTGACGAGCCTGGACGATGGGGCACTCGCAGAACTGGGGATCCCGGGCGGCGCCTCGGGCAGGGTGGCGGCGTGGGCGGCGCTGGCGCAGCGCTGCGGATGCGCCGGGGTCGTGTGCTCGCCCCAGGAGGCTGCCGGTCTGCGCTCTGCCCTTGGACCGGGGTTCCTGCTGGTGACTCCCGGGGTGCGGCCGTCGGGGGAGAACAGGGGCGACCAGCGGCGGGTGGCGACCCCTGGCGAGGCGATCGCCGCCGGAGCCGACCTGCTCGTGGTGGGGCGCCCGATCACCGCCGCGGCCGACCCCGTTGCCGCCGCCGAGGCCATCGTGGCCGAGATGGCCTCGTAGGTTGCTGGCGTATCCTCCGCGCATGGCACAGCGCTTCCCCTGCGACACGCACATCCACACGGCGCGCTGCGGGCACGCGGGGGGCCTCGACGAGGAGTTCGTCGAGGCCGCCATGGAAAGAGGTCTTTCGGCGATCGCGCTCAGCGATCATGCGCCGTTCTACTGGCTGCCGCCAGAGGAGCGGGACCCCGCGCTCGCGATGGCCGCAGACGAGCTGCCGCGCTACGTGGACGACGTCCTCGCGCTCGCGGAGCGCTACCGGGGGCGGATCGAGGTGCTGCTCGGCGTGGAAGCCGACTACGCGGAGGGGCACGAGGAGGAACTGGCGCGCCTGCTCGAGGCGTATCCGTTCGACGTCGTGCTGGGCTCGGTTCACTTGATCGACGGGTGGCTGGTAGACGCGCCCACATCGCTCGCGCGTCTCAATACAGGCCAGGCCGAGGTGGACCGCATCTGGGCGCGCTATGCGGACCTGTTGATCTCAGCCGCTGGCTCGGGACTCTTCGACGTCCTTACGCACCTCGACCTGCCCAAGAAGTTCGGACACAAGGCCACGTTCCCCTTCGGCGGGCGACAGAGCGAGATCGTGGCGGCCGTAGCGCGCTCCTCCTGCGCGGTGGAGCTTTCCTCCGGCGGGCGGCGCAAGCCGGTGGGGGAGGACTACCCTGCCCCGGACCTTGTCCGTGAGCTGTCCTCCGCCGGGGTGCGGTTCGTGCTCTCCTCGGACGCACATGCCCCGGCGGAGGTCGGCTACGAGTTTGGGGACCTGGTGGCGGGCGCGCGGGCGGCGGGGGTGACGGAGGTAACCGTTTTCCGGGGACGGCGCGGCACTCCCGTCCGGCTTTGACAGGGTTGGTAGAATTGCGGCAGCCCGCGACCGGCGGGTCGTTTGTCGTCAAAGGATAGGGAGAAAGTCTAATGAAGAGGCAACACTACCGAGTGCTCATCCTGGGCTCGGGCCCGGCAGGGCTGACCGCGGCGCTCTACGCCTCGCGCGCCGAGCTTGCGCCCTTGGTCATCGAGGGGATGCAGCCGGGAGGCCAGCTCACCATCACCACCGACGTCGAGAACTACCCGGGCTTTCCGGAAGGGATCCTGGGTCCCGAGCTGATGACCAAGATGCGAGCTCAGGCGGAACGGTTCGGCACCGCGACGATCTTCGACACGGCGACCGCGGTCGATCTCTCGCAGCGCCCGTTCCGGGTCACGACCGCGGAGCACGGGGTGGTGAGCTGCGATGCCCTCATCGTCGCCACCGGCGCCACCGCTAGCCTTCTCGGAATCCCTGCCGAGAAGGAGCTCATGGGCTACGGCGTCTCTGCGTGCGCCACCTGCGACGGGTTCTTCTTCAAGGACCGGGAGGTCGTGGTGGTGGGCGGCGGCGACACCGCGATGGAGGAGGCCACGTTCCTGACGCGGTTCGCCACCAAGGTGACGGTGGTCCACCGGCGGGGCGAGCTGCGCGCCTCGCGGATCATGCAAGAGCGTGCCAGGGCCAACCCGAAGATCGCCTTCGAGTGGCACTCGGTGGTCGTGGACATCCAGGGCACCCGCGAGAAGGGCATCACGGGGGTCGTGCTGGAGGACGTGCGCACCAAGCAGCGGCGCGTGCTCGCCGCTCAGGGCGTCTTCATGGCAATCGGGCACAAGCCCAACACCGAGCTTCTTGCCGGGCAACTCGAGCTGGATGGGGTGGGCTACATCGTGACGAGACCCGATTCCACCCGCACCTCGGTGGAAGGGGTGTTCGCCTGCGGCGACGTGCAGGACCGCGTCTTCCGGCAGGCCGTCACCGCCGCCGGGAGCGGCTGCATGGCGGCCATTGAGGCCGAGCGCTGGCTCGCCGAGCAAGGGGCCTGATGGCGGGAATACCTGCCTGGAAAGATGAGGTTTTTCGAGGGTAGGGGTCGGTCTGCCCCTGGAGGGTGAAGATGCTCACCATCACCGAGAAGGCCGTCGAGAAGGTCCGGCACTACGCCGGTGAGATGACCGAGGCGAAGGGCAAGGAGTTGCGCATCTTCGTGCAGGGCGGTGGCTGCTCTGGTTTTCAGTACGGCTTCACGTTCGACGATCTGCAGGAGGGCGACACCGTGGTGGAGTCAGGCGGCGTAAGAGTTCTCGTGGACCCGATGTCGGCGCAGTACCTCACCGGGGCCACGGTGGATTTTGTCGAGGACCTGCGCGGGGCAGGCTTCGTGGTGGAGAACCCGAACGCGGTACGCTCCTGCGGATGCGGCCACTCGTTCTCGGTGGACTGAAACGGTGTGCGGGTTGAAAATGGCCAGGGAGTGAGGGGACGCAGGTGAGCACGCGACCACTGGACGGACGCCACCGCACCGTCGTGCGGCTGGGGAACCCGGTGCTGCGCGAGCGTGCCCAGGAGGTCCCCCGTGAGCGCTTCGGCACACGCTTCCTGAGTGACCTCGGGCGCGACCTGCTGCGTACCATGTTCGAGGACAACGGTGTGGGGCTGGCCGCCCCCCAGGTGGGAGCCGGGGTGCGCGTCCTCGCCTACTACGTCCCGGGCGAGGGGGACCGCCATGAGGTGGCCCCACAGGTGCTCGTCAACCCGGTGCTGACGCTGCTGGGGGAGGCCACCGAGCTCGGTTGGGAGGGGTGTCTCTCGGTGCCCGGCCTGCGGGGGATGGTCCCGCGTCATCCGGCGGTGAAGGTCTCTGCGTTCGACACAGACGGCAACCCGCTGACGTTCGAAGCAGAGGGGTTCCACGGCCGGGTGATCCAGCACGAGTACGACCACCTGGATGGCATCGTCTTCGTCGACCGAATGAGGGACATGTCCTCCCTGATGTTCGAGGAGGAGTGGGAGCAGTACGCGAAGGAGAAGGACCTGCCGGTGGAAGTTTGAGGCGCAGCGGTCGGGCGCAAGCGATGAGAAAGCGCTCGCGGGCGAAACCCACGAGCGCTTTTCTTTTGAGCCGTCAACCGTCTACAGCTTGGGTGCCGGCGGGGCTGGCGGAGCTGGGGCGGGCGGAGCTGGGGCTGCCGGAGGCTCTGGGGTTTCCGGCGCCTCGCCGTACCACCGGAACGAGCCGGTCCTGTGTGGCGGCACCTGCACCGAGATGGAGAGCTTCTCACGCTTGCGCAGGATCTGGAGCGCTACGTTCTCCCCTGGCTCGTAGGTCCGCAGGATGCGCATCGCCTGCGCCGGCGTCGCGGGTGTGCGGTCACCGATCCTCAGGATCACGTCCCCGGCCTTGAGGTTGAGAGGGCTTTCCTTTGAAGTGCTCACCACGAGGATCCCGTCGGCGGTGCCGAAGTATTCACCAAGCTCGGGGTTGAGCGCCACCAACTCCATGTCGCGCCATGGGCGAGCAACCGCGTAGACATCCAAGTCGATGTCCGGGACGTCCGGCACCTCGATGGGGGGGATCTCGATCTCGGGCGGCTCGGGCACGATGACCATCCTGACGCGGGGTCCCATGGCCCGGGTGGCGGTGACCGTGACGGTCCGGGTCTGGTCCCCGCGGCGGTACTCCAGCGCGACCTTGTCGCCGTCCTTGAGGTTGTGGGCGAGCTCCATCAGTCGGGCGGTGGGTACCGACTCGTCGTCGTCGGCCTCGACCTTGGCGGAAGCGAGCGGCTCGCCGTTGAACCTGACGATGATGTCGCCGGGGCGCAGGCCTGCCTCCTCGGCGGAGCTGCCTGGAGTGAGCGCCTCCACAAAGGCCCCGATCGCGTCGGTCTTCGGGTTCTTCTCCGACTGGAGGACCAGGCCGAGGCGGGGGCGGTCACCGAAGATCACAACCTTTCGCTCGACCCGGTTGCGCTCCCTGTCCGCCTCAGACAGTCCGAGGCGCTCGGCAGCCTTCCGCATCGCCCGCTCTGCATCGCGCATCTGCTGCTCGGCCTTCTGCATCTGCTGCTCGGCCTGCTTCATCTGGGCCTCGGCGTCGCGGCGTGTTTTCTCGGCCTCCTTGGTGGTCTCCTGCGCGGCGACCGGGGCGGCCACCAGCAGCAGAAGGATGGCGAAGCGCCCGAGGATTCTCCTAGTGTTCATGTCATGTCTCCCTTCGTTCACAGCCCGACGTAGGCGGTGCGAGAGGTCTGAACGCTGACCAGCGCGTCCAGGAGCCGCACCCGCTCCTGCCACAAGTTCAGGACATCCTGGGAGGGAACGCGATCAGACCCCGCGCGGCTGAGCTGTGTGTCGACGAGCGCGATCCGGTCCTCGAGCTGCACGATGGTGCCTGCCGTTCGACCGCTTACCACGCGGCCGGCGCTCCCGTAGGTGCGCAGCTGCTGCTCGAGCTGCTGCGAGGCTGCAACAAGCTCCCTGGTTTCGCGCGAAAGCTTGGCCTCGTGCCAGGCCTCGAGCCCGCCGCGCACTCCGATGGTGAGCGTGAAAGCAGCTGCGAGGCCGGCAGCGGCCCAGCCGGCCGCGAGCCAGTGCCGGCGGTTCCGGTGAGCCGCCAGGGCCGCGCGGACCCCCGGCCAGAAGTCCTGTTCCGGCCGGTCCTCGGGCAACGCCGCGAGACCTCGCTGGATGGTCCGCAGGCGCTCGATCTCCGCGCCGCACTCCGGGCAGGAAGCGGCGTGCCCTGCGGCATCAGCGGTCGCCTCGCCGTCCCGCACCGCGAGCAGGTCTTCGAGGCTCAGGTGCATGGTCCCTCCGAAGTCGGTTCGAGCATCTCGCGGAGGCGGGCATGGGCCCGGGCCAGCTGCGACTTGGAGAAGCTGGCGGTCTTGCCCACCATCGCGGCGATCTCATCGTGGCTGTAACCCTCCACGTCGTGGAGCCAGATCACGGCGCGGGCGGTGTTCGGGAGGCGCGCGAGGGCGGCCTCCAGGTCGAGCCTCTCGGGCGCGGTGGCGATGGGCGCGACGCCGTGGTCGCGATCCGCCGCGATGGCGTCGGCCAGCTCCTCGGAGAGCTCCTCCTCGGGCACGCGCGAGCGTTGGGTACGCAGCCTCATGAGCGCTTTGCTCGCCGTGACCTTGCGGATCCACCCCGCAAACGAGCCATCGCCGCGGAAGCGGCCGATGCTGCGCAGCACCTCGAGGAACGTCTCCTGCAGCACGTCCTCGGCGTCGTGGGGGGTGCGGGTTAGGCGGCGGGCGAGGGTGTACACCGGCGCCTCAAAGTGGCGGTAGAGCGTCTCGAGCGCTGCCTCGTTGCCGGCCTTGGCGCGCGCCAGCACCAACTCGTCCACGATCGTCGTCTGGGTTGGTCGCGTAGTCGCTCCCCGGGGTTCCCCAAGATGCAATACGGTCGCAGGCTCGAAGAAGTTCAGAGTCACCTGACCGCCTGCAGTGAGATCTTGTGCCACACCCATCAAGATGCGTCATGGAGCAAAACCGTCGCAGCCCGGTCGTCGAGTCGCACGAGCGCGACGCCTGGTGGCATCTCCGTCGTCGTCGTCGGTCGCGGCAGCCCGTGGTTAGGGAGTGGAGTCCTTGCCGGAGACCCTGATGGTCTCAAGGCCGCGGGCGTGGGGTCCGGTCTCACGTCGGCGCAGGAGAAGGGCAAAGAGCAGGGCCACGAAGCCGAGCACGGAGAACATCCACATCCCCGGCCGGTACCCCGTTGGGTTGGAGGCGCTCGCCGCCCAGTGGTCGTTCGCCCACCCGATCAGCAGGTTGAAGCCGG
>Ga0315293_10000183_pt1 | contig 54269 bp, 39 predicted proteins | sample YL17G13_20_MG_FD_203071 | JGI IMG/M metagenome (GOLD analysis project Ga0315293, IMG submission 203071) | Sediment microbial communities from Yellowstone Lake, YNP, Wyoming, USA - YL17G13_20 | ecosystem: Environmental > Aquatic > Freshwater > Lake > Sediment | place: USA: Wyoming | collected... | reverse complement strand
CGCCTCCCTCCGTATTCTCTATGCACCCAAAGGCTCCGATCGCCCGGCTCTCTGCGCCTTCGGGTGTTGAATGTTTAAAAGAAATAAACTAACATTCAAAACAGTCCAGAAATCGGGGGCTCGCCATTTAAATAACCTAACCCTCCGGAATCTGCGATTGACCTTCATCAGGCCCGCCGTGCACCAGCGCAGGCGCATATCTCCCGACCGCTATCTCTTGACTCGTCCGGTTCTCGTCCTCGTAACGCTCAGCGCCGATTCGATCAGATTGATTGTTGCAGGCGTATTATGTAGTTTCTTTAGATTCTTCAGCAAGAGGAGTCGGATTCATTTTAACCTGCAGGGATTCTATTTTTTCTTCTTGTGGTATTTGTCGCGTCTGACCTCATCAACAGCGGCAAGCAGGTTGCGGACGATATGAATCCTGGCGAAGACTATAACGGTCTCGTGGTGCTAAACCGTATTTGACCGATGACTTAACAACCACCCTGACTGTGCTCAAAGAAACATTATATAAACGAGCTACATACTCCGCTGAAATATAACTGGCTAGCACTTGAAGACCTAAATCAGCGGTAGGCTAAACCGGCTCTTCCCAATACTCCAGGGAATCTGTTCAACCTTTATCCAGAAGGTCGTAGTAGCTGGTGATATAATCTTTATATCTATCACAAGCGCATAGGAGTCTTAACAAAGGAATGCTCTCTCCATTCTTGTTTAGTAGCTTTATGCTCCGCATGCCGCTAAGAGAAACGACTTTATACAATAAAAGAAAAGTTTAAATAAAGATCGTGTTTTCTCATTTCGCCGCTGTTGTTTTTTCATCCATCTTGTTTTTTGCATATCTTGCGTAAGTATACCTCAAATCCTGGCGCGAAAGCCATGAGTATATCTTTGTCGCTTCTTTATCCATCCCCTTCATTTCGTATGCCTGCGCCAGGAGCAATAACGCTTCGTTTTCCTGCTCGAAATTTCTGCAGTTCGGCATTAACCGGCGTCCAGTCCGAGATAAATTAAACCCGGACTCCGTTGTTTTCATATTTATTATATCGGCATCTTGAAAGATCGTTTTCAAACGCTGCAAAACTAAGTCTGCATCCCCCTTATATAAATCGATTTTCGCCTTTACAATCTCAAGTAATTCTTCCTTTTCCGCATTAAGCTTGATATCAGGAAAATCGCGGATTATCTTTTCAACCAGTTCCATATATGTAGGATGTGTGATGACTTCTGTCACTGTCTTCATAAAATCAATCTTACCTGTCTTTATTGCATCCTGAATCGGGCCAAATAATTCATCGGCTGTAAACCAGTTTTTATTCAAGATATACGGAAACTCGGAAGAATAAAGGGTATCTTCTATATCGAGATACAACATACGTCGGAGGCTTTCGACAGCCTTATCTCTTTTTCCGGTCGTTAAATAAAAGTTGATATACTGCATCAGAGCCTGCTTGTTTAGGCAATTACATTCAAGGTCGAGCTTAGCAAGCTCATCAAAGGCTTCTGCTTGCCTGCCGAGGCCTATAAAAGATTCGACTTTATAAATATTAAGAAGTATATCCAGACTCGAGTCTTTTCCTGAAATATCATTGATAATCTCCAAAGCATCCTTGTATAAACCCATTTCGTTGTAGCAGTTTGCAAGAGCAGCAAGAAAATAATCACTATTCGGATTGTATAAGCGGATTCTCTCCATCGTTTGCCTGAAACCAGGTGTGCCGATTAAATCATATATCTTGCTTTCCAAGAGGCCGATCTCGTTACCATAATCATATTCGCTACTCTTGCTGATGCAGGTTTCGATATATTTATTAATAAGCGAAATGGATAGCGGATAGTATTGCTCTCCATAGGAATTGGCAATATCAATAAAATCAGTAAAGATGATTGGATCGCCGCTTGCTGCTTTGACTATCGCCTCGACTACCTCATTCCTGTCTTTGAACAAACGAATAAGTGATTCAAAATAAGCATGCTGAGAAACTCCACTATACTTTATTTTTTCAGTATCCGATAAAAGTTCATATGCTTGTTTAACGACACCTGCGGTCTCTTCAAAATGGGAAAAATAACCATCGAATCTTTTAATTAGAGATTTCGATCCGGGGAATTCCTTTAGAATGAATTTCAGATGGTTAAGCAAATTTTTGTCATTCCGCTGCTGATAAAAATAAGAAACGATAAAACTGTGCAAAGCGGGATCCTCCGGTCTAAATATGGATGATACAACTTTTTCTATAGATATCAGATCGTCACTATCTGTTATGGAATTTTTTAACCCACTCAAAAAATAAGTGAATGCTGGATGATATTCCAATAATGCCCTCCAATTCATTTCGAAGTTCTTGAATGATATATTTTCCTGCATCGCCCTGAGGAAAACTATCGCGTTGGATTTGTAATCAAGGGGATGATCCTTCAATACTGTATTTGCGGTTGAAACATCATCGTCACTTATTAAAATATTGATTGAACCGTCGCAATTGACTATTGCAAACAAATAATGATTAAACTCCTTTTTCAATTCATCTTCGGAAAGATCATTTATTCTTACAGTTTTCTGCTCCGGTTCTGTCTTTGCCTCCTCTGTTTTGATTTCCTTGAAATCACTTTTTAGTCCATTAAAGATCAACCCAAGACTTCCCGCCATGTCGCTCTTTGAGCCGGTAATGGACAACAGCAGTCGCCCTTCATCGTCAAGTATTGAAAAACATGGCACGCCCTTAACTCCGAAGAGTTTCTTCAAATAATCGCCTTCATCCAAAACAACTGGGAAATTGTAACCGTTATTCTTGGCAAATTCCCGAATTTCATCCACGCTGCCATCAGATGCAGCAGTAAGAAAGACAATATCATTTTTTTCGAAGAATCCTCTTTCGCGAAGTACTTTTAATTGTGCTAAATTGTCCTTACAATATCCGCACCACGTTTCCCAAAACTGTATGAAGATATATTTGCCTTTGAAATCGGAGATATCTGCTTTTTTCCCGTCTATGTACGAGAAACTCACTGCAACAGGTTCTTCAGACCTGTTAACAGTGTACAGGCTCTTGCAGAATTCATTGAAATCAATACTCTGCTTTTTACAGTAGTTCTTTAGCTCACTATTTATCTTCTTCAATGAATCTGCGTAATATTCCCTGTATTTTACAAGCACCTTGAAAGCAGTTTCTTTCAATTTTGATAAGTTATTTTGCCTGATATAGAGTGATAGGAGTGTATCGTCATTATATAATTTGTCGTTGGCTAAAGTAAGATATGTTTCCGCCTTCGATAAGTTCCCACCATTGATGAAAATCACACCTAACAATTGTTGCACATTATGTATCTTTTCGAATTGGGGATAGTTAAACAACACTTCCTGCAGAAGATCAAATTTCTTTTTTTCACTATTCTCCAGAGTCGCCAGATCGTAAAGATACTCAGCCCTGTTTGAATAATCAATTTCAAAACATTTCTTCAGGAAAGCCGCATAGTATAATTTGAGATCTGTATCTTTCAAATAGTCAAAATATTTTAATAAATCATAAACCTCCTTCGCGCGGGAAGCATCACTGCTTATATATGAAATAAGCGATTCCAACGCTTTCTTGTATTCATTTCTGGCTCTTTGATATGATGACAAAACTACTAGGGAACGATTGATAAGATAGTTTTCGGATTCGGCATATTCCGGAAGGACATTTTTATCTAAAGTTGAAAAGAGGATAGATTCGGGCTTTTTAAAATCACTCTTGAAATTATCCTCGACTCCTTTTATCAAATTCATTAAATAGTGAAAGTGTTCCGGTTTCAACGTGGACAGAGCTTCGATATTGAATTTTCTTCGTTCTTCGATTGTGAAGGATTTTTGATCGGTCAACAGATCGGAATAATTGACAAGAAAGAACCGGTGGGTGATTATTTCTGGATTATATGGTTTTTCGATAATAGAGTCAGCCGGTGAATCGCTTTTTCTCTTACCGGTATCTTCATGAAGGCGTTTATTCGAACCTTCTGCTGATGAAAAAGAAACGAGGCTCCCCTTGTTTCCTACTGAATACTCGTAACCATAGCTTTTCTCCGAGGTTTTTTCCGCCATATCTAACAATTTCATCAATGCCATATATTTATCCTGGTCAGGAACCGGTTCATAATATGTCAGTATTAAATCAAACATTACCAGGCAGTTATTTGAATATGGTTGGCCTTCAGCATTCGTCCTGATGTAATACCAGTTGAAGCAATCGGATTTATCCACAATACTTCCTTCATTCTCCTCGGCGCTATTTAAAAAGTAATAGCGGGTTATCCGAAAATTATCCTTCATTTTGATATCCGCTTTCCAGGTATCGCTTTCTCTATTCATTTTAACGGGACCATCCCCCTTGGCAGCGCTGGTAAATTTAACATAAATATTTTCCGCCTTGCTGATCGGAAGGCTTTCCTTCGGTTTATAGGTTATTAGCAGTCTGTCGTAATCTGTGTTTTTAATGAATTCCAAAGTTGCAACCGATTTTGCCTTGTCTTTCTTTCGGACCTCCACCCTGAATTTATGATGTATATCAGTGGTATTTCCGTCAACGCCTGCCACGTTGATAGTAACCTCGTAATCCCCGGAAACCGGCTCTTCCTTCAATTTATCGGTCAGCAGGATAAGACGGTCTCCCACAAAGTCAAAATAATCGCTGTTCTTTTTGGATTCTTTTAGACCTTGTGAATATTTCGGGTTTATATTTTTAAAATAGCTGTGGTAGTCCAGGGCATCACGGCGCGTTAACTTGTCTTTCATTTGCTCCAATGAATCGCTCGATATGATATTCGCCGCGACCCAGTCTATCTTATCCCAGCCGTCCGGATGGCTTATCTTTGCGATTATCAGAGGTTCATTCGACACTGAATCCGTGTATAGAACTTCACTTGCCTTGATGAACTCTATATCTGGGAACCGTATCTCCACAGTAATTCCCGCTGTAGTTTTGGATTGCACACTCGTTGTCATAATGATAAATATCAAAAAAATAAAAATAAAACCTTCTTTTTTAAACATATTTTCTCCTTTCATTATTAATTTTTACTAATATTGGACAGATACTTTTAATAATCATTCAAGCCACAGATAAGATATTATAGCATTAAATGATAAAAGAATTAGCTGTTTCATTTCAAGCAACTGAATAATGAACAAGTAAAAGATCGAGAGCAAATTTAAAATCTATTCAGTCATAACCTCAACATTCTTTAGCTATAGAAGTATATTTTGTTCCTTAAAATATATTTCTTGAATACGAATGGCTTGACCCCCTAAAGCTGGACTACCTTGAGTGTTAGTATTAACTTAAAGAGAGGCGGATCAGATGAAGCAAAAGCAGATAAACTGACTAAGTCTTCAGTAAACTGATTATACAGCTATAAAAATAGCTTATACTTGTATATGTCTCACAATGCCTCACAGATAAAAATAATACCAAAGGCTCTCTAATCGGATTTTTAATCCGATGGGTCAAAAGTCTCACAAAGGTCTCACAGAGTCGGAAAAAAGTATTTGCTAGGGCTGCTTTGGTTAGTATTTGTTGGCATTGGCTGCACCCGAAAATGCAGTAACTTTTTATTTCACAACGACTTACACAAAATTGGCAATTATATGCGAATAAAGAATATTATAGCAAAAGTAAGCAAATTGACTCTTATAATATTTGAAGTCCGAGGGGCACACCAGCACCCTTACGCTTCCGAAAATCTGCATTTATTTATGTATAACTTTAGCATTCCTTATTATCAAAATAATAGTCTGCGATATTATATTTTTGCCGTCGCTTACTGCGACGGTTATACCGTATGTGCCCGATTGCGTAAAATTAGGAGTCCAGGTGAAAGTTCCATTTGTATTACTGAATGCAGAACCTGCCGGCAATGAGGAAATTGTATAAGAAAGAGTATCGCCATCCGGATCCTGGGCTGCGAATGATAGTGATATCGCTTCTCCTTCATGGAATGTTTGAGTGCCGAAAATTGTATTGAAAACAGGCGGGGAATCGTAACCCTGATAGACAGCCCAAATGCATTCGCATCCGTCTATGTGACACGTATCGTAGGCGATCCTTCCGTATCCGTTCTCTGCCCATTGATCACTATATGAATTGCGCATTATCCAATATCCGCCGTTCGGGATTGATGCATCATCTTTCCAGCCGACAAGAACAACCGAATGATTGCAATCCCCTACAGGGCCGTCGTAATAAAAAACACCGCCGTCATAGTAATCGAATGCGTCATTCCATTCCATCGAAACAACAACCGGACCATATGTATAAATTGCATTCTTGATGGCAAGTATTCGCATTTCTTTCGGGACGTCCTCGTACCATACGTCGATCTCGCCCCAGTCGGAGATATAATAATCGCTTGCCCTGGAAACGCTGCAGTTTTTATCGTACCAGGTGAGAGGGTAGTACTGCTCGAGCACTACTCCGCTCTTTCGCATATATGCGACAGCTTCGGTAGGTTCTCCACCTTCCTCGCAGCTACCTGAATCGCAATCTATAACTTGTTGTTCAGCAAGATCGACATTGGAATGTATACTTTTTTTAATAAGAGATTCGAACATACCGACGGCAGCAAATGCCCAGCAGCCTCCGCATTCCTTCTGATCTTTCACGGGTGTCATAATATTTTGATCACGCCAATCGTAAGACGATGGAAGCGACAAGTTCTTCAGGGTTTCGCTCGAATATTTAATAAGATTTACCCGTTCATCGAGTTTTTTATGCCGCGGATGCCGCATTCGTTTGATCTGATCTCGTGTATATAATTCAATCAGGCTTTTCCCTTTTTCCTGCGTTTTCACATCAAAAGAGAAAAATATCAATAGAAACAATACGACAAATAGAATCCTCGAAATTTTTTGCATAGCTTTCACAATTGCCTCCTAAAGATTCAAAGCCCTCTTAATCCAGATCAATTACAATATAATTGCAAAGATATATCGTTGCAAGCAATGCCGGTACTTTTTCTGATTTGTGAGATATGATTTTAAGTGATTAGAAATCAGACTGAAAATGATTGCCATAAAATGATTTAAATGTTATAAAGTTTCAATCTTCATTCAATCGTAAGGAGTAGTTTTATGAAAACGAAAGTTTTTTGTGCAATTGTCTTCCTTGTTTCAGGATTTATTTCCGGGCAGACGTTGACTGAAACACAATTCAGCGCTCCTATAGGTTTCGGGGCAAGGGCTTTCGGAATGGGCGGCGCTTTCATCGCAGTTGCCGATGATGCCACGGCTGCCACCTGGAATCCGGGAGGCCTCGGACAGATTGAACATATTGAGATATCCGCTATCGGTTCTTATTACGATTTCGAGCGGTATGAGTCGGCGACAAATTTTAACAATGTTCAGATCGGAACAATCATCCGCCAGGGCGATTCCTTATCCTATGATTTTTTCGGTATATCAGTTCCTATCCGTCCATTTGCGGAATCGGATTTCAAAATTGTTCTTCAGTACAGTTATCAGCGTATGATTAATTTCAACATCAAGTCGAATACAAATCCGATTCAATTTGCAATCTCAGGAATCGGTGAATTGGGACAGCGTTTCGAGGAAACAGGTTACAGGTACGAGAACGAGGAATTCACGGGCGGGTTGGATGCTCATTCGATTGGTCTTGGGCTGAAACTTACACAGTGGCTCAATATAGGAATAACGGCAAATATCTGGACAAACGGGTACGACGGAGCGACTTTTTTCGAATCGTACGGCAAGATTACAAATCTCGATACAGGTATCAGTCATGAGAATATAGTTGCAAGAGAAGAGCTGGATTTAAGCGAATTCAGCGGAACAAGCTTGAATTTCGGAGCTCTTCTTCAGCTCACGGATAGTCTGAATATAGGAATCGTGTATAAAAACAAGTTTACGCTTGAAGTCAGGAACCCCGATGGTGGCTTGAAAGATAAAATTGATTATCCACAATCTTTCGGCCTTGGCGTTGCTTTAAGACCCATTGATAATTTAACGCTTGCTGCAGATTTTACCTATACATATTGGTCTAAAGGCAGGGTATATAATGATAATTACAATCTTTTCTTTCCAATGAGAATTGAATACCAGGAGAAAAAAGAGGGTGGCGAGCAGGCGCCACATTTATTCCAACAGGATACATCGCAATGGCGGTTTGGGGCTGAATATGTCTTCATAGCGGAAGATTTATTGATACCTCTACGCGCCGGTATCTATTTCGACAATCAGTATTTTGCCGATATGCTTGACAAGATACCGGCTTATACGGGTTTTACGGCGGGCATCGGAGTAGTGTGGAAAAACATTGTAGTCGATCTGGCTGCGGTTTATGTTTCGGGACATTATACAGCGAATATATGGTCAACCGGCACCAGAGATTTTTCGTATATCAAAGGAATTGCTTCGATTATATACAGGTTCTAATACATATAACCGGCATATAACACTATTAGATCGATCTATATAAGATCTTTCGTGTGAGTCTTGGACTGGATTCCGGATCAGTCTTGATTTCTTCTGTTTGCTTTAATTACAGCAGGCTTTATAATCCGCAAAAATGAGGTTTGGGAATATGTCTGCGCAAAAAATTGCAATTCATGGAGAAATCAAGACCTGGATATATATCACGTTCGGTTCGGTGGTATCAGCGCTCGGCTACGTCCTGTTTATCCTCCCGATGAATATGGTCGAGGGCGGAGTCACAGGTCTCGGAATCATTATGAAAAACATCACCGGCTTGCCGATTGTCGGCGTAACATCTCTTGCAATTACAGCTGTCATTTTTGTTATAGCGTTCAAAATACTCGGCAGGAGCTTCGGGGCAAAGTCGGTTTATGCCGCGATAATTTCGAACGTCCTTATTGATGTTTTTATGCTTATGAAATTGCCTCGCATAACGGATGATATATTGCTTGCCGCGTTTTACGGCGGAGCGATTGTAGGTTTCGGGCTGGGGATAATCTACTACTCCGGTGCTTCCACGGGCGGGGCCGACGCGACAGCGCAAATCCTTTGGAAACTCCACAACAGACCGCTCGGCAGGACACTGATCACGATAGACATTTTCGTCCTTGGCCTTGCAACAATCGTATTTATACCGCTCGAGCAAATTATGTATTCGCTCATATTCATTTTCATCGAGATCAAGGTGATTGATATGGTCTTGAACGGCATCAGAGCCAACCAGAGGATTCTGATCATCACTAACAAGCCGAAGAAGATCAGTGATTTTATTCTCACGAAAATGAACCGTGGTCTTACCTTATTTCAGGGCGTCGGAGGTTTTACCGGCGAAAAAAAAATGATGTTGACATCCGTCGTTCCCAAAAAAGAGATACCCGAAATCAGACGTATTATCTCCTCGATTGACAAAAAGGCCTTTGTAATAATCCAGGACATACATCAGGTTTATGGGGAAGGGTTCGATCCCCTGCCCAAATCGAAAAAAAAGCGTTGAGAATTATCTTGTCGGGTTATTCGGAGCTGATTACAAGCGAAATGAATCTTGGGGAGTGATTATCTCTATAAGCCGAGTCAAGGCGGAAGCCGATGATATTGAGTCCGTTGAGGAGACGACTGGCTGGTAAGATCAAACTCAGGCTGCAAGGTTCTCCGTTATTTTGATTTTTACACAAATCAATGCCCCGAATTTCGTTTTTATTCAAGAAGAATCGAAGATTTATATCCTTATCTATCGACTGCAGGCCGCTCAGTCGGATTTCGATTCGATGGTTTTTCCGATTTGAAATCTGAAACGCCAGCCTGCCCTCTTTCCCTGCAATATACCTGAATCGGTCTTTCATATCTGTTTGTATTGCCGACCAGCCTTCGAGGAAATTCATCTGAAATGCATCATCAATTAGATTGAAATTATAAAAGTGATTATGTGATAGATTATTCGCTTTGAAAACGAGTAAATCAGGGCTATTTTCGATTTCTATTAATTGTGTCGTCAGTTGCTTTTTCAGATACTTGACAAGATAGTATAAAGAATATTTCGAAAGATCATTTTTATGGATGAAAATATACCTGATGTCATAAAGAGCGAGCAGCCTTGAAGCTTCCAGGCAATATGGTTTTTTCCAAATCTCTTTCTTTGCATCATTCTTTATACAATTGTTCTGAAGAGCGGAGATATCGCGAATGAAAGATATGCTTTCGAAATAATCGAATATCTTGTATGGAACGTAAGCCAGGTATCCCGACAGCAGGTTTTTTTGATGCACGCTCTGATAGTATTGATACAGGCCGTAGCGATAATTCTCGCCGCCCAGTTCCCTGCCCTTCCCCTGAATCTTGAATGGGATCTCAAGTATCGAATAGTTTTCGTTTTCGGTGCCGATCTTTCGATAGATATCCGGCGTTGAAAGGTCAATCATATCGTTTGGGACTGTAATGTAATCGGCGGCAATGAATGAAAAGAGCATAACCGAAAAAACCGGAAGAAGAATGATTGAGGCCGCGGCTTTCCTTATTTTATTGATTATATTTTCTATGGCAACTGCCGATAGAATCCCGATTGCGAGCATTGTGAGGATGAGATACCTCGACGGTTCGCGTGCCCCGCGGACGAACGGCAATGTTTGAATTATGTTATACGGCAACCAGAACAGACCCCTTTCGCCCACTTTCAAAGAAGGACCCAAAGAAAGAATTAAAAAGACTGCGCCGATGAACAGCCAGAATTTCAAGCTTGTCTGTGTTCGGATTTTCTTCGTCGCTATAATGCAAAGAATCAACGGGATGATACCGAGATATACTCTTCTTTCAATGGGATTCCCCGCAATATTAAAGATGTATTTATTGAGTGAAGCGTTCCCTCTTCCCGGTAAAGAGAAGAAGTCTCCAACCCTCGGATAATCGATGACCTTTCCAACATCAGAGGGATATTCATCGAAATTATTTAGAAGGTTTATTATGACCGGAGAGAAGACAATAACGAACGTGCATAACATAATAACTACTGCTTTAAATTTTCCGGTATTAAAAAGTTTTAAGCTTGTCTCAGAAAAAGATTTTATCCAACTTCTCAAATTAATTTTATACCTGGTACTCCAGTTCACCATCAACAATAGGACGAGAATTAACATCGCTCTGGTGGCGCTTCGGGCGCTGAAAGGCGGCGGTTTTATAGGTCCAATAAGGATTACATAAAGAGCTATAAATGCAGCCGGGATTCCTATCAGAAGATTGATATTCCTTAATATTTTAATTGCCTTGTTTCCGGATTTTTTCAGCTGGATAAAATTATTCTTTATAAAATATGGATTGAATTCCGGTATGAAATGATAAGCCACGAAAAGAATCGTGAATAGGATCAGAAAAACGAGATAGTAATAGCTGCAATATCCTGTAAAAGCAAGGAGTAATCCTGCTATTATTGGATATCTTAACTTGTTCGTTTCAAAGCTTTTATACAAATACAGTATATAAAAAGGGATGAACGCAGCATCAGTAAGACTGTAATGCCCGGAAAGACGCGCCATTTTATATGAACAAAAACTGAAGATGAAACCGCTGATGAACGCTGCATAACGGTTCGGTACGAACCGCAACGTCAACAAGTATCCCCCGAAACCGGAGAAACAATACATCAACAGGGTGACGATATTGAATGCCGAAACAGGATTGATGAACCCGGATAGAGCCGTAACAACGGCATTTCTAAACACCGTGTAATCATGAAACACAGCATTCAATTCAAATGGATAGAATATCCTGCGGCTGATAAAAGGATCGTGAGGCGGCTGCTGAAGCGCATCCCTGAAATTCCAGCTGTTCCAAAGAAATATCGGCGGATCAACGGGTATGTCGCCTGGAATTTGCGTTGCAAGGTTTGTAATCAACGGATATGTAAAGATGACGCTCAGAATAAAAAACAAGAGCAAGACAATCAGGTTCATCGGATACAGATTTGATAAAAACTTTTTCATATGATACCGAAGGACATACCATTGCCATTGTTTTTGAAATATCCTTATATCATACCCGGACAGCCCTTACAAATGCAGAAATTCTTGTTTGATGTTGTCAAAATAATTCAAACAGGTTATTATAAATTGTGATTATAATAAGCTTTTTAGGGGGAAATAGATGACGGAAAAATTTAAAATACTTGTAATCAATCCCGGATCCACATCCACAAAACTCGCTGTGTACGAAAACAAAGAATTGATCGCTGAAGAAGAGATTTCGCACTCCACAGATCAAATGAAGAAATATGAAAAGTTAGTGGATGAAATTGAATTCAGAAGCAAACTTGTTCTCGATTTTCTGCAACGACAAAACGTCTCTCTTGATTCTCTTGACGCGATCGTCGGGCGTGGGGGCGTTATAAAGCCTATCGCCGGCGGTATTGTTTATGGCGTGAATGATAAAATGATTGACGACCTGATGCACGCCAGATACGGTGAACATGCTTCCAACCTCGGCGCCCTGATCGCCCATGAGATAATAAAAAATAAAAAAATCTCATCATATATCCTCGACCCTGTGGTAGTGGACGAAATGTTCCCCTTGGCAAGATATTCCGGTCTCCCGGAACTGCCCCGCCTGAGCATCCTTCATGCTCTCAATCATAAAGCAGTGGCGCGCAAATACGCTGAAGAAAGAGGAAGGAAATACCAGGATTGCAATCTAATCGTTGTTCATCTCGGCGGAGGGATATCGGTCGGCGCTCATCGAAAAAGCAAGGTCGTGGATGTAAATAATGCCCTGAACGGCGACGGTCCCTTCACGCCTGAGCGGTCCGGCGGCCTTCCGGCAAACCAATTGGTCGAGCTCTGCTTTTCCGGCAAATATACGAAAGATCAGCTAAAGAAGATGATTAAAGGCAAGGGCGGAGTCACTGCATATCTCGGTACGAACGATCTGAAGGAAGTAGAAGATCGTATTTCGAAAGGGGATTCAAAGGCGAAAGAGGTTCTGGAAGCGATGATCTATCAGGTTGCGAAGGAAATCTGTTTTCTGATCCCTGCTTTCCAGGGCGAAAAAATCGATGCTGTAATCCTTACAGGCGGCGCAGCTAAATGCAAGATGATTGTTGATTTCATCCGCAAATGGATCGCTCAAACCGGACTGGAAGTTGTGGTCTATCCCGGTGGATACGAGATGTCCGCCCTCAGGGACGGAGCTCTCAGGATTCTCACCGGCGAAGAAAAAGAATTGACCTACACTTAGCGTGATTTGTAAAGGTACTACCGTTCGGTCAACAGCCGGTAGTCAGAGTCTCCCCCAACACTTTTACAGAAACTGGTATATATACAACCTGTTATAGTAATAAGATCAAGGGGTTGACTCGATTTTGGCCAATTTTTTCTTAACAATATAGTAGCCGTTCATTCTCGCCCACTTCTCGCATTCCTTGGTCAACAGGATGCTTCCGTAATTGAGATATGCTTCTACCATCTGCAAGGTTCCGAAATCTTCCAATGTTACTACAAGAAGACTTTCTGCTCCGTCTATCTGGTACTTAAGGTAAAACCTGTATGCTCCCGCAATACCGGCAATATCCCTCATTGATAATAAGTTGAGCAATAGATCGGCAGTGCGCAAATCGTCGATGGCGGAAAGAACTTCAGACGCCAGGTATCTTTCGCTTATCTGTTCCCTGTCCAAATCCACTAATACATTGGTATCGAGTTTTTGAAGCATTTTTGAAAAAACCTCCAGCCCGCGTGTATCGCCGTTCTTTAAAAGTCCGTATGCCGTATATATTCTGACTTCATAATCGACGTCCTGTAACAGGTTCGTCAATTTTTCCAGCATCTGTTTATCTCCGCTCTTGGAAATAAGCAAGGCTGCTTCCACACGGACGACAGGGTCGTCGTGAATTATAGCTTTCATCAGGACATCATTTACATTCGCACCGCCATTCTCAAGAGCACTGCCCAATGCCTTGAACAATTTCGCCGGGTAGATAGGTTTTCCCCCATCCATATACTGATTAAGCAGGGAGACAGCAGTATCCTGTCCTATGGTCATTTTTCGCAGCGCCTGGAAAGCCTCGCTCGATTCTCTTTTCACGAGCAAAACAGATAACGGTTCTATTGCACGGGGATCGTTCAAATCTCCAAGAATGCTTGCAGCGTCGGATACTATTCCATCATCAGCATCTTTCAGTGCGCTTATCAGAGGTTCCGCAGCTGTGACACCGAATTTAATGATTACCTTTCTGGCTTCTCCAGGCGCACTGGAAAAAATTGAACCACCCACTAACTTTAACAACGGTCTGATAGCTTTCGATTCCTTGAATACGCTCAATGCCCTTCCAGAAGCGATCTGAACATCCGTGTCCCTATCCCATCCTGCGGCAAGCAGCGGCTGAACTGCTCTGGGATCCTTGATATTGCCCAGGGCTGTTGCCGCAAGCGCTCTTACATCAGAATCCCTGTCTTTAAGCGCTTCTATCAAAGCTTCTACCGTCTTGGGATCGGCTATATTGCCAAGCGCTCTCGTCGCTGATTCACGAACGTCGGATTCTTCATCCTTTAACGACGCTATGAGCGGATCAACCGCGCGGTTGTCTTTTATTATTCCTAACGCATCCGCGGCGCCGGACCGGAAATCTTCATTGCTGTTTTTTAATGCCTCAATAAGCGGTTCTACCGATATTGCGCCGAATTTTGAAAGGGCTGCAACGGCAGCTTCCCTTACGTCTCCTTTAGGATCGCCAACCGCTGCTATAAGCGGCTGAACGGCTCTTTCATCTTTAATAAGCCCAAGAGCATTTGCTGCCCCTATGCGTATGTATTCGTGGACGGATTTAAGGGCGGGTAACAGGAGTTCGACCGTGGAAGTACCGATCTCCGCAAGTGCTTTGTGTGCCGGGATCATCACGTCGTCATCCTTCATTGCCACTATCAACGGTCTTGTAGCCCTCTGATCCTTGAAAGGTATCAGCGCCGCAGCTGCAGCTTCCTGCACCTTCCACTCGAGATCGCCGAGAGCTGCGGTCAATGGATCAATGACTATCGGATTTCCTGATTTCCCGAGAAATCTCGCAGTCGCCACACGAACGTCTTCGTCCGTATCTTTCAGCAATCTTATTAACGGCTCAATAGTCCGGGGATCATTCTTTTTCTCAAGAATCTCCACAGCTCGTAATCTTACATCTTCATCCGGGTCTTTTGTCGATTCGATAAGGATATCAATCGTGCGCGGATCCTTCATCACTGCAAGGATATCAAGAATTACCGACCGCACATCAGAATCCTGATCCTTCATTGCTTTCTTCAAAGGTTCAATCGCCTGTGATTCAACCTTAAGAAGAGAAATAATCACCCAGTTCCATATCTTTACTTCCTCGTCGGTGTCTGCTTTTTTTAAAGCGGCTAACAGGGGTTCGATGCCGCGACTATCCTCCATAAAGCACATCGCGCCCGCAGCTACCAAACGAACATCTTCATTCAGGTCGTTCAAAGCGGTATTAAGCGCATCAAGCGATTTAGGATCTTTTAATTCACCCAGGTTTAGGGCGGAATAAACACGAACACGTGGATCGCGGTCCTGCAATAAGCCGGAAACGGGGCCGACCGCCGATTGATCTTTTAAATTTCCGAGAGCATTAACTGCGGCGATTTTCACCATAACGCTGAAATCATTCAAAACACCGATCAGTGGTTGAATAGCGCTTGGATCTCCTATCTTACCAAGAGCTATCGCGGCATCCTCTCTGACATTTCTATCTTCGTCCTTCAGGGCAGCAATTACCGGACCGACCGCCCGTGGATCTTTTATCTGTCCCAGCTTAAATGCCGCATACTCGCGGTGATACCTGTCCGGGCTGCTTAGCCATTGGATGTATGTATCGAAATCATCGCTGTACGAAACAGGAACAAATCCCGGCAGGAAAATAACAAGAAGCAAAGATAATAAAATCCAACCTGTAAATAAAGTTTTCTTCATTTTAAATCCCCACTTTAAATTACATAATGCCTTATTTCACATATTATACAACATTTTTTCTGTAAATCTGTGCTGAGTCAGTTTTAGAGCTTTCGTTCTCTTCAATCATATCGAAATAGACTCTGCCTGTTTACTATTCCTCTGATTGTTCCATCGGTATTATACTAATCAATATGGTCAGCGGTTGCTTAGCAGGTAAAAGTCTTGCCACGCTCGTCCGACGTTTTATCTCCTTGCGAAGAACCTCAAGAATTTAGGTTGTCTATAAACATTTGTGATATTTTTTCGGTAGCGCGAATTCCGCCAATCCTTCCGGCAGGTTTTCTTCATTCAGTCGGCGTGGTTAGGTGCACAACTTGGTAGATTAGTTTTTCTTATTACAAAGACCTTATTTTAGCTGCGATCAGGAAATAAAAATATACCCCGAATAATATTTTCTTCAAAAAAGAGGCTGTCTCGCTACTTTCAAGGCAGCCTCAATTATTTTTCTTTTGATTTTTTAGTTCTGTGATCAGTTTTTACAATTTCTCAATTATTTCTAAAAATCAAATTACAGTTTTGTTTTGTTGATTATTTTCACCTGATCTATCTGAATAGAGAATTTCCCGGGAGTGTTAGCTCCAAATATCATCGCCATTATATTCTTACCATCGGGACTCCCCAACTTTTCGAATGGAATCTCGTACTTATTCCATTCGGAAGCTATAGTTATAGATTGAAAAGCCGGCATCTGTTGATTTTTTAACAAGAACATTATCATGCAATTGGCTGTATCTCCTTTCGCCCAAAAAGATAGTGCGTTCCATTTTAAAAGATTAGCTGTTGATGATTCGAGCGCACCTGGGAAAAAAGCCGCTCCAGCCCAGGGATAAGGTGAATTGTTACTAATGTTCCCGCTTATTTTCAATGACCCTGCAGTCCCATCGGCGCCATCAGTTGCAAGACTTATCGAAGCTTCTGAAGATCCTCCCATCATCTTGTCGCTTAATTCAAAAAAGTAGAGTCCAAAATTGGGAGAAAAGTCACCCGAATCGAAGTTACAGATTTCTCCGGATTCGGAATGCAGAGGCGCTGGTATTTCACCTGTTTCTTTCCATTCTTTATTTTGTTTCTTTATTTCGGAAAGATAAGAATCTCTGTCAAGCTTTTTACCCTGCAGCCAAACCCCTTTAATATTGCGAGTCTCGGTTATATCTTTGGTCGGATCGCCTTTAATAAGAAGCAGGTCGGCTCGTAACCCATTTTCTATTCTTCCCCGATCCTTTAATCCAAATGTTTCGGCTGGCAAAGAGGTAGCTGCAACCAATGCCTCTTGTGGTGTAAGACCGGCATAAGTCAGGAGTTCAAGCTCTCCGTGTAAACTGGCACCGCCAACAGTTCCAGGATTATAAGAATCAGATCCGGCCAATACTCTTATCCCCGCATCATGCAAGATATGCACTGTTTCTTCTGCAACGCGATAGAAAAAATTCTTTTGCTTCTTAAATTTTGAAGCCAAAGCATTGATGACTTCCGGAGTCAAGCAGTTCGTAAATCTTTCATCAGCCGTAATATCCACTCTTCTGGCATCCTCAAGAGTATTCATGACCGAAAGGGTCGGAATAACGAATGTGCCTTTCTCTTTCATAATTCTGACAAATTCATCATCAGGCAGGATATCAGCGAAACAATGCGCCAATCCATTTACTCCAGTCTTAATAGCTTCAAGCGCCTTTTGCCTGGTTTGAATGTGTACCACTGTCAGCAAGTTTCTTTTTCTCGCTTCATCCGCCAGGGCAGCAATGACTTCGGGTCCGATAACCTTTTTCCCCTCTCCTGACATGATTTTGATATAATCGGAACCGGAGGCAATACTGCTTTCAATAAACCCTTTTGCTTCTTGAGGCTTCGTCAGTGTAGGAATTTCAGTTCCCCATTCAGTACCATGACCGCCGGGGTAGGTGGCAGGCTGTCCCGCCGAATAGAAATCGGCCATATCATTACTATTTCCATTCGCTCTTAACTTTGCCTTAGTTTGTCTCATAAAAGCCGTACTGGTCATCATGTCCATCACGGTAGTGGCACCAAAAATTGCTTCCAACCTGAGATCACCCCAAGAGAAAGCGTGGACATGACTATCAATTAATCCTGGCAGCAAAGTCAGATCTTCACCAGTAATAATTTCAGCTTCTTTTGGGACAGTTATATTTTTTCCGACTTGAAGAATTTGTGTACCCTTTATTATTACTGTGCATTCATTAATAATTTGCTTGCCGTCAAAAATCCTAATATTCTTAAATGCAGTTATTTTATCTTCATTATTGATCGCTGCCTGAGCGAACGCAGCGTTTGCAAAAATAATGAATGCCGTTACTAATGTCAGCATTGAAATTGCTTTTTTTGATTTCATTGTTTAATTCTCCTATATTACTTACTTCTTATGACTATTTTATTTCAACCAAACTCCAATTTGCTATCTTTTCACCTCCATTGCTGAATCTTGGATCAGTCCCCTTTTTTTAGAGTTCTCCCTTTCAATAATATACAGTAATAGAGACGACGATACGGTGTGTTTGGTTAACCTTTGATCATATTTTTCTTGCACATTTATGATAACATCTATTGGTTTGCGATAAATAATTTAATTTGAAGGTATACTGGTTTTAATTTTGAGGGAAGAGTAAATAGGGCTTAGCGGGTTGTGGTCCAAATCTTGTTCTCTGGTTAAAGATAAGCTAAGATCTTTTACAACCCGCCGAGAAATGACTCTTCCTGATCCTTTGAAAGGACTATTGAAGATTAGTAGTAATATGAGTGAGTTTTATTTCCGGTAGATGCTCAGTGTGTACATAATAACAACGCCGAGGAGAAACGCTCCGAGGGCTTTCAGCGTCGCATCATGAAACAACAATATGACTCCCAGGCCGAATACCAGCAGCATCGCGGCATGTGTAACAATAATCTTTAATTTTTTGTTGATGAAACCCTTTTCTATAATGGGTTTGATAGGTTTTATTAGAACCTGATTGGGTTTCAAAACTACCTCATCCACGGTATTGTATTCTCTTTTTAATATCTCGTTCATGTCTACTCAATAAATTTTATTAAACGGTTTCTATATGCAATTAAGTACTTTTCCCCGCCTACGTTTATGGAGATCGTATCTTTTTCCCCTACAATTATCAGCTCGCCGACCTTTAATTCATCGGGATAATCGGAACCTGGCGCCGGAGCGGCTTGCGTTTCGACCGGTACGTGTTTGATGGCCACTGTCTTCCCAAGTATTGGAGAACCGTATATTGTGAAATGTCTGGGGTAAAAGCGCGGCCTCGTCCTGGGAGCAATATTCCGGCTCCTGTTAATATTCATTCTGTTTGTATTCAATAAATACTCCTTTCACAAAAAATCAATCTTGCAAGAATATATTATCATCACTTGGAAAATTTTTACAGGAGAATTTTCAAGGTTTATTTCAGTGGCATCATTCCGAATGCAACAGGTAATTGACTGTGTCCAGAAGTTTCGGGAGCATATTTTTCCACGCTCTGCGATACTGTTCCGGAATTTTATCTCCATTGAAATCACCATAGATCATGAAATAGACCTTGTCGAGGTTTGATAATGTTATGAACATCGAAAAATACTGTTCGAGCTCCGAAACGGGCTTTTCAATCAGTAGCATAGCGAGGTCCTTGTCAACTATATCAGTGATCGCTCCGTAATAAAAGTTTTCCTGGAGAAGGATGTAATAATTAATATCGTTGGAGTCAATCTTGAAAACCGGTTTATTTGCGATATTCTGCATTGCCCTCCAACCTTTCGCCGCCAATGGTTTGATTTCGGTGGGGTTTATTTCGAAAAATATTATTTTATTCAATCCGAGAAACATCATACTCGTTACTTTGTCTGCGTATTCGTCAAAGCTTTTCGCAGCCACCAGATCGAAGACCTGAGGGTCGTTTTGAATCGTTTTCATCGTTTTCGATGTCAGAGTTTTTGATTCTTGAAGTTCAACCACTGTTTCGTTCACCGGAGCGAAAGACTCCAACATATGTACATCGTTAAAGCTGATACTATCCGATTTAAGCTCTTCTTCAGCACTCTTTCCAACAATATCGGATGTGAGCATAAAAGAAGGGGGCAGATTATAGTATTTAATGAGATATTTCTTGATTAGATGCTCAGGCGCGACATAAAGCTTCACTTCCATTCCTGTTTCCGATTGAATCTTCCTGATCGCCGCTTTATCCGATGGATCCGAAATGACTATCGAGAGCGACTTTTTTATTTTCATCAGCGGTAAGGCTTTATATTTTTTTGCGAGATTGATCGGAAAATCAAGGATGAGTTTACGATCTATCGTATCTAGGACATGGAGGTCTATCTCGGGTACGCCGTAATAAGCGCTCAAGGCATGAGAGAGTTGCTTTTCATTCAGGTAACCCAGGGCAAGTATATGGCTGCCAACCTTCCCGCCATACAAACGCTGTCGGTATAGTATGGTCTGCTGCTGCGTCCGGTCTATCAGATTTTCTTCCAGAAGAATTTCAAGAAGTTTTTTAGCCATCCATTTTTTGTCCTTAACTGATAGTATTGCATTTTAAGAGATGAAGGTCAACTTGCATTTTTAATCAACCAATTATTGTTTATATTATTATATCGTCCCTGAATACTGTTATAATAACTTATATTTTCACTATGTTCAATGATTAAGCTCGTAGACAGATTTCATGGTTGTATAACCGGAGCCGCCGTAGGTGATTCCCTGGGGGCACCAGGGGAATTCATCACACTAAAAAAAATACGAGAGAGATACGGCGTTGACGGCATAACTGGTTTATACGATTGGCATAAATTTCCAGCCGGCAGTTATACTGATGACACTCAGATGACTATCGCCACAATGGACGGCTGTATAAACGCACTTAATAAACATAAAACCATAGCGATCGATGATATCATCGGTGATATTCATACAAGTTATTATCAATGGCTGGCAACCCAAAAAGACCCATTGCAAAGGCGCGCGCCGGGTTATACTTGTTTAGCAGCCCTCGAGAGCGGACGCAAGGGAACGATCGAAGAGCCCATTAATAACAGCAAGGGCTGCGGAGGTATAATGCGGGTTTCGCCTATCGGCTTAATATTCAAACCTAATAAGGCGTTTGAGACGGCGGCAAAAGCAGCTGCTTTGACCCATGGCCACCCATCAGGCTATTTGTCGGCAGGCTTCCTGTCCTGCCTGATTTCCCTTGTAGTCCAAAACTCGACATTGGAAAAGTCCATCGAAGAAACCGTTTTGATACTGAAGAGCTACCCGAAGCACAACGAAACATTGGACGCGGTTCAAGCGACTATTAATCTTGCCGGCAGAAGCCGATTATCAACTGAAGATGGTATAAGCTGTCTTGGTGAGGGATGGGTTGGAGAAGAGGCACTGGCTATTTCACTTTATTGCGCTCTTCGCTCGAAAAATGACTGGAAAAGAGCTGTTCTCTCTGCCGTTAATCATTCTGGGGATACAGATTCGACTGGTTCGATTTGTGGATCTTTAATGGGGGCAATTCATGGGATAGATTCGATACCCGAAAAATGGAAAATCAAATTGGAAAATTCAAAAAATATTTATGATAAAACAAACGATTTATTCAACCTCTTCATAAGCGGCAATAATCTCATCTAAACATGATCAGGAAGATTTTCATCTTTCTTTCGTACAAAATTCGAGAGAATTGATATCAAAGGAGTATTTAATATTATGATTAAAAGAATAATTTCATTAACTGTGATGTTTTTAGTTATTTTTACACTGTCCATTTCCGCTTATGACGAAAACAGTTGGGAAATCTCCGCTGAGAGCGGACTTGTATTGCCAGGCTACAACGATGTCCAATCACCTAATAATGATACAGCTACAAGATTTTCTTTATCAGACACACTCGATATTGCATCGTCTGCGTATATAAGAATGAGACTGGGATATAATTTTTCGGAGAGGCATCACATTATGCTGTTGTATGCTCCCCTTTCTCTTGATGCTCACGGCGTTCTCCCCTCAGATGTTGTTTTTGAAGGAACACTCTTTGCGGCCGGCTTATCCTTAATAGCCAAATACCGTTTCGATTCATACCGTTTGAGTTACAGATATGATTTAGTGAAAAATCAAAACCTATCGTTCGGAATCGGTTTTACCGCGAAAATTCGAGACGCGGAAATCGCTTTAGAATCCAATACACAATCCGCTTCGAAGACCAATACGGGTTTTGTACCGTTATTAAACTTATTTTTGAAATGGCGTTTCAGCGAAGATTTAGGCCTCCTATTCGAGGCTGACGCACTGGCAGCAAAGCAAGGAAGGGCTGAAGACGTGGCTGTTGCTTTATTTTACGACATCAGCAGGAACATAGAATTCAAGGTTGGCTATCGTATAGTCGAAGGTGGTGCGAATGTAGATGAAGTTTACAATTTCGCATTGATCAATTATCTAACGGCGGCTATAACCATAAGATTTTGATAAATAGCATGATCCCTTATTGAAAATAGGTTCCTCGCACAAATTTGTGGGTGATTCTGCATCAGATCTAAAAGGGAATAATTCTCTTAAGGGATGAAAGGAAATTAATGAAAGGTGATTCAGATTTTGTGATATCCACAAGCCAAACAATATCCCTTTCCTCTCATCCCCTTGATTTTATTATACTAACACATCCGTCAAGGATGCTACGTTCCTCCTTGACGGAATCGGGATTAATGATTCCAGCGAGAGAAAAAAGCCTTTCCGATTTTAGTATTAAATTCGAGGGCATTTTGAAAATTTGTAATTGTCAGATTCTATTGATGATAAGTCCTATTTTCATCGATTTTTTGCCCACAGATTCTTATGAGGAGCCTGAAAATAAGTTACAGGCTTTCACTTGATAAAAATAGTATCAAGTATCTGATAAGAATTGGATGACTTTAACGGAACTCTTTTCTGAAATCATCTCCGTCCATATAAACACGTTCACACATCTCATAGAGGCGGGACCTGATCCGGACGCCGATCCTGTCAGATAGTGTATAATCTGTTTTAGTTATATCTTCATCCAGAAAATTCGTCGTGAAAATAGATGTTTTTTGATTGTTATAACGATAATTTACTATATATGCCAGAGTATCGCGCATCCATTCGGTGGCAGTTTTAGACCCTAGATCATCCAATAGAAGAAGTTCAGTGTTCAGCACAGGATCGAATACTTTCAGCTCGGATAACTCGGAGTCTGGTTGATAGCTGTTCTGGAGATTTCGCAATAATTCCTGGAAATCCATAAAAAGACAGTCTATTCCTTTATCCTGTATCAAAGTTTTTAAAATAGCTACAGCAAGATGTGTTTTGCCGACTCCTGAAGGACCCATAAACAAGATGCCTTTTTTCACTTTAGGAAATCTTTTTACAAAATCCCGGGATGCTTTTAATGCCAGTATGTAACTTTTATTTTCCATCACATCGTAATTATCAAGTGTGCAGTTGAAATATCTTCGTGGTATATCCGCTCGAACCAGGCGGATTGAAGATATATTCTCCTTTGCGCAACTGCATCTCTTTGCGACGTTTGTTTTCCTGTCAAGTAGCCACCCTGTATGACCGCATTTTTCGCAATAATCGTTTTTCGCCGCTTCCTGCAAGATTCACCTCAGTTAATATAGCTTAAAAGCTGCCGGCACTTGGTTGATTTTCTCAACTTCAATTTTGCCTGGTTTTCGATCTGTCTTACCCTTTCGCGGGATAACCCTATCCTCTCCCCCACCTCTTTAAGTGTCTTTGGCTCCTCGCCGTTCAATCCGAAGCGCATGATCAGTATTTGCCTCTCATTGTCGCTTAGCTCTTTTATAAGGTTATGAACCTGCTCGTTAAGAGATTCTCGAATTATTTTTTCATCTGCAGGCTCGTTAATTTCCTGCTCAAAGATGTCCCCAAGCTCATAATTTCCATCTTCGCTGATTATCATGCTAAGAGAAGTGGGAGGTCCGTAATTGATGATGAGTGATTCCACCTCGCTGTTCTCCATTCCCATCTCTTTGGCAATTTCGCTTATCGTCGGTGTCCGGTCAAACTTATTTTTCAATTGCGTAATCTTATTGCTCATTTTATTGAGTTGAATGGCCTTTTTAACCGGCAACCGAATCATCCGTCCCTGTTCGGCCATGGCATGTATTATCGCTTGGCGGATCCACCAAACCGCGTATGTTATAAACTTGACATTTTTATGGGGATCGAAACGCTTCGCAGCCTCAATCAGTCCAAGATTGCCTTCATTAATCAAGTCAAGGAAAGGTATCCCCGAATTTTTATATTTCTTTGCAAGGCTTACTACGAATTTAAGGTTTGCTTCTACGAGCTGATTTAATGAATCCTCGTCTCTTTCTTCCTGAATAAGTTTGCCAAGTTCCTTTTCTCTGTCAGGCGAAATAGGGGGAATTTTAGAGATCTCTTTCAGGTAGAGGCTAAGATTGTTAGGAGTAATGCTGTCATACAATCTTTTGCTGTTTTTAGCCTTTTTCTCCTTTGCCATTTTTCTCCCTATTGCATGTTATTGCGCGTTTTCTTCTTTGCTATTTCAGATTTAATGATCTGAGATGTCTTAACGCGTATCAGAGCCTCTCTGTTCAAGTATTCCATATTCAAAAAATCCTCTCCGAATTGTTCCGTCAAATATTTGAACAACTTCTCCATATTCTCATTAATCACCTCGATCCTGTCGCGCATATTGAGAATTATATCAACCCCGGCTATGTTAACGCCGAGTTCTCTTGTCAGGCTGAGAATCAGATCCAATCTCTCCAGATCGCTCTGTGTGTAAAGCCTGGTATTGCCATCTGAGCGTGAGGGGGTGATCAGCCCTTCCCTTTCATATTGTCGCAGTGTTTGCGGATGGATGCTGTACATCTCGCTGACTGCGCTTATCATATACCCGATTGTCTTCTTTTTATTGTTTTCCATGTTTGTTATAAAGGAAGATTACCTCTTGGGTTTTCTCTGTTCAATTTGGCAAACTCACGCAATAGCGCTTTCGAATTTTCATCTAAAACTCCCGGTAATCGTATTTCGACAGTCATCAGCATATCGCCTCTCGCCGAACCTCGCAGGCTTGGCATACCTTTGCTTTTTAGCCTGAATACTTGTCCGCTGCTTGTCCCAGGAGGAATGCGGATACGGGCCGTAGTCCCGTCAACCGTCGGAATATCTATTTTGGCTCCGAGCGCCGCTTCATCTATCCTGATGGGCAAAGTCGCGTAGATATTATGCCCCTTGCGTTTAAAAAATGCATGCTCCAGAACGGCCGTAAGAATATACAGGTCGCCGCAATCACCGGCATTGATTCCGGCATTCCCCTTTCCCGACACACGTATCTTTGATCCGGTATCAACGCCGGGCGGAATCTTGACGGAGATCTTTTCTTCAGTTGCTATCAAGCCCCTACCCCGGCATGACGGGCATTCAGTACCTGATTCCGATCCACTGCCCTGACAATGGTCGCAGACCGTTTCATAATTGATGAAAGATTTTGCGTATTTTATGCGTCCTTTGCCGGAGCACTGTGGACAGGGTCTTGGGGCGATGCCGGACAGTCTTCCGCTTCCGTTGCATTTGTCGCAAGTCTTCTCCCTGTTCAGGATGATCTCTGTCGCGAGGCCTTTGACTGCATCGAAAAGAGATATGCTGATATGGTACTGAATATCAGTCCCTTTTTGGCGTCCAGGTCTTTGTGATCTCTTTTTTGTTTTGAAGATATCGTCGAAGATGTCTTTGAAATCAATATCGGTGAAATTTGCGAAATCAAAACTCGAGAAATCGTAACCCGTCCATCCGCCACGAGCATCTGCACTTTCGAATCCAGTGCCAAGCGTATCGAAGCGTTTGCGTCTGTCCGGATCTCCGAGGATCGCATATGCCTCAGATATTTCCTTGAATTTTTCCTCTGACGACCTGTCGCCGGGGTTCAAATCCGGGTGAAATTTACGTGCAAGCTTCTTATAAGCGCTTCTAATCTGATCCTTCGAGGCTGTCTTATTTGCACCCAGAATTTGATAATAATCTTTGACCTGCATCGCAAGCCTCCCGGCATTGTATGATATGTATCCTCTTATTTATTGGGGTCCACATCCTCATACTCAGCGTCAATAACATCGCCGTCAGCAGCACCTGATTCCGGCTTGGCAGATGGCCCTTTCGGTTCTGCCGGGTCGGAAGCTGCCTTTGCGGATGAACCGGCACCGCCGGCTGATGCCGCTTGATAAAGAACTTCGGCTAATTTGTGCGATTCCTTTTGTATCTTTTCGATAGCGGTCTTGAGCGGAAGGACATCCTGACTGTCCAAAACTTTCTTGCCATCTTCAAGCGAAGTGCGAATTGATGAAGCGGAAGCCGGATCGATTTTTTCCTTGTTCTCTTCCAGAAGTTTATTGGTGCTGTATATCAAGGAATCAAGCTGATTGCGTGTTTCGATAAGCTCTTTACGCTTTTTATCCTCCGAGGCAAACTGAGAAGCTTCGCGGACAAGACGGTTTATTTCGTCATCCGTCAGACCGCTCGATGCTTCGATTGTGATCTTCTGCTCTTTGCTGGTGGCTAGGTCCTTCGCTGAAACGTTCACGATCCCGTTTGCGTCAATATCAAAAGTGACCTCTATTTGAGGGACCCCCCTCGGAGCCGACGGAATACCGACCAAATGGAATTTCGCCAGGGTTCTGTCGTCCGCTGCCATTTCGCGCTCACCCTGAAGAACATGCACTTCGACGCTTGTTTGGTTGTCCGTTGCAGTCGAGAATACCTCGCTTTTTCTTGCAGGGATGGTCGTATTCCTTTCAATAAGCTTTGTAAACACGCCGCCGAGAGTCTCGATTCCCAATGAAAGCGGAGTTACATCGAGCAGCAGAAGGTCTTTGACCTCTCCACTCAAAACGCCTGCCTGGATCCCGGCGCCCACCGCGACTACTTCATCCGGATTGACACCTTTATGCGGATTCTTTCCAAATAGGTCCTTAACAATTTGTTGAATTCTGGGGATTCTCGTGCTTCCGCCGACAAGTACGACTTCATCAATATCTCCGGGAGACGTACCCGCATCTTTCAGAGCCTGTTTGCAAGGTTCCAGCGTTTTTAAAAGAAGGTCCTCTACCAGCTGTTCAAATTTAGCTCTTGTCAGCTTCATCTGGAGATGTTTTGGGCCCGAAGCATCTGCGGTAATGAACGGCAAGTTAATGTCTGATTCACTTACAGTCGAGAGTTCAATTTTTGCTTTTTCCGCCGCCTCTTTCATCCTCTGCAGAGCCATTGGGTCCTTGCTGAGATCAATTCCCTGATCCCTCCTGTATTCATCTATTATCCAGTCTATTATTCTCTTATCAAGATCATCACCGCCGAGGTGCGTATCGCCGTTTGTGGATTTAACTTCAACAACGCCTTCACCAACTTCAAGTATCGAAATATCGAAAGTTCCACCGCCGAAATCGAAAACGGCAATCGTCTCATCTTTCTTTTTATCCAATCCGTATGCCAGAGCTGCTGCCGTAGGCTCGTTCACGATTCTTTCAACCTTAAGCCCGGCGATTCTGCCTGCATCTTTGGTCGCCTGACGCTGGCTGTCATTAAAGTATGCGGGAACTGTAATGACCGCTTTCTCGACCTTGGCGCCGAGAAAATCTTCTGCCGATGCTTTTATCTTCTGAAGAATCATGGCTGATATTTCAGGGGGAGTGTATTCCTTTCCCCCCACGTTTATAACGGCTTCGCCCTTGACGCCTGCAGCAACCTTATAAGGCACCATACCAATCTCATTGGACACTTCATTATAGCGGCGTCCCATAAAACGCTTTATCGAATAAACCGTATTTTCCGGATTTGTAACAGCTTGACGTTTTGCAACTTGGCCAACAAGTCTTTCTCCTGATTTTGTAAATGCGACAATCGAAGGAGTGGTTCTACCGCCTTCAGCATTAGTGATGACAACCGGTTCACCGCCTTCCATAATTGCAACGCAAGAGTTCGTTGTTCCAAGATCAATGCCGATTACTTTGCTCATAGTTCCTCCTTATAAATATGTATTAGTCAGTTAATAATATAAGATATGAGTCATAAGATGTCAAGTTTATGCTAAAAAAATATTGAGTTCTTTTAAAATATTAAAAAAGATTAATAATTTATCAACACATCTTGATAAATGATAGTATCTGAACCTTTGTGGTCTCTTCCGGTCAGCATGTAGGCATTCTCAGAAATTTTAAAAGAATATGGATGTCCCCATGGATCGAACAATGTTTCTTTCTCAATAAAATCGTCGTCTACGAGATCTTTTAGGCTCGATGGGTAACGGTGTGTGGAGAAATAGAACATTTCGACCGCTGATGCTATCCTTTTAATTTTATTAAGCGAAATTCTTTCATTGTAAGTGTTGATGATTTGATTTTTGTTTTGAGGATAAGGAACAAGGATGTTCAAAGGCATAAAATTCATCATTACTAACGACACCAAGATTGCTGTTATCATTATCGGTAAGAGAATTTTCCCAAGAGGAAATTTAACTTCCACGCTTCTCCGGCTGTCCACCCACTGCGCTTTATGATCAATCCTGAATTGTTCGAGCGGTTCGATCAGTCCTTTTTCCAATATATATACCAGCGCATGGCAAACATCGAAATCCGTCATTTGCGCGTCAAGAACGAGATCTTTGACAGTTCTTTTTCCATCAATGAACCTGAAAACTCTTTCTTCTTCTCCTTCGAGATTCTGGTCCTCCGTTCGCATATTCTTTGTGGAGTTAAAGAGGTCGGAAAAATCGTCGTTGTCTCCAAAAAGATCGTCAGCCGTCAGACTTTTTCCTTCCGCTTTATCCTTCTCCAGAGATTTGCCTGTCTTCCTGTAAATGATATTGAGGTTCGGAACTTTTTTCTCAAGCATAGGCCATTCGTCAATCATTCTGACCGCTTCCATCAGGATACCTTGCGCTGGCAGTGGAGTGAAATAATCATCCTTGAATTCCACAGGAGCATCGGGATCGAAATGATACTCACCGTCCCGCCATCGGAATAATTTGTATATTTTTTGTGTTATGACGAGCTGCAGGGTTTTTTGGAGTTCCTCTTTTGTAATAAAATTATACGAAAGAAGGATATTTCCGAGCCTTTGCAGAGTTTCTTTTTGGATATCCAGCGCTTTTTTGAGCTGTTCGTCTGACAACAACTTGGCTCTGACAAGATAATATCCGAGACGATGCTCGATTCTTTCCTGCTGAGAGTCGGCGGCAAGGATGTTACCGTCCTTGAAAAAAACGGCTACAACGTCATCTTTTCCCGTCAGCGTCAGGACGCCGCTTTTCCTTTGAAGAGAGATTAATTGAAAGATATCGGGTAAACTGAAATCGGATAATGTTCCTTCAAGAGCCATCTTAATCCCCTTTATTCATGCGAATAAAACCAAGGACAATAGAAGTAATCTGTGTCTGCATCAAAAGGATAAGCGCGAGCATTTTCATTGGACCGAACGTCAGGTCCGCCGCGCTGAACGGATAAATCCGGAGTGAACTTCCCGATGTTATAACCATTATCAGGAACACCCATTTCCACAGGGTCAGGAAGCCGCTTATTCCCCTGTCGGAGTAAATGTTCCTCGCCCCGGGGACGAACAAAGAAATCAACAGCTTCGACGTTCGCTCTTTCTTTCTGATTTGGTTGATCTGTACTATCTTTGCCCTCTGAACTTCCGGTGAGACACCTTCTTTTTTAAAGAAAATGGAGACGCATTGCTTGCAGTATTTGCTCTCAACGTCATCCCCTCTCGATTGCTGTTTGAACACCCTAAGACATTTCTGACATCTTTCAGCATGTCCATTCTTATTCATAATTGATATTAATACCAAAAACCCGATAAAGCCGACAATTGATGCGATTGATAATACATTGGATACAAGGAGCTTCGATAATCCTGCATCTTTGTCTCCTTCGAAGAGATAATTTTTCAGGATTTGATCGCATTCTATAACCTTTTGTTCAACGGGAAGGTACATTTCGATGAGGTCTTTCTTCTCTCCTTCCGAAGTTGTTATTGATTCGTAGAATTTCGGATCAAGCCTGATGATTTGTCTTTTCAATTCGCTAGTGTCGCGGAATGGATCGAGTTGCTCGATCGTTATTTTATAATTGAATAACGCCGGCACGTTTTCCGGATCGAGCCGCATTGCTTCTTCATAATGCAGTTTGGCAAGTTCGTAACTTCCGTTGTAATAGCGAATATTTCCCAGCGTAATGAAAATGTCCACTCGATTCGGATATTTCTTGTTCAATATCCTGAAGGCATTGTATGCGTCGGATAGTCTTCCATAATACGTTAGAACCCTTGCCTGGGTGATTTCCAGGTCCGTATTGTTTTTATCATGTTCTCTGTGTTCCGACACTTTTTTGTTTAGATCATGGGTATAAAAGGATTTCTCCGCAAGAAGCGTGAACCGTGCATTTTCGTCATTTATCGTATGTAAAAGCGCATTGTTGTATTTGAGCCATGGCACATATATTAAAAGACCTAACAATATTATTACACCGGCTATCTTATGCGACGGCTTGGAATATGGAAGTAGAACTACAACAAAATAAAGTAGAATATACTCGAATCCGAGCCAGAAGATAAAAGGCAGCAATAGGAAAAACCATCCGGCAAATTTCTTCATCGATTCATTATTGCCGAAGGTATCGAGCATCGCCGCATCATACCTCAGATTTCGCTGGAATTTATAAAACAACAACGCTACAAAAAAGAGTCCTGAGAGAATAAGCGACCGAATAAGAAGACCGATGATTATTGAATAAGTTGATAATCGGTTAAATGGATCGTTGAAAGAGGCTTTTATACCCTTTACAAGATTTCCGATCTGACTGAAAAAACCAAGCCCTCCTTTCATCTCTATCTGGAAAGGAAGGAAATAGGCATCCGGCAACTTGGGGTCCAGCGATTGAGCTATGGTGAAAAGCTGGTGTGCCCTCTCTTTGTCGCCGGTTTTTTTATAGAAAGAATATGCGTCCGCCGTCAACACGATGGCGTAGAATGTAAGCCTCTCCAGTCGTCGGCTCTCTTTCAATGTCATCAGCCTGGAGACTTCGGCGATTGCGTCATCATAATCGTTACGCAGCATCATTTCCTTATAGTTTTTCCATATCTGGTCATAATCAGCCGCACCCAGCTGATAGAGCGGAAGTTCCGACTCTGTAACCGGATTCTGTCCAAATTCGCCGGCGTCACTTGCCTCGCTCACAACTTCAATCTGAGCATATAAAGCTACTGCTATAAAAGAAATGACTGCGATAATGAATAATTTCCTTGTCGTAATATACATTTTATTCTTCTTATTATAACTTCAAACCGCTCGCATTTTTTACATAAATCATCTCTGATTGATAAACTATTTCATCAATCACGTTTTGTTCATCTTTGCTCAGGTTGCCCTTTGTTTTATTACGAAGCATTTTAATAATATCTATCAATTCTTTGGCTTGTGTAATGTTCTTCTCAATTTTAATTCCTGATGGATCCGAAAGCTCGCCGAGGCTTGCAAGTATCGAAGTATAAAGCGATATGATGAACGGAATGAAGTCAACGGTTTGTTGCTCTCCTTTGTTTTCTCTAAGCTTTTCAAAATTTTTTTTAGGCCGGGTTTCGGTTCTGTCAGAGGTGGGCTGTTTTTGCTCGGATGATTCCGCAACGGTTTTGGATTTACCCTTTCGTCCGGCGTCGGCGTTTTTTTCCTTAATGTTGCCTTCTTTATCGAATTTCCGTTTATCCATTACTTTGATTTCATTGTCGTTGCCGGGCACATTTCCCTCCAAGAGTTCAATGGTAAAAATTTTAATAGAAGCGGAGGTCGAATGCAAGCGGTTGAAAAAATTTATCTATGGTTATCATCGTTTTTTAAAATAATCAAGGTATTATTCAATCCCTTTTGACAAGTGAACCCAATGGCATATATTAGTATTCCTCTATTACGGAAAAAAGATTGAAAGTAATACTCGCCAATAAAGCCGGTTTTTGTATGGGAGTGAGGAGGGCTATGGATACTATCTCCGCGCTTCCATTCGATAAAAACGAGGTTATTTATTCAGACGGGCCGGTTATACATAATCCGCAGGTGATAGAAGTTCTGAAAAAAAGAAATATCCTTCCGCTGGTTGAAGATATGCCTCTAAATGGAAAGAAGGTAATTGTGAGGACGCACGGAATCACTCCGGAAAGAAAGAAATTCCTGGAGGATTCCGGCGCGGTTTTACTGGATGTCACATGTTCTCGCGTAAGACAAATCCAGAAGATAATCGAACAAAAGCGGAAGGACGGTTACGGAATAGTGATATACGGTGATTCTAATCATTCGGAGGTGAAAGGCCTGCTCGGGTATGCCGCGGATAAGGGCATCGCCTTGCAATCAGTTAAAAGCAATTACAAACTGCCGCCATTTAAAAAAGTTGCCGTGGTTTCTCAATCAACCCGTAACCGTCAGGATTATTACAAGTTCACGCAAAAATTGAAGGAATTTTATAATGATATAGAAATTTTCGACACTCTTTGCGACAGCACCGCATGCCGACAGACAGAGGCTCTGGGATTGACGGAGCAGGCGGATGCTATTGTTGTCGTCGGGGGGTATGACAGCGCAAACACAAAAACCCTTGCCGATGTCGCCAGGCAGAGCGGAAAACCGGTCTTTCATATCGAGACGGAAAATGAATTGGTTCGGAAAAATTTCAGGAATTTTTCATCCGTCGGATTGACGGCCGGCGCTTCCACACCAAATTGGATGATCAATAGGGTTTACGAGCGGTTGTATGCTATGAAAGGAAGAGACGAATCATGGTTTTCATATATATCGAGGAAAATCGGCTTCTTTCTCGCCTACAGTAATCTGTTATTGAGCATCAACGCAGTTTTTCTTAGTTATGCGTCAGCGATATTGATGGGACTCAATGCCGGCTGGAAACAGCTTATCATCGCTCCACTCTATATTTACTCCATGCATCTGCTTAATATCTTCGTTGATTTCAAATCAATAGAAATAAATCAGCCTTCAAGAGCGAATTTTTTCAAGAAATACAAAAAGATTCTCATTTTTTCCGCAATCCTATGCGCTCTGCTTTCAGCATCTGTAGCGGCAACTCTGAAACCTGAGACGCTGCTTGTGATTTCAATCGCGTTGGTATTAGGGATCATATATTCGCTTCCGATCCTCCCAGAGAAATGGCAACCGAGGTTGCGCCTGATTAGGCTGAAGGATATACCGGGATCGAAGAATATAATCGTCGCTGCGGCCTGGGCAGCGATGACTTCACTGATCCACCCCATTTCGACTATCGGCATCAAGGTTTCGACCCCTTCATCCGTTGCCGCATTCATCTGGGTATTTTCCGTCGTGGCGGGCAGGATGATCGTAAACGATATAAGATATCTTCATGGTGATGCCGTGATCGGTCATGGCACATTGCCGGTTCTCGTGGGTGTCAAAACCGCAAAAAAATCTATCAGACTTATCTCGTTCGTAACGGCTGGAATCCTCATATTGAGTGTATTATTCCAATATCTGCCCACCCTCGGACTTTTTATGTTGATACCGCTCGCTTATTCCTTATTTTATCAATCCCTGCTATTTAAAAGAAAAGTGAAGAGCGACCTGGCATTTGAAATAATAATGGATATGGAGCTCCTGTTATGCGGTATTACGGCTTTTATCTGGAAAAACTTGTTTTAATTACGATATTTTATTGCAATAATGCAAACTTACGCTTATAATTTAAAGTAAAAGGTTAAAAATGATTTTATATGTATTAATATTGGCTGTATTACAAGGTATCACAGAATTTCTTCCTGTGAGCAGTTCCGGCCATCTTGCTCTCGGTAGCCATTTGTTTCAGGGTTTCGATCAACCTGGTATTATCTTCGAAATCCTGCTTCACTGCGCGACCTCGGTTGCGGTGATAATTTACCTGAGGAAAGAATTGTGGAATATGCTGAGAAGTCTCTTCATATTTAATAGCGTGAAACAAAACTCGGGAGCCGCTGATTTGAGCGATGAAGGGGTCAAATACCGCAAGTTGTTCCTGATGGTCATTGTTGCCACAATCCCAACCGGAGTTATAGGATTCCTCCTGCGAGAGACCGCAGAGAAGGCATTCGGCACAGATTGGATGGTGGCTGCCGGTTTCCTTGTAACCGGTTGCGTGTTATTTGCCAGCAGACTTTTTTCAGCCAATGGAAAAAACCTTTTCGATATCAGCTTCGGGCAAGCACTGCTGATAGGCATCTTTCAGGGAATTGCGGTTTTTCCGGGTGTATCGAGATCGGGAATGACTATCACAGCCGGCCTTCTTACGGGATGCAAGCCCGAAGCTTCCGCAAAGTTTTCCTTTTTGCTATCGTTGCCGGCTATATTCGGAGTCTTGATCTTTGATATAAAGGACTTGAATAGCATCAAATCTGAATACTTTTTGACTTTTCTGATCGGAATGATCGTCGCCGCAGTTGTTGGATACTTCTCGATCAAATTGGTAGTATCTGTCACGAAAAAATGGAAACTCCATTATTTCGCGCCATATTGCATATTACTGGGAATTATCCTGCTTATCATTAAATAGAAACTTAATAGAAAGCCCCCTGGAACCGCGATGGAAAATAAAAGAAAAAAGCCGATATTCAACGAGATAACAAGTATTATAAGCGTGGCGTTCGGCCTGCTTCTTCTTTTATCCTTGCTCAGCTATAATCCACGTGGAACAAATTTTTTCGGCGACAGCTCTCTGAAAGACACAAACCTTATCGGTAGTTGGGGGAACAGGGCGGCGGATGGTGCGCTTCATTTGACGGGGATAGGAGCGTACTTCCTCATATTCGTATTATTTTATATGGCATATCTCGGCATTGCCAATAACAGCAAACAATTAAAAGCTTACGCTTATGCCGCCTTATTTTTCGGTTTCATTTCATTTTCAGCTCTCTCTTCTTCGATCTTCACTAATGCGTCTGACATATCTTCCGGAGGAGCAATCGGAGAATTCATTTCCGGCTTTCTAGCATCGCAGACAGGAAAAATCGGAGCAATCATCATACTCGCTTCCATTTTTCTAATATCATTTTTACTGGCAACAGGCGTTTCGCCTGTCAGATCGTTGAAAAGATCAGTCAGCCTCTTTCGGGGAATATGGAATCAAATTCAAATTCTGCTTGCGAAAAGGAAGATCAAGGCGGGGTATAAAATCAGGGAAGGAGAAAATGAGGGCAGGATAAAAACCATCTCCCTCGGGAAAAAACCCAAAACAAAGATTATTTACAGCAACAATCATTCAGCAAAGGAGTTCTTCAAGTACCACGCTGAAAAGAGACAAACTAAACAAGACAGGTTGAATCAGGATTTTCAAGACGATCCGGAAGCAGAACTTGATTACATCGGCCGCAGAAAAAAACCGGTGATAATAACTGAAAAGGACAACTCCTTCCAGCCGAAGGTTCAAGATATGCAGGATCATTATATAACTCAAAAAACCGCCGGCAGCCAGAAGAAAGATGCCGGATGGAAGCTCCCGCCCATCGAACTGCTTGATTACAAACCCACGGTTTCTCAAGTTGACGAAGACCTGCTGGATGAAAACACCGTAAATATTTTGAATAAATTGAAGGAATTCAGAATTGACGGACAGATATCCCAGATACATCCTGGCCCGGTTGTCACGACTTATGAATTCAAACCCGCTCCCGGCATTAAATACAGCCGGGTTGTAAACCTCGTTGATGATCTGTGTCTCGCGTTGAAGGCGGAAAATATCAGGATCGCGAGGATGGTCGGCAAATCCACCATCGGCATAGAAGTCCCGAATTCCTCGCAACAGATTATTTACCTTAGAGAAGTCATTGACGCACCCGTTTTCAAGACATCCATCGGCAAATTGACTCTCGCCCTGGGTAAAAATATCGTCGGCAAAAATTACGTCACGGATCTCGCGAAGATGCCGCATCTGTTGATGGCTGGAACCACAGGTTCCGGAAAGTCGGTTTCCATCAATTCGATGATCTGTTCGATACTATATAATGCGACGCCAAATGAAGTAAAATTCATCATGATAGACCCGAAAAGACTTGAGCTTGGCATATACGACGATATTCCCCATCTTTTAACCCCTGTTGTGACCGACCCCCATCTTGCGGCAGCTGCCCTTATGTGGGCTGTTCATGAGATGAATGAACGTCTGAAAAAACTATCGAAATTATCTGTCCGGGATATAGACCAATATAATGCCATCGTAAGACAAAACATCAAAAAAATATCTTCAAAGAACCAAGTTGAGGAATTGAAACCCATTCCCTACCTCGTTGTAGTAGTTGACGAATTGAGCGATCTTATGATCGTTTCATCCTCCAGGGTAGAGGAGGCCATCACGCGGCTCTCACAGATGGCGCGGGCGGTTGGAATTCATCTGATAGTCGCGACGCAGCGGCCATCGGTTGACGTTATCACCGGAATTATCAAGGCAAATATGCCGTCCCGCATATCGTTCCGAGTGTTCTCCAAGATAGATTCCCGTGTCATCCTTGACGGACAGGGCGCCGAAAAGCTTCTCGGTAGAGGCGATATGCTGCTCATTCCACCTGGTTCTGCCTCGCAAGTGCGTATTCACGGGGCGCTCGTCTCCGAAAGGGAGATCGAGAAGGTAATCGCATTCTGGAAAAAACAAGGACTGCCGTCTTATAATGATAAACTCGATGAGCAGTTTGAGGCGGTGGCGGAAGCTGCATTCAAGAAAAAAGCTAAGATGCAGCTTTTCGATCAATCAATGGACCAGGAGGATGATGATTCCCTGTATGAGGCTGCAAAGAGAATCGTGGTTTCGACCCGGAAGGCATCTGTCAGCAATCTTCAGAGAAAGATGAAAATCGGCTATAACCGTGCCGCGAGGTTTATGGATATGATGGAAGAAGAAGGTATCGTTGGTCCGGCGGACGGCGCGAAACCCCGCTCGGTTTTGGTCCGCGAGGATTTTCTCGATGAAGACCAGGACTAATCGATCTGGAGATTGTCCTCTTACCGGCAATATTTTTCTTCTGATTAAGAATAATTTGAAATCCTGATCCGTATACTTCCTGTGAATTTCCGGCTATTTAAAAACAAACTCTGCAAATCCTTGAGCGACGTTAAATTGACTTCCCTTTGCCGGAATGATATAAAGTGATAGTTTAGAGATGATAAGTTATGAAATTTAAAATGAATTCAAAGTTATTTTTATTCCCGTTCTTAACGGTTCTTTTCCTCGCAATCCTGCCTGTCAGCAAGTATGCGGACAATGAAGAGTATATAATCGCTGAGGAACATATATATCCTATCGAAACTAAAAATATCAGCGGAACCCAATATGTTTCCCTGCAGCGGGTTGCCGATATCCTGAATTCACGGTTGATATTCGACGAAGATAAAAACAGCTATACATATAAATTCGATAACCGCCAGGCGACACTAGCTCCCGGTAAATCCCTGATATCCGTCGAAGGGAGACTTGAATTTATCAGCCAGAAAACGATACCGAATGACGATGATATACTTGTTCCGGTTGAGTTCTTAACCAAGATAATCCCTCTCATTCATAAGCAGCCGGTACAATATAATGCGGCTTCAAGGGCATACGTTTATGGCGATGCGGCAGATCCGTATAACCTTAAAGTAAATGCCCTTCCCAAGCCAACTTTTCTTCGCCTGATAATTCAAGCCAAGAACTCCATCCCATTTAAAGTAAGCAGGGACAACAAAGAGGTAACAGTCGTATTTTCTAAGAAAATAATACTTCTTCCTTTCAGCGAAAAGAAGTTCACGGATGATATTATCGAATCCGTATCCTTCAGCCAGCAGAGGGATTCAACGGAGATGCAGATCAACCTGCGATCAGAGCCGCGGGATATAAAGAGCTACCAGTTCAAGGACCCATTCCGCCTGGTAATAGACTTTATGCGCGAGGCTACAACGGAGGATACCGAAAATTCGACCGGTGCAGAACCCACCAAGGCCGATGATTATTCCGGGGCTCCGAGCTGGCTGGAGTCGAACGATGTAAAAACAATCGTAATAGACCCCGGACACGGCGGTGCTAATGAGGGCGCGATCGGCGTTGACGGCTTGAAAGAAAAAGACGTTACGCTTCAGATCGCTCAGAACCTGAAAGGCATTATAGAACAGAATATCGCCGGCGTTAAAGTTGTTCTTTCCAGGACTTCCGACATTGATGTGAGCATTCAAGCGAGAACAGAGATCGCCAATCACAACAAAGCCGACCTCTTCGTCAGTATCCATTGCAACGGTTCGGTGAACAGGAATGCCCGAGGCGCTGAGGTATTCATACTCAGCGGCGAGGCTTCGGACGATGCAACGAGGGTGGTGGCGGAGCTGGAAAACCAGTCGGATGAATCCTCCACGCAATCTTCCCCTCCGGCGAGAGTTCCGTACTCTCCGTTGACTCCGATCTTGTGGGAACTTGCTCAAAACGAATACCTGCGCGAAAGCGCCCTGCTTGCGGAGCAGATGCAGGCGGAGTTGAACCAGCTGCTCGATACACCGGAGAGAGGCGTCAAGCAGGCCCCGTTCAAGATTCTCACCGGCGCCATTATGCCCGCAGTTCTTGTCGAAGTAGCTTTTATCACTAATCCAAAGGAAGAAAAAGACCTTCTCAATGAGGTATATCAGGCGGCGATTGCCAAAGCTATATATAGAAGTATTTTACGTTTTCAATCTCTGAGAGAACAAAAAAGCACGACGGGTTTTAATACGAATGATGAAGATCAATAAAGATATTCTTAAGAAAAATCCCTTACTCCTTGTGATTATAATAATTGCTATAATCTCGACGATCGTTCTGGTTGTACTAAAATTAACCGAGAAAGACATCGAAGACCTTGCGAATAATCCGAATTCGCTTTATAACTTTCAACGTTCCACGTCGGATTTATCGCAGCGGGAGGTAACTTTATATTTTTCTTCAGATGCAGACAGCTACCTGCATCCGGAGAAGAGGATGATCTACGACACTGAATCCGTGACGGATCAGGCAAAGCAGGTTGTGGTGGAGCTTATCAAAGGACCCCAATCGAAGTTAAGGGCGACAATTCCTGAAGGGACAAAGCTCAGAGAGCTCTTTATTGATAAATACGGAACGGGATACGTTGACCTCACGAGCGAAGTTGTAAATAACATGCGAGGGGGATCCGAAGCGGAAATGCTTCTCGTTTATTCTATCGTCAATACCTTGACAGAAAACTTTACAGAGATGAAACGAATCAGATTTCTGGTTGAAGGCCGTGAAATTGAAACACTGAATGGCCATCTCGATTTGATCGTCTCCTTCGTCAATAGACCCGACATGGTTGTTAATCCAGATATGATCAATACTTCATCATCCACACCCGAAACAGGAGAATCTGATACCGAATAAATATCCTCCGGAGCTTTATATTCATACCTCGGAATAATTTATTAATTCATTCTCATGCCGTTTTAAGGATAGCAAATGGAAAAGAACAGACCTGTTGGAATTTTCGACTCAGGGCTTGGCGGACTGACCGTCGTCAAAGCGGTAAACCGCCTTCTCCCTAATGAAGATATTATCTATCTCGGAGATACGGCGAGGTTTCCCTATGGAAATAAATCGAAGAGCACCATAGAAAAATATTCGCTCGAGATCAGCGAATTCCTGATTCATAAAAATGTTAAAATGATAATTATCGCTTGCAATACAGCATCCTCACTCGGTATCGAAGCTGTAAGGAAGGAATATAACCTACCGGTTCTCGGTGTCATCGGTCCAGGAGCAAGGACTGCGATAAAAGCCTCGAAGAACCGCAAGATTGGGGTCATCGGCACTCGAGCCACGATAAACAGCGGGTCATATATCAAGGCTCTGAGGCTCGTTGATCCTAGCGTTGAGATTTTTTCCATCCCCACTCCTCTGCTCGTGCCTCTCGCTGAGGAAGGATGGAATAATAGCGATATCACCAAAAAAGTCGCAGAGATCTATCTCGCTTCCTTGAGGGAAAAAGAGATTGATACGTTGATCCTCGGTTGTACGCATTATCCACTTATAAAAAAAATGATCAGCGAAATATTGAACGATAATGTCAAATTAGTGGACAGCGCCGAAGCGTTAGCATTGGAAGCGAAACAAATCCTAATTGAAAAACAGATGACGCAATCGGATCGGAGGCCGGGTGAGATCAAATACTATACAACAGATACCCCCGAGAGTTTTATCGAGACGGGCAGCAGGTTGATTGACCTCGATCTCGGCTCAGCGGAACAGGTAGTGATTCCCTGATATTCCTCGATAGTTGCACCTTGCAGATAAACATCCCATAAAGCAGCGAGATGGCGGTCGCTAACACCAAAATATTAGAACCTTTATAAAGAGTATGGATTTTTTTCATCGCTGATATATCATCAACCATTGGGGAAATGATCGAAATGGTTAGACCTACGAATAATAAACAAAAAAAAACAGCTGCGGATGGAAGGATTATATCCTTGCATTCCGGCAGCGTCCGGCAAGTAATCCATATTGAGAATCTCAACAAATCTTTCAAGATTGATTTCTGGAAGAAGAAAAACCATGTACTTAAAGATGTTTCTTTTTCTGTGCGTGAAGGAGAGATATACGGCTTCCTCGGCCATAATGGAGCGGGAAAGACGACTACCATCAAGATACTCAACAACCTGATCAGCCGCGACAGCGGAAAGGTCGAATTGTGGGGTAAAGACCCATCCGATAATGAAATCAAAAAGAATATCGGATATCTCCCTGAAAATCCCATATTTTACGATCATCTGACAGGCCGTGAATTTCTTGAGTTTTACGCCGAGCTCCACAGGATCCCATTAAAAGCAAGAAAGACACGCACCAGCGAACTTCTCGAAACCGTTGGGCTGACCGGCGCCGCGAACATGAAAATGAAGAAATATTCGAAGGGCATGATCCAGCGAGTTGCTCTTGCTCAGGCCCTTGTGAACGATCCTGCGCTGCTCATTCTTGATGAACCGCTGAGCGGCCTTGACCCCATTGGAAGATATGAGGTGCGCGAGATTATCCTTGATCAAAGCAGGAGAGGGAAAACCGTGTTCTTCAGCTCGCATCTTCTTTCAGATGTCGAGATAATTTGCGATTTCGTTACCATCCTTGTAAACGGGAGGGTTGTATCCACAGGTAAAATAGATGACCTTATAAGTAAGGAAATTGAATCGTGGGATGTCACGGTAAGCGTCGAAGATATTTCCAAGATCGCAAAAGAAAAAGACCTGATTCATTCCCTGGGTAACGAACATCTTTTAAGAATATTCAATGAAAATGATATTGAGATACTTGCGAAAAAGGTTTATGCGAATAAAGGTAAAATCAGGTCCGTGATTCCGAACAAGAAAACTCTCGAGGAATTATTTATAAGTGAAATGAAGAAAGGTGGTATGGAATGATTTTAAAAGCCATAGCCTTCAATACGCTACGTGAGGCAGTCCGCTCTAAAATTCTATACCTTTTTTTCATTTTCGGGATACTTATGATATTCGGATCCCGCATAATCTCACTCCTCGCCATTGACAACCCGGTGAAGATCATCAAGGACTTCGGCCTCGGAAGCATCCATTTTTTCAGCATCCTGATCGTTATCATCCTTGGCATAGACTTGGTCAGCAGAGAAATAGATAAAAAGACCATCTACAACATCCTTTCAAAACCCGTTAAAAGATATCAATTCCTGTTGGGCAAATTCATCGGAATGATGCTGACGATTATTGTTGTTCTGATCACGATGTTCGCCACTTTCATCCTCTTGCTATGGCTGAGAACCGGCGTCCTGCAGATCAATTACATCGGTTTCATTTATATGACTTTCCTCGAATGCCTCGTTCTCACCAGCTTCGCGCTTTTATTTTCGAGCATTTCCTCTCAGCTGTTCAGCACACTTTTCACGCTTGGCATCTTTATGGCGGGAAATTCGACATTTGCGCTCAAGATGCTAAAAGGATTTCTAAACGGCGAGGGTATCGGAGCTTTTCTTTGCGATGTCTTGTACTACATTCTCCCAAACCTGGGAAATTTTAATATAAAAAATGAGATCGTACATGATGTCTCCATCTCTTTTGGTAACTATACAGAGGCCACGCTCTACGCATTTTTATACGCCGGCCTTATATTTATGCTGTCAGTTTTTGCCTTTAACAAGAGGAATTTTTATTGATGGGAAGGCTTGCAAAAAGGCTTTTAATGTCAATCTTTATCGCGGGAATCATCGCTCTGATCGCATTCCTGCAGTCTAACTTGGACTATCGCTTGGATCTGAGAAACAAACTGAAAGACTATGTCATATACCTGCCGCCTCCCAAATATGCCAAACTCGTTTCATTAGGTTATCAAAACATCGTTGCTGATTATCTTTATCTCTGGAGCGTTCAATTCTTCAGCGAAAAATTGGAAGTTCAAAGATTCAAAGTTATAGATGAGGTTTTTGACTTCGTGACCGAACTCGATCCAAAATATATCGAATCATACAGAATCGGGGCGCTTATAATGATTAAGGATGTCTTCGGACGGCAAAGGAATCCACAGGGATTGAACATGGCGATGACACTGCTTGATAAAGGAATAAGGAACAATCCCGGGAACTGGATTCTTCCTTTCGAGGCGGCTCAGTACGCGCATTTTGATATTAAAGATCCACACAGCGCAAACAAATATTATAAGATGACTCTCGCCTCTGCGGAGCTTCCGAAATTCTATCGAAACCGCATTGTTACCGCAATCGGCGATACGATGGAAGGGTTCAATAGAAATCAAGCTATTTCATACTGGTATAACCTTTGGCAAAATGCCAGCGACGAGATCGTAAGAAATATCGCTTTTTCCCATTTCTATGATCTTAAGCTTGACCTCGATATAGAATTCATAAAGAGAGCGATTAAAAATTATAAAGTCAAATACAAGCGCCTCCCTGGGCAGTTATCTGATTTAGTGCGCGGGAAGATCGTTCCCGCCCTTCCATATGACCCATATGGTCTGCCCTATCTTTATGATTCTGCGACAGGCGATGTCCAGCCTAAAAAAGGATACATCTTTAAACGACATTTGAACTGATGTTTGGGTAGGCGTAATGAATTTTAGTCACTTTAAAAACTTTTTAATTATTTCGACCAGTTCATTCAATTTAAACGGTTTTGCAAGATGGGCATCGCATCCGACCTGAAGAGCCTTTTCGATCTCGCCTTTCATCGCCCGCGCCGAAAGCGCGATTATCGGTATACTCGATGTTTCCTTGCGGCTTTTAAGAATCTTGGTCGCCTCATACCCATCCAGAACTGGCATTGATAAGTCCATAAGCACAATATCCGGTTTGGTATCGAGAGTCATTTCAACCGCCTCTTTCCCATTTTTTGCGGTAACAACGAAGTATTGATGTCTCAGCATGATCTGGACGAGACGTGAAATCTCATTGTCATCATCAACCATCAGTATCTTATGCTTTTCTTCGGAAGGCGGTAACCGAAGAGCCGCTAATCCTTCCCTGGGAGTAATCGTATCGAACAGGCGCTGAAGATTCGTCGGAAAACAAACCGTGAAGGTAGTCCCTTTATTCTGTTCGCTCTCAACCCACACCCGGCCATGATGCATATTCACGAAATTCTTCACAAGATGAAGTCCCAATCCTGCTCCTTCATATGAGCGGGTGGAAGAACTGTCAATCTGATAAAAAGGATCGAATATGGAAGAAAGATGCCTTTCGGATATCCCTATCCCCTGATCTTTCACTCTGACCTGGATTTCGCATTCCATCAGTCTGCTCTCGATGATGATAGACCTGTTTTCGGGGCTGAATTTTATGGCATTATCCACAAGATTCCTGATAATCTGGTAAACTTTTTGACTGTCAAGATTTACTTCGAAAATCGAAGAATCCAGTTTTGTTTCAATCGTAAGATTGGCTTTCTTGAGCTTGAACAACATATGTTCTTCGACCTGCTTGATGATATCATTGACATTTAGCAGAGATAAAGAGAGCTTTAGCGTTCCCGATTCGTACTTTGCGATATCAAGCAAGGAATCAACAAGCCGCAGCAATTGGTTGCCTTGCGCGCCTATAATGCCGAGGTAATTTGCGGATTCTTCATTAAATTCATCAATACCCTGCAACATCTCTGCGTATCCCAATATAGACGTAAGCGGACTCCGTAATTCATGGCTGATATTGGCGAGAAACTCCGATTTTATTCTATTCGACCTGAGCAGTTCTTCATTCGTTTTCGCCAACTCACGGGTCCTTTCCTTGACCTTTTCATCCAGAAGCTTCAACTGATCAGCCAGCGCCTCTTCCGCTCTTTTTCTTGCTGTTATATCTCTTGTAACTCCTTGCAACCCAACGGGTTTATTTTTTTTATCCTTGATGACCACAGCTTTTACTTCAGCCCCAATAGTGGAGCCGTTCTTGTGATTCATCTCGACTTCAAGCGTAATAGGCCGGGATTGAATTTCATCAGGCTCTTTGTTGAATGATCTAATCCGCTCATTAAAAATTTTGTTTACTATCTCCAATGATGATTTCGTCAAGGATTCCTTTATGTTTTTACCGATAAGTTCCTCGGAAGTATAACCCTGCAATTCCTTCACGGACGGGCTGATATATGTGTATCTCAGTTCCATATCAAGTATCCAAATGACATCGCTCACGTTTTCCGCTATAAGACGATATCTTTTTTCGCTGTTCCTGAGCTCTTCTTCCAACTCTTTGCGTGAAGTTATATCCTCCAATATACCGTCAATATATTCGATCTTTCCATTCTCGTCTTTAACCGCGAAACAACTGTCCGAAACCCAGATGATGTCGCCGTTCTTCTTGAACATCCTGTATTCTACGTTCTTGAGAGAACCTTCTTTGCTTAATATTTTTAGAAAATCGTTTCGTAATTCCGGTTCATAATAATAAACCAGCGGTTTTACCTTCTCCATTTCCTCTATGCTTTCATAACCGAAAAGATTGGGAAATGCTGGGTTCAGGTAGATTATTTTCCCTACCAGATCGGTTGTCGTCCGATAAACTCCGAGTGGCAGATTCTTGGTGATCGTTTCAAGCTGTTCCACGGAGTCTGCCAATGCCTTTTCCGCCGCGATTCGCCTTGATTCGTCCCGGATTGTTCCTTCCCAGCCAGTTATTCCTCCGTTCTCGTCAAATACCAAATGCGCATTCTCTTCGCAATAAAGGGGTTCGCCGTTTTCTTTAAGAGACATAAACGGTGAATTATAAATGAATCTTTCATTTAATAATTTTGCGTATGTCTCCGATGTGGTCTGTTTATCGTAGCAGAGAGTGTCGAGCAATGATTTACCGATAAGAGTCTTGCGATCCTTGTATCCGAGAATTTTCTCGACAGCTGGATTGATATACTCGATATATCCTTTTTTATCGCATCGGTAATATATATCCTGAAGATGTTCAAGCACCCGCCTGTATTCTTTTTCCGATTTTTCCTTAGCCCTGAATGCTTCGATCTCGGCGGAAATATCCCTCGATATAAGCATGACTCCGATGATTTCATTTTCGAAAGACCTGATGGGAGCGGAGCTGATTGCTAACGCTACCCTGCCTCCGTCTTTTCTGATTATGTTGAAATATCTGCCTCGCAGTGGAATTCCATTCGCTGCTTTGCTGAATATTCTTTTTGCGATAGGTTTTATACTGTCTTCCACCAGTATTTCCAGATTCTTTCCGATGAGTTCCTTTTCTGTATAACCAGTCTGCTGCAACCCCCCTGGATTGCATGAGATGAAATCGCCATTCAAAGTGAACAGTCCGATCCCTTCGGCGGCATTTTCATATATCAATTTGTAACTGCTCTCGCTCATTCTGGCCCGTTTCAAGAGATCGAGACCGCTTCTTAGGTCCTCTATATTTAATTCCACCTGTGATACAGAATTTGCATATTTCTGCGGCCGAAAAAATATTCTTACAGGAATTTCCTCGTTTTTGCTGTTCCTGATCTTAAGATTGAGTTCCTCCGGTGTTCCTTCGAGAGCTTTATCGAAAACCTCATCGAAAATCTGTTTGTCGCCGGCAATAATTTCATAGATACTGCTGTTCAACAATTTTTGCTCTTTAGATGAAACAAGATCGCAGAATCTTCTATTGCACAAACTTAGTTTTTTCCCTTTGTCAACAATCGCCGTTGCCGCCAGATTGTTATCGAAGACCGCTTGATATTTCCGGTTAGACAGAGCGACCTCTCTCTTCAGTTGATACTCTTCAATGATATGTGCAGCATAATTGGCATAGAGCTCGATGATGTCGAGGTCTTCTTCCCAGCCTTCTTTATAATCTTTTAAGAGGTGCATGCTTCCCACAACATGCGAATTTGTCTTTAAGAAAATCAACAAGCCGATCGGTTTATCAGTCTCCGAGTACCCAAGTTTCTTATATAGGGTCTTAATATTGCCATCTCTAATAAGCAATGCATCATCCCATGAGATATAGAATGATTTTTGTTTTTCTGCTGCCTTAATCAGGCCCAGCCTTTCCAAAGGGTCGGACCTGAAGACATTCATTTCTTCGAGTAAAGCCTTGTCTATGCCGGAGACGAATGACGCACTCAGGCTCATATCATCGGAATAAGTGAATATACCGATCTTCTGCCAGCCAATCTTTTGAAGGCCTTCAGAAAGATATTTCAGTTTTTTATCAATCGTCTTGGCTTTTGAAGCCTTCAGAAGAGATTCGAAATATGACTTCACCTGGTTTTTATTTATTTTTTCTTTCATTGGCTTCAATTCTGGTTTTTATCCGAATCCTCAAGATCATCGATTAGATAATATTCGTCGGTGCGTCCTCTTTTATTATTCAAAAGCTCGACCGCTCTTTCCCGTACTGTGCTGCCGATGGACCCATCTTGGGAGATTTCTGTTAAATCCTGCTTCATTAACGCCGGTAATATTTTTAATGTGATTTCAATCGGTGTATATGGATTTCGGGCGATTGCGTCTTTGATGGTATATGATGAATTCCATTTGACTGAATTTGCCACGACCCTGACAATAGCGGGCTTTACTGGCCTCCTGGTTATTATCTTTAGAACCTCTCTCTCGGTGATTCTCGGGTTTTGAAGCAGCCTTTCTATGACCATAGGTTCGGGGTCATGAATCAATTTGGCGATTAAATCATGGTTCGTCGAATGAGCAAAGCTTTTCCGTTCGCCTATAGTCTTTTCATCAAAATCATAAATTCTTTCTTCTTTTATTTCAACATCCATGCTCTTCACCGGCTTTCTTCCGAATAAGTCCACTACGCCGGAATAGTTTTTTTCCTTGGCTGCGGATAAAAGGTTAGCGAGACGCGCCTTCCCAAGTAACTCCTCGACGGAAGACTGATCGAAAAAGATTTCGATTATATCCGAATGGATGCCTCTTTCGCGATTTGCCCTGTTTACTATAATATTCAGAACCTCTACAATCCCTTCATCGCTTAAAAGGCATAATTTGCGGAAAAATACAGACGACCGCATCCTGAATTCCGGCACCGATGCGATGCTTTTTACCAACCTTTCCGCAATGTTTAAATATTCTGGTTCTTCCGACATGGTTTCGCTGAATATTACATCACTTATAAATTCCTTACAACTCTTGAATTGACGATTATTGGATGTTGTGATAGTTCTTGTAATATGAATCGTGATCCGGATAAAGATGAATTTAAAGACTGGTTCAAGACATATGCCAGAATCGGTTATATTTCGCTTTTTTTCCCGGGCTGCATATTGGTTGGATACATTTGCGGCAACTGGCTGGACGGCAAACTGAAATCGAAACCGGTTTGTACAATTATATTGATCATTTTAGGCTTTGTGGCGGCATTAAGGACATTGCTGAAGGAAATTGACTGGATTGACGATAATGACAAGAAAAAATAATCCTCTCTACAGAATGTTCAAGAAAATATTCGATGATCAGGACATTATGATCCGCGACATTGGAAAATTCAGCCTCATCTTTACGGCAATCGGCATCCCATTTTCTCTGGTTTTATTCGGCATTGATGGAATGATCATTTTCGCAGTTTGCTCGATACTGATGCTTTTAAACCTCGGCTGGCTTAAGGAACTTGTGAACTTGATCACCTCGGGATCTTCCGAGAAAAAGGTTAGAGCGAAGGGACTCGCTAAATTTTTCGGAATGTACATGTTGTTAGGGATATGCCTGTATGTTATCATCGCTATTCGTGGCATGGAGGTTGTTCCGCTCCTGCTCGGCATATCTACATTAGTGATCGGAACATTTTGCGTTTCAATGAAGGAACTTTTCAGACGCTCCAGAGAGTAAGACAATGCAGCACGAAGAATCGATATTATCAAAACTCCTTAACCCGCTTCTCGAGAAGTGGTTCGGTATTCATGCGTCAGACTATATAATCATGGCGACATTTGTTGTTTTCGCCGCTTCCATCTTATTCACAGCCCTGAAAAAATTTTGGAAACCGAACAACTTCAGCTCTCTCCAGCAAACCGTTGAAATCGGAGTCGGGTTCATAAGAAATTTGCTGAAAGATTATGTTGGCTCGAGCGGAGTAAAATACCAGGCAATGGTTGGCACGATCGGCATTTATGTGCTTTTCTGCAACCTTCTCGGAAGCATCCCCGGTTTCACTTCCCCTACTTCAAACATCAATGTCACAGTCGGTATCGCGTTGATCACGTTTTTTTATTACAACATAACCGGCGCAAGGGCGCTCAAAGCTCGATATGTGCTCCAATTCACCGGGACAAATCCGTTTATGGCCGTATTGCTAACACCGATTGAGGTGCTCAGCCATGCTTCCCGCCCTCTTTCGTTGTCACTCCGTCTGTTCGGCAATATCTTCGGAGACCATACGCTTGTGGCTGTGTTTTTCTCTATGCTGCCGGTTCTGCTGCCGATACCGTTGCTCGGTTTGGGGCTTTTTGTGGCCGGAATACAGGCATACGTTTTCGTACTTTTAACGACAATCTACATTTCTTTAGCGGTTCATGAAGAACATTAAGAAATAATTTATAAAAGGAGTAAAAATGCATAAGAAACTCGCGTTTTTTCTGTTGATATCGACCTTGACACTCATTTTTCTTTCGCCTGTAATCATGGCAGAGAATAAACAGACAACCGCTGATGCTACAGTCGGCAATCTTAAGGACACAAATCCTGAAGTGGCTAAATGGTCCATTATTATGGCCGGACTTGCCATGGCTTTGGCGTCATCTGTCGGGGCGATAGCTCAAACCAGCGCCGTAAAATCCGCCTGTGAGGGCATTGCGCGTAACCCGGGGGCCGCAAAAGATATCCGGGGCGCTTTGATCATAGGTTTAGTCCTCATCGAATCCCTCATACTCTATACACTTGTCGTCGTCTTTGTGAAAATGTAGGGGAGTGTTGCATCAAATTCAGGGGAGGTTCAAACCTCCCCTTTTCTTTTAGGAATATTGCAGGAAACATCGAATCACCGATAATATAAATGCGCAGAGTCTTGAAATCATGAAAGATGATTACACATCAAATCCGAGAAAAATAATAATTAAAGGAGCCTCGGAGCATAATCTGAAGAAGATTAACCTTGAGCTGCCCAGGGACAGGCTCATTGTAATAACCGGTCTGAGCGGGTCGGGTAAATCCTCGCTCGCGTTCGATACGATCTATGCAGAAGGGCAAAGGCGATATGTGGAGTCTCTTTCCGCATACGCGCGTCAATTCCTGGAGCAGATGGAAAAACCGCAGGTGGATTCGATCGAGGGGCTGTCTCCGGCGATATCAATCGAGCAAAGAACAGTAAGCCGCAATCCCCGATCCACCGTTGGAACCATCACGGAAATCTATGATTATCTCAGGCTCCTCTTCTCCAGCATCGGACGACCACACTGCCCCAACTGCGGTAAGGCGATTACTTCTCAAACCATCCAGCAGATTGTGGATTCCGTTATCAGGGAATCGAAAGAACATAAAGTTTCCGTCATGGCGCCGATTGCCCGCGCCCAAAAAGGAGAATACAGGAAGCAGCTGAAAGACCTTGCGGCTTCCGGATACCTCAGGGCACGGATTGACGGGGAAATCCATAACCTGAGCGACAGCATCAATCTTGACAAGAATAAGAAACATAATATTGACGTTATTATTGACCGTCTTCAGATCCGGGACGGGATCGAGAGCCGTCTCACGGATTCGGTGGAAATTGCTGCCCAGCTCGCGGACGGACTGGTTATCATCAACGACAGCAACTTGAACACCGAGAAGATTTATTCCGAAAAACTCGCCTGTATAGAATGCGCCATCTCGCTTCCCGAAATGTCACCACGGATGTTTTCATTCAATTCACCTTACGGCGCTTGCCCCGTTTGTTCAGGTCTGGGCAAACTACACGAATTCGATATCAATAAAATGGTTCTGGACGATTCATTATCGCTTCTTCAGGGAGCCATTGACCCCTGGCCTCATACCGACGGCGAAGGATTTATGCTTCAAATGTTCCGCTCGATCGCTGAATCATACGTTTTCGATCCGCATATGCCTTTCCGGGACATTCCTGATGAGGCGAAGCAGGTGATCTTCTATGGCACGGAAAAAGCTATCCGTTTCAAGCTCGAACGCAACGACAACAAATATGAATTCTCCAGAAAGTTCGAGGGAGTTGTCCCCTGGCTGAAGAGACGGTACAAGCAGACGAATTCCGAAATGATTCGGGAACAGCTTGAAAAATATATGTCTTTCAATCCATGCCCCGACTGCGGAGGCAAGAGGCTTCGGAAAGAGAGCCTGTCCGTCAAGGTTGACGGGAGGAATATCGCCGAATACACTGAAATGAGCATCTCCGAAGCGGCGAGGATTTTCGCCGGCATCATTCTCAATGAGCGAGACTCGATTATAGCGGAAAGGATATTGAAAGAAATACGTGAAAGGCTTGAGTTTCTGGAGAATGTCGGCCTGAATTACATCGAATTGCGCCGTGAGGCAGCGACGCTCAGCGGAGGCGAGGGACAGCGGATCAGACTCGCCACGCAGATCGGCTCCTCGCTCACCGGTGTACTTTACATACTCGATGAACCCAGCATCGGCCTGCATCAACGGGATAATCACAAACTGCTCGACACACTAAAAAAAATGCGCGATCTCGGCAACACGGTTATTGTCGTCGAACATGACGAAGCCACAATACGAAGCGCCGATTGGGTTGTTGATCTCGGCCCCGGAGCTGGCATACATGGCGGCGAGATCGTTTTCGCCGGGATCCCCGATGACCTGTTCAAGTGCAAAGAATCCCTGACCGGAAAATATCTTTCCGGCGCCGTCAGGATAGAAATACCTGATTCCCGGAAAAAATCGAACGGGAAGAGTCTGCTGTTGAAAAAAGCGCACGAACACAATTTGAAGATGATTGATGTCGAATTTCCGCTCAGCTTGTTTATCTGCGTTACTGGTGTTTCAGGTTCAGGGAAAAGCACTTTGATAAACGAAACGCTTTATCCCTCCATCGCCAGGCGCATCGGCCTGAAAGTTGACGAGCCAGGCGCACATGACGGGATTGAAGGAATCGAACATATAGATAAGGTGATAGATATTGATCAATCGCCTATCGGCCGAACGCCAAGATCGAATCCCGCGACATATACCGGCCTGTTTACCTTTATCCGGGATATGTTCTCACAAGTTCCGGAAGCAAGAGTGCGAGGTTACAATGCAGGACGTTTTTCTTTCAACGTAAAGGGAGGACGCTGCGAAACCTGCGGCGGCGACGGAATACTCAAGATCGAAATGCATTTCCTGCCGGATGTTTACGTTACATGCGATGTATGCAAAGGTCAGCGTTACAACAGGGAAACCCTCGAGATAAAATATAAAGGCTCCAGCATCGCCGACATCCTCGATCTTACAGTGGAACAGGCTCTCGATTTCTTCGTTCATGTCCCTCGTATAAAAGACAAGCTCCAGACACTGAATGACGTCGGCCTGGGATATATAAAGCTCGGGCAACCGGCCACGACGCTGAGCGGTGGAGAGGCGCAGAGAATAAAACTGTCAAAGGAACTGAGCAAGGTTTCGACCGGCAGAACGATATATCTATTGGATGAACCGACGACCGGTCTTCATTTCGATGACATTAAAAAACTCCTCGCTATACTTCATCGTCTCACGGATATGGGAAATACGGTGATTGTGATCGAACATAATCTGGATGTTATTAAAACCGCCGATTGGATAATTGATCTCGGCCCTGACGGGGGCGAGAACGGGGGGTATATTGTAGCGTCAGGAACACCTGAGGAAATTGCTAAAGCGCCGGGTTCATATACCGGACAATTCCTCAAAAATACTCTCAAAGCGCATTAATCGTGCGTTTTCTTGATCGCTGATTCTGCAGCTGGGGAAAAGACAAATCCAGGGAAAGTTGAACAGCGGAATTTATTCTTCATAATAGACTTCCAACACTGGAGACTGGGTTTTAAGGCTCTTTATATCGGCAGGGGAGAATTTTGATCCGGTCAGAAAGATCCGCCGTAGTGATTGCATTTTAAGAATGTCGGGAATGCATTTTTTCGTTACCTGGGTATTGCTCAGATCCACTTCAACCAGATTCGGCAGGTTTTTGATGAACGTCATACCATCGTCATCGAAGCCCGTTCCAGCAACATATAAAATCTGAAGTCCTTCCATTCTTTTAAAATATTCCTGCTGAGGACCACTCACATCCGTCGCCGTCATATCGAGGACTTTCAGGTTTTGAATATCTTTTATATACCTGACCGCATCACCCGTTAATGGGTTTTCCCCGCAATACAGTTCGTCGAGCATCGTCAATTCCGGCAGGTTTGCAAGATCGGAATCGTTAACGCCCGTCGCAGTGATATCCAGCACCCTAAGCATCTGGCATTTCGACACGCAGTCGAGAACCTTCTTGTTGATCTGCGCATTTTTCAGAATGATAATCTGCAAGCGGGCCATATTCGACAGATACGAGAGCCCCGAAGGATTTTCGCCGAATTTTATTCCTGAAAGATTCATCTTCTTCAGGAAAGCCAGGTCTTTCAAATATGCTATCCCTCTGTCCGAGATGGTTGTGTCATTCAGGCTGATTTCCTGCAGAGTGATGGTATTCTCCAGCTTTTCCAAAAAATGGTCAGATATCTTCGTCTGAGATACGTCCAAAACTTCGAGATGTCTGAAGAACTTGATCCATTCGAGAGACTTGTCGTCCAGAAGCGTCGAGGATAAATCCAGATTTTTCAGCGCCGCGAGCTTCGTAAGCTCAAGCAATCCCGCCCCGGTTATTGACGTCTTTCCGAGGTTCAGTCGGACGATCTGATTGTCGCCGATCAGCCTTAAGATTTCATCCTCGTTCATTCTACTGTTATACAAATCGAGCCCGTTAAGATATGTTAGTCCGGCGTTTTTCCCGATCCTGGAAAATGTGGAATCCCTTAATGATAAGAATATAAGCTTTTCGTTCAATAACGAGAGGTTCCCAATATCCTCCCCCGGACCGTCGTAACCCTGCAATGAAAGGAATATCTTTCTTGCATTGTTTTCCGCTATGAACTTTAAAACGCTCTGCGGAAGGCTGTTTTTATTATGCCATATAAAAAATTCGGCATCCCTGTTTTCCGGTAACAGTCCGAGATTCCGATCATCGAGAATAAAACCCGCGGTTCGCCTGTTGATGATGATTCTTCCTTCCGGATCAACATACCAAGTGACAGGGTTTCCGCCCCGGTACATAAACGGAATGAGGGGATCGTGCTCAATGTATAAAATGTCACCCTTCTTCAAGCGATATACATACTTTTCACTCCCATCTGAGCGCTTGAACTTGACCTTGAAAAAAACTTCCTGTGGTTTGATTACTGAAACGAAAATACCTGATAATAGAATCAGGAGAAAAAATATTTTTAAGTATAGTTTCATAATAAAATGCGATGAGGGTAATATTATACCTTTTTATCCGAGGAAATTCGAGAATCTCAAGATAATTCAATTGGAAAAGTATAAACAATCAACATTTTTTCAGAAATTAGTAATCCAGATTACATTTTTATGAGTACATTTGATGCAATATTTATTAAAAAGGGGAGATTATACTATGAAATTAAAATTATTATTTCCAGCTGGAGTTTTTCTGCTTTTTAACTGCCTTTTTGCTCTCGGCGGTCTTGACCTTAAATTTACCGGAAAAATCTCAATGTCGCCCAAACCGGCAGGAGTTGGAGATGCTGTTACATTTACCGTAAGCCTGATCAGTGACGGCGCTATCGTGAACAACTTGAAGCTGATCGCCGGTGTTAACGAAACACAGATAGTAGAGAAAATA
>Ga0315293_10000181_pt1 | contig 54665 bp, 83 predicted proteins | sample YL17G13_20_MG_FD_203071 | JGI IMG/M metagenome (GOLD analysis project Ga0315293, IMG submission 203071) | Sediment microbial communities from Yellowstone Lake, YNP, Wyoming, USA - YL17G13_20 | ecosystem: Environmental > Aquatic > Freshwater > Lake > Sediment | place: USA: Wyoming | collected... | reverse complement strand
ATCAGTTTCGAATGAACTTAAACAGAAAATTTCAAGTATTCAGGAGAATTTTTCTGATTTTGACATAAAATTTGTTGAGCCAGAGAATCTGCACTTCAATCTAAGGTTCTTTAGAGAGATAAGTGATCAAGAGATAGAAACTTTAAAACAAAAATTAGAGGAAGTCATTAAGAAATTCGAACCATTTGATATAGAAATGAAAGGATTGGGAGTTTTCCCGAACAAAAATTACATAAGAGTAGTCTGGATTGGTGTAAAAGAAGGTTATAATACAATAATTTCTATAGCAGAATCAATAGAAGACTCAATAGAATCATTAGGTTTTCCTAAGGAAGAGAAATTCGTACCACACCTGACGCTAGGAAGAATTAGAACAGCTAGAAATAAGATGGAATTAAGAAATCTTGTAGAAGAATTAGAAAATATAGATATAGGAAAAATGAAAATAGATTCTATAAAATTGTTCAGATCTAAACTGTCTCCAAACGGACCAATTTATGAAGAAGTTTTTAACGTAAAAATTTAAGTTCCGTTCTCCAATCTTTTCAACATTTCCATTAGTTCCGAACCTTTCTTTTCAAACTCTACACCTTTGCCAAGACAGCTTCTTACAGTTTCATAATGTTTCTTACAGTCTTCAAAACTCATTCTTCTTTCCTCGTCACCAACTTTATAGACTAAAAAATTCCCTTCTCTACTAAATTCTCCTCTTTTCATGGCCATTCCTATCGCTGTCATAAAACCTAAAGAGTTTAAATATTCATTTTTTGTAGCTTCGGTTCTTTGGTTCATATTATTATTACTTATAAGTAGTATTTAAATATTATACTACCTAGAGTGGTGAGTCTAAATAAAGAAATGACAAGGTCATACAAAAAACATGGACATACTTAAAATATCGATTGCAATAGCTGTTCTAGGCATAGTGGCTTTATTCTTTATAACTCAGTTCAATAACGAGAGTATAGTTAAGATTAAGGATCTTAAGATAGGTCAAATAGGAACAATAACAGGCATGGTAACTTCAATCTACGTAAGTAAGGATGATCATGTTTTCCTCAAAGTTGCCGATAACACCGGCGAAATTAATGTTATAGCTTTTAAGAGCTCTAATATAGATTTGGCATATGAGCTAGAAAACGGAGACCAGATTTCGATTCAAGGTAGAATTGACGAATATAAAGGCAAGCTAGAGATAATAGCTAAAGAAATTAATAAAGTTTAAATATTACCAGATAGTAGTAATTAATATGGGGAAATTGATAATAGCGGGCCCTGCTGATTGCGTAGAATCCAAGCAATCTACTTATGATTTGGAGGAAGCAATAAACTCGATATTTGGCGTGGCTGACATATATGGCGATGATTTTGGAGGGCCTCTAGAGTTTTCTGATCATCCTATTGTAGTTTTATATGAAAAACAAGACGGTAGGTTGATTAAAGGTACCCCTCTTGAATTCAAAGTAAAGTCAGAAGTTGAAAAACTCCTAGGTAGCGAATTTGATAATTACAGATGGTTTGAAGATTCCGAAGAGAAGGCAAACGACGATAAACCAGTTAAAAAACCGATAGGCCAACAATGCTTGGTAAAATATCTAACAGATTAAACTTTTCATATTCAACTTCTACTATTTTTTATCTCATTTATGAAGCTCAAAGCCTTGATAAAAGATTCAAATTCTATATTTTCTTTTAATTTGATTAACCTTAGCTTAATTTTTGGTCCTATTCTTTCTTCATCAACAGCCTTATTAAGATAATGATCCAAATACCATCTTACAGTGCATTCGTCTATATTTGTTCTCCTAGAGATTTCTGCTATATGAAGCCAATCATTATTCTCGGCTAATATCTTCCATATTTTAGCTATTTTTTCAACATCAAATCCATTTTTAACCTTTCTATCTCTCTTTACACCTGTTTTCATATTATCTATTACTATATTAGTAGTATAGATATAAAAAGTTTATGTAGTGTGTTTTTATGTATATTTTTTATAATTTTGACGTATTTTCTATAGAAAATGTTAATAAATTGTCGAATTTTTCTTCACATGAATGTTCATAAAATCTTCACGTCTTCACATCACTTCAATCACACATATCTCACACTTTAGAATCACATATGCCTATATATTCACGTGAATACCATACAAAAACTATAACATATATACTTATTCACGTTTTATTCACACGTGAATGTGTGAACTTCACATGAACATTATGTGAATTCACGTGAATAAAATATGAACTTCACAGAACCTTCACATATAAAATCTCACAAATTGTTTTAAATAAAAAATTTAGATCAAATTCACATTAACTTCATATAAAACTCTTTCAAAAATAAATATTCATACTTATTCACGAAAAATCTATAGAAAATAACTTTTTAGCATAGTAAACTTCACGTAATCTTCACAAAACCTTCACGAATGCCTTCATGTGAATAGAAAAATTTAAATATTTAGTTCACGTGAATATTCTATGAAGATTATGGAAGATTTTTCAAAATGGGGATGGAAGGAAAATCCTTTTGTTCTTAAAATTGATCCTAAATTATTCGTCGGCTACAACGAGCAACTTGATGCAGTATCAAAACACATTAAAAACAAGCATAAAATAGCCTTAGTTACAGGAAAAACAGGTGCTGGAAAAAGCACCTTCCTTAAATGGCTAGAAACGAATTATGATACTTCAAAATTATATGTAAGCAAACCACCAGAAAACCCTGAAGACTTTGTGGGGCTATTTACAGACGTTTTCGGCTTTAGTTTTTTAGAGAAAATTCTAGGGAAAAAACCAAGTCTGTATACGCTTCCTAAATATATAAATAAGAAGCTAAAAAATGATCAATTAATATTTCTTGTTGATGAGGCTCATGAAACTAATAAAGAGGTTCTTGAATGGCTACGTGTCTTGACAGATCAGATTGATAATGTGAGTGTTGTCATTGCAGGAATGCCTGTTATAGAAGAAAAGATAAAGTCAAATTTAGAGACCTTGGATCAAAGGATAACAACTAGGATAAATCTATCGTCTTTGAACAGGAATGAGACCAAAGAATTGATTAAGAAAAGAATAGAGAGTGTTGGTGGAGAAGATATTAAACCGTTTACAGAAGAAGCCATAAACAAAATATACGAGAGAACAGGTGGTTTTCCTAGAGAAGTCCTGAAATTCAGCGATAGACTTGTTAATTCTGCCTTGGAAAAGAACATAGATGTTATTGATGAAAGACTTATTGAAGAGCATAAGGAAATTGAACTTCCAAAAGTGAGACTTGAGGAACCTGTTGTAACATTTATGCCAAAACCACCTTCAGAAGAACAGTTAAGGAATATTCCTTACAAACAGAAGATTATTCTAGAACTTTTATACAAGAAGGATTGGCTCACTCCAACAGCCATTGTAGAGGAATTAGACTTGAAAAACTATAAGAGCAAGAGCCATGCTATAAGATCGATAAACAATATTCTAAAGAGATTGATGCTAGATGGCTATGTGCAAAGAGAGTCTAGAGGAAAGGCTTTCATGTACGCTTTGACACCTAAATTAAAGACGATATTCGTTCAGGGTTAGTGTGAAAAACCTTTTCTATATGAAGATTCGCTTTTTCTTTCTGTTAACCCAGGAGTCATTATAGGAAATGCTCCTATTCCAGTTTCTGAACCAATTGTTCTGGATCCATTTTCATTCCCTACTCTCACATTTCTTACATTGGTTGCATACATACCACTGTTCGTACCCCAAATCACACTTTCGCCATTGGAACTAAGATAGTTTATTTTACCGCCTTTTTCCAAAGCATTCAAAGCTTGTTCTTTTGTTTTCAGATATGTAGGTTGCATAATAATCCTATTATTTACTTATCAGTGATAGTATATAAATCTAACTACATTTTACCACTATATAGTAACATTTAAATACATGATATAGTATAGTTACCATATGGTGATTATATATGGCTAGGAAAAATAATTATGCTGCTACCATGGAAGTACCAACTGCAACAGAGGGTTCAAATGCACCTGAAGAAAAAGATATGGCATGGCTAAATAGACTGATGGATCCCAAACAGATCGGAAGAAAATTGAGATTTTATGGATAATGATGATTAAAATGGTAGAGCCAATAAGCGAAAAACAGCTAAACCTGTTCATAATAAATGCTAGAGAAAAAAGATTCAAAGATTTGGAAATAAAGCGAAATAAAGAAGTACAAGTTTAGACAACTATTTCTATGCTGAAAAAACTGATTTTAATAGTAGGTTTGCCAGGTTCTGGAAAGTCATTCGCAGCATTTGTGATAAAAAAACATTTTCATGCTCAAGTTCTTATGACAGGAGACGTAATAAGAGAGGAGATTAAAAGAAGAGGCTTACCTTACAACACTGAGAATGATACAAAGATGAGATTATGGTTTCATACAGGAAGAGAGCACCTGGTTTGTGAGAGATTGATAAAAAAGATGAGAAAAACAGGAATCGTCGTTATCGACGGTCTAAGGTCTCCAAAAGAGTTGTCTATGTTTAGAAAAATATTCAAGGATAAGACAGTTCTTATAAAAATTACATCTTCTTTTAATGTGAGGGCTAGGAGAGAGATAGAGAGAGGAAGATTTGGAAAGAACGAATCGATAAAATATGTGAGAGAAAGGGATAAATCAGAGATGAGTGAACTAGTTGGCTTGAAAAAACTCTTGAAAATGGCAGATTACACCATAGATAATTCTAAACTTACGAAAAAACAGATGGAAACTAAAGTCGTAAGTCTTACGAAAAAGATATTAAACGAGCAAAATAAATTTAAATAGATGAACTCAAAACTATACTAAAGGTGATTTAGTGGTTAAGGCTAAAGAACTCATCGGAAAAACTATAGTTTCTGAAGAAAGTGGAAGAAAATTCGGAGTCGTTGGCGATGTTAATTTTATAACAGAATCTGGAGAGCTTATGAATATTGTTATTGCCGAGCCAACAAGGCAGGTAGCAGACTTGAAGCTTTCAGAGGATGAAAAAGGAAGATTACTAGTTCCATTTTCTGCAGTAAAATCCGTTGGAGACTTTATAATAATCTCAGAAAAAGACATTGTTTAGTAATATTATGTCAGAAACTGCAATAATATATTGTAGAAATAATTCTGAATTTCCTGATAGGAATTATGCTGTTGTAACAATTTATATGATAATGTCGCTTTATGCGTAGAAAATGAATGTAAAAAACCCGTTTGATCGTTAAGAAGCCCTATTAAAGTTAAATGTTGATTACTCTTCTTCTGGATCCTTTATGCCTTCGGGTGTTATCAAGAAGACGGTTTCTGCTTCAGGAAGATTCGGTGAGTCAATAACTCTTGCTATTCTCGTGTTTGCTTTAGACTTTCTAACATAGACTCTGTGAGTGCTGAAATGACCTAGTATGTGTCCACCTATAGGAACAGTAGGATCACCGAAAAGTATATCAGGCCTTGCCATTACCTGGTTTGTTATGTAAACTGCCACGTTGTATACGTCTGCTAATCTTTGCAATGTATGCAGATGTCTGTTTAACTTTTGTTGTCTGTTCGCTAACGTTCCTCTTCCTATATAATCAGCTCTAAAGTTGGAAGTTACACTATCTACGATGACTAACTTAACATTCCTTTCTTTGATCATTTCTCCAATCTTTTCAGTGAGAACCATCTGATGATCAGAATTGTACGCTCTCGCAACATAGATGTTTTCCAATATTTTTTTAGAATCCAAACCTTGTGCTTCAGCCATTTGCTTTATTCTGCCTGGCCTAAATGTATTTTCAGCGTCTACAAATATGCAAGCACCTTCCAATCCTCCCTGTCCTTTTGGCAGTTGGACATTTATTGTCAACTGAAAACCTACTTGCGTTTTTCCTGAACCGAATGCACCATGAAATTCTGTGACAGCTTGCGTTTCTATTCCACCGCCTAGCAATATATCAAGATTCTTGCTGCCTGTCGATATCTTTCCTATATTCTCCCTTCTTTCGTAGACAACAGTGGCAGTCTCAAAATCAATTTTTAGGACTTTTCTAGCAGTCTTTATTATCTTGTCGGCTGTCGGCTCTCCTATCTCAGCAGCTTCGGCGACCTCCATTGGCGATGCGGCTGCCAGACCCATCATGTCGATGTAGCCAGCTTTCTTAAGTTTCTCGGCTATTTTTTCACCAACGCCGGGTATGTCAGCTATATCCTCAATTTTATCAGCCATAGAATTCACTTAAACATTAGTAGTCAAATTATTTATAATTTTATTTATCTCGTTTTCAAGGTCAACTTCTTTTACATTGTTGACGACAAACTCCAATCTTTCAAACATCTTGTTTCTTCTAACTCTTCCTGACATCAAAAACTCCTTGCCAAGAACGTCTAGGTTCTCAAAGAACGAATCCTTCTTCTTCAAGGCTTCATCAATATTCATTCCTATAAGCTTGAGTGCACTGTCCCTGAAGAAAACAGCTCTTATATTCCCTGTTCCATCATCAATTACACCAGATAAAACTATAGTTTTTTCAGGTTCAACCTCGCCATGTTCGTTGCACTTGAACTTATTACCATCTTTAGTGGCTCTAGACTTGCATGTAGGGCATATTTCATAAAATACATTTGTTTCAAATAACTGCACCAGAGCTGCTCTTATATCACCCATACTTCCTTCTTTCAGGTTCTTTATGCTATCTGTGACAGTTTCTTTTTGTGATAATTCTTCTAAAGGTGGAATGTCACACTCTTCCAATATTTTCAAACCACCCTTATTTCCGAGTCTTATCTCAACACCACCGATTCCATTGTCCTTCGTGTATGCCCCGAAGACTTCTATTGCCATTCCAGGTTTTATTTTTTCTGTTATTTCTGTCTGTTTGTCCCATAAAGATAATCTTATAGAACCCGAGGAGTCACCGAGAATGATGTTTGCCACCTTACCGCTCTTGTCCTTCTTTTTGAAATCTTTTGTATCAAACACCTTCACGATTCTAGCAGTCATGTTCAGGTTTCTTAGTTTTGGCACAATGTTCTTGATCTCCAATCTTCTCTTAGTTTTCGGTATCAGATCCAATCCAAGCTCTTTTGCTATTATGTATGCAGCACCTTCCTTAGAAACTAAGTTCGATAATTCTTGTTGCTTTTCTATGATCTTTCTGTTGATCTCGTCATTCGTCAGGTTGGTCTTTTCCTTGATTTTGCTAACAAGGGTTTCAAAATCCATAAAAACAATTGTATCTTAAAACTTATATTCTTTTTTTACTGTCAAGAAGAGTTAATCTAATTTAATCAGCTTTCCTACAGCTTTAAAAGAAACATATTTTGGCGTCGGACTTGACAGAGAAACCAAGAACGTATCTACACTCCCGTCCTTTCCGAGCATACTCTTGAAATCATTGAGGAAGTTCGCATAATCTGTAAAGTTTTTGTGAAGAGTGACTATCGCGCAATTCTTTCCACGAATACCGTCACCTGCAGCAGAAAACATTATTGATGGGTTCTTTTCTATCCATTCGTGAGCCTTTTTCTTGACTTCCTTACCCAAACATCTATCTGCATTGAAGAAGATGAAAGCAACTATCTCAAAACCCATTTTAGGAAAATTAGGTATGATAGTATATTCACTAATATATCCTGATACTTCTAGCTTCTTCCTGATTCTCGTCACTGTCGGTTGAGATATGTTCAACCTCTTGGCGATGTCCCTATCACTAATCTTAGAATTCTTCAACAGCTCAGAAAATACTTCGAGAACCCTTTTCTTCATAAAATGTATTAATGATTCAATGTTTTTAAATTTATTTTATCTTCCTCTTTGCACCCAAAACATCGCTTGCTAGTATAGTTTTTCTACCCTCACTTTTCGCTATCGCTGCTGCTTCAGACGCTAGATCAGAAATTATATCTTCTAGAAGCGTTGCGAACTCCTTTACAGCATCGTCACTTACCCTCATGTTCGATTTTTTGAGTATTTTCTCGGCAGACGTAAGAGGCAAATCCATATTTTATTTATTCAAGGCAGATTATATAAATAATATGAAACTCAAGAACATTCTTCTGATACTGATAATACTCGTGATAGTACCAGAGATACTTCTCACAGTCTACATTTTTAACATAAACACTGAAGTTCCAAGCGCTTTTGCCAACGATTTTCTCCTTTTCCTGATAAACAATCCTTTCTTCTCAGTAATCTCTGCGATGATAATCGTTGTTTCAATACTTTTATATTTTGCCTTGAAACCTTGAACACAAAAAATAATCTTGTGAGGCTTGGGAAATGAAGGTTTTTAATCATATTTTAGCTAATATATATTGAAAAATATGTTAAACAAAATATATATAATTATATGTATAGGTCACTAACTATATAACGAAATAAATTTTGTTAAGGTTATATCAAAACATATATGAAGTAAAACATACATTACGTTTAAATATATATATTTACTAAAAATGTATTAGGTGAACAATTGTGAGACTTGCCAACGAACAGAAAAATATTTTTGAGCTCCTGTTTCTAAGACCCAAACCAGTCAAGATGCTCACCAGCTTGAAGAACGAAGACATAAAATATGCGACACAGGTATCTAAATCGGTCGATTGCACATACTCTCACACAGTAAAGGTGCTGGAGATATTCAATCAGCTAGGTCTTGTCGTGTTCGAGAAGAAGGGAAGGATAAAGATCGTGAGACTTACCGACGATGGACTAGACATCGCGCATGACTTCGAGGGCATCAGAAGGAAGTTCGGTAAGATGCACAAGAAGGTAAAAGATGTAGAGAAGAAGTGATGATTTAGTATACCTATTTGAACACCTTTTTTGTCAAAAAAACTATGCTGGACAGTTGATGTTGATTTCTAATGTTCCAAATATGTGTTTTTTGAATGATTAGGATCATTCTCACAGATATACTGCTGAATGACATACCTATGGGATGAGTTTTTTATGTTTTATAGATTGAGGACATTTGTCATTAATCTTTATATGGAGGTTATAAACTATATTAAATATGAAAGAGTTGCTTCTCTGGTTATACGGTAAGAGTGCTAGGAACGCGCACATTCGTGATATGGCTGAGAAGACCATTGTTTTATTGAAAGAGAAAGGCTCTATGGAATACCAGGAGCTCGCTAAGGCATTGGGAATCGAGTTCAACCAGTATAAAAAGCCTAAAAGGACGTTCTATTTTGTGATAAACCCCCTGAAAAAGATACAACTTATACAGGATAAACGAATCTTTACTGACAAGACTAAGAAGAAGTATAAAACAGTGTATTTTTTCAATCCGGATGCGTTCTATGGCTATATGAAGAGGATTCTGGACGAATTCCACAGCCAGATAAAGACTTGATGAGTATACTAAAAGTAGTGCGAGGTATTTGGTGTAACCCATCTGTTGGCCTATATACTTTACGATTATAGCTTTACTAAATATATTATGTTATAGATATAGGCTAGTAAACATATTAGGATGTATATTTTACGTTAGTATATCTTGAATGTATATACTGTAAAATATATTTCAGACATGGAAAATCAGGTTAACCTCACAGCCAAATGTGAGAGTTCGTGAGAAAACGTGAAGGTTTGCTTAGGAAAATAGTTTTTAAAAATTTTCGGATGTCTCACAAATTATTGTCAAAACTTTTATTTTCTTCCCTTTCGAAATATGCAATGCTTCTAGAAGGATTATAATACAAGACAAATTTATTATCTTTGATGAAGTCAGTACCTAGTATACTTGGTAATTCTTCACGATATTTTTGTTGTTCTGCATAATTTCTCAGGCGAATAGACCAACAGATGCTATGAATTGTTCCTTCTTCTGTTCTAAAATTAAATTTACCATGCCTAAAAAACAGAAGTTCGAACGGTTTACCTCCTAGGCCGATCAATTTCTTATCAGTTTCTAACTCCTTTAGAGGAATTTTCAACTTCTCTGCGTCTCTCTCGCTCAAAAAAGTGTAAGGACTGCCAGTATCGATAACAAATGAAACAAACCCAAAGCAACGTGGTGCCTGAATGCTTATGACAGTGGTAATTCTGCCTATTTGAGAGACTGCTAGAGGAATCTTCATTTTATCACTAGAGAATTATTTCAGTGCCTTTCTCTGTCACAAAGTCTATAAGAATTAACGCTGGATCTTCTCCCCTTTCTTTCAAGTCCTTTAATACAGAATTAAAGTTATCACTATGAGCGATTATCTGCTTGTCTTTCACTGCCACAAACTCATTTTTAAAATCTGCTTTTAGTTCTTCATAGTTTCTTTGAAACCATTCATTATCGCCGGATACCCTTTCTAACATTTCTAGTTCCTGATTCATTTTTCTACACTTCATACTATTATTTAGACAGCAATTTAAATAATGTTCATCACTTATGGTGGTATTGTTCAACAACCGTTAACCCAGTAGTCATCCTTAAACTCACTAACATTGCAGAATCTCTTGTCTACGGTGGCATGGTCATTGATGAGTAATTCGGCATTAAGATTCCTGTCATTGCAATAGACGACTGCTATTGTACGATTATAATCATCAGTAGTTTGCCCCTAAGTTGTGTTTAAAGGTTCTTAGAAAATAAATTTGAGCTTCTGCTATCATCCTTCCTATGTCATCTCTCTTTTCTATATGATATATCAGTTGGTCTTTATTCAGCGCTCCAGCTCCTCCAATGGACAGCTTAAGAGTTTTTGGCATGGCCTCTATTCGGAATTTGGCTATATCCCAGGCTTCTTCAGGCAATTTTTCTTCCATTTTCATCATCATTAAATTATGTCTAAATCTTCTAATTTCTTTTGTATTTGATTTCCTAGCTCTGTTTTATTCTTAATCTCTACGTGAGACCTGTTCCAGCTGATTGGTTTATCGTCTATGACTATCACAGTCAACTCACGTTCTGGTAAAGGCAAAGACGCGTAAACTTTCATAAATCTCTCTAGGCTCATAGAGATAAGTTTATTTTTCAACTTAAATAACTTATTTACCTATAGGGATAGTGAATTTATCCTTTAATTTTCAAAGGCAAACTAACTTTTTAACAATTTTGATTAAAAGTCTTTCAATAAACGGATAAATTATAAAAGTTATTGGTATTATAAATAAAAATGGGATCGACTCAACTATTTTAGTTAGAAATATGTTGTTTTCGCATATGCTATAAGGCTTGTTAAGAACGTTATCAGTGCCACATAAAAAGTCACCTACAAATTCGTTTAATAAAAATATTATAGGTATCAGAAATACGAAACCTCTATACTTGTTTTTTGATTTACAAGAAATCAAAAATGATAGTATATATGATGTCAATAAAACTAGAATGATTCCCCCAAACATAAACACAGTATTAGAAATATATGTTGTCCCTGTTATCTGAGTTCTTTGAGGTATAGGAAATAGAAATATTGGACACTTCTCCCAATTTAAGATTTTAAAACCAACTGCTTTATCTAAGTTTTCTATCAATCCAAAAAATATATGACCTGATTCATGAACATAGAAAGATGAGCAGAAAACTAATGCTGATAGATAGAAACCTATAACTAATGAGAAACAAATAGCAGGAATTTTTATTACGTTTAATGCTCTTTTCAGATTTTTCTTTTTCTTTATTTTCATTCTATTACTTTAAGCTGTCTTCTTTTAATTGTTCTGTTGTTTTATCTTTTTCCTTGAATTTACTTTCCCTTATAATTTTTACCTTACTCGAGTTTACAAAAATCTTTTCATTTTCGTTTATCAAATGAATGAATTCATCAAATTTAATTACCTTGCCTTCTATTTTGCTACCATCGTCTAAAAGTATTTCCGCTGGTGGATAATAGGCACTAGCGAAGCCATATGAGATTGAAATTAAAGTTAGTATGAAAAAGGTAAAAAATACCGAAAGCCCAAATGTTACAATAGTTCCATTAATAAAGAAGTAAGAAGTAGAAAAGATTGTCAGGAATGATAAAAACAAAAGAACATTCTTGTTGCCAAAGACCTTTATCGGCATATTTATATATGCTGTTGTAGTCATTTCAGGTATGTCAAATCTTTTTTCTCCGTATTCCATTGCTTTTCCCAAAATCCCTCCAGATTTCTTTGCTTCGAGTATTTTCTTGTTAGCATCCTCTTTGAATTTGTTTTTTATCTCATAATTTCTAAATGTATAGGCTAGAGAATTCCATGAAAGAATACCCATTATTAAGAACTGTATAACAAGAATCCATAAAGTAGGAAGAATGAATGAAAAATTGGTCAAGACGAAGTAGGCCAATATTGACGGAAAAAAGATGTAATTAGCTGTAAACAAAGTACCTTGAATATAAAAGCTAGTTTTATCATATTTCTCTACTTGTGTATCGCCAATGAGTTTACCAAAGTATAATATCAAAGCTGCAAAAAAAGCTGATATAATTGAGAAGGACTGTATATCCAATTGGAAATTAAAAATCATATAAACACTTTTAATTTAGAATTATTTATATTTTTTACTTTAACTTACTAGGATCTAATCCAGCTTCTCGAAGTCTTTTAACAATTTCTTCATTGGAAGGTTCTTTACCTTAATTTACCACCAAAGGTGTTGAATAAGAAACTTGCTAATTGAAATTTTAATAATTTTATGGAATACAACAGAGATTTAATAAATAAACTTGAAAGTCTTTGCAGCGAATTTGATCATTTGCTTCAAGAAGGTGTGGTTTTAAGTTTTTTCGAAAAAGAAAAAATGTTAAAGATAATAAAAGACATTGAATCGATAGTAGACAATTTTGATGTTTCATAAGTGTTATTTAGCTATTCTTTTTCTGAAAAAATTCTCAACTTCCTTATCTACAAAATAAACATAACAACCCTTCATTCCTCTAGACATTAAAACTCTATAGATATTTCTTACATATTCATCAAATTTAATCCTGTCTTTCTTTTTTTTCAACATGGGGTCCTTTGTTCCATCAATATTCGTAATTAAACGATCATTTTTTGGATCATATTTTAAATCAGGTCCGACGATTACGCCGATATAATCAAATTCAAAACCTTGTGCTGTATAAATACAACCCACTTGTTTTATTCCTTCGGGTTTATAGGCCCATTCATACCAATTTACATAACCTCTCGGAGGGTTGATATTTCCATGCGTTTCCCAAGGTAGACTGAAATCCCCTATTTTAACATCCTTTACTAAATCCCCATTATTATCAAGTTTTGTAGACCAAGACCAGCAATAACCTGCAACAATCCTAGCACTCATTCCTTCCTGAGAATTCTTTTCCTTTATAATTTCATAGAGCTTTTCAGGAGAATCGATTATCTGAAAATCAAACCTATCTTCTTTTTTTAAGATTTTCTTTCTATTCGAATAACCAAGGACAGATTCTAACCAATCTAAATAATTATCTGAACCATTGCACCTAAATTGAGACGTTAACTCAACTTCCTCAACTTCTCTTCCCAGTTTCTTTGCAAAATTCTTTATTAATTCAGTATTTCCAATTTCAGCACCCCTAATAACCTGTTTGTCGTCAATAAAGAATATCGAGGTTTTTGCACAACGAATTAATTGTTCCACCTGCGGCATTTCTGTTCGGTATTCCCTTTTTGTTAAATAATTGCCAGATTTTTCACCTATTCTGTGAGCTTCATCGACAATTAGAATATCAAGATCATTTTCACCGGTTCTAGCAGGAGCGTAAGGTTCTAGACTTGTAAATAGTATCTTAGCATTGACTTCTCCGGCTTTTTGACCACGATCCATTTTATATTTAATCGCCTCAATTAATGGCTTGGATCTCGATGCAAAAAATATCTTATATTTTTTTTCTTTGTGACCTGCGAATTCTGCCAGTATATGAAGTGCGATAACTGTTTTTCCTGTTCCGGGACCGCCCTTTACTATAATAATGCTGTTTTCCTTTTTTTCTTCTGATTTTTTTATTTTGTCAATAATAACATTTCTTGCATAAATTTGATCATCAAGCAAATTAAAATCAGATTCACGTTTGATAACCTTTGAAGCATTATCTAGAAGTTTTCTAGAAGGCTTTATTGGAGATTCCATAAATTTGTTAAAAATATCGAATCCATCTTCTTGGCTCAACAAGTCTTTTAATCTATCAGCTAATGCTTCAATATCATTTTTTGTATAAATTGGGAATTTGCTAACTACTTCTTTATACTTCAGATCAAACAAACCTTCCCCTTCTTTCTTATTATAATTTGGGCAGTAGACACATCCTATCAAATCAACAGCATCTTCTTCAAAAATCTCCACAAACCCCATCAAATAATTATGATATCCTTGTACTTGTTGTGAAGGATGTGTCACCTTTCTTTTGTCTCCGCCAACATAAGTTTCAACGAAATTCCCTTCTACAGGAAGTGCCTCGACATTCTGCCATTGCTTCATCTCAATATGAATTATTAATCCTTTCCCTTGTTTATTTTTGCCAAACAATAAACAGTCGATTCTTTTTTGTGTGTAAGGGACTTGGTATTCAAAAGAAAGATAGATATTTTGCAATTCACTTAATTCAATCAGGTTTTTAATGACTTTACCTGTATCACACCAGGATTTATATTCAAATTCATTTTTCCAACCATATAATTTTAGAAAAGTATCTTGCACCTTATCTGCAAATTTATTAACCAACACATCTCTAAAAAATTCCTTTTGTGGAGCATCGTAAATTATATCTCTATTTATCATAATTATAACTCCGTATATTTTTTGGCACTTCCCCTTGCCTTTTCAACAGGATATTTCTTAGCGTTATGTTCTAATTTTTTCTTCACTATCTCTGATATATCAGCATCTAGTATTTCAGACATGTCTAAACAATAAATTATTATATCAGCAAGTTCTTCACAAACTCTTTGATACTTTTCATTATTTTTTAACATTTCTTTTATTTCTTCAATAGTTTTCCATTGAAACAATTCCAATAACTCTGCAGCTTCAATACTCATAGAAACTGCAAGATCTTTTGGGTTGTGATACTTCTTCCAGTCTCTTTCATCTCTGAACTTGATTACAAGTTTTTTTAATTCCTCTATCGTTATTTCTTTATCCATAGAATCACTTACAATTTATACTCCTTCCCGTATTTAACAACTTTTGTCCTTCCAAACTTCCTAAACACTCCAGGATATTCCGTATGTACAGGAAACAAAACCTTCGGTTTAATCTTCTTAATACTCTTGCCAATCAACTTACCAGGAGCATGTCCTGAAACATGCGTCCTAAACATCCTAATCTTAAAATGATTCAACCAATTATTAATCCTTTCCTGCTCTATCTCCATCTCTATATCAAACGGTTCGCACGTAGATTTAACGTAAAAAGCATTCTTCGGTTTCAAATCTATGAGTTCTTTCAAATCAAAATTAGAACAGAACCAAACATAATCCTCAGGTTTGTTGCCAACGCACTGGTGCTCTACGCAATTATTAAGAAAAGGCTTCTCCCAACTCTCATAATCCTGTTCCTTGATTCGTTGAGGGAAGTCTTTGCGAATGACTCCCCAACCCTTTCTAATAGAATAAACGCATATGTTCTCATCATTCAGATCCGGTATGTTTGAATCATTACAATCCTTAAGCAGGTTCAACAAATGAGCCTGGCGAGTACTGATAGCTAACTTCCTATGCAGATTTTTTGAGGCATTAAGAAATGACAACATCCTATCCGTATCACGTATAGGCCAGTCTGCGACGATCAAACCTTTGCACTTGCAACCGATCTTAGAAACCTTCTTCTCGACATCCATCTCTGTCTGTTTAACATTCTCCTTGATCCTCGTACCTTCACAAATCATCGCTTCAGGTTTCGCCTCAGCGCACTTGTCAACAAACATCTCACTAGCCGAGCCTCTTCTTCCATGGAATCTAATGTCACCAGTATACACAACAGGTCCTTCTGATGTAAAAATAATAAAACCAGTGGCGCCTGCCAACGAATGGTCAACAGAATAAGGATAGACCTCGAGCGAGTCTATCTTGATCTTCTCGCCGAACTCAAAGTCTCTGACATCCCTCTTGATAACTATTTCATTATAATGATACTGCTTAGACTTCCTGCTCCACTCGCCCTTCGTGTTCATATAGATTTGGAAGTTCTCTGTCAGGTCTAGGAACTCTGTGAATCCGGTCTGCGACGTTTCTTGTACGGCCTGCATTATCAGCTTCGTTGGCTTGGAGCAGAAGACTGGTATGTCGTGACGCAAGTGATTTATGTATGCGCTGTGGTCAGCGTGTGCATGAGATAATAAAACGGCTTGGACTAAGGGTTGCTTGTCAAACTCCTTGCCGACGTGCTCGATAAAATCTCGGCGGTATAAACCTTTCAGGTCAGGCAATAGGCCGAACTCAATAAAGTCGTCCACGCCATTAAGTTTGCGTGGTTGTAGGAATTCTGAGAAGAACTTGCCAGCCTGCGTGAAGCTCATTCCGAAATCTAGGAATATTTTCGTGTCTCCGTCTTGTAGAAGAATCTTGTTCCCGCCGATCTCGTTTACTCCGCCATAGAATGTTAGTGAAGCCATGAAATTAATTGATTAATCGTCAATAAAAATTTACCACCTGAAGTAGTAAGCAAAGCATTATTTCTAACAGACCAAATATAGAATTGTTGCATGACGGCACACAAATAAGCATATAAACTTAAGTTAACACATATTAACTATGGTTAATATATATAAACTTAAGTTAACTGTATTGCAACAGGAGATACTGAGGTTTTTGTTCATGAAGCCGGATAGATCGTTCAACGCCAGAGGGTTGGCAATGGCCCTTGAGGTTTCCCACCCCGCAATTTCAAAGGCTCTGCCGCTCCTTGAAAAGCAGGGCTACATCACAATACAGAAAGACAAAGAGTCGAAGAGATTGTCCATAAAACTGGACAGGGACAACCCGTTGGTGATGGGATTGAAACGTTCGGAAAATCTCAAGCTGATATACGAATCAGGGCTTGCCCAATTCCTTTATGAAAGTTTCCCAGGTGCAACGATAATACTTTTCGGTTCTTACTCCTTGGGAGAGGATGCGGCATCGTCAGACATTGACATAGCAATTATAGGGGCGAAGGAAAAGAAGCTCGAACTGGAGGAATTCAGCAAATTCATTGAGAAGGCGGTTGCCTTGCATTACTTTCTGTCCTTCAAGGATATCAGCAAAAACCTCAGGAACAACATATTGAACGGCATAGTACTTAAGGGAGCCGTCGAATTGTGAGTCCATGAAGAGTTTCAGGGAGTTTTTGGAGCAAGGCATGATCAGAAAAACAAGCCCTAACGAAAGCAGGGCAAGGTCGCTGGTCAACGAAGCAGAATCGAAGAAATCGTTCATGGAGTCGGTGATAAAAAGCATGTCGCGAGAAAAATTCTATCCGAACTTCATAGTCGAGACATGCTATGACATAATCATGGAGTTGATCAGGGCCAGGATGTTCTTGGATGGATTCAAATCAGAGTCGCACGAGGCAGAGGTCTCTTACATGGTAGAACTAGGATTATCAAACTACGAGGTAAGGTTCACGGACGAACTGCGATATTTCAGGAACGGCATAAAGTACTACGGAAGGATGTTAGACATGGAATATGCAGACAAGGTTCTATTATTCCTCAATAATATTTATTCGAAATTGAAAAAGCTTATTATATAGAAAGATTAGGATTTAAAAATAAGTAAAGCATAAAAAGTAAAATCAGACTATAGCTTTGCATTTACAATTTTTCTTTATACTGTCACAATGCAATCCTAAGGCATCTAATGAAGTCATAGATTTAGCTTTCATGTAATCGCATACCATATCCTGCCTCAAGCCTCTGGGTAAGTATGTTAATATACCAATAAGTTTGTTCAAGCTATTTTGTATCGAATCTAATATGCTCTGAAGTCCTATTATATCTGAAATCGGATGAGTGTGTGACGGAACATTTCCTTGATTATCTTCAAGAGTTTCAACTCTGTCTTTCAAACCTTCAACTGTGCTGTTAAGTTCTGAAACTTTTTCTGTCAATTCTGTGCAATTACATGGTGGATGATATTCTACAAGAGGTGCCCAATCATTAGCCCCTCCACTAGTGTAAGGTGTATCTCCTATCCCATTACCATCAAAGTCCATTCCATTGTAATCTGACCAGTAATTACCTCCTGTAAAAGGACCTCCTATGATATTTGTTTTATATTCCACTATTGGAATATTCCAAATGTTATATCCTTCACTATAAGCGTTAATACTGTTGTTAAACAGGTTATTATAAATTATATTATTGATAGAGTTCCAAATAGGATCATTGTAAACTCCATAAGCGTTATTAATGATAAAGTTACTTGAAATATTATTGAAACTAGCGCCACCTTTCATTAGAAAACCAACACTGTTCCAATTTGCTGTGTTATTTGTTATTGTACTATTTTCTGAATAATAAATACAAATTCCATTTACGTTATGATTAAAAATATTGTTTATTATAATATTTGCTGTTGAACCGGTTACGACATAAGTTCCATTATCATTATTATTAGCAGTGTTGTTTACTATAGTATTGTTATTTGAAGAATATAGCCCAATTCCATTGGTATTATTGTTTGCTATATTGTTTACTATAGTATTGTTATTTGAAGAATATAGTTGAATTCCACTGGAAAGCGGTAATTGTACATCAGCATAAGTATTATTATATACTGTATTATTCGTTATGATGTTCCCGTTGGAAGAATCTATTTCAATGTTACTAAAGAATCCATTTACTATACAATTCTTAATAGTTTTATTTGTTCCTCCACTCAATTGAATTCCATAACTAAAAGCTGAGCCTGTTCCAGCGATCAAATGGTTATTGCAATCTAAAATTATATCGTCTGCAATAATGTTGAAGCATGTATTAGAAGTATTAATATCTTGAGTCAATATGTAAGTTTCTCCTGTTTCATTCAAAATACCACAATCAGAAACATATTCTACTAATGAAGATTCCTCAGAACCTAAGGAGAATGTCGGTTCTAGATAAGTATATTTTCTTACAAAAACCCAATCATAAGCTGTCCAGAAATCAGAACTAACATCTCCCAATTGACCTGTTTCTGAGGTTAAAAGAACAAATAATGGTTCGTCTGGAACGTTTGTAGTATGATTATGCATCAAAGTTTCATTTTTATAATATGTGGCAAATTCATTAGATTTTAAAACTATTTTAAACTTTACCCAATTATTTTCAACAAAATCTTGAGGATTGTGATTATCAGTATAGTTTCCTTCATTCCTTGTAGTACATCTAACATAATTTTCAGCTTCACTACCTTCATTGAAATCAACTGAAGCTAAGTCAACATCAACCCACCACTCAACAACATTTGATAATGCCAATGCATGATATTGGTGTCCAACTGTATTTTCTATATCATCAATTTTCACTCTTCCTTCTAGAATTCCTGTTGTTATATTTTTTTCTAAAGTATAATGTCTTCTTTTACTATCAACATTAAAACCACAACTTACATTTAATATTCCATTGCTTTCTTCTGTTGCTCCCGAATTAGCGTCTGTCGACCATTTTGTAGTATTGAAATTATTATCATCAAAATCGTCTCCAGTAATCATTGTTTTTTGTATGTCCGATTCAGAACTTGCAGAAGGATTTCCATAATACATGTAGATAATCTTTGTTGAGCTTGCAGGAATGGAAGGAATCTTAACCCAAAAATATGCCCATTCTGGATCAACTTTTTCCTGTAACCAATAATTCAATTCTGTACTATCATCACTGTCGATGAATTTAATGTCATCAAAATCAGATTGCATATCAGAATCATAAGTAACATTTATTGCTATTTGGTATTCTGTTAAACTTCCACCAGCGTTGTCTATAGTAATAATTCTTCTATATTGCCAATCACCATCCCACCAAGAATCTGCAAATCCTGCTGTAGATAACAACAGACAAGTCATTATCATTCCAAGAATTATTGCTTTCTTCATAAGGTTATTTGAATTATCATAGATTTAATTCTATATTTGCATTACAATAAAATTACAGAAAATTCAGGATTTAAGGATTATGTGCAAACTCCAGTTTTTCTGTCACATCCTTTAGCTGGTTCTTCAAACCTTGCTCTGTATATTGCATATTCTTTATTACTGTAAAGGCCTGATTGTGCTGAAAGTACATAAGCTTGCAAAAAAGATTCTTGGCTTATTTCTTTTCCAAAAGCTTTGGTTGCTTTTTCTACCGAGTCAGCAGAAGGCATAAGTGGATCGTCAAAACTCTCAAAGTATCCTTGAGTATCTTCGCTGTCAACTCTGTATACCTTAATGTCTCTGCCATTTTGTATAACTACTGCTAAAGGAAGCTTTCTAGCGTCCATTGCAGATGCTACGTCGAATATGTCAATAAATTTCTTTGGAGGTAACCCGCTCATAAATATCTATAAAACAGTAAAACATTTAAGTCTTTCTGAACTTTAAAATCAGGATTTAAAAATAAGTAAAGCATAAAAAGTTTCAAAGTTAAAAATATTTCATGGGAAAGATGAAGAAATCAAGAAGATTGACAAAAAAAGACATAGAATTATCTGAGATGTTCGCATGGCAAAAGATGTTCTTATCCAGGAAAGGCAAGAAAGAATCATTAAAGGGATATGTTTAAGATTAATCATATAGAGGATTCAAGTATTACTTCAATTTATTCATTATCTTCTTTGAAAGCTGGTTTATTTCCTCGTCATCGAAATAGCTCTCACCGCAGTTAGAGCATTCCAAACATCCCTGCTTGATTTTTACAGAACCCGGATTTTTAACCTCAAACGTAAAGTTCTTCTTCTTGCTGATTAGTTTAGTAGAACCGCATTCAATACATCTGCTTAGCCTGCTCACATAATTACCTATTTCATATTAAGTTTGCCATCAATAAAATTTACCACTTCAGGTCGTGACAAATCCATAGCTATCCGTAAGTTCATTGTATACAGAGTTCCCAGTAAGCACACATTTAAATATCATATAAACATATATGTATATAGATATATATGCAAATACAGGAGAGGAAGATAAACCTGAACATAACAAAAGTGATCCATTCGCCTACGCTCAGCACTATCCTGATGGTCGAAGAAGCGCTGAGAAAGCAAGATGCACCAACATCGCTTGAGGGTCTGAAAAGAGCTCTGCCAAAGAAAGTAATGGATCAGTCACTGAGAATTATACTTGCTTATCTGGAGAACAAGGGTTCTATACTGATAGGACCCAAGGGAATAGGTTGGATAGCCAATGACAAGCCAGAATTCCTTAGGATGATAAAGAAAGCAAGGGTAATCGATGCATGAAACCAACAAGGGTAAGTTTTCTAGGCAACGCTTCTTACGGGTGGAAAAAACTAAACAGTATAGTCGCCTCGTTGTTAATCAAAAATTTTATTATAAAGCTTTCAGCAATTCTATAAGAGTCGTAGATAATTTATAATTTCTAAGTCTTTCAATTCAAACTCCTTTGACTATGATAGACATAGATCTCTCTGTAAAATATCCGTAAGACGCTGTTATTTTTATTGGATATGATTGGAATGTTTTTGGAGGACTCTCTATTTCTGCATCGCATGTTAACTCAAGATTTTTTCCTCCTGGCAGTTCTTTGTCACCTGTGCAACCGCTAATGGTCATGCCAGGAGAATCTACTGCAATATTAATCCTGTTAAAATCTTCAGCCTTTAATGTTGCATTATTTTCTACGTAATTTACACTGCCACTTTTATATGGCACTCCACCACCAGCGTTGCTAATCTTTATTGAAAATGAAAATGAATTTTCACTGTTAAGCGAAACAATTGGGTCTTTAATGATTTTAACTTCGATTACCACGGGACCTTCGGTTATTGCCCAGCTCGACATTTTTAACAGATTTCCAGCAGATACTTCTCTGTCTGCCTCATTTTCTGAGTATACCCAAAAAGTTCCAGCAAGAATGGTTGAGTATTCATAAAAGATCCTTCCTATTAAAAGATCGGTTCTTGTTATTCCGGATTTAATAATAGGCGCACTCAAAAACCAAGTTAGTGCTTTTTCATCTGAAGGAAGGTCTCTCACAGGGTCATAGGGATTCATGTCTTTTTCAAATGTTCTGAACTGTCCATCAGTCATTGTCCAGTACGTTTTATTATCTTCTTCTGTAGATACAGCTGAACCTGTTAAATAAATCAAAGCCTTATTTTGTGGAACTTTATAACCTCCTTTGTTGTTGACTACCATAATTATTCTATTCATTCTACCACCGAAAATTTCTGTTTGATCACTCTGGAAGTCCGTTATCTCCAAACCTACCCATCTTGGTTGCTCGCATCCCTCGCTACTACAGCCATAATTGCAATTTATTTTAGAATAACGACATTCGCCTTCAATATAAGCACCGTTATAGTTTAGAACAGAACCAGAGCAAAAATTATAACATTTTTCTGTCAAGGAATTTTCTTTTGTTTCTGTGCAACCAGCTATAAGAATTATTGTTAGAATCAATATAGTTGTTAACCATTTCATATCAATCATATAGAAAAATCAGGATTTAAAATAAAAGCAAACCGTTTCGCAATCCGTATTCCTTCATTCTCACCCTTACCCAATCTTCAAGTAAATTCTCATCGGCAAAGAGTTTTGGATTGCTCTTGGCTTCCTCATTGTTTAAAAGATTTCTATTCTGTTCTAGTCTTCTACTGTCTACAAGCTTCGTCCAAAGCTTGTCAACATATTGAACTTGTGTCGTGTATAGTTTTTGTTCTTCAGCCGGCAAAGCGTTATGCAGGAAGGCGGATCTCCAACCCATACAACCAAGATTTAAAAAGAAGTCATTAAATTCGTGTCCCTCTTCCGAGGATATTATCTTATCAACAGTCCTCACTCTGCCTGCCAAGCATCCTGGCAAATAACCTGCTTCTATAGCATTTCTTTCTGCCCAATACTCGCCGCTACCATATGTAGGCAAAATGACTGTAGGACTTGCTAGCAAAGTAGATATTTTCCCTTTCTCCCAATAGTCCTCGGCATGTCCCCACTCATGTGATACCACGCCTTCTAAATCCTCCAGTGATTTGACTACTGACATGAGACCATCTTCCACAAGCATGGTCTCTGGTCCATCGAAGAATGATAATGTCTGTGCTGGCGTTCTTGTCATTGGATCTCCAAATGGTACGCCCATGCTTCTAGCTCGGACAATGATCTTGTTCATTGCAAAGTCGTAATCATTCATGTCCTTACACAAGTGCAGCGTGTATACTGGCGGCATTCCCGTTTTCTCTGCAGCATTCCTTACTATTTCTTCTACCATGCTGCTAAAGCTGGACGAGACGTTGCCATAGGTTTTGACCTTCAGGTTCATAATCATAGAATAAAAAACTAATCTTTAAACACTTTTCTTCAAGCTTAAATTTTTTACAGTCCTTTAAATTAATATGGAAAAAAGGTTCACACTTGCAGAAGCTATATATAATCTTTGCAATCCTGAAATGTTTAGAGAATGGGAAGGTTGCAATGATGAGCCTGAATATTTGTCCAAGCATTTGGCGTCTACGGACATTTCAACACTAGCAGGATTATATTTAGGCAGGATTCCGAGTCTAAAAGAAGTAAATGCTATGGAAGAAACAACTTTCGTTACGATAGGTTATCCAAAATGTTGGGAAGGAGATAAGGAATTATGTTTCATTTCTAAGAGTTATGAAATAGACTTACCCGATTAATTTCTAAAATTCAGAAAATATTTGCAATCATTTTTTACCAAACACTAACACATGCTCTTGGAATTCCATATTCTTTTGCTACAGTTGCTATCACATCATCCTTTTCCTCTGGTCTCACTAATCTGACTTCAGAGACAGGAATATCAGGAATTATTGTTTTGTATTTCTTCCTTTCTATAAACCCTGGAATAACAACATATGATGTTCTAATTGTTTTTTCCTTTTCGTAAATACTCTTGCCTTCAGCTCTGAATGTAATAACTCTTCGTCCTAAAAAATCAACAATTCTTTCTTCTGCTTTCGTTCCTTCAACGCCCAAAGCCTCTCCTATAGGAAGATGACGATAATCTTGAACCATTTTATCACTAATTTCTAATATAACAGAAAAACATTTAAACTTATTTATTAAAAATCAGTATTTATTAATTTCAAATTCAATCATAATATTATGAAAACATTGGCACTTATCATAGCTATAGTTTTTCTAGCAGGCTGTATCAATCAAGTAGAACAGACATCGAATACTCCAGAAAATACGACACCGCCAGCAGCTCCGGAAAATGTTACACCGCCTGAAGACGTGTCGCCACCAAGTGCTCCACCAGATGTGCCACCAATCACTCCGCCTACAAAAGAACAACCTAAAGCATTTAATGTTTCTATAAGAAATTTTGTATTTTCACTATCAATTACAACCATAAAAGCCGGAGACTCTGTCAGATGGACTAACTTTGATGTAGTTGCGCACACGGCAACAGCGGATGATGGCAGTTTTGACACGGGATTGTTGAACAAAGGCGAGTCAAAAACAATAATTTTCAACACAATCGGAACTTACAACTATCATTGTATCCCTCATCCATGGATGATGGCAAAGATAGTAGTGAAATGATTAGTAACCAGTTTACATAATATTTTATTGCTAGTTGTTACTCTGATGCAAAAGTCAGGACTTACTATTTTTCCTTTCCAATTCTTCAATTCTTTTTTCCAATTTCTTTACCTTAGATATTAATTGAATATCTCTAGCTTCTGAATCATTTTTCCAAGCCTCGAGATTTGTAATAAAATGTTTTTTATCTTTTCTCTTTATTAATTCCATTATTTCATTCCATGTCATTTCTTCTGGTATTTTATCCATAATAATCATATAGAAAAAATTAGGATTTATTGTTTCACTTGTACAGGTACTGCAATAGATGATGAAACTTCCCTTGCCTTTGAAACTATAGAATAATAAATAGTTATCGAATCTGATTTGTAGACAGCTCTTATCCTGACAGTTTTTATGTTGTTCAAGACTTCTTTCGGGTTCTTTATCCCGAGGTTCCTTAAAGAATCGCTGGCATTCAGCAATTCTATCCCTTTAATCTTTCCGTCAATAGATATGTCTACTATAATGTCTCCTATGTCTACACTGCCTTTTATCTTGGACTTTTTATAAATAAACAGAGAATCGTTCTCAGGGTCATAATCAAAAAAGGTTTCTGTTTTCATTTTCTCACCTCAAGCATAATGGCCTTATCCATTTTCTGTACCTCATCACCGAGGTTACTACGTTCAATTTTTTGTTAACCGCTATGATAATGATAAAATTCTTGTTCCTGCTCTGCTCAAAGATCAGTTTGAACTTCCTCTCTCCAATAAATCTGGATTCCTCTTCTATAAAATCTATTAACCTTTCAGGTTTTAACAAGTTATCTATAATCATCTCTCTTGTGATTCCTCTCTGGAAGCATTTTATCAGGGCATGCTCTTTCAGAATGATGTCATTTTCATTATAGGTTTTAAGCTTCTTCCTTATTTCCTCCAGATTCATTATGGATTAATTTTTACCGAATATTCTTATTTCAGTTTTACCACTATATGTAGTAATGAAAATAACATTCGACAAGAAGGCTGACGCGATGTACATATACCTTCAGAGCAAGAAGGTGTTCGAGACAAAGCAGATAACAGATGATACTATAGTAGATATGGACAATGATGGTAATGTTATCGGTATAGAGCTACTTTTTGTTTCTAAAAGAATGCCGATAGAGAAACTGTCAAGTCTAAACATAAAACAAATAACATAGAAAATTTAGGATTGCTTTATTTGAAAAATTTTAAGTTTTCATTTCCTTTTCCAGTTCTGCAGACGGTTGATGACACTTTTTTTGGGCACCAAGAAGAAAAGCATTCTCCAGACCCACAACTTTCAGAATATCCAAAATAAGCATTTTGTTCATCATAGATTTTAAGTAGTCCAATTTTTTCATGTCTTAGTCTGAGTGATGCTTGCAAGCCTCTAGAAAGAAGGTCAAGACCTAAAAGCCTAACAAGATCTTTTGGCTTATAAACCGTTTCTGGATTTTTATGACAAAACTCAACAACCTTTTCTAAAGCTTCATTATATTTTGAACCAGGGATATTTCTAATTTCTGTTTTCATATTTTTAATTAATAACTAAAAGATTTAAATCCTTCTAAAAATTAAGATTTATTAATTTCATAAAATAATGTTAAACTAATTTCAAAGTATACACGTCTTCATTCTCTTTATGGTCGAGTTTAACAGCTTTAGCAGTCTTCAGTTTCATTCTGTCACAAAGTGCTTCAAAGTTCTTGCTCACAAATTTCATATGTTTAAGGCTTTCAGCCTTCGGTAGGCCTGTTTCAAACTCATCTGAAATTCCGTGATCAACAAGGTTGAACATGATTTGCCTCAGCGTTAGATAATTCAGCCCTTCCTTCTTAACGTTTTCCATGACTCTTGGTTTGCTTTCCATTAATAATTCATGCTCCTCAAAGGCTTGCTTGGCTTTCTTCCAGCTTCCGAAGTGATTTTTGTATGTATATGGCGACGGACCATCAGACAACATCTCTACAAATGTAGGGAGGCGTCCAATTTTGTTTTTTAATCTTCTCATTTGGTTGAATAGTTCTTTTTCAGAGTAACCCTTTCTAACAGGTTCCAGCCCAGTTTTTTTAATAGAGTTCCCCCATGAACCGAACCTATCAGCAATCGTTCTGGGATTCGAATATTTTTTCATAGCGTCCATTTCCCAGTAAGTTGGTGTGTGATTCAATTCTTTGGTAGCATCCTTGAGATCTTGTAGGAGTTTCTTATCAGAAATAAATTTCCTAGATTTTTCAAATCCTGCCCTTTTCAGTGCATCCTCCCACGATCCAAACCTTTCTACGTAGGTACTAGGGTTTGGATAGCTCTTCATCCAAGACAGTTCATGCATGCTAGGTACGTGATTAAGTCTGCTTATGGCTTCTTTAAGTTTATCTATCAGCTCTTCATCTGTTATTTGTACATAAGGTCGGCAAGGAACTAAACCAGCTTCTATAATAGCTTTTTCGTACGATTCAAAATGTCTTTCATAGGTATCAATGTTCGGACAGTAGTCAGAACTGTTTATATCTATTCTTCTTGGTGTATGGCAAAGCTCTTTAGAGAGCCTTTGAAGTTTTTCTATCAACTCCTTTTTCTCATATCTGTTTCTTGTTTCTAGTCTAACCTTTGCAACAGCATTATTCCAAGAGCCAAAACGATACCAGTACAATGAACCGGAAGGTCTGTCTTTTGCTTTGTTCATGTCTCTTATGCTAGGCGTTCTGCCCAACTCGGTTCCTAATTCTATTATGTGGGACAGAAGCTCTTCATCAGAATACATTTTGCTCATAATTTTTTCTTGAGTTTCAAGCTTAAATTTTTAATTCTTCATATAACTTTAGATATTATGGTTAGTCGTCAAGAAGAACTGCAAAAGAAGATGATGCAACATGCGAAAATTCTAGTCGACCATTCAGTAAAGGTCAGACCAGATGATAATGTCCTCATAAGATATGAGGACTATGGGTTGGAGTTAGCAAAAGCAGTCGCTGAGCTATCCTCAAGACGAGGCGCACTCCCAATGATATACCAGGTGCCATCAAGTTTTTTTAGGTCAGTATACAAACTCACGCCAGAACATAATTTATCCAAGACACCTAGGAATTTATACTCAGCTGTCATAGCTTCAGATGTTATCGTGCAAATAAGAGGAGAAGAAAACCTAACAGCTCTGAAAGACGTGGAAAAGAATAGAATGAAATTAAGAGCAATGGCAACAAAACCAATATCTGATGCGCAGGTCGGCAAGAGATGGGTATTAACGCAGTTTCCATGTCCATCATACGCAGAGAATGCAGGAATGTCTCTAGGAGATTATGAGGATTTCGTTTATGGTGCTGTCCTAAAAGATTGGAAAGCTGAAAAGAAAAGATTGAAAGTTGTAGAAAGATTAATGAATGAGACAAGTGAAGTAAGAATATTAGGCAAGGATACGGACTTGACACTTTCAATAAAAGGAAGAAAAGCTTTTTCTGATTTCGGAGAAAAGAACATGCCTGGGGGAGAAGTTTTTACAACACCAGTTGAAAATTCTGCTAATGGATACATAAGCTTTGATTTACCGATAATTAGTTCTGGAAACGAGGCCAGCGGCATTAGGTTAGAATTTTCAAAAGGAAGAGTCGTCGACTATAAAGCAGCTGAAGGACAAGAGTTTCTAAAGTCTCAGATAGAAACAGATGAGGGATCTGATAGATTAGGAGAATTTGCAATCGGAATGAATTACGGAATCAACAGGTTTACGAAGAACATATTGTTTGATGAGAAGATGGGTGGGACAATACACGCTGCTTTGGGAAGAGGATTTCCTTTTTGTCGTGGAAAGAACGAGAGTGCCATACATCTTGACATGATAAATACCATGAAAGATGGAGAATTGTTGTTTGATAATAAAACTGTTTTGTTAGGTGGCAAGCTTGTAATACCACCACAAGAAAGACAAGGCGGCTATGGTCAGGCTTAATTTCTCTAATTTATTTTAATCATATAGAAATTTCAGAATTAAAGGATTTTTTCTTAAAATATAAGTTTTGAAAACAAAACACGAATATGAGATACGAAATCTTTTTAGGAATATTAATCATAACGATTCTAGCCATATTATTCATCTATAACAACTTTTGGGTTGAAAACAAGCAGGGCCACGTCTGCTTCAATGACAAGTGCTTCAGCGTGAATCTTGCAATAACCCCGGTCGAACAAACTAAAGGACTGATATTCATCAATCATCTTGGCGAGGACAAAGGAATGCTATTCATATTCCAAGCAGACGGTGTCTATCCTTTCTGGATGAAGAACACGCTAATACCATTGGATATTATATGGGTTGATTCGAACGAAAATGTTGTTTACATTAGCAAGAACACTCAGCCGTGCACGTCAACCTGTCCTAATATAAATCCTGGCAAGGAGGCTAGATACGTCCTTGAGGTAAACGCAGGTATAGCTGACAAGATAGGTTTAGAAGTCGGCGGCAAGATAACAATAATTCGTACTTGATTATTTTTTCTTTACTATAATTCCTATATCTCTATGGCAAGCATCATGCTCTTTGCTGTCCTTTTCATCATAACCATTGTTTTTTCTATGCCACTCGTCGTGCTCTTTTTGCGTAATAATCATTTTCTTCTTTAGTTTCTTTTCCATACTAATCATTTATAAAAATCAGGATTTAAGATTTTATTTACATATTTTTGATTTTCTGTCACAGACTTTAGGCCAAAATCTCTCAGTCATCTCTGCAGAAACAATAAAGTTCTTTCTAATTTCACCAACAGGAGGGCTTATTGCGTGGTATGTTTTCGCAACATCCCTTCTATTATTTAACACATGCATTACAACAGTAGGAAAACTAGAAGTACCAAAAACTTTTTTTGCCTCAAGAACTTCCTCTGTATAATCTGCATTATAAGTAGCATTGATAATCAAAAAACTTGCTCTGCCTGGATGACTTTTTCCTATCTCTCGAGCAAACCTTTTGAAATAAGGTTCTCGCTTTCTGCAGCCATCGCAGTCATCTCTTGAAAGTTCTGTAACATAAACCACTCCTTCATTTTTTACTATAGGATAAAACGGGTTCATGCCAGGTGCTAGTTTTTCTTTCAAAACGGAGAAGCTGAGAAGATTTACAGTCGCACTTCCATGTCTCTTTTCCATAAATCTAATATAATGCTAGAAAATTTAAATCCATTATTCAAGCTTAAAGACCAGATTTCGAAAGATAAGATTAAATCTTAAACCTTCGTCCCGTTTTATAATTATGGGAAAAATAGAAAATCCTTTATTCCATGACAGGGTTGTTCTTGGTAAAGATGCTGTAAAAAAATTGGTAAGAGACTATACTGATCAAGTTCATAAAGGCAGATATGAATCAGCAGCAGAAAGTTTAGGACTCAAGGAGAGAACTTTATTTGCTTATATGGGCGGTGAAAAAAAATCACTGCCAACAGAAACATTTTTTTCTGTTGCAAAATCTCTTGGAATAAGGCCAGAAGAATTTGACTATCAGAGAATGAGTCTGAATGATGTGCAAAAAAAATCTGTAAAAGACTGGAGATTAGCAAACCCTCAAAAATTAAAAGATATAAATAGGAGTTCAGGATCTTTGGGCATAATAGCTTTAGAGAAAAAAACAGGCAAAAGTAGAAATGAAATAATGAGTGGTGTTCGTGGAGAACTAGAAAGAAAATATGGTGAACATGCCTATGCTAAAATTGGTTCTCAAAGCACTGAATATTTTAAGAAAAAATATGGTGAAGAATGGAAAACAAAAATGACAGAACCTATGTTTGAAGCTTTGAAGAAAAAACATGGGAAAGATTGGGGCAAAATAGTCGGCGCTAATGCCAATAGAATAGCAAGAAAAATGTTCGGTCAGAACTTTCAAGTAGAATCTGGAAAAATCTTTTATGGAAATAATTGGAACAATGTTATTCATGCTTTCCAATGGCAGAGAGAAAATTTCCAAGGCTTTGAAAAAGAATCTTTAGGACCCTTGTTTAGTAAAATATCAGAAGCAGGCGGGTACAAGGCAGTCAAGATGGTTGGGTTGCTTCTTCAAGAAGAGAGTTTGAGCGCTGAAGAGCTTTCAAATAAAATAGGCAGTTCTCTAAAAGAAGTAAGATCAATACTGCACAAGCTAAGCTTAGATTCTATTGTAACTTGGAAAGCTCCAAAAACTCATTATTACTCAGATTCAAAAAATGAAATATACTACATCGATAAAGAACATCTGAAGCAGAGAGCTAAAACAATACGTAGAAAAAGCAATGAAAGATTAGTTTCTATTTTAGATGAGAGTTCAGAATCGTTTGTTTCTTGCGAGTGTGGTTTCAGAACCAGATTTGAAGACGCGTTCGAAATCGGCTTCCATTGTCCAGATTGTAAATCTGTCTTGAATAAGACAGAAACTCCTAAAATCATAGAATATATAAGGAGAAGGATAAGCAATACCCCAGCCATCGAGAACCATTAGCATGTGATGTTTTTAGTTAAACTTAAATTCTTAAATTTTAAATTAAAAATTATGGGCGAATACAAAAAATGGCCTGCAAGAGAACTTGTAAATTCTTCTTTTATTTGGCAAAGATCAGACAAAAACTACAGTTGCTTAGGCGGATCAAGCGTAATAAAAGGACTGTTTTATTATTGCCAGCAGAAAGGAATAGCAAACGAGACTTTTGGAAGAAGCATTGCAAAGGTTATAGAAGATTATTTTAGAGAAATGAATATAGAACCAAAAAGTAATATTGTAGAAAACAATTGTAAGAAACATCATGATGTTTTTAGGGGAACTATGCTTATTGAATCTATAGGCAAGGATGAAACAACAAGACATATGTTAAGAGTATCAGATGTTGTTGATAAAAATTCTTCTAACGAGAGAAAAATACAGTCTCTAAGAAATATGAATCTATTATGCAGTTGTAAAGGAGCTCATTTTCAAACATTGCTTACAATACCTGTATATCTAAGAACAGTCGGAGATAATAGGGAAACAGATAGTTTACCATCCCCACAAATTCTAAATGCTATAGACACCCATGGAACTACTTGCATGGACTGGTTGGTGGAAGAAGAAGGCGCTGAAGGACACGGTATATTTGGTTTGAATAATCATACAATAGAAATTGCCAAGAATTTAGCAGAGTCTACGCTAAGTAATCGTCTATCTGAATATGAAATCAACACGTTCTTAAGAGACAAGACTATTCTGTTCAAACCTTTGGAAGAAAGATTAGAAATTTAACTATGCATGTTTTACATAAAAAGGTTCCTGACCTGCCATTATCTTTTTATCTTCCATTGTCATATTTCTAAATTGATAATTTTTTCCATCCTTCATATTTACACACCTCCAAATATTCTAGCATAAGTTTAAAGAGTAGGACAGTTAGAAATTTAAACCTATTCTATAGACTCTTGCATTTAGATAGAAAAATCATACTAACGCTTTGAATTTTTCTATAGGACTTTTGATTTCTGTTGGCAAATCTCTTAAACTTAGTAAAGGAATAAACCTTCACAAGTCAATACTTGCCGTTATCATTTACTACCTTATGGTAAATATTTAAATACCTTGTCGTTCTAATTAGATTATGGATAAAGTCTTGATATATTGCCCAGAGTGTGGCAACAAAGATACGTGGAAGATAGAGGTTGAGACTAGAGGAAAGAAGAGAATCGTTACTATAACTTGTAGTTGTGGTTGGTCTCAACAATATACAGGGACAGGAGAAAGTGTGGGCAAGTGAGCAAATCACGTGAAAACATAATCTTATATATCTTAGAGGTTTATTAAATTATAAAATAAGGAGATATTAAATGGAAGAAGATGAAATTGTAGAAGGTACAGAAGAAGATACTGAAGAAGAAATCTCTGAAAAGGGACTAATAGAAGCTCAGGACGGAGATGCTAAAACGGAATCAGAAGAAGACGAAAAGGAAACTGAGGAAGAAGAGGAAACCGAAGAAGAGAAAGAAGATACGAGCTTCAAGAGAGAAATGCACGATGCAGTCTGCGCGGATTGCGGAAAGAAATGCGAAGTTCCTTTCAAACCAATAGAAGGTAGACCAGTATATTGTAGAGATTGCTACAGAAAACACGTACCACAAAGAAGAAGATTCTAGTTCTTTATTAATTTTTTATTAATAAGAAATAGCTAGAGGTTTTTATAAATTAGGATTGCTTACTTGTCTCTCATGGAACTCACAAAGTTTGTAAACACCTTCGTAGAAGTCCTTAAATCTTCCAGGCCTTCTCATCAAGCACTCTTCAGCTTTGCAATGATCTAAACTCAAAACATGCCCAATCTCATGCAGGCCAATCCCGACAGAAACCTCTGAGTTATGGGATTTTATATCAAAGTTTGAAATAACTGCCAGATGAGAACCTCTTTCTGCTTGGCCGTTAGGTGCATCCATTAAACCATAGACAAGATAAGGCAAAACTCCTAGGAATATTTCATTAGAATTATAAGCCCAATGCCTTGTCATCTCATCCAAAATATCATTTTCATAAACCAGCTTTTTCCCAGACTCATAGTGTCTTTTTATTTTTGCTTTTTCCGAGTTCGATAATTTTGTTACAATATTTTCTATAAAGAATTGACTAGCCCAATCATTCTTTTGGGTCAAGGCTGAAGATGGGAGCTGCACTCTCGGCAAAACCTCAAACGTCTTTATTTTAGATTCGTATACAACCTTTGATTGATTACCAATATCTTCGAGAAAATCAAACTCAGCATCGAACGGTTGAATGAGCAAGCGATAAGTCATATTTGAGATTAAGAAACAAATCTTTAAACACTTTTCAAGTTTAAACGCTTTACCATACTTGATTTTTCTACAATGGTTTTATATCGTCTTTTAATTCTCTAAGAATAAAGCAGAGTGCAATTGAGGGCATGAAATGCACTTTGCCTGAGTTTGCAAGTCTTTCATAGTCTTCGGCCTTCTTGTCGAATTCCTTGCTTTTTTCCAGATGATAATCAGCAGTACCATTCATAAAAGGCATGGATACATTGCGTGTAAACCACGGACACAGAGCTATCCATTTTATCGCTTTTATTTCCTCTCCGGTTCTTTTGAATAACTCTGATTTCTTTCTGTATGTTCGAGCGATATCAGTACATAATCCACGCTTCATTCGGACATATGATCTTAAAGCCTCCATAATTTCTAGTAGAAAAGTAAACAATTTAAGCTTTTTCTAAGAAAAATTCTTACCTATTGGGTAATGAGGACTAGAAATTTCTAAAATATTTCTTTTTTATAATTTTTTACTCTTTTTTGATTTTTTCAAAAAAATCAGGTTTCCCGTTCGTGGGTTTTTTGAAAAATATACAATTGTATCTCATAAAAACACCCAACTTGATGGCATTCTATAATGCCAGATTAATAAATTCTATTCTATTATTAAATTGATTTGGGAGTTTCAAAATGGATTTCAGATAGTATAGCATCTCAGAAATATTATGCGAAGGATATTTTCTATTCTCTATTTTATACGGAAGTTTATAAGAAAATAAAGATTTTTTCCCTTGAAAATCATAGCAGTTTATGCCTTAAAACATTTAGTAAAACTACACTCAACCAACCTGTTTTTTAATGGAAATTATACATGCAGTAATTCCAGCTGCGCTTGTTATTAAAAGATATAAAACGGCTCCAATATCTATGAACTTGTATACAAATAGGCTTTTTAGCAAGGAAAATATATTAGACAACGGTAAGAGCTTTCCCACATTTACGACGTCTTCAGGTAAAAGTTCGTTTGGTATTGTTATTCCAGATATGAACAGCAACACGATCATAAGGGTTATAGAAATTAATACTGCTGTTATGCCAGAGTCAGACCATATGCCTATGAACATACCAATCACGCTGAAAGAGAATAGCGACAATATTATGCAAAGAATTAATTGTGGTATTAGATTTGGAATGAATATGTGGAAAGCAAAGAAGCCGATTAGGAGTATGGCAGACAGTTGAGCTAATCCTACTAGAATTATCGATAATATTTTTCCGCATATGAAATTAGACAGTGATATCGGTGTCAACAAGTTCCTAGTCAGGGTACCGGAATTTCTTTCCGCAATAATTGTGGTGCATGATAGGAACAAGGAAGAGAACATTGCCAATAAAGTTATCAAAGATGGTATTATAAAATCTAAGAAGGACAAGCCACTGAAAATATCTCTGGTCTCTATTTGTATAGGATTCAAAGGAAGAACAGACATGCCAATCAATATTTCGTTTATATTATCGCTGAAATTTCCAAGTTCAGATTTCATCTTTGCTTCTTCTTTTCCTACGCTATCAGAATAAGAGTCTATCTGATTGCTAAAAGACCTTGTCTTGTTTTTCATAGTATCCAAATAAGTAAGATTATTCCCAACATTTCCCAAAGTTCTCTGAGAGTCTTCCACATCCCTCTTCATGGCAATAAGCGTGTTTTCTCTGTCTCTCAGATTTGCATCAGCCTGTTCCAAATCATGGACCATTGTATCTATCTTCTGAATCTTCTGTTGCAGGTCTTGATGAACTTGGTTCAATTCCTGTATTGTAGAGTTTATTTGATCGCATGCTTCCATTGTATCTGGAAATTGTGGAACACTAACAATGCATGTGCCATTGTATAAAATTTCCAATACGTTCTTTGTTTCTACTGTCTTATTATCATAATTTATAAGATCAGTTTTTACACCTTTCAACTCATTTGTATAAACTTGAATATTTTTTCTGAAGCTTTCTATTTCATTGTAAGTTGAATCTATTTGAGTCTTTGCATTGTCAAGTTTAGAATTTGTTGCTCTTATGTCATTATTGTAAGCTTGCGTGTCAATGTCTTCGATGCTCGCGCTTATATCTTCTGCATTTGACTTGAAATCTTTTATTGGCTGAGAAAGAGAAATCGAGTCTTTTATATTTTTTAAACGAAGAGATACATTGAAGAATTCACTTTTTATGGCAGTCATAGGATCTTCTTTGAAATTTTGTGAATATTCTTGGAGCACTCTCCACAAATAGCCTCTAATTATTCCTTCAACACCAACCAAAGAATTATCTACGTACACATGAAGGTAGGATTTGTTGCCACTAATTACGCTAGCCACGAAATCTTCTGGTACAGCTATACCGCCCTTATAGTTTCCTATAGAAATATTATTTTTTATTACCTCATCGCAGTTTTTATAACCTTCTAACTCCTCTACCTGTACCCATTTCTCCTGCCTTATAGCCTGTATAAAACCTTTTGGTAAACTATCCATTGAGCATATCGCGATTTTGACAGGAAGATTTATTGTTGACGGAACTCCACCGCTAAATATTAAACCAAAAACTGCAATGATCATTATTGGTGAGAACAGAACTATCTTGAAGGTCATCGATTCTCTATAATACTCCTTCAAATCCTTTTTTATTACCTCTACTACTTTCATAAGTTTTCGTACTCCTTACCGACGAAATAAAGAAAGACATCTTCTATTGAAGGCAGCACACTTTCAGCTGAAATTATGCATGGTCCAATTAAAACTTTGACAATGTTATAAGTTTCTTGAGAATTTTGTGTTCTAATCATTACTACATTATCGAGTATCTCAAAATCAATTTTATTATATTTCAATGTTTCTTTGACCTTATCTATTTTGTAAGGATTGACAGTGATTCTCAATATAGTCATCTTTACAAAAGTTTTTAATTCGTGTAAAGAACCTTGAACTATTACGTTTCCGGATACCATTATGGCGACCCTATTGCAGAGCGCTTCTACATCTTCCATGAGGTGGGATGCTATTATCACAGTAGTCTTATTCTCATTTATTTTTTTTATTATGTTCCAAAGATTACGCTTACTTATTGGATCCAAACCAGCAGTTGGCTCGTCTAGGATCAAGATTTCTGGATTGTGAACAAGGGAGCATATTATATTAAGTTTTTTCCTCATACCTCCTGATAATTTTCCTGCAGCTACGTTCTTTTTAGAAGAAAGGGAAAATAAATCTAACAAGTAATCTATCCTTTGATCTAAGGTTTTTCTATCTATTCCGTAAAGTGAACCGAAGTAAATAATATTTTCTTTCAGGGACAAGCTCTCATAAAAACTATCCTTCTGCAGAGCAACGCCTATGTTTTTTATAGTCTCAGACCTTTTTTTGGTGGCATCTACACCTTTTATTAAGACGCTACCAGAATTGGGTTTAGCAAGGCCAGAAATTATATTAATTAATGTTGATTTGCCTGCACCATTAGGACCTAGCAAACCGAATATCTCATTCTCATTAACGTAAAGATTAACATTCTTTAGAACATTTAAAGATCCGTATTTTTTACAAAGTTCCTTTATTATAATAGACTGTCCCATACTTCAGATTTTGAATCTTTTTATATATATTAATTCTTTAAGGCTCAGATCTCTTTTCATTCCAATATTTTTTACAGCCATCAGAAGAAGTTTTGCTTATCTTATCCCTAAAGGTGCCATACTTATCATTATCCCATTTTTTCTTCATGCCATCTCTAAATACTTCTGGCATAGTCTTTCCAAATTTTTTCTGAAAAGCAAGTTTAGTAGCTTCAACATTGTTTCTAGCAGGTCCGAAACTCGTTATAATACCATGAGTTGATTGTAAACCTTTATATCCAGTAACCCTTAATACTTCTGGTACAGAATTTTTCCTTTCATGATACAGAATTCCTACCAACCAGTACTTTGTCTTTGTCAAATCCTTTTCTTTTCGATACTTTTTTGATATTATTCCTCCTGAAAAGAAATCTCTTGCAAATTCCTCAGCTCCAGCCATATAAAGAAATGATGTATCTACTGATGGAAGATGTAAAATAATATCTGGATCAGAGAATATCATAGTGTAATTTTCAGTCTTCAATATTTTTTGCATTGTTTTATTAACATAAAAAAACATTTAAACACTACAATACTTCAAGTTTTATTAAAATCGATTACATACTTTTATTATGATAAAAGCAGTCATCTTCGACCTAGATAACACGCTCATAGATTTTATGAAAATGAAAACGATAAGCTGCGAGGCAGCTATGGATGTCATGATTTCTGCTGGCTTGAAGATAGATAAGAAAAAAGGAATGAAAATATTATTTCAATTATATTTTGAGCATGGCTTAGAATATCAAAAAATATTTCAGGTGTTTCTGAAGAAAGTTCTTGGAAGAATAGATTATGGAATAATGGCTTCAGGCATAGTTGCATATAAACGAGTCAAGGAAGGTTTGTTATATCCCTATCCGAACGTTGTTACTACATTAAATGAACTGAAGAAAAGATACAAACTAGTAATTCTATCAGACGCTCCAAAAATACAGGCATGGATAAGATTGGCTGCTATGGGAATTCAAGATAAGTTTGATTATATAATAACATTTGATGAAACCAAATCTAAGAAGTCTGTTGAAAAACCTTTTTTGTACGCTCTGAAAAAACTAAAACTAAGGCCAGAAGAGTGTCTAATGGTCGGGGATTCCATGAAAAAAGACATAAGAACCGCAAAGAGATTGGGTTTCATAACAGTTTTCTCAAAGTACGGTGGAAACTTTGAGAACGCATATGTCAAGCCAGATTACGCCATAAATGATATAAAAGAACTTCTGAAAATCAAAATCTAATTATTGCTCTCTTAATTTTTTTATATGCTTCCATATTGCTCTGCGATCAGGAGTAAATCCTGTTCTTCTCATGTATGGTGTACAGATTTGGCACATACTTTTTTTGCCATCATATTTTATATATTTCTTAGCCAATGCTTCATAAAGTTGGATTGTTTCTCTTCTTGTAGTAGGTGCAGGCAAGTCACTCATGACAAATATAAACAATTCAAAAAATTTATATTTAATCACCACTGCAAAATAGATTTTTCTTTACAGGAATGTTTCTAAATAAAATATTCCAAGAAAATATAATGAGAATAGACAAGAATGGCAACTCATGGCTCTCTATATCAGAGTTCAACATACAGTCCTACTGTGAAGTCCAACTCAAATTCATGTGGAGCGGAATAAAGATTGAAACAGAAAAAATGGCTAACGGTTCGAGAATACATGAAGAAAAACTAGAGCAGTTCCAAATAAAAACAAGAAAAGCAGAGGAGGTGGACATAGTAAATGCAATAAAGAGAGCGATAAAAAACCAGGAAAAGTTCGAGGGACGGGAAGTTTTTGTAATATCTCCAACCTTCAGGATACTTGGAGTTCTAGACTATATAGAGATAAGACCTGAAGGAATATTGATAACAGATGACAAACCAGTCGAATATCCGTACTTGTCTGTCAAATCTCAATTAGCAGCCTATGCAACCGCCTTCAAAGACAGGTACAGACCACCTCTTGACATTTTCATGATAGTTAAGAATAGGGATAAAGGAGACATCATCTGGGAAGAGATCTTTTCTCCAGAATGGTTTGATTTCACACTGGAAAAGATCAATAGAATGCATGAACTAGCCTTGGGCAAAAGAGAATTTGAGTCAACAAAGAATCCTAAGAAGTGTTTAGCATGCTCTTACAGAAAAGTTTGTGATATGAAAATTCAAGTTTAAATTCTTATCTCAAAAAATCAGGTACTGTAAGCTATACAATGCTGATTAAATCTATCAATTTCTTCTCTCATCCTTGTTTCCAACTCTCTTTGGGCTGGTGAAATATCTTTTAAACTAATTTCTTCTATTCTAGGAAGAGGACATGTTACCTGAATGTCTTTCTTAGCATCAGTGTTTTGTGGCGGTTTTTTAGTTTCTTCTCTAGCCTTTTCAAATATCGAAGAAAGCATTATTCCTTTTTTGAACAAAGCTTCTTTTTCTTCGGACGATAAATTGAAAAACCTAACTCCAAACTCATTATTATAAAAAGGATTATTTAAAAAAGGAAAGTCCTCCTCTAAAGTACCTACAAATCCTAGGCACTGAGAACCATAAGCAGAACAAAATTTTAACCAGTATTGTTCTCCTATATTTCTATTAACAAAACCGAAACTGAGTCTACCTTCTTTATCAACTGTATAAAAACATCTCCACCCTGATGGGTGATCGTCATATCTTTCAGATAGTTTTCTATCAAACTCATCTTTTTTTAATGCTTTCATTATTATTTTTTTGATAGTTAGAAATTTAAACCCTTCCAATAACATTTAACGTTCTCATTTATCCTCAAAATCAGATTTTAAAGCTTCAAGTTTTTAATAAACGTATGGTTAAAGAGACAGTAGCTATAGCATGGAAAGATATGAGTATTCATCTAGTACCAGAACTTCCCACTTCTGTGGATGATAAAATAAAAAGACTATCCCCAGGTTGGGAGATAAATAGAGATGACCAATGTACTTTGCTAAAAAATCAGAGAGTATATGTTGCTTCTGATTCTAGAGAAACAAGAGCCATATGCATAAGAGAATATGGTGGGAATCTTCCTAGCATAAGAAGCATTGGGAATATCATTAAGAATGTAGCAACGGTTTCTAAAAGGAAGGATGTACCAGAAAAACTAGCAGAAAGTGTTTGTGGTATAGCCATAACTTGTGAGGCTCTACCTATTGAAGTAAGGCCTATAGGAACATTTAGTTATACACCGTATCCAGAAAAAAATTTGATAGTTATCGCTTACAGAAATAACTTCCATAGTTTTTCAAACAACTTCTACAAGCATGTTTTTGCAAAGGCCTTCACATTCAAATAGAAAATCATATCATTTTCTTATCCCATTTAAGTTCTCCAGTTCTTATAGAGTTTAACATCTTCTCAAAGTTATTCTTGGGATAATATTTGTAGATTGCTGTTAAGCACCATTCACCTTTTCCTGTCAAAAGAAAGAACTTCTCTCTAGTCAGCTTCATCGAACCGATTATTCCTATTTTCTCTAACTCTTGCAGATGATATTTTGTTTTTGCTACAGATCCTCCTATCTCCTTTGCTATCAATGTCAGATATTTTTTCTCTTCCTTCAAACTTCTTAAGATGAGTCTCTTGGTTCCATCCTTCAACATGTTGTTTATGTACAACGGAGCTTCTTTTACGTCAACGTATTTACCATGGAGTTTCTTAGATTTGAAAAGATATGTGAAAATTGATATAGCTGCTACTAAATCGACCAATGTTATTACGAATAGCATCAAAATATTTTCAAACATATAACAAATTGTTCATTTTTAAACTATTTAAAAACTTTATAAAGCTTTATAAAACTTTATATAAACTTATTAACCTGTATAAAGTTTAATTTACTTGTATAAATGGAGGGTTTTTAAGGGCTTTTTTCGACAAGTATTTCTTACGAATGCTAATGGAGGTGTAAGAAATGGACAAGCCGCCTGCATAACAAGAGAATTTACTCATATAGAAGGGGATATCATCCCCAATTTTTTATTTTTTTAACTTGTCCTTTAAATTGTCAGATATAAAAGTATTTATTTTGACTATTATATCATGTCCCTTCTTTCCAATCGGTCAGATATTTCTTCTGTTCTTCAGTCAATTGATCGATCTTTATTCCCATAGACTCTAGTTTCAGTTGTGCAACCTTATCATCAACATCTTTTGGAACGTTGTAGACGTTTGGCTTTAGCTTCTTATAATTATTAACCAAATATTCGCAGCACAACGCATGGTCAGCGAATGACATATCCATTACGTCTGATGGATGACCTTCTGCCGCCACAAGATTAATCAATCTACCCTTGCCAAGCAGGTATATCTTCTTACCGTTCTTAAGGTCGTACTCTTCTACATGTTTCCTTATCTCTTTCTTTCCTTTCGAAATACTTTCCAACTCTCCGATGTTTATCTCAACATTGAAATGTCCAGAATTAGCTACTATCGCACCATCCTTCATCAATTCGAAGTGTTCTTTTCTTATAACATCCTTATCTCCTGTTACTGTGACAAATATATCCCCTACCTTAGCAGCTTCTTTAAGCGGCATAACTCTGTGTCCATCCATAATAGCTTGCAATGCTTTCACAGGTTCGACCTCAGTGACTATGATATTTGCTCCCATTCCTCTAGCTGCATTCGATAGACCATAGCCGCATCTTCCATAACCACAGACAACAAATGTTTTTCCAGAGAGCATTACACTAGTTGCTCTAAGTATGCCATCTATGGTGCTCTGCCCCAAACCATAAATATTATCGAACATTCCTTTTGTTGGCGTGTCATTTATAGCGAACATAGGATATTTCAAGACTCCGTTTTTTGCCATTGCTTTTAGTCTTATCACTCCTGTTGTTGTTTCTTCCTGGCCACCAAAAACATTCTTCATTAGTTCTTTCCTTTTTGTATGAATCATGTTTACCAAGTCTCCGCCATCATCTAACGTGACGTTCGGTTTGATATCCAGAACTTGATTCATACACCAATAATACTCTTCATCACTCTGTCCGTTCCATGCGAAAATATTAATACCTTCTTCTACAAGCGCAGCACTAACATCATCCTGGGTTGACAAAGGATTAGAAGCACAGAGTGCAACCTCAGCTCCACCAGCTTTCAGAGTTTTTGCAAGAACAGCTGTCTCTTTAGTGACATGAAGAGCAGCACCAATAATTATTCCCTTGAAAGGTTTCTTCTTTTCAAACTCCTTTCTTATCTTCATGAGGACAGGCATCCTGCTTTCTGCCCAAGCTATCTGAAGCTTTCCCTGCTTTGATAACGACAAATCTTTTACTTTATGATTCATAAACAACCACCCTTTTTATGAATAAAATACTTTTTTGATAAATTTAAGTCTTATTCCTACTCAGAAATTCCCATATTTTTTCCGAGGAATCTTGATGAAATGTAACTTATTTATTAATTTCCCTTTTCTTTCTCTATCCAAGAAAATTTCTTCTGTAAAGTCTTAGAGTAATACTTCTTCCAGTCGAAATCCACTTTCTTGCACCACTTGTAAATTATTCTTGGATCGATGTAGCTTTTAAGAGATGTGTTGAGATTATAATCCTTCGTCTGCTTCATCAACTCTATCTTAAGTTTCAATGCCTTTATAGCTTCTTTAGACTTCTTCGTTTTCTTCAGTTTTAGTTGTTTCAACCTATCGTTCTTCTTGGCAAGAATCTCTTTCCATTTTTTAGGAAGCTTTCTCTTATGATTACACACAATAGCTGCTTGCAAATTAGCCATCGTAGCTAAATATTTTTTGTAGGTTTCAGATTCATTCTTATCCACACTGTTTTTTTCTACATATTCCCTGACCGCTTTTGAGGCATGATATGTTCTGAACACCTTTGCAGTTACACAATCCACTATCTCACTCAAGAAAGCATTAACATCTTCAGATCTTACTCCATCAAAGACAAAAGATTTTGAATTAGAAATAAAATCTTTTAGATTTCTAACAACATTATCTGGTAGAACGATATTTTTTTCCCATTTAACATAATCCTTTCCAATGAAATCGAATTTTACAAGATTGTTTTGACATATTTCTATGTTCTTATACGTTAGAGTGGTTGCACCAACCGTATCTGCTTCATCTTCATCCTTTTCATCTCCCACTCTCATACTCAAAGCGTCGATGAGATAACAGACAGTTGCTATTTTTCTCTTCTTCAGGTCTTCTGAGTCAAGATTTTTTATTATATGTTCTTTGATTGTCTCAAATTTTCTTTCAAGTTCACTTGCTTTATCAAATTTTTCTTTTTCTCTTTCTTGTTTTATAGGTGACGTGTCAGACAACCAAACATATTTCTCCTTACCTCTTAGTTTATCGTCCCATTTTGCTGTCCACATACAGGTAGGGTACCATACTATAGCTTTCCATTTTCCAGGAGGTGTTTTTGAATCAGGGGAAAGATTCAGGATTATGTCGCTTTCTTTTGCTCCATCTTTCCATTTTCCGCGCAATGGATGCTTTCCTCTTCCCATGAATATGCTGCTAGGCTCTGCCATGTAGTTTCCTAGCTCTACCTTTTCACCGTCTATGACTGCGTATCCATATTTCTCTCTGTTAGCCTCACGAACAACCTTTCTTTCAGCAGCTAGTTTCTTTTTCTCTTCCTTTGCCATGTTCAATTTTGTTTCCCTATCCTTCTCAACAAAATTCTTTATTTCTGTAAAGTCAAAGTCTTCTGGAGAAGCTTTCTCAATGCCTAAAGCCCTACAAAAATCATCGAAGAAATTTCTAATGAATACTTTATCCTCTGCATACTCTGTCCCAAGTTTCCTAACCCAAGCAACTGCCATCTCCTCTTGTTGAGGATTCAATCTAATCTTACTACCTTTAAACAATATGCTAAAGTCTCTTGGCTCGTACTTTGGTATTAATATGCCATTATGCGATAGACTTTTCATTAAAATCATTTAGAGATAAATAATATTTATAGAGAACTATTTTAAAGTTTAAATTATTTATATTTGAGAAAAAAACAATCATTGAGACTTGTGCTTTCTGTTATTCTTCCTTTCTTCACATCTGCAAACAAGTTCTTTTTTCTTACCCTTTCTAGTTTCATCAAACCTAAAGGTTTCATACGCTAGAATTTCTTCTGGATGCTCTTCCCTGAATTTATCATCTGCCTTCAATGTTGTAAGAATAACCTCAGTGTTCAAACCAGGATAAGTTAGAAGAACTTCATCTCTGCGGTCCTTTATTTCAGCATCTTTATACAAGTGACTTTCCTCTGAAGGGCCAGGAACATGGCCATTAAAAACTAATACATATTCTTCTCTGCCTCTCTCATTCTTTTTGACGTATGCGAATCTAGCAACCTCACCTTGTATTCTCCTATTCTTCAAATTACCTAAAAAACCCACTCTCATAAAAACTTAATAGAAGGATAGAAATTTAAATTAATCAATTAAACTTCAATTTTCCATCGGAAATAAAGGATAAGCATACCTTACAGTAGTTGAACATCGTCCGTAAAACCAAAGAATTAATTGTTAGTTATTATTTCGCAATATAAACTTTTCCTTGAACGCTCTTAACATATTTTCCACAACTTGGACAGACTCTTTTATATTTTGGAATATAACTATGACATGAAGGACATGTTCTATTGAAGTTTAACCACATCATACCCTTTCTTTCTGGAATTGTTCTCAAATTATTCATTTTTCCACCCAGGACGCAACATATATTTTCTCCTAACTTATATTTAAAGATTTATACATTTTTCACAAAAATTATACCTTAAATTATAAAGCAAATCAACAGAAATGTTTTACTTACAACCCAAGGTAGTAAAACAATGATAATTAGTAAAATGGGAAATAACTATCATGAGAAATATTGAAAAATTTGCTTTTCTAGCTTTGAAAAAATACTTTATATCTATAAGAAATGAATTTTTTGTGATTCTAGTTCTCTTAATTAAGATTTAAATACCTTAGTTTAAAATTAGTTTTATGAGCAAGACAGTCAAGCAGATATTTTTGGAACAAATGAAAGAAGATGCAGAGTTCTTTGTTAAGAACTATAAGGAGATAATAAGAAGGACTTTGGATGATTTTGTAAATGAGTTTAAATCTATTTCGTCTTTGGTATAAACATTGGAACTCTCTCTTTATACTTTTTGTATCTCTTACCAAACTTTTCTATCAATATTTTCTCTTCATAAACTGCTATAAAAAACCAAATTATTATAAAAATAGTCGCAACCAATATCATTGGAGCGATAGGAAACATTATTAGAAAGCCTAAGTTTAATAATATTCTTCCCAGATAAATAGGATGTCTTATTTTTGAATATATTCCACCTGTTATAAGCTTTTTGATTTTTTCTGGGCTGTTGTGAAGATTTTTGAAAGCTTTATGCGCACTTGATTCAAAATAAAGGCTTGATAGAATTATTGGGGTTCCTATTGCAACTCTTAGAACCAAAAAACCATCTATAGCATCATTATAAAAAGCAAAGAAAATTACGTTTATGAAAATGAGATTAATCAGGTCAAAATACAGGGGCGATATGTAAAAAATTTTTTGTTCACATTGTAACCTTATAATATAGATTTAACAAAGTCAGAATTTAAGTATTTTTGCTACATGTTTAAAGTTAATATAAACAAATCAAAATAATATAAGGGTATTAGAATGGCAAAACAAATAAAAAGGCTATACAGGTCAGGAAACGATAGGATTCTTGGTGGAGTTTGTGGAGGTTTGGGAGAATACTTCAATATAGATCCTGTCATAGTAAGATTATTATGGGTCATATTCTCTCTGATTTATGGTTCAGGCATTCTTGCTTACATAATAGCATGGATAATTATACCAAGAAATCCAAAGCATAAATGGAAATAATCAAAACATTTTCAGCATTCTTTTTCTGATTTCTTTCCAATCCTTGCTCATTATGTGAACACCTGCTGCTGGTATATGCCCGCCTCCGCTAGAATTCCCAAGTCCTTTTGTTAATTCAATCGCAATTTTTCCGCAATTAACTTTTTTATCTTGTCTTCTCAGACTCATGTAAGTGAATTTACCTTTTTTTCTAAACACAAAAACAGTGTAATTTGGTTTCTTTAAACTTATAAATGTTGATATAGGAGAACTGACAGCAAACCTAGTGTTCAATTTTAATATTATCAGTTTTTTATCTTCAATAATTTCAGCACTCTTCTTCCAGTTGTTTTCTATTGATTTAATTTCTTTTTCTATAACACTGTCAAATCTTTTCAATTTTTTAGAATTAATGGTTCTTGCCTCAAAGACATCAAGAGGGGAATCAGACTCTAGGCATGCCTCATAGCCTATTCTCGCACCTATACTTCCGGAGTATCTGTAACCAGCTGTTAAGATGTTACTAACTTCTCCAAGTTTTTCACAAGTAATATTATGTTTCCTAAAAACTCCTTCTAAGAAACTTTTCCATCTTTTTTCACACATGTCAAAAATTATACCCATTCCTGCTACCCAGTCCAAATCTTCAATATCTGTAATCTTATTGCAAATATCGTAAGCAAGCTTACATGTACAATATTCAGAAGATGGAATATTAATTTTCCATAGACCTGGATTTATGTGAAGTATGTTCTTGTACCTGTTTAGATTATCATATGTCTGATGATGATCTATAATTAAGATCTTGGATTTTTTTGCCAACCTCAAAACATATTCTGGCTTCTCATCAATGGCCATGTCAACTATTATAATAAGGTCAAACTTTTTGCTTTTGATTTCTCTGAACATTTTTTCTGATATAAACAAAAAGCTATGATCAGAAGGAAGCGCTTCCGGAATCTTTTTGTACAATCTTTTTATAGTCTTGGCTATGATTGCAGCAGAACCAATACCATCACTATCAGTATCGTAGATTATTACGGTTTTTTTACTACCATTCTTTTTTATGAAGTCAGCAGCTTTTTCTAACATGTCGTTCCTTTGAATATTTATAATCAAAATGTATAAATTCATATTCTGATATAAAAAAGTATAAATTTCTTGTCATCAATAATTAATTAGTGATTTTTTGCCTTCTGAAAAACAAGGATTATCTTCTCAGAAACTTGAGTCATTAGAAGAAGCACAGCATCATAAAACTGATAATTGTCCTGAATGCGGTTCTGAAAATTTTCAAACAGACCATGAAACAGGTGAAAAAGCATGTATGGGCTGTGGTTTTGTTGTAGCTCAAAAAATTGTTGATAGAGGCCCGGAGTGGCGTGCTTTTGATGATGAACAAAGAGCAAAGAGAACGAGAGTAGGAGCACCGTTGACATACACAATTCATGACAAAGGTTTATCGACAATGATAGATTGGCATGATAGAGATATTTATGGAAAAAGTCTATCTCCAGGACAAAAAGCGCAGGTTTATCGCCTTAGAAAATGGCAAAGAAGAATAAGAGTTTCAGATGCCACAGAAAGAAACCTTGCGTATGCTTTAGGTGAAATTACAAGAATTGGCAAAAACGTAAATTTACCAAAAAATACTTTAGAAACTGCTTCTGTTATTTATAGAAAAGCTGTTAAAGAACGTTTGACTAGAGGAAGACCTATAGATGGTGTTACGGCAGCAGCGCTTTATTTGGGCTGCAGACAATGTAGACTTACTAGAACACTAGAAGAAGTATCTCAAGCTTCAAAAGCAGATAAAAAAGAGGTTAGTCGCAGTTATCGTTTTCTTGTGAATGAACTTGATTACAAAGTACCACCTCCTCTAGCTGCTCAATATGTCACAAAGTTTTCTAATCAATTAACAATGCAGGGGAAAGCTGAAGAAATTGCTCATAAAATACTTGCTGCTGCAAAGGAAGCTAAATTATTATCAGGAAGAAGTCCAGTAGGCATAACAGCAGCTGCTAGCTATATAGCTTCTGTTATGACCGGTGAGAGAAAAACACAAAAAGATATAGCTGAGATTGCAAATGTAACAGAGGTAACTGTAAGAAGCAGATATAAGGAATTGAGAGATAGATTAATGTTTGAAATGTCTCTTTAATTACTTTTCTTCTATTTTTGCTTGCGGCATCATCAATGGAGGTGGCGGTAGTTGTAAGTCATCGCTTAATACTATAGCTTTTTTAGAGCATTTGTCTGTAACTAACCTTACTACTTGAAATCTCACAACATCTGGTAACTTTTTGTCTTTTTTCCATTCCTTTAGAATTTTTTCTGTATCATCTCCAATGAAAACAACATCTCCCAAAATGTTAATCTTACCAATGCTCTTATCCTTCTCGTTGGTATAGTCGGTTTTGAACTCGAACTCGATTGATATTCCTTTTGTTTTCAATAAAGGAAGGTCCTGTTCTTTGACGTTTGTTATGTTCATATTAGTGCTTAGCCTTATAGAACCAGCTATATCTTCCGTTCTTTTTGCCTCAAAATCTCTGAAATTTAGACCTACTATCGGCATAATATCACGTCTTAATATTAAGATGATAAACATTTATATTAATTTGTAGTTACCTTGTAATGCTTTTAAGCAGGTATCATATAATATAATTATGAAAAAATTGATAATTTTAGCTGTCTTAACCTTATTGATAATACCAGGTTTTGTATTCGCAGACGGCATGCCTTTCCCAAGGCCTCAGCAGAAAACTTTCGACTTCACATCCGTTAAAGAAAAACAACAATATGCCACTATTGAAGTTTTAAGCAATTATTTCGAGAAAATGAATCTCTTCTTATCGTTAACATCTTTAGATTATGAGAACCATAATATCACGGTTGTTATTCCTTTGAAATCAATACCTCAGGATGTTACCGGAGACAAAATGAATTCAACTGATTTTCTTAATAAATACGGTTTTGGCAATGTTGAGAATATGATTGAAAGACAATCAGTAGGAGGATTGGTTAAAAAATCGGCTCCCAAAATTAGAGATGCTTTGGGAGAATATATAATGCTTTCTCTGATTTCACCGTTGTATGAAATATCAAAACTAGCTTTCTCGCCTTTTTATGGAGGATTCTTTGGTTCAACTGCTATGTCAGCAGAAGCCACAAAATCTACAGCAGGCAATTATCCAGGCGTTACTCAGATAGCTACTTATCATTTCGAGGATGCGACAGTTGATATTTACAGCGTAGAAAGTGGGGATACTCTGGGAGATTTTCTAGTGGATTATTATGATTTAGTCTTACCTGATAACGTAAGAGAAACTATTGACGTTTATAAAAATCATTATGTAGCTATTCTGAATGCACTAGTCGGACCTCCTAGCGACGTGAGCATGTTCAAGCAGTATGCACCCAATACATTCAAAGAAGCTCTAAGATATGTAAGGTCTAATCCAGATTTTAAGTTTAGTTGTTATGATAGTTATTATTCATATGCTTCTAGAGTGGGCGTTTCAGGTGTTCCGTATTACAGTAGCTGTACAGAAGAAAGCATAATTAGACAAAAGTTTTCAGAATATATAACAAAAGCAAACAATGAAGCATCTTTGAATCGCGTTCCTATTCAAACACCAACACTTATTCAAAATAGTGGCTTTGAACAGGGTGAACTGTTCTGGCAGGATTATAGCGGCTATCAATACTCAAGCACATATAATAGCGGGCATTCAATAGACCGTTCGAACTATAGATCAGGTTCAGGTTCTTTGTATGTTTATGACAGATCTACAACAGAATGGGTCGGCGTTTGCCAACAGGTTCAAGTAATACCTGGTAGAACGTATACAGCAAGTGCGTGGGCAAAAATACAAGAAGGAAATGTCGGCTTTTGGCTAACTACGAGCTATCCTAGCAGCAGTAGCAGTTTTGGAGAATGTACATATCCTACAACAGAATATCTATCATCTAGAGAATGGAGAAATTATGCTATTTCATGTACACCGAGATACTCAAATACAATGTATTTATGCTTAGGAACTCGCAGCACCTATAGTACAGGTTCAGGATGGTTTGATGATATTAATGTATACTCTCAAGGCAGTAGCTTTGGAGTTATGGACAGTGCAGTTGTAAACTTCTTTTTGAATACTTATTCAAACTCTACTAAAGGCATGGAACTCAGCATGACCTTGCCTATAAGAAATAGTGAAATATCTTATCCTTTAGGAACAGGTGTTGCTTGGTCAACTCCGATAGAGGATACCAAAGTATTGGTTAAGATGGACAAGAGCTTGGATGTTAGTTTTGCAAACGTTCAGAACAGCGTCATTGACGATGAAAAAAGATATTATCTATGGAGCTATAAGAACTGGAACCCAGATTTCGACATCAAAGGAACGGTTGGACCTTCAGGTTTCCTAACAACTTTAGGTGATGTAGGAAAAATGATTTTACAGGGTTTGAATGAAAACTCACTTGCGTTCTCAATAATCATAATGATAATAATTGTTATCATAGCAGGATTGATTGTCAGATTCAAAGGAAGGGGTGACAAGAAGAGGAAGACCTTCTTTATGCTATTAACAATATTGGTTGCACCTTTCATCTCTATCTGGGCTGTTATTTTACTAGCCTATGGCCTGAAAACAAAACCAAATAAGGACGAGATGAGAGAGAACTTTATGAACACTCTAATATTTTTAGGTATATTGATATTGGCATGGATTTTTATGGAAGTAATTTCAATTATTATAGGTGTTTAAATGTTTAATACAAAAATCGGTGGAAATAAAAAAGGGCAAGTTTTTTATCAAATATTCATATTTCTTTTCGGCATGTTCTTTTTGTTTTTTGGTCTAGGAATAGGTTTTATAATAACACTAACTTTCTGTGGCTTGATAGGAGGCCTGCTAGGGCTCTTGGCCTTTAACAACAAGGTATTAAACATTCCAAATCAGAAGGTTGCTATCTTTATAGGATACATTGCTCTAATAATGATATTCGTGGTTTTACCGTTTCTGTTTATAATTCTATCAATGCTACCTTCTTACTCCAGTTCTTACAGTTATAGCTCTTCATCTAACCCGTTGATTTTCATGCTGACATTTCTTACAATACCGTTCATACACTGTGTCCTAACAATAGGCGTGTTCGTATTTCTAGAAAACACCAAAAAATTCAACAGCAACTACTTCCAATTTCTTACAGCATACTTTTTGGCAACTCTTATATTGGCTCCATTCACCATGATATTTGGATTCCTGGGAGTATTTAATATGTTCGGTTCGTTTGGATCTTCAACCTTGATTCCAAGAATATTTTAATAATTAAAATTCCAATTAATCTTATGGTTAAAAAAGCCCTAATGGTAATTGCACCAAGCGATTTTAGAGACGAGGAATTTTTTGAGACAAAAGAGATTCTAGAAAAATCAAACATAGACGTCACTGTTGTAAACTCAACTGGCCAGCCTTCTAAGAGTATGTTCGGAAAGATTGTCACTCCTGATAAGAACTTCTATGATGTTGATGTAAAGGATTTTGACGCAGTGATTTTTGTAGGCGGTTCAGGAACAACAGTTTATCACAATCACAAAAGAGCTTTGGAATTAGCTAAGGAATTTTATGATTCAAAAAAGGTTGTGGCAGCCATCTGCATTGCCCCAACAATTCTTGTAAATGCAAACATTCTAGGCGGTAAAAAAGCAACTTCCTTTCCTTCGGAAAGAAGAAAAATAAATAATGTAGGAACTTACACAGGAAAAATAGTTGAACAAGATGGTAAAATAATAACAGGTAATGGACCGCAGGCTGCAAAAGAGTTCGGTAAAAGAATCGCAGAGGCTCTAAAGTGAAGTCATTATTCTTGTTAATATTCTTAATAGTTTTGTTTAGTGGTTGTACAACAGAACAGAGCGTAAGCAAGGCAACATCTATAGAGAATGAGTGCATAAAACTTTGCAATTCAGCTAAATCAAAACAAAATCTAACTAATGGTCCCTGCCTTTCTGACACTAGTATTAATTGGAATATAGAAGATTGGGTTTGTGATGTTGCACATTCACCAAGACAGACTGTAGATGATTTGCCAGAAAATCAATGCCTAACTTTTAGAGAAGATCAAGCACATCATTTTGTTGAAGTCGATACTGAGTGCAATTTGATAAAAACAGTTTAACATTTATTTAAAAAATGCAGACAGTGACCAGCATATATATTTATTATCATTATCAGGATTTTGAAAGATGATAAGAATTATTTCTTCTTTCTAAGCTTATCATAAATCCAGACTATGATGCATGATAGTAAATAATAGTAAGGCAATTGGATAATGATGAACAAAATATTAGCTTCAAAAGGAACAATTCTGATGCCTTGAATTCCTATAATGCTTACAATAGGTTCTGTTAGAAAAAAGAGTGGTATTAATTTTGTATCACAAAATGCTCTTTCGGCTATTAAAATTTGAGATAACTCAGTGATGCTGCATGCCTTTTTATCAATATCCAACAAATATCCAAAAGTATAATAGAATAGAATTGTTACTATAATCATTAGCAAGATCTTTCTCCAGTCTGGCTTCAGGAATTGATTGAGTATCATAATAAGAATTGTGCAATTCTATCTAAAATATATATGCTTTAGAAATAAGTAAATTATTTAAAAAATACAAGTAGATTAATTTCTTAAACACTAAAAATATAGATTTAATTAAACAGCCCCCTCGTCTAGCGGCCAAGGACACGAGGCTCTGGTCATTTGGGAGATACCTCGGAACGTAGGTTCGAATCCTGCGGGGGCTACCTTTTTATTTTTCAAACACTATAATATTATATGATCAAAATCAATTCTTTTCGCTTCGGTTCTTTGGTAATCAACAACAAAAAATATGATAACGATGTGACAGTTCATTGGGACGGAGAGGTTATACCTAGGGAGTCAACGCATGAATTTTCTAGGAACGAGCTAATGGATCTTCTGCTTAAAGGGCCAGAGATTATAGTGATAGGGACAGGGACTGCAGGCGATGTCGTCATAGACAAGAATGCAGAGAAACTTGCTAAGAACAAAAATGTAGAACTAATAATCAAAAAAACCCCTGACGCCGTCGAAGATTTCAACAAGCTGACAAAGGATAAAAAGGTTATTGCAGTTTTACATGTGACATGTTGAGTTTAAATTGTTTTCCATGAAATTGTTTTTCATGGACGAGATGCCTAGAGTATTATTGGACGAGAGATTAATAAATAAGGAAATAATTAAAGCAATTAAAATAGCTAGGGGAAATAGCAAAAAACGAATCTCTTTCGATAGCAAACTCTTTTCCTATTTAGAGTCTCACCCCAATACAGGAATTATAACAACTCAAACTAAAGAAAATATAGAAAAAAAATATTGGGGTCCTTACCAAGGAAGAAGTGAAAAACATGTGCAACTGATTTATAGTTTTGACGAAATGATTAATTGTTTCTTGAAAGCAGAGCATATTGAATATCCTAGGTTCCAAGAAAGTATGGAGATAGTAAATAAGTTCTTTAAGGGTTTATTAGAAAAAAGTGAACATGTTATAGTATCAAGCAGATATAGGAGCCTAGTAGATTCTTTGGGAATAACAGAACGATGTATGATTGAACCTGTAGAAAAAGATAAAAAAATTTTAGCTGAGGGTGTTAGTTTAAGCGATAGATACAAGTCATTGCTTCTTGCTTCTCCAAGCCCAATATTCATGAAACCTTATATTTCAAATTTAATTGAAGAAAAACTTGGTTTTACATGTGGAGATGCTGATTTTACCTTAGGAAGATTACCAAAATAAGATTTATTTAATTGAAAAGCTATTTCTGATATATGTGGGTTGCCAAGGCTTCCGGAGAAACAGAGAAGTTTGATCCGGAGAAGATTAAAAGAACTTGCCTAAGGGCTGGCGCTTCTGAAGAACTAGCAGACAGGATAGTCAAGGAAGTCACCAGAAAATCTTATGATGGCATTTCTACAAAAGAGATTCTTCACATTGCTTTGAAATTATTGGGCAAGGAAAGGCCACACATAGCAGCAAGATATGATTTGAAAGGATCAATGCTTAGATTAGGACCAGCAGGTTTTATCTTCGAACATTTCATAGGAGAACTTCTGAAAGAATATGGATACGCAGCAAGGGTTCATAACATTCTAAGAGGTCTTTGCGTATCCCATGAGGTTGACGTGGTAGCAACCAAGGAAAACAAAAACTATATGATAGAATGCAAGTATCACAACATGCTAGGAATTTATACAGGTCTGAGAGAGGCCTTATACACATATTCTAGGTTCTTAGATCTATGTGAAGGCTCTAAAAGTGAAACATGCGAAAAATTTGAACAGCCTTGGTTGGTGTGCAATACCAAATTTTCTGATGATGCTATACAGTACTCTAAATGTAAAGGAATAAGATTGGTTGGTTGGAGCTATCCAGAAGATGATAGCTTGGAACAGTTAATAGAAAGTAAAAAGCTTTATCCCATAACTATGCTAAGGAAACTTGACGCAGACTCTCAAGACAAATTAGCACGAGCTAACATGATCTTAATGAAAGATTTGGTTAGAACTGATATTAAAGAACTTTATAAAATCACAAAAATCAGTAAAAATAAATTAAAAATACTCTCTGATGAGGCTAAAGAGATTCTTGAGATTTAAATACCAAAAATTTCAATATAGTCTATATGATTGACGCTTTCAACATGTTTACACTTTTAGGAGTCACACTTTTACTCGGTTACGTATGTTCTATCATCTTCAAAAAAACACAAATACCAGATATAATTTGGTTATTGTTATTCGG